>JAAIGF010169837.1_pt1 | contig 30514 bp, 23 predicted proteins | sample 6487441 | NCBI WGS metagenome assembly JAAIGF01 (sample SAMN13974129, study PRJNA590717) | phyllosphere metagenome | biome: pepper field; feature: multiple bacterial spot infested pepper fields; material: pepper leaves; isolation source: leaves from pepper fields | host: Capsicum annuum ... | reverse complement strand
GGTCATTATGAAAAAGAAAAGAGAGCTGCAATAATAACAAGCTCTCCCGGAAACTAGCATAAAGCTGTTTTGAATGACAAATATAGAAAAAAATTAAGATTTTTTCCTTGCATATTAACACAGAATCTTCGAATAGATTTTTCTCCGCTGAGCTGCAAAAAACACCCGAACTGACGTTAAATACCAAATAATATTTTGTTGTCCTGTTAGCTAAAATTCTGTTCTCATAAAAATGACAAGCAAAGCGGATTGATTATTGACAGTGACCAATTTTTATTTAACCAAACAGGCTGCCTCATCTGAAGCAGCCTGTTTGGTTTACCAGCTTTTAGGTTGTATTTTAATAATCTACGTTGGACGTTTCGTCGCCGATGTTCCAGGTAAGCCCGAAACGAAGGGTGTTATCCAAAGCCGTATTGATTTTTGACATATTGATCAGGTAAGAAATATCCAGTCCGAAAGAACGGTATTTTAATCCGATACCTGCCGTTGCAAACTGTCTTGCGCCCTGCTCTTCACTTTCGTGGAAATAACCGCCTCTTACAGAAAATGCGTTGTCGTAAGAATATTCCAGCGCACCGCTGTACATAATGGATTTTTCGTTTTTGAAGGATTTTCCGATTCCGGACATCACGCCTACGTTCGGTACCTGATAGATCGGCTGTCTGGTGTTAGGATCGATTCCCACATATTCCGAACCCGGTACAAGGATCTTGGAACCTTCAACGCTTAAGCCTACACGGTTCATATCATCCAGGTACATATCGTATCCAACCCCTAATCTTGCCATCGTCGGAAGATAAGATCTGGATTCTTCGTTTCCTGTATAATCCAGTTTAGGACCTAGATTCTGAATGGCAAAACCGGCGTTTACTTTTCCGTCCATGCTTCCGAGACCTGAGAATTTCGGAGAGGTATAATATCCGGAAACGTCTACGGCGAAACTGTTGGCCGGCTTCAGTGTCGTATCGGTGTTGAATCCGCCGGCTAAGTCTGAACGGATGAATCTACCGGTAACGGCCATGGAGTACGAATCGGATAATTTCAGACCGTACGCAACGTCGATGGAGAATTCGTTTGGCTTGGAGGTACCCATGGAAGTTACTTCATTTCCTACTAACTGCGTTAAATCCACTTCTCCCATATTGAAGTAATAGATACTCGCAGAGATGGTAGATCTTTCTTCCTGACCTAAGAATTTGTGAAAAGCTCCGTATAATAAAAACACATCATTGGTAAGTTTCCCCATATAAGGTGTATAGTTGATCCCTACGGAAGAACTTGTTCTGCTAAAAGGGTATTTCGCAGCATTCCAGAATTGTGAAAAAGCATCCGGAGAGGTTACCACCCCCTGGTCTCCCATACCTCCAGCTCTTGCATCCGGTGCGATTCTTAAGAAAGGAGCTCCGGTTAAAACAGGTCGTACAAGGCTTAAATCCTGAGAGTAGCCTAAAAAACCGGCACTTAACCCAATTCCTAAAAGCAGTTTAGTAGTTAAATTCATATGTTGTCTTTTATATATTATCAGTTTTTTGTTAATATGTTTATTGTTATCGTTTTAAATTTATTTCAAAAGTACCATTTTTTCTACAGCTGTAGCACTTCCTTTGCATTTTTCTTGATTCTGACTTTTTGCAAATATCTTAAAAATATACGTACCTTTTGCAACAGTTGACCCAAAATCGTCTCTTCCGTCCCATTCAATGGCCTGACGCGGCGTCCTGAAGCCCTGTAGGAAAGGTTCTGCCACCACCGGCTGTGATAAAGTTCTTACCAGTTTTCCGGTAATCGTATAAATCTGAACATTCACATCAAGAATATCATCACAATTATGCTCAAACTGGATATACGTTTTGTTGGTAAACGGATTCGGCCAGTTCAATGGTCGGTTGATGACAAGATGCTGGTCGGCTTCATCCTTAACCTCAAAATTTAACGTAGACGTCGTCGAATTATTGTTTATATCCCAAACTTTAAACGTCAATTGATGCTGTCCGATCGCCAGATTCCTGAAAGGGTAGGTTACATTCCCTTTCTGATAGTCTGCCAGGCTCGGGCTTAAACATCCGTTTCCTTCTCCTGAAGCATAAAAATCGTTCAGCACCACGGTATTGATAATTTGACCGTCCAAATATACTGTAATATCATGACCGATACCAGATCCTGTAGAATTTATTCCCGTATCATCGGTGATGCAAGCCAGCAGCGTCGGGTTCTGATCGGTAATACCGCTGTCGGCGAAGTTGGTGTTGTTCATGAACAATCTTACTTTAGGCGGTTCATTATCGTTGATTCCGTTCGGATTAAGATCTCCGACCTGCACCGCCTGGTTGTTGAACACATCGCTTGCCTTATTATCTGCATACCCCAGGATCCTTCCCGTTCCGACCGCATAATTGATGTCTTTCGGAACATAGAACTCTACAGTAAATACTCCGTTTACTGCGGTTCCCGAAGCTTTTACGATGGCACTTCCTTCTTCGGTGTACTGCAGAACCGGAGTTAATCCGCCGTCGTTGTTCAGCGTGGTTTTATTTAATCTTTTATCAAAAATGTTAATTACCACTCTTCCGTTAAATGACGTATTCAGTGATCCGTTCGGATTGTTGATGTGGCCTTTCACTTTTACGAAGTCGAGTCCTCTGATCAGTCCCGGAACCGGCGTTTCGATATTGTCGATGATCATCAATCTTTTCGGTCTGCTCAGCTTCATGGCAGGATCGCCCAGGAAATTTACCTTCAGGTGTTCCGTAGAAGCGCCCTGTTGTTTTTTGGCATTCAAATGGGCATAACCCAGCGTATCGAAATCATCACTCGTCAGCTTGAAGATATTCCGGGTAAAAGTATCGGTAAAGGTTACGCCGTAAAATACATCGATGGCACGGCTGGAAGTAATCATGGTGGTAGGGCCTCCCTGTTTCAGCTTAATAAACTGCTCTCCCGCGGAAGAGGTGCTGGGCTCGTCCCAAAGCGTAAATTCGCAGGTAATCGTAGATACAAAAGGGAATTTGCTGTATACCGGCGAGAAATTATTCGCATTCTGGATCTCACTTAAGGTCAGCACCCTTTCCTGTGCCCACCCGTTGATCCCTCCGTGTCCGAAGTAGAACATATATAAGCTGTTCCCGATATCGTTGGAAATAGCCTGGTTTACCTGCGGATACCGCTGTCCGCCTGCCGTGCTCTGTGCAGGAAAGGCATCCAGGTATAATTTTCTTACGTTGTATTCTTTAAGATTCGTGGAGGAAGGCTGCTCGAAAACCGACACCAGGGAATTGTTCATTACCGTATGGAACGGAACGGAGCCCGGACCGTCGTTATCATCATCCACGATGAAGTCCAGCTTCATTTTCCATTCTCCGAAAGGCGTGGATTGTCCCGGTAAACCGTTATAATAGGCTAAGGTCTTATCAATCATATTCGCTGCTTCCGTCACATTGCCTGCAGGAAGCCTTCCAACGGGCAGATCAGGCAGGTTAAAATCCAGGTACTGCGTCGTCTGCGGCTTGGTCATCACAATGTAATCATCGGTAATGAAAGACCGGATCAAATCCTGTGAAATTTCACTTTCATAACCGGAAACCACATTGGAGTTACCGGAAATCCTGTTTTTGTAATCATAGGAAGCATCCCCAAGAATGAAAACATATTTCAGGGTCCCTGCCGGTGTATTGAGTTTGGTCACAAAATCCCGGATGGCCGTAAGGTCTCTGCTGCCGCTGCCGAATTCATTATAGATCTTATCGGTATCGATAACCTGTACGTTATAGTTGTTTTTGGTCTGATGGTAATTGGCCAGCCTTTGCGCCTGACCCATCATTTCAGGAACCGTAATGATCAGGTAATCCACATTCTGCAAGGCAGAAAGATTCTGGTTGTTGATTCTTCCGACAAACTGCGGGCTGTAAGCTGCATCTGCTTTAAACGCAACAAACTCATTGTTGAAGCTGGGGTCTGAAGCGGTGTAAGCAAAGTTGAACGTGGTATTTCCTGCCGCTTTGTTTACTCTGCGGTTGGCATTCGTAATATCGGTAACATCCCAGATCTGTTCCGCTGCAGAGGCATTGGATAAGCTGAACCCATAAGTGGTATTGCTTCCGCTTACCAGCGAATAATCCCTGAAGTTCATTTGGGTACCGTTGAAGCTCAGGTTGTCTTTATACTGCACTTCAAAATAATCCGGATAGAAAACCCCGTTAGGATTTACCGTAATATCCGGTTTTAAATTAAAGGTAATCTGGGTTCCGCTGAGTCCTGAAATTGTTCCGGTGTATCGGGTGATGTAAAATTCATTGGTCCCGCCGGCGTTCGGGGCCGGTACCGCAAAAGGCAGCGGATTCTGATTGTTGATATTATAGGTAATGCTGTTCTGCTGGGATTTGTAGGCAATCACCTGAGCCCTGTATCGGATCTGGTCGCCTCCCTGAATGGGAGAAGCGGTATTGAAGGTGATGGCTTTATCCGTAGTAAAAGGTGCATCTTCCACCCAGATCCGGCCAGCCTTCATCAGGTTTTTCTGGTCGTTGTTGATGAACTGGTAATTATCGAACCGGGTAATCAGTGGAGTGGCAGGCAAATTCACATCTACCGGCTGCACCCTTTTTCCCGGGCCTTTATCGAAATTGATGTAGTAATAAGAAAAATCTTCGTATATGTTCTTTAAATTTTCGCTTCTGTCGGTTCGGGTATCGGTTCTTTTATATCCGTTTCCGTTGGCTGCATTATAGAGATTGTAACCGTTCGGGCCCTGGGCATAAAAAAGAGCGTAATCATTATCGTTCCAGACCCCGTCACTTTCCCCGACCACCTGGATGGCATTTTCCTGAAGCGCACTGTATTTTGTATCCTGGTTGAATTCGGGAAGCATCACGCCGCCGTTTCCGTAGATCCTGAAATTTTTAGGGTTTACGGAAGAAGGGTTGATCCCGTTATCCTGCAGAAACTGCTTCGTAATTTTGAAGATCCCGGATTTATCGACTTTTATTTTATAAAAATTTCCTGATGAAAGAGGGTTGTTGGTGGTTCCCACTTTCATTGTGCTGCCGATGCTGTTGGGTACATTGCTTTCTGAAATTTCAAATGAAGACAGCCGCTGCACCTGGCCCCTTGTATTTTTAAATAGGGAAACGCTGATGCTGGCATACCGTTCCCCTTCCAGATAATAATAGGCAACATCTTTTACTTCATAATCCGGCAGAAGATCCTTACTTATTTCAAACAGATCTCCGGAAGAAACCGTTTCCCAAACCGGGTTGGAAATTTTCAGCTGTTTTTCGCCAACCTGTTGTTTGGTTGTAATAAAAATGTTATTTTGGCTGAATAGAAATCCTTGATTTTTGAAATTTGGGAGATTAAGTTTTGTATCGCCAAAGTCTCGAATTTTAGAGCCATCCCATTCGATGTTGATTCTTTGAGCCCATAGTGCTGATACAAAGCCTAATAGAAATAAAAGTGAGATTTTTTGTTTCATGTTTATGGTTGAAATTTCTGAATTACAAAATAAATGAAAATTTTATAATTAAATTGTGATACAATAAAATTAATTTGTTAACGTTTTTCAAAAAAATCAACTCTTTACTTGATTTATTGAATAATTTACTTTTTCTTTGTACTTTGAAAATATTTATATCGACTATGAAAAAACTAAAGTTGTTTTCATTAATAGCATTAAGTTCTACACTTGCATTAACCAGTTGCGGAGGATCTAATAATGGCGGCGGTACGAAAAAATTTGTCAGCAAAACAGGTTGGAAACCAAACGAGAAACAAGGTTGGTTTTTTGCAGGAAAGCAACAAAAACAAAAAGGTTGGCCGGGAATGGTATATGTAGAAGGTGGAACTTTTACAATGGGATTAGTGAAAGATGATGTGATGCACGATTGGAATAACTCGCCGCGCAGAATGCAGGTCAGTTCGTTCTTTATCGGGGAAACTGAAATTACTAACTACGAATACCGCGAATACCTTACATGGTTGAAGTATGTATTCCCTCCGAGTGACCCGAGCTTTAAGGAAATCTACAACGGTGCTTTGCCGGATACCTTATTGTGGGACAACAAACTATCTAGAAATGATTTCAACGAAACGTATTTCCGTTCTCCTGAATTCGATTACTACCCGGTAGTGGGAGTAACCTGGACGCAGGCCAACAGATATTGCGAATGGTTGTCAGACAGAGCAAATGAGAAAGCCTTAATGCAGGCCGGTATCATTGCCAAGGATCTGTATATCAACGAATCCAATAACCAGGGTGGAACCGCATTCAATATGGATAAATTCAAGTCGAATGATCCTGAAATGCAGGGGTACATCAATGAAAAAAGAATGCAGCAGAAGACCGGTATGAAAACGACCAACCAGAGATTGCTTGCTGCAAACAGAGCACCTAACGCTGCTATGGTAACGAAATTCAGACTTCCGACCGAAGTAGAATGGGAATATGCAGCTTTGGGAATGGCTAAAAACAGAGAATACAACCAATACCTTGGTAAAAAACCTGAAATCGATCAGCTGAGAGGTACCAAAGGAAGAGAAAGAGGAATGTTCCTTGAAAACTTCAAAATGGGAGCGGGTGACTATTCCGGACTTCCGGGCTGGAAAAATGACGGTTCTGCCAAGACTTCAGACGTAAGACAATATCCTTCCAACGATCTTGGAATCTACGGAATGTACGGAAACGTTTCAGAATGGACGGCCGATGTATACAGACCGATTATCGATGAAGATTTCAGCGATTTCAACTACTACAGAGGAAACATGCCTCAGGCTGTGGTAAGAAACGGAGACGGAACTTACAAAATGGTAGACGAAAGCAACATTAAATATGATACTTTGGCTGACGGAAGACTGGTTTACAGAAACCTTCCGGGACAGTTTGAAAGAGAAACGATTGCAGATTACAGAAACTACAGAGACGGGGACAGAATGTCTTCCCTGAACTACAGAAATGCTTCCGATTCCGCTTCTACTTACGACATGTACAATTCTCCTAAATCAAGATTTATTGTAGATGCCAGCGGTAAAGTCATCTTACAAAAAGACAGAAAAGAAAGAACTTCCGATATTTCCAACGATATCAGAGTGGTAAAAGGTGGTTCTTGGCAGGATACGGCTTACTGGCTGGATCCGGGACAAAGAAGATACAAGTCTCAGGACAGAGCTTTCGGATGGATCGGTTTCCGTGTTGCACAGGATGCCAGAGCTAACGATAAGAGTAGAACAAGAAGATAAGATTTATCTAAATAATTTTCAAAAAAACCTTCCGGAATACTGGAAGGTTTTTTTATTTTTGAACCATGAATACAGAACAGTTTTACCCTTTGTTTTTACAGGCTGACAAAGTAACCATCGACAGCAGAAAAATCGGAAAGAACGATATTTTCTTTGCTTTTTCCGGTGATAATTTCAATGCGGCAACATTAGCCCGGCAGGCAATCGATAGCGGAGCTCTGGCAGTGATCGTGGAACAAAAGGAATTTGAAGATGAGGCAAAGAATATTTTCTATGTTCCTTCTACGCTGGATTTTCTGCAGGAGCTGGCCATTCACCACAGAAAGCAGCTGCAGATCCCGGTGATCGGGCTTACGGGAAGCAACGGTAAAACGACGACGAAAGAAATCATCCATGCCGTTCTTTCAGAAAAGTTCCACGTTCAGTATACTTCAGGGAATTTAAACAACCATATCGGGGTGCCGCTTACCCTTCTTTCCATTAAACCGGAACATGAAATGGCCGTAATTGAGATGGGAGCCAACCATCAGAAGGAAATCGAGTTTCTGTGTTCCATCGCCCAGCCTGATTTCGGGTACATCACCAACTTCGGGAAGGCCCACCTGGAAGGCTTCGGCGGATTTGAAGGCGTAATCAGAGGAAAATCCGAATTGTACGATTACCTTAAGAATAACGGAAAAACCATTCTCGTTAATGAAAATGATCCGGTACAGGCAGAAAAAACCGAAAGCTATTCACCGAAAATTACTTTCGGGAAAGAGCATTCGGATTATCAGTTTGAACTGTTTTCAGAGGAAAATTTTGTCGGCTTGATTTATGAAAATAATAAAGCTGTTTCAAAACTGACGGGAGAATACAATTTTACCAATCTCTGTGCAGCAGCAAGCCTGGGGCTTCACTTCGGAATCGGGTTTGATAAAATAAAGCATGCCATTGAAAATTACACGCCGACCAATATGCGTTCCCAGATTGTGAAAAAGGATGGTAAAACGCTGGTGCTGGATACGTACAATGCCAATCCGAGTTCCATGACCGCTTCCTTACACAATTTCATTACTTTTGACGGCTCCAAAACGGTAATCATCGGCGATATGCTGGAGTTGGGAGAAGAAAGCGAAAAGGAACATCAGGCCCTGCTGAACCTGGCGGAAGAACTGGGCTTCGACCAGATCATCACCGTCGGTAAAAATTTCAGCAGCGTCCATTCATCACCTTTAAGCTTTGAAAATACCGCAGCATTAATCGAATACCTGAAAGCCAACAAGATACCGTCTGAAAATGTATTGTTAAAAGGTTCCAGAGGAATTGCGCTTGAAAAATCCATCGATTTTATTTAGCCTTAAGCTCCCAAAATTCCTGAACGATCAGTTTGATATTTTTAAAAGTGCTTGGGAAAACTTCAGCTTCGATCTGAGCGGTGTTTTTCCAGGCCACTTCGGTAATGCCTTCTTCGATCTGAGGCTTTGACGTGTCTTCGCCGTTGAAGTTCATTTCAAACCAGTGGGTGCATTTCAGAACTTTATCGCCGTTTCTTTCTACGTAGATGTGGTAGGTGGTATTGATGAACCGTACCAATTCTACATTTGCCAGTCCGGTTTCCTCTTCGATCTCCCGAACGGCCGATTCTTCGCGCGATTCGCCTTTCTCCATTTTACCTTTCGGAAGATCCCATTTGCCGAGCCTTTTAATGAAAAGAAGATCACCCTGCGGGTTGTTCACCAGGCCTCCCGCCGCTTCGATAATCCTGAAAAGTTTCTGGAACCCGGCCCAGATTTCATCGAGGTTTTCCCCGTAAACATTCAATTCCTTTACTGATGTATTTTCAAGAAGATCCAGTGCGATCTCCAGGCTTGTGACGTTTTCGTATCCAAGCGTTTTTTCTAAGTTTTCAGATTGCTTAGACAACAGTAATTTTTTTTCGTTCACAAAAACTTTATACATATATTTGTAAGAATTAAGAATTTAATACAAAAATAAAAAATGAATTTAGAAGGACGAAAGATTATTGTCAATAAATCATCTAAAGAATTGGTGGAAATCCTGAAATCGCCGGAAAATTACAAAGATTTTATGCCGGACGGTCTTCAGAAGTTTGAGACGAGAGAGGATGGATTTAAATTCGGACTGCAGGGAATGCCGGAGATCGCCCTGAAAATCGATGAAGTGAATGATCAGAAGGCAGTATTAAAATCGGCAAGCTCCAGCATGGATTTCTCCTTAACGGCTACCATCAATCCTCTGAATGAAAACCAGACCGAGGTACAGATGCTGTTCGAAGGGAAATTCAACCCGTTCATCAAAATGATGGTCGAAAAGCCGCTTCAGAATTTCATCAATACCCTTACGGATAAGATCGAAGCTTATAAATAAGAAAAACCTTCAGCAATGAAGGTTTTTTATTGGATACAAATTGCATCCGGATTTAAAATGATTTCTTAAAAAGCCCTGCATTTAAGTCTTTACCAATTGAACCCTCTGCCAATTGAAGGTAATTGCGCTTGCTCTGGTCTTTTTCGATGATTACAGTTCCCGCAGTCTGTATATTTTTCATTTCCAGGAAATCCGTTGAGGTGGCGTCACTGTCACTTAACGGCCCGCTTCCATATCCTGCTAACTTCTTATAACCGGTAAAAATGCAGTCGGAAGCTTTGTACCTTCGTGTGCTTCCTTTTTCCCTGATCCATATGGTACTGGTATTGGCGATGATATTATGGTGAAAATCAAATTCATCTCCATGGGTGCCCTGTGTCGTCCAGACCCCACAGAAATAACCGCCATAAACCAATGAATGTTGCATGGCGCTCCGGCTGCCGGTCTTTCCATCCTTTTTCCAGAACACAACCGGAATTTTACAGTTGAAAAAAACACAATGGTCGATCACCAGCCCATAACCATTGGCTATGACGCCAACATGCAGCGGTAGCACATCTGCATTTCCTGCAAACAGGCATTGGGTTACCAGCAGGTCGTCCAGGCTTTTTCCGTCGCGCCAGATCGGATAAGACCGGCGTAAATTGTTTGCATCAAGATAAGCGTAATCCGGACTGCCTGTAAACCGGAGGCCTTCAATGGTAACATGGCTTACTTCAGGCTGTATCCCCTTTGCTTCTTCTCCGCCTACACCCGGCTCAAGAGGAACTACAGTGATCACAACCGGCATTTTCTCCGGGCTCCAGCCGGTATCGTCAGGCATTACTTCCGCACGGATCGTCAGGCGTTTGGTCACACTATATTTGTCATTGTTGAACAGAACGGTCCGGGTTAACAGATGGATGCCTTCGGAAAGGATGATGGTTGTTGCTCCTTTTTCTTTGTTCAGGTTGACGCGCCTGGCAGCTTCCGATAGGGTCTTTAAAGGTTGGGCTTTCACTCCGGAATGGGTATCGTTGCCGGTCCGGGGATTTACGTAAAATTCTTCTGCCTGCACCCGAAGCAGGTTCATGATGAAAAATAAAAAACCAAGTGCTGTAGATTTTGTCATATCCTTTTTTTTCTGCAAAATTAGGAACATCCATATCCTGCAAAAAGGTCATTTTATCTTTAAAATGGTTATTTTATATTTTTCCGGTACTGCTGAGGAGTAGTATGGGTAAATTTTTTAAAGAAGCGGTTGAAATTGGACGGATCTGAAAACCCGAATGCATAGCAGATTTCCTTGGCGGATTTATTTTGATACAATTGTTTCTTTATTTCTGAAATCAGCTTCTGATGGATCATCTGTTGTGCTGACAGTCCACTGAACTGCCGGCAGATTTTATTCAGGAATCCGGGGCTGACATTAAGCATTTTTGTATAAGCTTCTACGGTCTGATCCTGTAAAAATCTTTTCTCCAGCAAAGACCGGAACCGGTAAAAGTCCGCATGGACATAAGTATCCCGCTGAACCTTATAAATCTCCGCATAATAACGGTTAAGTAAGATAAGAAGCTGATACAGAAATGATCGGATCAGATGATTGCTGTCATTCTGAATCTGTTCAAATTCCTGTTCTATTTCGTGAAGAAGCGCTTTGCATTTCCCGAATGATGGTTCACCGATCTGCATAGCCGCGGGATGCGAGTATTGGTGAAAATACTGGAACCGGTACAGAAACAGTTCGTCCGAAAAAAAGAGATGGAGAAAATCCTTTTCAAAGAAAAGGGTATATCCTTTTACCTCTTCCTCGATTTCCCAGCGGCGGACCTGTCCGGGAGAGGTGAAAACAATGGTTTGTGGATGGATCGGTATTTTATTTTCATCCAGCGAAATCGTTCCGGAGCCTGTATTGATAAAAATAATTTCGTAAAAGCTGAGCTGGTGCAGGGTATGATCCAATACATAATTTTTCAGTGTTTCGATACGTCCGATATCCAGTAACAGCTCCGATCCGTATTTGTAGGGCAGAAAATGATAGGTTTTGATTTTGGGAACAGAAGCCATTTCTTTACAGATTTATAATGTTCAGGGATTTTGTCAGAATATATAAGTTGGTGATAAAGATAAAAAAACTTTGTAAAAAGCGTTTAAATCTATAGATTAAAACAGAAAACAAGCAAAGAAGGTGAATCGGAAGTTCAGGCTGACGGATTGTTTTGTGCAAGATATAAAGGTCATTTTTCACAAGTTATTGTCCATCGGGTTCGGAATGGGTTTCAGGAAGTTTTATTTTCTTATTTTAGGCCGGTTAAATTTGAAATTTTTTTCTCATGAATAAAACGCTGTTCATTGCCATTGTCTTATGCCTGTCGTTCAGTATCAGATCTAAAGCACAGCATAGAGCCACCGCGCCGTCTGATGTAGTGCCGTTTCAGGTAACTGTCGAAAATTCTTCTTTTAAAGGCAAAAATGCGCTTGCGCTGGAAATAAAAGGTGAGGCCGACGGAGACAAAACCCTGGCAATCCTCAAAAACATTGATTTTCATAATGGGACTATTGAAGCAATGGTTTCCGGACAGCCGCTTGCCAGCGCCGGAGAGACCGCCCGCGGCTTTGTAGGGATTGCCTTCAGAGCAGCTTCCGATGCTTCTAAAATGGAGGTGTTTTATTTGCGTCCTACCAATGGCCGGGCAAATGACCAATTGCGCAGAAACCATTCCAGCCAGTATATTTCCATTCCGGGATATCCATGGGAAAAATTAAGAAAGGAGACACCGGGGCAGTATGAATCCTATGTCGATATAGTGCCTGCGGAATGGATTAAAATAAAAATTGTAGTCAGGGATGAAGTGGCCAGGCTGTATGTTGACGATGCTTCGCAACCTGCTCTGATGGTTAACGACTTAAAGCAGGGCAAAACCAGTAGAGGAAGTATCGGATTATGGATCGGTCCGGGAACGTTGGGGCATTTTGCCGATGTTAAGGTAACCAAAGAAGATTGATCTGTCAGGCAGCTAAACTTTGCTGTTAAGCAATGATCCCCGAACAATGATCCGATGAGCTTCCGGTTGCAGAAGACAGCACATTAATCTCATTATTCAGCCTTAAGACGCCCATAAAAGCAAAAATCAAAGCTTCTTTATAATCGATAATATCTTTATCAGGAATAATGATTTCAGCTTTTGTTTTGGCTTTGATATTTTCGATTAGATATGCATTATAAGTTCCGCCGCCTGTAAAAAGGACTTTCTTCAAACGGTTTTCATTCAGTACTTTTGAAATCTGTACGGAAGCATGTTCTGTAAAGGTAGCAAGCAGATCCAGGTCTTCCAGGTCTTTAAATAGCGGAAAGATATGTTCGTTGCACCATTCGATGCCCAGGGACTTCGGTGCAGGCTGCCGGTAAAAATCTAATGAATTTAATTCATTTAATAAGGTTTCATTAATCTTTCCTGTCCTGGCAAGATCACCGTTTTCATCGAAATTTTTATTGAATGGGTAGGCCAGTGCATTTAAAATAATATTGACGGGTGCAATATCAAAGGCAATCCGCTGATGATTAACTTTCAGTGAAATATTGGAGAAGCCGCCGAGGTTAAGGCAGGCATCGTACTGCGGAAATAAAAGCTCATCACCGATCGGTACCAGCGGAGCACCGTTGCCGTCCATCAGGACATCCTGGCTCCGGAAATCATAAATCACCGGCAAGTTGGTTTCCAGCTTAACGGCTCTTCCGTCGCCGATCTGTAACGTAAATCTCTTCTTTGGCTGATGAAAGACCGTATGTCCGTGGGAAGCAATCAGGTCGATATTTTGAAGCTGATGTTTTTCAATAAAACTTTTTGCTGCTTTTCCCAGATAGAAACCGTATTCCGAATGCAATTCGAGCAATTCCTCCGCGGAAAGATAAATTGAATTTCTGAGTTTGTCTTCCCATTCTTCAGGATAGGGAAGGGTTTCGGCTTTCAGAATTTCAAAGCTCCATGCGTTCTGCTTTTCAAATTTTGCAAGGCAGATATCCAGTCCGTCTAAGCTTGTTCCGGACATCAGTCCGATGGTATGAAAGATCACGAATTATTTTTTGTTTTGGGAAATTTCAGGAGCGGCAAAATCTCCGGAATTCTGAAAGAAGACATATTCCGAAAAGTCGTCTTTGGCGCGCATGCCGTGGGCACCGATCAGGGTGCTGCCGTCTTTCCGGGTTACATAAACGGTATCCCGGGTGTAGATGTTTTTCTTTACCTGGTCCCAATAAATACTCTGCATCGCAAATTTATCCCCTTCATTCGTTGTAATCCTTACATTGCCTTTGGCTTCGTAGAATTTTTTATAGTCATAAAACTTGGCATATTTTGCCTTGATGGTTCCCGGAACCTTCGGTTTTTTCTTATCGAAAAACTGGATGTCAATCCCTTTTCTGGCCACGGTGTACGGGCTGTCGATCAGCTCGTATTTTTCAATAATCGGGGCTTTGGCCTTCATGCTGATGAACCCTGAATCCCGCTGGATGATATAAGCGTTGTTGATGATCTGTGAAGCGAAGTTTTTATTCTGCTTGGAATTGGCTTTCGTAAGGTCTTCTTCACAGGAGGTCATAATAAAAAATATAGCACAACTAAAAAGGTATGCTATATTTTTTTTATGGAGTATGTTTCTAAAAAACATCATATTAATTGTAAAGCGTTTTTCTGAACCATTTATCAGCAAAATTGAAACCAACCCTCAGGTTGATGAAATTCTGGTTGATCAGGTTGTTCTTAACCGTTCCTCTTTTCCCGAGTTCCAGTCCGAGTTCCAGTCCGCTCATCCTCGTGATGCTGCTGTTCTTGAACGGAAGAAGAACTCCGGCAGATACTCCGAATTTATTGATGTTCTGTCCGGCGATCTGAAGATTCCCTTTTTCATAGAAAGCTCCGTAACGGTAAACGATTCTGGAAAAATAGCTTCTGAAGTTGTTGTAGTTCGGCAGGTACCATCCTCCGGCAGAAATCCTGTAAGAATCCTGCAGGTCCAGGGTATTCCCGAAATAAGCAATGCTTTCTCCTTTTTTATAGTCTCCCTGTAACGATAAGAACCATTGGTTCTCTTCTCCGTAACCAACCCCCACGGAAGCCTGCATCGGAAGAAGGTTTTTAGACTTCGTGCTTTTCTGGTCGATGATGCTTTCGTTGCTTTTGGTAGTGTCTGCAGCATCGGAATAGAAATACGTACTGTTTACGTAATCGGTCGTCATGTTGCTGGTATTCCCGAAAGTAGTGGTGGCACCGATGGTAAATTTACGGTCCGTGCTGGTATTCAGGTTCTGGTAGCTTGCGCCTAATGTAAAGTTGAAATTGTGGATGCTGTTTCTGGTTTCGTATCCGTTGATCAGTTCAGCATTGGAATATGCTAGCTCATTCAGGTCGGAAAGGTTCCCGAAATAATAATTGGCTCTTGCTCCCAGGGCAAGTTTATCAGTTACCTTATATCCTAATGCAATCTGGGCCGTATTTAATGTTCCGCTTCCTTTGAACCGGTTGTATCTCGTCACTCCGCCTGCCAAATTATCCTCTTCATGAAGAATATTGTAGCTTTTTGAGCTGTACGGCTGATAGGAAAGTCCCATTTTTAGCTTTGGTGACAAAGGAAAAGCCAGTGAAATATTGGATAAATACGTAGAATGTTTCGTCGCCTTCGTATTGTTGTAATCTGTTTTAAAGTAATTGTTTTCGTTGGTTGCTTCCAGTTTGATGCTGGTTAACTCGAAATTGGCATTGTTTGCAGGGTTTGCAAAATTGAAATTACTTGTAAAATCGCTTATAAAAGCGGTGGATATACCTCCCATCGAGGTTGTTTCGATCGTATTATCATATTTCACATCGCCGATTCCGTAAGCCGCATAAGGTGAATTACTCAGGTTCTGCGCATTAAGAAAATACCCAACCGATATGAATGATAGTACAAAGATTTTTTTCATTCTTTATTTTTAAAATAATGCGCAAATATCTTAAATATTAATGAATTGTAAAAATTATATGAGGTTAAAGTTTGTTAAGGCAGATCCGGACGGGAAATCGCTGCCCGTATGGGTGAATGGTGAATAATCCATTGATTTCCCTTATGAATCTTATACGCAATAGATTCACAGGAAAAAATGGTGTAGTAACGCAATGTTCGCAAAGTTTTAATTCAAAAAAATACTGCTCATTTTTTTGTTCGCAAGAGCTGAACTACGTTCGTAAATTTTCAATTTATGTTCAGCAAATGATAGCAATGGATAAGCGCTAATGGTCAATGGGTGCTAATTAATTCGCTTTGCTGATCAATTGATTTTTATATCAACTTACTTAAATTAGTTTCTTAAAATTTAATTCTGCCCATTGGCTGAGTGTAACGCCCTTGCGAACGAAAATAGACCTAAAGTTATTCAATAAGTCCTTACGAATCCTTGCGTTTAAACCTATCGGCTTAAGTTTATTATTAAATCGTCAATCCGCCGCTTTTGTAAACCTTCAAAAATAAAAATTCACCATTCGCTTTACGAAGCAAAATTCACCATTAACCAAAATTGACATGACAATAACCTACAATTTTTTTATCTTTGGGCCATGAATTGGGAGAACATCGCCGGACAGGAAAACCTGAAGAAACTTCTCAGAGACAGCATCGCCGAAAACAGAGTCAGCCACGCCCAGCTTTTCACGGGAAAAGAGGGGTACGGAACACTGCCTATGGTTCTGGCCTATGCCAAAGAAGTCCTGAGCCGCGAGAATGAGCATGCCGCTTCAAAAGTGGAGCACCTCAACCACCTCGATCTGCATTTCAGCTTTCCGGTGTTCACGGACAATAAAAATTCTTTAAGCAAAAATAAATTTGAAGAATTCCGGGAGATGGTGCTGAAGTCCCCTTATGCAAGCTATGACGACTGGACCGCTTTCTTACAGTCGGAGAACAAGCAGCTGTTTATTTCCGCCGATGAAATTGATGACCAGAACCAGAAGTTTGCCTTAAAAAGCTATGAAGGCGGAACCAAAATCCTGATAGTCTGGAGAGCCGATAAAATGAACATCGCGGCCGCCAATAAATTCCTGAAATTCCTGGAAGAACCGCCTGCCAAAACCATTATCCTGCTTACGGCAGAATCGGTGAATGATATTCTTCCGACCATCCTTTCCAGGACACAGATTGTAGAGATACCGAGGATTACCGATGCAGACCTGGAAGCCTATTTGAAAAAGAACTTCAGCATCGATGGCGAAAAGGTAAAGGAAATCGTACATGAAGCACAGGGCGACCTGAATGATGCCCTGAAACTGCTCCGGTCGGGAAGCAAGAGTGATGAATTTGAAAAATTGTTTGTGCAGTGGGTCCGTGACGCCTTCATGGTAAAAAAGAAACCGGAATTTTTGAAGAGCATCATCCTCTGGGCACGGGAAATTGCCGGCTGGAACCGCGAGAAGCAGAAGAACTTTTTAAATTACTGTTCGGAAATTTTCAGGCTTGCGCTGTTGCAGAATTACCAGTCGGAGGAGCTGGTGTATAAAAAAATCGATGCCAATGGTTTCAACTGGGCCGGATTTTCAAAGTTCATCAGCGGGGCCAATATCGAAAGCATTCTGGAAGAGATCAGTACCGCCGATCTTCATCTTACCCGGAACGGAAATCCCAGGATCGTATGGACCGACCTCGGGATTAAACTTTCAAGATATATTCATAAAAATTAACGAACTGGAAGGTTTGCTTTAATCATTCATCCGGCTTTGGAATTCCTGAAGTTCCTTTTCCATAAATTCCGGTGAATTCATCTGCATCCTCATTGAGAGAATGTTGCTTATCGTTGTTTCGACAGCTTTTCTGAACCACGGAAATTCCTGGCTTAAAGAGGTCAGTTTCGCCAGTGCCCGCAGAGGCTCATCCGAATTAGAAAGCTTTACGGCATGTTCGTACCTGAAAAGCGGACAGTAATAATATTCTTCTGCCAGAATATCCCACTGATCGGGCTCTGCTTCGGCAGCAATAAGATAAGACAGGGCAAAAACCGAAGAATCTACATAATCTTCGGAAAACAGGAAGCATCCGAAAAGACTTTCCGTATCTTCTCTCTTTAATTTTTTTTCTAAAACTTCCCGGAAAATTTTATGCGAATTTTCCCGTTCATCGTGATTTTTCGAGAGATGTAAAACGGTGGCATATTCCACTTTTACCGGATCTTCGTCAGGGAATCTGCGGTAGGCTTCTTCAATATGCCTGCGGGCCGTATCATTTTGGATCAGAGAACGGTACATTTTTGAAATGGCCACCAGCTCTCTGGCTTCAAAATTGTTTTTACCCTTTAAGAATTCTTCCAGATACCGGAGGGCAATTTTAGGATAGCGGTCTTTGGTATAACGCTCCAGCACCTGCCAGTGTTCAGGCCTTTGTGGCTGAGACTGATCCCAGAATTTATACAGCAGCGACATTCTGTCCCACCTGGACCGGATTCCGGCCCACTGCGCAAACAGCTCTTCATAGACCATATGCGGAGGATAAATATTTCCTTTGTCGTCTTTTATTTCAATATCCACGGAAAGGGTAGGATCGGAATAATATCTCTGAAAAGCCTCGGTGATTTCAAGATCAAATTTTTTCCCGGCTTCCATCAGGGCTTTTATCTGTTCCTGTTTCTGATGTGATTTTGACCCCGTGGTTTGTACTGATTTGTTTTTCTTATTCCCGAAAAGGGAACTGAATAAACCCATAATTAGTTTTTTGGTAAATATAAACATTAATTGGTTTGTATTGATTCATGTTTTAAAAGTAAGTCAACCGATCCGATAATTAAAAAATACAATTTTCCCGTTTTCCATAAGACCTTTCGCAGAAAAGAATATTTCTCACAGCAATCGGATTTTTTCTCTGATACAAAAAATCATTGTAATTCTATCACTGATCTGATGGAAGTCTGACGATATTTCTTTTTGGATATGTTGATAAGTGCTTGAAATAATTTAATCATACGTTTTTAAATTTAAAAATTCTGAATGTAGAGCCAATAGCAAAAAGCTAATTGCTATCAGCTACTTAGCGGACTCTCTGATGTGGATATTCCTTCAACCAGAAGCTGACATAGATACGGTTATATATAAAAACATAGAATACTAAAAAATTAGAGGCTGTCTCAAAGATGAAACAGCCTCTTATTGTTTATGTTTTACCGGGTTATAAAAACATCTTCTTCCATTTGGTTACTGTATTCCGGCTGAGCCTGAAATGTACAGCCAGCTGAGTATTGTTCAGACCATGCTTTTTCTGATAATCCAGAATGTGCAGGATGGTCTGCCGGTCGTAAGATTTCAATTTTTGGTTTTCCCGTATACTTTCGATATCTTTTTTTCCTGTAATAATGGCATTCAGGCGGATGATATCCAGGCTCTCTATGCTTTTCTTATTCAGAATATTGCTGCATATTGCCTCTTTTTCGGGATATTTCATAGAAATCATATCACGGTAAATTTTTCCGTAGTCGGGTATATTCATTTTTGAAGATTTAAATTTTTAATTTGACATTTACGAAAAAACAGGGTTGTTTATTTAGGCTTCAGTATAAAAAGTTATTTTCTTCTCAATCATGAAGAGTTACTTTTTAATATCGAACATGACAGGCGAGTATTGGAAGATTAATATTCCGCCTTTTAAATTATTTTCTGATAAAAAAGCAAAAGGGTACATGTTTCCATCTGAGGAAATTATTGAACGGTATCATCATAAATACGGATTGCATTGCCGTTGGCATCCAGTTTTGATATGAAAAAATCTTCCGCACCATGGGCCGGTCCGGCAATATCACCGGTTTCCGATACGCTGAATCCGGCTACAATATAATTGCCGTCTGTTGTCTGGATCAGTGAGTGGACCTGTTCATCCAGACTGCCGCCGATTGTCTTCTGCCATTCAAGGAGAGTGCCTGTTGCATTTATTTTGATTACCCAGCTGTCTCTGCCTCCGTGATTTCCTGAGACATTTCCGTCATTTGAGTTAGAGGCTCCTGCTATGGCATATTTGCCGTCGTTGGTTTCTATGATAGCGTAAGCCACATCATTTCCTGTTCCTCCGAAGGGTTTCTGCCATTCCAGTGAACCGGTGCTGCTCAGTTTCAGTACCCAGAGATCTTCCTGGCCGTGATTTCCTGAAATGTCTCCGTTATTGGATTCTGAAACTCCTGCCACCATATATCCTCCGTCCGGCGCCTGAAGCAGGGAAGTAGAACCGTCATCACCCGTTCCGCCCAGGGCTTTCTGCCACTCCAGTACACCGGTGCCGTTGAGCTTGAGCACCCAGAAATCCTGACCTCCATGGCTTCCTGAAACGTCACCATCATTGGAATTTGAGAGTCCGGATATGGCAAATCCCCCATCAGCAGTCTGTTTAATACAATTGGCAATATCAATACCGCTACCGCCGAAACTTTTTTGCCACTGCAGTGTGCCGGTACCGTCCGTTTTTACCACCCAGACATCCAGTGAGCCTTTATTTACCGTTGCATCTCCGTCAGCAGAACCGGAAAATCCGGCAACGGCATATCCGCCGTCCGTAGTCTGTATAACGGAATGTGCCCTGTCTTCCATAGACCCTCCGTAATTTTTTTCCCACTCTATGGCTCCTGTACTGCTGAGTTTTACAATCCACATATTGCGGTCACCGCCATGATAGGCGGAGATGTCCCCGTCTGAAGAATCCGTATTTCCTGCCAGCAGATATCCTCCGTCACTGGTCTGGATAACTGATGCTGCGCCTTCATTTCCGGATCCTCCCAGTGTTTTTTGCCATTGGATTTCCCATTTCCTGTTCAGCTTTACTACCCATACGTCTATGTTTCCATGGTTTCCCGATACATCATTATTATTGGAGTCCGTATATCCGGTTACCAGATATCCGCTGTCGGCAGTCGCGGTAACGGAAAACGCCAGATCGGCACCGCTGCCTCCAAAAACGTTCTTCATTTCTTTCAAAGATGATACGGGCGTTCCCGGAAGCTGAGCTTTTGCCGTCAAAAAGCTGTTGAAGAGCAGGATCAGAATGCCTGATTTAATTATTACTGTAAACTTCATCTGCGTCTCTTTTATAATCCTCTTACACAATATACATACACCGTTGGCCCCATAACTACAAACGTATACAATGTATGGGTATTTGCAATACTTGCATTGTTGTTTACGTATTTGAAGGTGAATCCTGCCGCTGCAAATGATGAGGTGCCGGATGTGGTGCCCTGCACACTTAAACTGTAAGTTCCTCCATCTTTAATATTCTGAAGGGTAAAGTTTCCAGCAGATGCAGAAGTATACGCCAGGTTGCTTTTGCTGAAGTCGATGGTTGTGCTGTTCCCTGCATTATAGGCGGAAGTGTTGGTTGCGGATCCGTTAACTTCCAATGTACTGCCCGGGTTTGCCGTTCCTATTCCTACGTTTCCATTGGAATGTATTCTCATCTTTTCCGTTATGGCTGAGCTTCCTGTAGAAAAAAGAAGATCGGTGGGAACACTACCGGACGAGACCGTTCCGTTTACCAAAGCGGTAATCCTGGCACCGCCGGTATAATTTGTACCGTCATGTCCCTGATAGGTGCTGGTGCCAAGCCAGTCGCCATTTGCTACGGCTGAAGGAGCGGCATAAGTTCCTCTGCTTCTGTAGAAAGCAGATAAACCGCTGCTGGTGGCTGAACTGCTGCTGGAATTAATGAACATATCATCACCGATCCCGCCATCTCCTACAATATGCAGCCTGGATTGCGGCGCAGCCGTTCCAAAGCCTATATTGCCTGCGGGAGCACCGGCATTACCGTTTAATCCTGTACCGAAAATAGCACCGCCAATATTTAATTGATAGCTGCCGGTAGCGGACGCTGACTGCTGTTCTTTTCCAATAATAATGTTATTGATACCAGTGGTCACATTACTTCCGGCACTTGCTCCGATGAAAGTATTACCAGCCCCCGAAGTTACATTTAAGCCAGAATTCATTCCTACAGCCACATTGTTATTACCGCTTACAAGTGCATCCAATGCAGAGGATCCTAATCCTGTGTTGGAAGATCCAGTCTGCACATTTTGTCCCGCCGTCAATCCCACAAAGACATTGCTTGATGCTACATTTGTCAATGAATATCCTGCGCCATATCCTATTGCAGTATTTGCCATTCCGCCTCCACCTCCATTACCCGGAGAATGATTCCCTGCGTTCCATCCGAGGGAAGTATTAGACTGGTTGCTGTTATCGATATATCCTATGTAATCACTTCCGGACTTAAATACGATGTCTTTTGCGTCGGTAGTCCCGATATAATTCACGGCAGGATCTGTACCTGCATTCCCATTCAGTCCCCAGCTGTTGGCCGCAGCGGTATTTCCCATTTTCTGCCATAGGGAACCGTCGAAATAATAATATCCTTCTGCGGTAATGTTAACGGTTTTGGAAGTGGAGGAGGTAACGGCAGCCGTAGCGTAGATCATAGCGCCCTTCTGGTCGGAGCCGTACTGTGCGTCTGCCGATTGGATCTGATTGCCGGTAAGCCTCGGAACAATAAGGCCTTCCGGTTTACTGCCGTCTGTGGTTTTTGCGGTGACGTCGAAAGTGGCTTTCGGGGAAGTGTTGTTCACGCCTACCTGAGCGTAAAGCGCAGCTGAAAGGAAAAGCGCAGCTGCAGCAGATAAGTTTTTTTTCATACCTGTAAAATTTTTAGGTTTATTAAAATTAATTAGATGTGGCAACCCACATTGTTTTATTATTTTCAGCTATGGAGAGCAATATGGAAGTTTCATACATTTACCGGTCCTGCTCCGTTAAAGCTTCTGTAGAATTTTTGCTGATCCATTTATACAGAGTCGTTTTCGGAATTCTGTATTCCCGGATGATCTCCGATTTTGTTTTAGTACCCGATTTTACAAGATCCATCATAAAGCTGATGATCTCTTTGGTGTAAATATTTTTACGGAATACCGGAAGCTGTGCTTTCTTTTGCGGTACCTGATTTTTGCTTTCTGTAGTCGAGGGAGGCGAATAAAGAATCAGATGCTGGGTATAAAGCCGGAAAAAATCGTATTCAAGAAGTTTGCTCCATTTCAAAAGGATATTTGTAGGAAGATCTTTAGAAATGTATGTGTCATAAATTTTGTCTTCGGAACATTTCATAAACCTGCAGATACGAAATAGTGAAATTTCTTTTTCTGCAACTCTTTTTTCGATCAGATGCCCGATATGAATATCTTTAAAGTTCATATTTGCTTTTTTATGCCTGTAAAATTTATTTTCGTTTCATAAAAACGGAGCCTGAAATTTCAGCTCATCATTCATATTTTTAACATTAGTCTTTCACAGACTAACATGAAATATTATTCATCTATAAATGAATATTTTAGAATTGAAAATATTTTTAAATAAAAAATTTTCATCTCATCTTGAACATTTAAATCTGAAATATTTTCAGGTGTTTTTTATTTAACATAATGTTATAAATATTTAAAAAACAATATTTTACCTTTATCTATTTGAGCAATGAAAATTAATATGTACATTTGCATCAGTTAGTCTGTGAAAGACTAATGATTTGGACTATTTTTGAATTTTGTTTAACCTATATTTAACTTTTTAGTCCATGAATTGTATCTTCTATTTATCACGCAAGCAATCCTTTTCGGGACACCAGCTTTACCTTTTGCTTACCTCTGACAGCTCAGAAAAACCGGGATATAAAATCCGTCTGCCGTTTGTTCTTTCCACGGAAGACTGGGATGATGAGATGCAGCGGCCGGTGAATATCTACTGTAAAAAACATAAGCATATCAACCTCATGCTCAATGCGGTCAAAATCAAAATAGCTGAGTTGGTAAAGGAAGATCCGGATATTTCCGCCAGGATGCTATCGGTGGCGGTAAGAAAAATATGTTCCGGGGAAGAAACTGTGTGCGCGGAAGGTTCGTTCCTTGCTTTAATGAGGGAGTACCTGGAACGGAAAAAAAACTCGGTCTGTCTCTCCACGTACCGTCGGTACCAGGTTTTCATACGCCTGATCGAAAAATTCGAGGGCTTTCTCTGCAGGCATGTCTTTCCGGAAGAAATCGACAATAATTTTATCAGGCTTTTTTACGAGTTTGGAAGCGGTGAGCAGTATACGGAAAGTACAATGAACAGAAGCGCAGAATTCATCAAGACCATCCTGAATTTTGCCGAAATGCAGGGCATCCGGACATCTGTAAGACAGCTGGAAATCCCGAAATCCAAAGTTGCCCGAAAGGTGATGATCCTGGATGAGAAGGAAATAAAGAAGATCAGTCACTTGCGGGTTCCCAAGGTGCTGGAGCAGGCCAAGGACTGGCTGGTAATCAGCTGCTACACCGGACAGCGGATCTCGGATTTTATGAAGTTTAACAGCAGTCATCTGATCACCATCGACGGAAAGAAATGTATTTCTTTTATCCAGCAGAAGACCGGCAAAGAGATCGTATTGCCGCTGCATCCGCTCGTGCTGAAGATTATGTCAAAGTACGGGCATGCTTTCCCGGAGGCCATGAACCCGTGTACGTATAATGAGCAGATTAAAAAGGTTGCTGCTGTTGCCGGCATCAACGAGCAAGTAAAGATCAGGAAGAGGATCGGGTTTCGGGGAAAGGAACTTGATATGGAGAAATGGCAGGGCATCAGCAGCCACATTGGAAGGCGCAGCTTTGCCTCGAATTTTTACGGGAAGATCCCTACGCCTTTACTAATGCAGGCCACAGGGCATACTACCGAACAGATGTTCCTGAATTACATTAATCCCGTCAACCATGCCAGGGTCATTACTCTGGGGAATTACTTTGAGAAGATTTATGCGGAAGGAGCGTAGAATGAGTGATAAGTAATGAGTGATAAGTAATGAGTGATAAGTGATGAGTGATGAGTAATGAGTGGGGGATAATTGATGGATTTTGGAAATTTTTTCCTGCCAGTGAACATCTTTCACACAGATTTGCTGATAACGCAGCTCTTTTTAGAAAACAGCTATGGTTGCGGCTGTAAGACTTTGTGGTCTTCGTAAAGTGAAACGGCTCTGCGAAACTTAAAGATAGGCATAAGATTGAAAGAATTTTAGTGGTCTCTGTGTTCAGGGTAGATTTTTAAAAATCGTATCTAGAAGCTGCTGAACTACAAACCGGAGGTCCTGCTTTACACGTTCTCGATACATTTTTCTCCGCTGAGCTCCAAAAAACACTCGAACTGACGTGAAAATAAGCATAAGATTATAAAAATTCTTAGCGAGGCTCCGTATTCAATAAGCCTGTTCCGGCGCTGATTCGATCAGAGAAGCTTTACAAAATTATCACCTATAATAATTATTAATTTTTTAAATGAAATATAAAAATCACTAAATCAAATACTTATTTAATTAAATATTAAAAATACATTAAAAAATCAATCAATCGTTTGATTTATTCAGAATTGGTTGTAAATTTGCAACGTCAAAAAACGAGAACATAACTAAGATGATTTCAAAAGAAGAAAATATATTGTTTGCCGCCGAAAAGCTTTTTGCTGAAAAAGGTTTTGAAGGAACTTCCACCCGGGAGATTGCCAAAGCGGCCAATGTAAATATTTCCATGATCTCTTATTATTTCGGTTCAAAAGAAAAGCTGTATGAGAAGCTGGTGGAGTTTAGGATGAATGAAGGGCAGTTTTTTTCAAAAGATATTTTGGAGAGAACCGACATAAATGATTGGGAAAAAATAAATAAGATCGTAGACCAGTTTGTAGGAAAGATAAGACATCAGAAGTGTTTCTACAGAATCATGCAACGGGAGCAGCTTCATACTGAAAATTTAAATATTGTGGATATGCTGAAGCAGGCCAAGCTTGGATTCCTTGCCACGTATTCAAAAATATTGGAGAGCGGTTTGAACAACGGGACATTTACGAAGAACCCTCCGCTCTATCTTCTTCACTCGACGATAAGCGGGACTTTGTTCTACGCTTTCAATGCCAAGGAAATGTATAAGGAATTCCTGAATGATACCGATGAAGAAGCTGTTTTCGACGAAAAATACTACACAGAACTTAACACCCATATTAAATACTTACTTAAAGACCTTTTAGGTTATGAAGAAAATAAATAACTCAATCCTTGCGCTGGCTCTGTTTGTAGGAATAGCAAACGCAAATGCTCAGGAGAAAAGAACCCTCACCCTGGATGAAGCCGTGCAGCTCGGTATCCAGAACAGCAAGAATCTGAAAATCGATGCCGCCAAAATCGAAGAAGCAACGGCAGATCTTCTGGCGGCAAAAAACAGGCAGCTGCCTGAGCTTTCGGTATCGGGAAGTTATCTGTACCTTCCTCTGAAACCTAATGTGAACATTAAGCTTCCCGGTGTTGCAGGAGGAGGTCCTGAAATCCATCAGGTGGCCTACGGATCTGCCAACCTCAGTGTTCCGATCTATAGCGGCGGAAGGATAAAGTACGGGATTGAATCGGCAAAATACCTGGTAGAAGCCTCAAAATTAAATACAGAAAGTGATAAGGTTGCGATTGCATATAATGTAGCGCAGGCGTACAACAATTTATTCAAAGCCAATCAATCAATTAAAGTATTGGAGGAAAACCTTTCGGCCTCACAAAAAAGAGACGAAACCTTCCTGAAACTGGAAAATAACGGAGTGATTGCCCGAAATGACCGTTTGAAAGCCAATCTTCAGACTTCAAATATCGAGTTGCAATTGCTGGAAGCGAAAAACAATTACAATATTGCCAACATCAATATGGATTTGCTTTTAGGTATTCCGGAAACGACGGAGATTGAAGTGGATCAGAACTATATCGAAGAAGGCACTGAAGTAAAACCGGTTGATTTTTATATCAATGAAGCCAGAGAAAACCGTAAGGATCTTCAGGCTTTGGACAAGCAGAGACAGGCTGCTGCGCTGGGAACCAAATCGGCAAGAGCGGAAAACCTTCCATCGATTGCCTTTACCGGAGGGTATGTGGCGGCAGATATTCCTAAGTTTTTAACGATCTATAACGCGGTGAATGTCGGAGTCGGTATTTCTTATAATTTATCCAACCTTTGGAAAGAAAATTCTTCACTAAAGCAGTCGCAGGCCAGAGAAATGCAGTTGGCCGCCAACAATGAATTGCTAAATGACAATATCAAGCTGGATGTAAACAGGGAATATCAGAATACGGATTATTCTAAAAAAAGAATTGCCGTTTTCGAAAAGTCCGCTGAACAGGCCAATGAGAATTACCGGATTACAAAAAATAAGTACGACAACGGTTTGGCGACCATGACGGAATTACTGGATGCCGATGCCGCACAGATTGCTGCCAATGTGGGCGTAATCAATGCCAAAGCAGACGCAGCGCTGGCGTACCGAAAACTATTACAGACTACAGGAACTTTAACAATTAAATAAATAAAGAACGATACCCAAAATGGAAAATAATACGACCCCAGCTACTGAACCTAAAAAGAAGAAAAGTCTAGTCTTTCCTATTATTTTAGCAGTTGTTTTGATTGGCGGAGGAATTTACGGATACAACACGTATACCTACGGACAGTCCCACGAAGAAACCGATGATGCACAGATTGCCTCCAACCTTTCGCCGGTGATTTCCAAGATTTCCGGATACGTAACGGAAGTAAAGGTAAAAGACAACCAGTTCGTCAAAAAAGGGGATACCCTGATTGTTCTGGACAGCAGAGACCAGAAACTGGCATTGGAACAGGCGGAAGCTGCTCTGGCAACGGCAAAGAGCAATATTTCCAATGCGCAGGCGAGCACAACGGCAACGTCTAAAAATATCGGTTCGTCTCAGGCAGCGGTTACTACTGCCAATGCGCAGATTGAAGCCGCAAGGGTAAATGTGTGGAAGACGTCCCAGGATCTTAAAAGATATGCTAATCTTGTGAAAGACCATTCCATTACGGAACAGCAATACGAGCAGGCATTGGCTGCAAAACAGACGGCTGACAAACAATTACAGGTTTTAATCGACCAGAGAAATCAGATTGCCCAGCAGACGAATATTGCTTCTTCGCAGACGGCAGCAAGTTCACAGCAGATCAGTGTGGCAAGCTCCGTAGCCAAACAGAGAGAAGTGGATGTGGAAAATGCCAGATTGAATCTTTCGTACACCGTAATCCTTGCGCCTGAAGACGGATACGTTGGAAAAGTTCCGATCCAGGCCGGACAATATTTACAGGCCGGTTCCCAATTGTTTGCTTTGGTGAAAAATGACCAGAAATGGGTAGTAGCCAATTTCAAGGAGACCCAGGTGGATAAAATGGTGGAAGGGCAAAAAGTAAAAATCGAGATCGACGCTTTTCCTGATCAGGAATTTGACGGAGTGGTAAGTTCTTTCTCTCCGGCAACCGGGGCTACTTTTTCTATTCTGCCTCCGGACAACGCCAGCGGCAACTTCGTAAAAGTAGTTCAGCGGCTTCCGGTAAAAATCGATTTTGTAAATCTTGATAAAAACATCGCTAAAAGATTAAGAACAGGGATGAATGTGAAAGCAGAAGTTTCCTTAAAATAATATACTTTAAAGTGAATTGTCAATGCTGCGGAGGAAGTTGATCGTGAGAGGTAAATGAAGAAGCAAAATTGACTATGAAATGGATGAACCATTGGCAATTCCTTTATTACAATAACTTATAAGTGAATTGTCAGTTTGCAGAAGAATGTCAGAATGATGATCTTGAGATGAAGAGGCAGACTGATCATGAAATGATTACGGAGAAGAACAGGCGGATGAAGTTGAAATGATACGGAGGCTGATCATGAAGAAGAGGGTGGTTATGAAGTTGGGTTTTGATGTTGCGGAAATAAAGAAGCAGGGAACCGATGAAGAAGAATAAACGGTCTGAGAAGCAATCGGCAATGCAGAGGAATATGGAGCAGAGACTTCAATGAAGAAAAATTGGCAGAGGAATTCAGTCCGGATGCAGAAGATAAGATGAAGTGGTAATGACAATGATGTTGATGGGCCACTGACAATTCACTTTTATAAAATACAATTAAAATTTAAAGAGGTTAAGAGATCCGGATCTCAATGACTAAAATTAAACATTTAAGATTAAATTAAAGGGATAGGGCGATCCGTCGATCACCTCAGCCTGAACTTCAATCTCAATTCAATTTAAAATAGAATAAAGTTAGTTCGTTACCACTTGTTCTGATCAGAAATTTCCGGATCTCATGATCTCTTCATTTTTTAATACCGAAAAAAAACTATGCAAGATTCATTAGTAGAATATGGAGCCAGAAGGGTAATCATTACGATTACAGCCATCCTTTGTGCACTGCTTGAAATTGTGGACTCCACGATTGTAAACGTTGCCCTTAATGAAATGAAGGGGAATCTGGGAGCCACCCTTTCGGAAGTAGGCTGGGTGATCACGGCGTATGCGATCGGTAACGTAATCGTTGTGCCGATGACGAGCTGGCTATCCCAGCAGTTCGGACGTAGGAATTATTTTGCCGCATCCATCATTATATTTACCGTATTCTCCTTTCTTTGCGGAAACGCAACGAATATCTGGGAACTGGTATTTTTCCGTCTCATGCAGGGGATTGGTGGAGGAGCACTTCTGGTAACTTCCCAGACGATTATTACGGAATCTTATCCGGTGGAAAAAAGAAGCATGGCCCAGGCGATCTATGGACTGGGGGTAATTATCGGCCCGACATTAGGTCCGCCGCTGGGAGGATATATCGTGGATAACTTCAGCTGGCCGTATATTTTTTACATCAATATCCCGATCGGGATTGCAGCGACTTTAATGACGCTTCAGTTTGTAAGGAGCCCGAAATATGCTGAAAAACGAAAAGCTTCCGATGTCGACTGGCTGGGAATTGCCTTGTTGGCAGTAACGGTAGGATCGCTGCAGTATATTCTGGAAAGAGGGCATGAAGAAGACTGGTTTGCCAGCGGATGGATTGTTACCTTTACGGCCTCAGCCATTTTAGGATTTATTTTATTCCTTTGGCGGGAACTTACCTTCAAATATCCGATTGTAGAACTTCGGGTTTTAAAAAACAGCAACTTAAGAATCGGTACGGTCATGTCCTTTGTACTGGGATTCGGATTGTATGGCTCAACATTTATCGTTCCTTTGTATACCCAGAGTATCCTGGGCTGGACGGCGCTTCAGTCGGGCGCTTTGATGATTCCTGCAGCACTGACGACGGCTTTCATGATGCCGATTATCGGCCGATTGCTGTCCAAAGGGGCGAAACAACAGATTCTTGTTTCCTTAGGTCTATTCATCTTCTTTATTTACAGCTTCTGGGGTTATAAAATCCTGACGCCGGATACCGGTAAAGATGCCTTTTTCTGGATGCTGATCGTTAGGGGAGCTGGTCTCGGACTTTTATTTATTCCGATTACTTCCCTGTCTTTGAGTACACTTAAAGGGCAGGAGATTGGCCAGGGAGCAGCCTTTACGGGGATGATGAGACAGCTGGGCGGATCTTTCGGGATTGCCGGAATCACCACATTCATTGCCAATGCGAGCCAGAAATACAGGGTGAACCTGATTTCCCATCTGGACGAAACGGATCTTGCCGTGCAGCAGAGACTACAGGCCCTGAAAGGAAGCTTTATGGCCAAAGGAATGACTCCTGATGCTGCGATGAACGCCGCCTACAAAATGCTCGATCTCTCCGTAACCAAGCAGGCTACTGTACTTTCCTATATGGATGTATTCCTTTATTTAGGAGTGATCTTCCTGATCTGTATTCCGTTTATCCTCTTCGTAAAAGAAAGGAAAAGCAAGGAAAAGATCGATCTGAGTGGTGTACATTAAATAACGTGAGTTCGATGTAATAAATAAGAAAACATTAAAAAATAAGCGGAAAATTTAGTATATTTAAGGTATTGAAATTCAAATATTTAACTAAATAATCCGCTATGATTTCTAACCATAAAATTACGAATATTTATT
>JAAIGF010181729.1_pt1 | contig 30552 bp, 24 predicted proteins | sample 6487441 | NCBI WGS metagenome assembly JAAIGF01 (sample SAMN13974129, study PRJNA590717) | phyllosphere metagenome | biome: pepper field; feature: multiple bacterial spot infested pepper fields; material: pepper leaves; isolation source: leaves from pepper fields | host: Capsicum annuum ... | reverse complement strand
CCACGAAGACCTTGCCGGCTCACTGCCGGCGCGTACTTAACTGGCGTTGCGACGGCTGCTTGCATGGACTTTCTTACGAACAAGCGGTGTGCCGCCACGAAGTGAAGGTGGCGTACTTGGTCGTAGGAAACGGACATGCATTGAGTTGCCCTCCGAAGGTTGGATCTCGTCCAACGTTCGAAGCTCAGTTCCCGGCTCGTTTCGAACCATGCGCGCGGCTGCCCGGCAGCAGGCTGGTGGCGTCGCTCAGTTGCAGACGGGAATTCAGATAGGCGCGGCACTGGAATCCTTTGGACTGGGTATGCAGTTGCCGCTGACAAGCGTGTGAGCATCCGGTCCAAGCCATCCAAGCTGCCGCTGACAGACGTGTGAGTATCCAGCCAGGCCATACACGCTACCGTTGGCAGACGTGTAAGTATCCAGGTCCGAGCCATTCAAGCTACCGTTGACCGGCTCCTGCGCGCGCCATGCAGCAAGCTCAAGCGCCCGTGGCACTTCTCCACCCTAACGAAGCAGCGCGGCACGCCTCAGACCCCGCCAGTCTCACTTCGTGGCGGTACACCGCCTGTTCGTAAGAAAGCCCCGGCAAGCAGCCGTCGCAACGCGACTTAAGTACGTACCGATAGCGAGCCGGCAGGGTCTTCGTGGCGCTTAAAGCCGCCGTCCCCATCACGGCTGATGAGCCGAGGGTAAAGAACCATGTCCGTTGCCTGCCAGGAACCTGAGCAAGCACGATGACAGTGTCAAAGGCTGTATCGACGCAACAGAACAACGCCGAAACCAAGCAACCGTGAAGGCGTGGGTGGCGGGGCCGGGGCGGATGCACGTTGGCACGACGCGGGGGCGGGAGCCCCGACCGCGTTCGTGGCGTCGGGCAGCCGACACGGCCCCGACACCCACGACTGGTTTAAGAACGCGCAAGCAATGCCAGCACCACGAGCTAAACAACGTAGACCTCCAACGGGCAACGACAGGCTGTCTGCGTACCGCCGAGTCGCCCCGCAACTCCGCGATGCAGCAAAAAAAAACCGGCAGACCCAAACAGCATCCACCGGTTTCTTCACTACCAGGAAGGAAGACGATCAGTCCAACTTCCCATGGCACTGCTTGTACTTCTTCCCGCTACCGCACGGGCAAGGATCATTGCGCCCCACCTTGGGCACGACATTGCGCACCGTCTCAGCATCGGCAGGCGCCGGCGCAGCCGCCAGCGCTTCATCGTAATCGGCATGGTGATATTGCATCTGCGGCGCCGATGCCTGCACCTGCTGCTCCGCCTCCTCGACCTGCTCAGGCGACTGCACACGGACCGTCATCAGCACCTTCACCACATCGTCGCGGATCCGGTCCAGCATGCCCGAGAACAGCTCGAAGGCCTCGCGCTTGTATTCCTGCTTCGGGTTCTTCTGCGCATAACCGCGCAGATGAATGCCCTGACGCAGGTGGTCGAGCGACGACAGATGCTCACGCCAGTGCGTGTCCATCGACTGCAGCACGATCGAACGCTCGAACTGTGCCCACATATCGACGCCGACCTGCGCCACCTTCGCCTCGTAGGCATCGTTGGCTGCCTTGAGCACGCGCTCCAGCACGTCTTCGTCGGTCAGAGTCTCTTCGCTTTCCAGCGCCTGGCTCAGCGGCACGTCTAGCTGCCACTCCGACGACAGGATGTTCTCCAGGCGCGGGATGTCCCACTGCTCTTCGACCGAATCCACCGGCACATGCTCGCGCACCAGCGCCGTCACGGCAGCCTCGCGCAGACCGCTGACGGTTTCGCCCACGTTGGTGGCTTCCAGCACTTCGTTGCGCTGCGAGTAGATCACCTTGCGCTGGTCGTTGGCGACGTCGTCGTATTCCAGCAATTGCTTGCGGATGTCGAAGTTGCGGCTTTCGACCTTGCGCTGCGCGGTCTCGATCGAACGCGACACCATGCCTGCCTCGATCGGCTCGCCCTCGGGCAGCTTCAGGCGCTCCATGATGCCGCGCACGCGGTCGCCCGCGAAGATGCGCATCAGCGGATCTTCCAGCGACAGGTAGAAGCGCGACGAACCCGGGTCGCCCTGGCGGCCGGCACGGCCACGCAGCTGGTTGTCGATACGGCGAGATTCGTGACGCTCGGTGCCGATGATGCGCAGGCCGCCAGCGGCCTTGACCTGCTCGTTCAGCGGCTTCCATTCGGCACGGATCTGTTCGATGCGGGCCTGCTTCTGCTCGTCGGTCAGCGTGTCCGACTTGCGGATGATGTCGATCTGCTTTTCCAGTGCACCGCCCAGCACGATGTCGGTACCACGGCCTGCCATGTTGGTGGCAATGGTGATGTGACCCGGCTTGCCAGCCTCGGCGACGATCTCGGCTTCGCGCTGGTGCTGCTTGGCGTTGAGCACTTCGTGCGGCAGCTTGGCCTTGGTCAGCAGACCGGCCAGCACTTCCGAGTTCTCGATGCTGGTGGTGCCCACCAATACCGGCTGGCCACGTTCCTGGCAGTCGCGGATGTCGGCGATGATGGCGTTGTACTTCTCGGCCGTGGTCTTGAAGACCTGGTCGTTCTGATCCTGGCGGGCCATGGGCCGGTTGGTCGGAACGATCACGGTTTCCAGGGAGTAGATCTCCTGGAACTCGAAGGCTTCGGTATCGGCCGTGCCGGTCATGCCCGACAGCTTGCCGTACATGCGGAAGTAGTTCTGGAAGGTGATCGACGCCAGCGTCTGGTTCTCGTGCTGGATCCGCACGCCTTCCTTGGCTTCGACGGCCTGGTGCAGACCATCGGACCAGCGGCGGCCCGCCATCAGGCGGCCGGTGAACTCGTCGACGATGACCACTTCGCCGTCCTGCACGACGTAGTGCTGGTCGCGGAAAAACAGGTTGTGGCCGCGCAGCGCGACCATCAGGTGGTGCATCAGCGAGATGTGGCGCGGCTCGTAGAGCGACTCGCCTTCCGGCAGCAGGCCGATGCGGCCCAGGATGCCCTCGGCCTTTTCGTGGCCGGCTTCCGACAGATAGAGCTGGTGACCCTTTTCGTCGACCCAGAAGTCGCCGGGCGGCTCGGGCTCGTTGGGCTTGGGCTCGGACGCCATGCGCTCCAGCAGCGGCGGTACGGCGTTCATGCGCACGTACATCTCGGTGTGGTCTTCGGCCTGTCCCGAGATGATCAGCGGCGTACGCGCTTCGTCGATCAGGATGGAGTCGACTTCGTCGACGATGGCGAAGGCCAGCCCGCGCTGGCGGCGATCGGCGATCTGGTACTCCATGTTGTCACGGAGGTAGTCGAAGCCGAATTCGTTGTTGGTGCCGTACGTGATGTCGGACGCGTAGGCTTCCTTCTTCTGCTCGTTGGGCTGCTGCGAGACGATCACGCCCACCGTCAGGCCCAGGAAGCGGTACAGGCGACCCATCCAGTCGGCGTCGCGCATGGCCAGGTAGTCGTTGACCGTGACCACGTGCACGCCCTTGCCGGCGATGGCGTTGAGGTACGCCGGCAGCGTCGCCATCAGCGTCTTGCCTTCACCGGTACGCATTTCTGCGATACGGCCGCTGTGCAGCACCATGCCGCCGATCATCTGCACGTCGAAGTGACGCATGCCGAAGACGCGCTTGGCGCCCTCGCGCACGACGGCAAAGGCTTCGGGCAGCAGATCGTCGAGCGCCGTGCCGTCCTGGTGGCGCTGGCGGAACTCGGCCGTCTTGGCCGTGAGTTGCTCATCGGTGAGCGCAGCAATCTGCGGTTCGAGCGCGTTGATGCGTTCGACCGATTTGCGGAACTGCTTCAGTAGCCGGTCGTTCCGGCTACCGAAAATCTTCTTGAGCAGAGAGGAAACCATCGCGATCTGATGAAAGGCTGATCAGCCAGTTTAGCACCGCGCCGGTCGCGTTCTGACGCGACATTGCAAGGGAATCAGCGCTGTGCCACCTGTGCCGCCGGACCCAGGAAACGGACCGGGTCGATCGCCACGCCGGCGACCCGGACTTCGAAATGCAAATGGGGGCCGGTGGACCGCCCCGTACTGCCCACGCGGCCGATGGCCTGCCCGCGTCGCACCAGGTCGCCCTGGCGAACCAGCAGGGCCGAAGCATGGGCGTAGCGGGTGACGACTTCATTGCCGTGATCGACATCGACGACCATGCCGTATTCGGGATGCGTGCGCGCATCGAGCACCACCCCGGCGGCCGCCGCCAGGATCGGCGTACCCGTGGGCGCGGCGAAATCCTGGCCTTCGTGGCGCGCACGGCCGCCCGTGATCGGATCGGTACGCGGCCCGAAGGGCGAAGTGATCCAGCCGATGGCAAGCGGCATGGTGGTGGCGATGGGCTGGGTCGACCGCGGCGGCAGCAGGGCCGTCAAGCCATTGAGCCGCAGATCCAGCCGGTCCAGGGCATGGGCGAGTTCGTTGGCGCTCATGTCCCGGGCGGGCAGCAACAAACCGCCCGCTGGCGCGGCCAGGGCAAGCGCCGGTCCACCCGCACCCTTCAAGGCGGGAGCCTGTTTGCTGACGGGCGTGGCCGCGTCGAGTTCGGCCACTCGTTGCTGCATGGCCGCCACGCGTTGCGCCAGGTCATCGAGCTGCGTCCGCTGGGCGTTTGCTTCCACACTGGAAGCAACAGCCATCGGGGCTGACACAGGCGCATCCTGCGTGGTCCCGAAGGTCCACCAGGCCGAGCAGACGAGCGCCATGGCAGCCGCCGCATAGGACGCTTCCCGGCGGCCGGCCTGCAGTACCAGCGGTGTGGGACGCCAGCGATGGACTATGATGACCTGCAATGTCGCAATCCTTCAGAAGATCAATGCCGGCGCGGTCTTCACGCCCCGGCAGCCGTGCCCTGGAAGACCCTGCTGCCCAGACCGGCGCGCTGGTCTGGCTGCGCCAGGGCGGACGCAGCCCGCGGCCACAGGGCCATGACGCGCGTCTGCGCCAGATCGCCTCCAGCCTGCTCGCCACCGCTCAGCGCCACCTGGAGCTGGAACGCGGCGTTCGCGCAGCCATGCCGGTGGCGCTGCAGTCTGCCTGTCATGTATTGCGATTCGAAGACGGCCAGCTCACGATCGGCGTGCCCACGGCAGCGCACTCGGCCAAGCTGCGCCAACTGGGGCCGCGCATCGCCGCCGCGCTCGACAAGGCCGGCTGGCAGGTTAATGGCATCGTGGTGCGGGTACAAGCTGGACTGAATCGTCCATTGGGCGCGCCTGCTCCAGTGGCGCCCGGTAAGCCCAACGAACTGGGCGCCAAGGGCGTGGCGGCCTTCGAGGCCTTGCGCGACACGGTGACGGACAAGCCGCTGGCGCAGGCGATTGCGCGCCTGGTCGAACGCCGCCGTCAGGCAGGCAGCCAGCCGGAATCAGAAGTGGGAGATGGCGACCAGGGCGAACCAGCCGATGCCCAGGGCGGCGCCCAGCGCAAGTAGCCGCTTGGCGCGCACGATGTGATGCCGGCGCCCACTGAGCTTGCCCGACAGGAAGCAAGCGGCAGCCGCCAGCAGAAGAATCAGCAGGAAGAGACGAACGGCGACCACGGAACCGTTGCGGACCGGGGTCGTGACACTGGCGCTCAGGCCAGTGCCCACTCCTGGCGGAATGCGCGCGGCGCAGTGGCTTCGGATTCGAAGGTCACGAATTCCCAGGCATCCTGCTGCGCCAGCAGGGCACGCGCGATCTGGTTGTTCATGCCGTGGCCCGACTTGTGGGCGACGTAACGCGCGATCAGGGGATGACCGACCAGATACAGGTCGCCGATAGCGTCCAGGATCTTGTGCTTCACGAATTCATCGTCGTAGCGCAGACCGTCGGCATTGAGTACACGGTACTCATCCATGACGATGGCGTTGTCGAGACTGCCGCCACGCGCCAGCCCAGCCGCGCGCAGCATTTCGACGTCCTGCACGAAACCGAAGGTACGGGCCCGGGCGATTTCACGGGCGTACGAATGGTCGGCGAAATCGATCTCGGCGAAGTTCGCGGTGGCGTCGATGGCCGGATGATGGAAATCGATGGAGAAGGCCAGCGCGAAACCGTCATACGGTTCCAGCCGCGCCCACTTGGCCTGGTCACCCTCGCCTTCGCGTACTTCCACCGTGCGCTTGACGCGCAGAAAGCGCTTGGGCGCGTTCTGCTGCTCGATGCCGGCCGACTGGATCAGGAACACGAAGGTGCTGGCGCTGCCATCCATGATCGGCACTTCTTCCGCCGTCAGGTCGACGTGCAGATTGTCGATGCCCAGACCGGCGCAGGCCGACATCAGATGCTCGATGGTCGACACGCGGACCGAGCCTTTCTGCAGCACCGTCGCCAGGCGCGTATCGCTCACCTGCAAGGCAGCCGCCGGCAGATCGACCGGATCGTCGAGATCGATGCGGTGGAACACGATGCCGGTATTCGGTGCAGCCGGGCGCAGCGTCAGCTCCACACGCCGGCCGGAATGAAGACCGACGCCGGTGGTGCGGGTGACACTTTTGATGGTGCGCTGACGGAGCATGTATTGGGCGATCACAGAAAGCTTGGGTCTGGGGAACCAAGCAATAATTGTTCTAGGTATGGCCCCGGCAATTGCTTGCCTGAGCAGTAATCGGATTGTAACGTTGCGGCTCGCCCCGGCCAATCGAATTCACTGATCGGGGCGATAGCCGTTGCAGATGAGAGAATGTCGCATTCTCACGTCTGCCAGCGCGGACTCAAGCTTGCGCCAGCAGCGTGTCCGCGTCGCTTACCTGAAACTGACCTGCGGCCTCGACGTTCAATTGCTTGACCACGCCGTCGTCGAGCAGCATCGAATAACGCTGCGAACGCACACCCATACCGCGCGCAGTCAGGTCGAAGGTCAGGCCCAACGCCTGCGTCCAGGTAGCCGAGCCGTCGGCCAGCAGGCGGACCTTGCCCTGTGCGCCCTGTTCCTTGGCCCAGGCTCCCATCACGAATGCATCGTTGACCGACACGCACCAGATCTCGTCCACGCCCTTGGCGCGGAAGGCCTCGACCTGCTGCACGTAGCCCGGCAGGTGCTTGGCCGAGCAGGTCGGCGTGAAGGCGCCCGGTACGGCGAACACGGCGATCTTGCGGCCGCGCACCAGGTCGGCGACCTGGAAGGCATTGGGGCCGAGCGCGCAGCCCTCGGTTTCCACAGGAATGAACTCGGTCAGCGTGCCGTCGGGCACCCGGTCACCAATCTTGATGGTCATGAACCTCTCCTTGAAAGCGACAACGCGTGCGCTGCCGGTTGGCAACGCACGCGCAGGGGAACTGCGAGGAAGGCACGCGGCCTTCCCAGGGACTTAGTCAGCCTGCTTGCGCAGGAAGGCCGGGATGTCGAGGTGCTCCATGCCCGAGCTTTCCAGCGCCTGCACGCGCTGCACCGCATCGCGCGGGTTGCGGAAGACGGTGGGGGTGTCATAGTCGTGGTAGTTCGGCGAACCGTGGCCACCCGCAGCGGCAACCGGCACGTTGTCGGTACCCGTGCGCAGTTGCGGAATGGCGGTCTGCACCAGCTGCGGCTTGGCCTTGGCGCGGCCCAGGCCGGTCGCGACCACGGTCACGCGCAGGTCTTCGCCCATGGCTTCGTCGTAGGCCACGCCGAAGATCACGGTGGCTTCATCGGCGGCGTAGCTGCGGATGGTGTCCATGATCTCGCGGGTTTCGCGCATCTTCAGCGAGCGGCTGGCGGTGATGTTGACCAGCACGCCACGCGCGCCGTTCAGGTCGATGCCTTCCAGCAGCGGGCATGCAATGGCCTCTTCGGCGGCCAGGCGGGCGCGGTCGACGCCCGATGCCAGCGCCGTGCCCATCATGGCCTTGCCCTGCTCGCTCATGATGGTCTTGACGTCTTCGAAGTCGACGTTGACGTTGCCGTCGACGTTGATGATTTCGGCGATGCCTGCGCAGGCGTTGTTCAGCACGTCGTCGGCGGTACGGAAGCAGTCTTCCTGCGTCGCGTCTTCACCCATCACGTCGTAAAGCTTTTCGTTGAGCACGACGATCAGCGAGTGCACGTGCTGCGACAGCGCGTCGATGCCGTCTTCGGCCATGCGCATGCGCTTGGTGCCTTCGAAGCCGAAGGGCTTGGTGACCACGGCCACCGTCAGGATGCCGAGTTCCTTGGCGATCTCGGCCACGACCGGCGCGGCGCCGGTGCCGGTGCCGCCGCCCATGCCGGCGGTGATGAACACCATGTTGGCGCCCTGCAGCGCTTCGCGGATGTCGTCGCGGGCCGTTTCGGCAGCAGCGTGGCCTTGTGCGGGCTTGGCGCCAGCGCCCAGGCCCGACTTGCCAAGCTGAATCTGCACCGGGGCAGCAGTGCGGATGAGCGCCTGTGCGTCGGTGTTGGCGGCGATGAAATCGACGCCCTGGACGCCGCGCGTGATCATGTGCGCCACAGCGTTACCGCCGGCACCGCCGACGCCCACGACCTTGATGACCGTGCCCTTGGTTTCGGTTTCGAGCATTTCAAAGTTCATGTGTATCTCCAGGGATGCCGACGAAGCGGGTGCGCAAAGAATGTGAAAGGTGAAAAGTGATCCAGAACCCTGGCCCGTGATACCTGCCAGCAGGCCCACGCTTCACGTTTCACTTTCCCTGCGATACGCATCGCTTCGGGGCAAACTTTTTTTCCGAGTTGATCGACGGACGAACCGTCGGGCTGTTTTCTATCTACTTTCAGGCGAACAGCACGGTCGACGCATGTGACCGTGCGAATGGGGTGGGGTCAGAAGTTGCCGAGGAACCACTCCTTCATGCGCGCAAACACGCTCTTGAAGTTGCCGGTCTGCTGCGCGACGCGACGGCCACGCATGCGCTGAACGCGCGCTTCGGCAAGCAATCCCATCACCGTCGAGAAGCGCGGATTGCGCACCACGTCGGCAAGGCTTCCGTCGTACTCCGGCGCGCCCAGGCGCACCGGCTTCAAAAAGATGTCTTCGGCCAGTTCGACCATGCCCGGCATTTCCGAGGTGCCGCCGGTCAGGACGATGCCCGAGGCGATCAGCTCGTCGTAGCCCGACTCGCGGATGACCTGCTGCACGAAGGTGAACAGTTCTTCGACGCGCGGCTCGATGACGGCGCCCAGGGCCTGGCGCGACAACTGGCGCGGGCCACGGTCGCCCAGTCCCGGCACTTCGATGCGCTCGTCGGGGCTGGCCAGCACCTGCTTGGCCACGCCGTAGCGCAGCTTGATTTCCTCGGCGTCCGGCGTGGGCGTGCGCAGGGCCGCAGCGACGTCGCCGGTGATCTGGTCGCCGGCGATCGGGATCACGGCGGTGTGACGGATCGCCCCGCCCGTGAAGATCGCGATGTCGGTGGTGCCGCCGCCGATGTCGACCAGCGCCACGCCCAGTTCCTTCTCGTCGGGCGTCAGGCAGGCCAGGCTCGATGCCAGCGGCTGCAGGATCAGGTCCTGGACTTCCAGGCCGCAGCGGCGCACGCACTTGACGATGTTCTGCGCCGCGCTGACCGCGCCGGTGACGATGTGCACGCGCACCTCCAGGCGGATGCCGCTCATGCCGATGGGCTCGCGGATGTCTTCCTGGCCGTCGACGATGAATTCCTGGGTGAGTACGTGCAGCACCTGCTGGTCGGTCGGGATGTTCACGGCCTTGGCCGTTTCGATCACGCGGGCGACGTCGGTGGCGGTGACTTCCTTGTCCTTGATCGCCACCATGCCGCTGGAGTTGAAGCTGCGGATGTGGCTGCCCGCGATGCCGGTGAAGACGTCGCGGATCTTGCAGTCGGCCATCAACTCGGCTTCCTCCAGCGCGCGCTGGATGGAATTGACCGTGGTCTCGATGTTGACCACGACGCCTTTGCGCATGCCGCGCGATTCGTGCTGGCCGAGACCGAGCACTTCGAACCGGCCCTCGGGCAGCATCTCGGCGACAACGGCCACCACCTTGCTGGTGCCGATGTCCAGCGCGACGATCAGGTCCTTGGTTTCTCGAGTCATGGTCTTGGTGTCTTATTCGGTTGCTGTGTTGTTGACGGCTTGTTCCCACCCGCTTGCGCAGGCGGTGGAGGCGCGGCCCTCACCGCGTAGCCGTTCGGATAGCGCATGTCCACATGCGCGATCGACCGACCCAGTCGTGCCTCCAGTTGCGGCAGTGTCTGAACGAGACGATCGACCCGTGCCTCTACGGGCAACGGGTCGGCCGCCTGCGCCGCCGGTTCGCGCCCCAGGTCCACGGTCAGACCATTGGAAAGCTCCACCTGCCACGCATAACGATTGCTCAGCGATACCACCACGGGTTCCGCATTCAAGGGCGCAAACCACTGGCGCAACGCTGCGTAGCGCTGCGCCACCAACCGCTCCGAACCATCCGGTCCGGACAGCGCCGGCAGGTCTCCACCCTCTTCCGCTTCCCCCAGGTTTGCCGTGAACGGCTCCCCATAGATGTTGAGGAGACGATTTTCGTTCCAGAGGCTCAAGACCTGTTGCTCTTCGATACGCACAACGAGGCTGTTCGGCCACTGTCGACGCACCGATGCACGCCTGACCCAGGGCACGGATTCGAACACCGCACGTGCCTGATCCAGGTCGACGGTGAAGAAATTGCCCGGCAGCCGGCCCGCCACGGCGGTGCGCACGGCCTGCGGCGTGACGTGTTCCAGACGGCTCTGCACGCCATCGAGTTCGATGTGCTGGATGGCGAACACGGGCCGGTGCACCAGCCAATACAGGGTCGCCAGCCCGAGCGCCGTCACCGTCAACATGTAGAGCATGTTGGCCAGGGTGTTCAGGGCGCGCGAATCGTTCCACACATGGACTCCGATCAGGCGACAGACGACCCGCTCGCCGACACCTTGCAGCGCGCGCTGCGGAGGATTTCGACGCACAGGGACTCATAACTCATGCCGACGGCGCGAGCAGCCATCGGGACCAGCGAGTGCCCGGTCATGCCGGGCGAGGTATTGATTTCCAACAGGTAGGGATTGCCGTCTTCATCGAGCATGACGTCGGCGCGCGCCCAGCCTTCGCAGCCGATGGCGCGATAGGCCTGCACGCAGATGTCCTGGATGCGCTGGGCCAGTTCCGGCGGCAGGTCGGCCGGGCAGTCGTAGCGCACGTCGTCGGTGAAGTACTTGTTCTGGTAGTCGTAGTTGCCGTCGGGGGCGACGATCTCGATGATCGGCAGCGCGCGCGCAGTGGCGCCAGTGCCCAGCACGGCGACCGTGAGTTCGCGGCCGCTGACGAAGGATTCGGCCAGCACTTCGTCTTCGAAGGCCGATGCCTTGGCGAAGGCGGCGCGCACGTCGTCGGCGGCTTCCACCTTGACCAGGCCGAGGGTCGATCCTTCGTGCGGCGGCTTCATGATGAAGGGCAAGCCCAGCGTGCCCGCGACCGGCAGGAAATCGCTGTCGGCGTCCAGTACCAGGAAAGCCGGCGTCGGCAGGCCGTGCGACAGCCACACACGCTTGGTGGCGACCTTGTCCATGGCCAGCGACGAGGCCAGCACGCCGCTGCCGGTATACGGAATGCCCAGCATTTCCAGCGCGCCCTGGATGGTGCCGTCCTCACCGAAGCGGCCATGCAGGGCGATGAACACGCGGTCGAAGTTCTGCGCGGCCAGATCGGCCAGCGAACGCTCGCCGGTGTCGAACAGGTGGGCGTCGATGCCCTGGCTGGACAGGGCGCGATGCACGCCCTCGCCCGACATCAGCGACACGTCGCGTTCGGCGGAACGACCGCCGTACAGCACGCCCACTTTGCCCAGATCGGTTGCAGCCGTGCTCATGCCGTCGCCTCCGATGCCAGGCGATCGATAAGTTTTTGCGGCACGCCGCCCACCGAGCCTGCCCCCATCAGGATCACCACATCGCCATCGCGGGCGAAGTCGACGATGGTCTGCGGCAGGTCGGCAATGTCTTCGACGAACACCGGCTCGATGCGGCCAGCGACGCGTACGGCACGCGCCAGCGCACGGCCGTCGGCGGCGACGATGGGCGTCTCGCCGGCGGCGTACACCTCGACCAGCAGCAAGGCGTCGGCGGTGCCCAGCACCTTCACGAAATCTTCGAAGCAGTCACGGGTGCGCGTGTAGCGATGCGGCTGGAAGGCCAGCACCAGACGGCGGCCCGGGTAGGCACCGCGCGCAGCGGCCAGCGTGGCAGCCATTTCGACCGGGTGATGACCGTAGTCGTCGACCACGGTGAAGCGGCCGCCGCCGGTGGCCGGCAGCTCGCCGTATTGGGTGAAGCGGCGGCCGACGCCGTTGAAGGCGGCCAGCGCCTGCGCGATCGCCGCGTCGTCCACGCCCAGCTCGGTCGCCACGGCAATGGCGGCCAGCGCGTTGAGGACGTTGTGGCGGCCGGGCAGGTTCAGCGTCACCGGCAGCGCGGGCAGTTCGCCGTCGGCGGTGCGGCGGATGACGTCGAAGCGCATGGTCGTGCCTTCGGCGCGCACGTCGACCGCGCGCACCTGGACATCCTCGCCCAGGCCATAGGTCGTCACATGGCGCGAGATGAACGGCAGGATCTCGCGCACGTTGGCATCGTCGGCGCACACCACGGCGGTGCCGTAGAACGGCATGCGCTGGGTGAAGTCGACGAAGGCCTGCTTCAGCCGCGCGAAGTCATGGCCATAGGTGTCCATGTGGTCGGCGTCAATGTTGGTGATCACCGCCATCACGGGCAACAGGTTCAGGAAGGACGCGTCCGATTCGTCGGCCTCCACCACGATGTAGTCGCCCTGGCCCAGGCGCGCATTGGCGCCAGCCGAATTCAGCTTGCCGCCGATCACGAAAGTGGGGTCCAGCCCACCCGCCGCCAGAATGCTGGCGACCAGGCTGGTGGTGGTGGTCTTGCCGTGCGTGCCGGCGATGGCGATGCCGCGCTTCAGGCGCATCAACTCGGCCAGCATGACGGCGCGCGGCACCACGGGCACGCGCTGCGCACGGGCAGCGATCACTTCCGGGTTGTCGCCCGCCACGGCCGTCGAGGTGACGATGGCGTCGGCGCCGGCCACGTTGGCGGCTTCGTGCCCCTGCATGATCTGCAGACCGAGCGCACGCAGGCGCTGGGTGGTGGCGTTGTCGGCCAGATCGGAACCGCTGACGGTATAGCCGAGGTTGTGCAGCACCTCGGCGATGCCGCTCATGCCGGCGCCGCCGATGCCGACGAAGTGGATGTGACGAATACGGTGCTTCATGCTTTCTTCCGGCCGGCGGCCGCCTCGCAGATGTCGGCGATACGGGCGGTGGCATCGGGACGGGCCAGCGCATGCGCCCGTTCTGCCGCCGCCTGCAAGGCGGTACGGTCCAGGCCTTGCAGCCACTGGACCAGCCATTCATCGGTCAGGGCCGACTGCTGGCGCAGCCAGCCGCCGCCGGCATCGACCAGGAATTTGGCGTTGGTGGTCTGGTGATCGTCCACGGCGAACGGGAACGGCACCATCAGCGCCGCGGCGCCGACGGCGGCCAGTTCGGCGACCGTCATCGCGCCCGAGCGGCAGATCACCACGTCGGCATCGGCGTAGGCCGCTGCCATGTCGGTGATGAAGGCCCGGCAGTCCGCTGCCACGCCAGCCGCTTCGTACGCGGCCTTGAGTGCCGGCAGGTGCTTTTCGCCAGCCTGGTGCGTGACGATCGGACGCTGCGCCGCAGGCAACTGCCCCAGCGCCTGCGGCACCACGGTGTTGAGCGCCTGGGCCCCCAGGCTGCCGCCCACGACCAGCAGGCGCAGCGGACCGGTACGGCCGGCATAGCGCGCCGCAGGCGTCGGCAGCGCGGTCAGTTCCACGCGCACCGGGTTGCCGGTGTGTTCGCCCGGCAGCGCATCCGGGAACCCGGTCAGCACCTTGCGCGACACCTTGGCCAGCACCTTGTTGGTCAGGCCGGCAATCGAATTCTGTTCGTGCAGCACGACCGGAATGCCGGTCATTGCCGCCATCAGGCCGCCGGGGAAGGCCACGTAGCCACCCATGCCCAGCACCACGTCCGGACGATGGGTACGCAACTGGCGCCGCGCCTGGCTCAGGCCCCGCGCCATCACCAGCGGCAGGCGCAGCAGCGTACGCAGGCCCTTGCCGCGCACGCCGGCAAAGCGCACGGGCGCCAGCGGGTAGCCATGTTCCGGCACCAGCCGGGCTTCCATGCCTTCCGGATTCCCCATCCAGACCACGTTCCAGCCGCGCGCGCGCATGGCGCCCGCAACGGCCAAACCGGGCATGATGTGGCCGCCGGTGCCGCCGGCCATCACCATCAGGGTGCGCGGGGTGGCGCTCATGGGCGGCCTCCGCGCATCAGCACACGGTTTTCGTAGTCCACGCGCAGCAGGATGGACAGGGCAATGATGTTCATGATGATTCCGGAGCCGCCGTAGCTCATCAGCGGCAGCGTCAACCCCTTGGTGGGCAGCAGCCCGGTGTTCACGCCCATGTTGATGAAGGCCTGAACGCCCATCCACATGGCCACGCCCTTGGCAACCAGTCCGCTGAAGGTGCGGTCCATGGCAATGGCCTGGCGACCGATCTCGAAGCCGCGGCGCACGATGAAATAGAACACGGCGATAACGCTGGCCACGCCGACGAAGCCAAGTTCCTCGCCCACCACGGCCATCAGGAAGTCGGTATGCGCTTCGGGCAGGTAATAGAGCTTTTCGATGCTGGCGCCCAGGCCGACGCCGAACCATTCGCCACGGCCGAAGGCGATCAGCGAGTGCGACAGCTGATAGCCCTTGCCCAGCGCATTGGCTTCGGTCCACGGGTCCAGATAGGCGAACAGACGCTCGCGACGCCAGGGCGACAGCCAGATCAGCATCACGAACGAGCCGATCATCGTCACCGCCAGGCCGCCGAACAGCTTGCCGTTGATGCCGCCCAGGAACAGCGTGCCCATGGCGATCATGACGATCACGACGAAGGCGCCCATGTCGGGTTCGAGCAGCAGCAGCACACCGGTGGTGACCATGGCGGCCGACATCGGCAGGAACCCACGAATGAGTTCGTGCATGTAGGCCTGCTTGCGCACGGTGTAGTCGGCGGCATAGATCACCGCGGCCACCTTCATGATCTCGGAGGGCTGCACGTTGAAGAAGCCCAGCGGAATCCAGCGGCTGGCGCCGTTGACTTCGCGGCCGATGCCGGGAACCAGCACCACCGTCAGCAACAGCAAAGACACCAGGAACAGCGGGATCGCCCAGCGCTGCCAGCGCTCCATCGGAATCGAGAACGCCATCACCCCGGCCACCAGGCCGATGACGATGAAGATGCCGTGGCGCGCGACGAAGTGGAACGGCGAATACAGCGCGAAGCGGGGCGAGTCGGGCAAGGCCACCGACGCCGAGTACACCATGACCGTGCCGAACATGAGCAGGCCCAACACCGCCACGATCAGTGGCGCGTCGTAGTCGAGCATGCGCGTGCGGCCAGGCCGCACGGCATTGACGCTGCTGGTCAGTTCGGCGAACAGGCTCATCGGCGGGCTCCGGTACGCATCACACTTCACCCCGTTCCAGCGCGAGTTCGGCCACGGCGTCGGCGAATACCTGCGCGCGATGGCCGTAACCCGTGAACATGTCGAAGCTGGCGCAGGCAGGCGACAGCAGCACGGCGTCGCCTTCGCGCGCGTGCGCCAGCGATTCCGTCACCGCCGCTTCCAGGCTGTCGCAGGCAATGCAGGGCACGCCGGCATCAGCCAACGCTTCGCCGATCAGCGGGCCGTCGCGGCCGATCAGCAGCACGGCGCGCGCATGCAGCGCGACCGGTCGTGCCATCGGCGAGAAATCCTGGCCCTTGCCCACGCCACCGGCGATCAGCACCACGCGCTGGCCCAGGCCTTCGAGCGCGGCAACCGTCGCACCCACATTGGTGCCCTTGCTGTCGTCGATGAAATCCACGCCAGCGATGGTGCGGATGAAGCTGACCCGGTGCGGCTCGCCCCGGTAGTCACGCAGGCCGCGCAGCAGGTGCGCCCACGGCAGTTCCAGCGCGCGTGCCAGCAGCAAGGCAGCCTGGGCGTTCAAGGCGTTGTGCAGGCCACGGATCTGCAGGGCATCGGCCGGCATCAGCCGGTTGACGCGTCCGGGGATGCGCAGGATCGCTTCGTTCTTGCGGCGCTTGACCGGCTCGGGGTCGAAACCGCGATCGGCGGATTCGGCCAGCCAGGCCACGCCATGGCTGTTGTCCATGCCCAGATCGCCTTCGAACACCGGCAGTTCGCGACCGAAGCTGCGCACCGATTCGCGTTCCTGCGATTCGACCATGCCCAACACGGCAGGGTCGTCACGATTGACGATCTTGACCTTCGCCGCCGCCAGCAGGCTCGCCTTGGCTGCCGCGTAATCGGCCATGGTGTCGTGCCAGTCCAGGTGGTCCTGCGTCAGGTTCAGCACCACGGCGGCGTCGGCGGCCAGGGTCTGGGTGGTTTCGAGCTGGAAGCTGGACAGCTCCAGTACCCAGACCTGCGGCAGCGTCTGCGTGTCGAGCGCATCCATCAGCGCCGCCAGCGCTGCCGGGCTGATGTTGCCCGCGACCCGCACGGTACGGCCTGCGGCTTCGACCAGATGGCCGGTCAGCGCCGTCACCGTGGTCTTGCCATTGGTACCCGTCACGGCCAGCACGCGCGGCGCGTAACCGGTCTGGGCCCGCAGGGCAGCCAGGCCCTGGGCGAACAATTCGATTTCCCCGATGACCGGGATGCCCGCGGCGCGCGCGGCGTCTACCAGTGCCTTGGCCGGCGCACGATGCGGCGCCAGACCGGGGCTCAGCACCACGCGCGCGGCACCGTCGAGCACGCGCGGATCGAGCAGGCCCGACCCGTCGGCCAACAGGGCCGCGTCGCCCAGCACCCATTCCAGCGCTGCGTCGCCTGCGGCTTCGCGCAGGGCATCGGCCCCAGCCGGCTCGGCGCGCGTGTCGACCACGCGCAGGCGTTCGCCATGGCGCAGGCACCAGCGGGCCGCGGCCACGCCGGTTTCGCCCAGGCCGACGATCAGCGTGAGCGAAGCAGGTTCAGCGGAAAGAATCGGTTCGCTCATCGCAGTTTCAGGGTGGAAAGACCAATGAGGACCAGCATCATGGTGATGATCCAGAAGCGCACCACGACCTGCGTTTCCTTCCAGCCGCTGACTTCGAAGTGATGGTGCAGCGGCGCCATGCGGAATATTCGCCTGCCCTCGCCGTAGCGCTTCTTGGTGTACTTGAACCACGTCACCTGGACCATCACCGACAGCGTTTCGACCACGAACACGCCACCCATGATGAAGAGCAGGATTTCCTGGCGGACGATGACGGCGATGGTGCCCAGGGCACCGCCCAGCGCCAGCGCGCCGACGTCACCCATGAACACCTGCGCCGGATAGGCGTTGAACCACAGGAAGGCCAGGCCCGCGCCGCCCAGGGCCGCGCAGATCACCATCAGCTCGGACGCGCCCGGGATGTAGGGGAACAGCAAATACTTGGAGTAATCGACGCGCCCGACCACGTAGGCGAACACGCCCAGCGCCGCGCCCACCATCACCGTCGGCATGATGGCCAGGCCATCGAGCCCGTCGGTCAGGTTGACGGCGTTGCTGGTGCCGACGATCACGAACCAGGTCAGCGCGATGAAGCCCGCCATGCCCAGCGGATAGCTCACGCTCTTGAAGAAGGGCACGATCAGGTCGGCGCGGCCCGGCAGGTCGAGCGTGAAGCCGCTCATCACCCACTCGATGAACAGGTGCCAGACGCCCAGGCTGTCGGGGGCCGACACCGAGAACGCCAGGTAGACCGAGGCCACGATGCCGATCAGCGCCTGCCAGAAGAACTTTTCGCGCGAACGCATGCCTTCGGGGTTGCGGTGCACGACCTTGCGGTAGTCATCGACCCAGCCGATCCAGCCAAAGCCCAGGGTGACCAGCAGCACCACCCACACGAAGCGGTTGCTCCAGTCGGCCCACAGCAGCGTGGAAATGGCGATGGAGATCAGGATCAGGCAGCCGCCCATGGTCGGCGTGCCGCTCTTGACCAGGTGGGTTTGCGGACCATAGGTACGCACGGCCTGGCCGATCTTCAGTTCGGTCAGCTTGCGGATCACGCGCGGTCCGGCCACCAGGCCGATCAGCAGCGCCGTCGCGCAGGCCAGCACGGCCCGCAGCGTGATGTAGTTGAAGACCGCGAAGAAACGATAGTCCTCGGCCAGCCATTGCGTCAGTTCAAGCAGCATGCTGGCCACCGGTAATAGAAGAAGACTCGGCCGCGCTGCGCAGCGCGGCGATGACACGTTCCATGCGCATCGAGCGCGATCCCTTGACCAGGATGGAAGCGGGTTGCGCGGCGTGCAGCGCCTCGACGATGGCCTCGACCGAGTCGGCATGCCGACCGGCAGCGCCGAACGCCAGCACCGATTCGGCCGTGGCGCTACCCAGCGCGAACAGGACGTCGATGCCACGCTCGCGGGCATAGGCGCCGACTTCGCGATGCATTGCCGGGCCCTGGTCGCCGACCTCGGCCATGTCGCCCAGCACCAGAGCGCGCGGCGCCGGCAAGGTGGCCAGCACGTCGATGGCGGCGCGTACCGAATCCGGGTTGGCGTTGTAGGTGTCGTCGACCACCAGTTCGCCGCCCGGCAAGGTCTGGCGCTGCATGCGGCCCTTGACCGGCTCGAAGCGCGACAGGCCAGCCACCACCACGTCCAGCGGCACGTCGATGGCCAGGGCGCAGGCGGCAGCGGCCAAGGCGTTGCGCACGTTGTGCACGCCTGCGGCGGGCAGCGCCACCGACGTGCGGCCAGCGGCGCAAACCAGGTCGAAGCGCGAGCAGAATCCGTCGCTTTCCAGCGCGTCGGCGTAGACGTCGGCGCTGCTGTCCAGCCCGAAACGCAGGCGGCGGCGGGCGCCGGCCAACTCGTCCCAGACCGGGGTGTATTCGTCGTCGGCCGGATAGACCGCCACGCCGTCGTGCGGCAGGCGGGCAATGGCGGCCCCGTTCTCACGCGCCACGGCTTCCACCGAGTGCATGAATTCCTGGTGTTCGCGCTGCGCGTTGTTGACCAGTGCCACGCGTGCGCCGGTCATCGCCGCCAGGCCGTCGATCTCGCCGGGGTGATTCATCCCCAGCTCGATGACGCCGGCGCGGTGAGCCGGATTCAGGCGCAGCAGCGTCAGCGGCACGCCGATGTCGTTGTTGAAGTTGCCCGCCGTCGCCAGACGGCCCGGCTCGCCATGCCAGGCGGCCAGGATGGTGGCGATCATTTCCTTGGTGGTGGTCTTGCCATTGCTGCCGGCGACGGCGATCAGCGGCAGCGGGAAGCGGCCACGCCAATCGGCGGCGAGGCGTCCCAGCGCACGGCGCGTATCGCGCACGACGATCTGCGGGAAACCAGGCACGTCGGGCACGGGCTGTTCGACCACGGCCGCTACCGCGCCCACGCGGGCGGCGCCGGCGATGTAGTCGTGACCGTCGAAGCGCTCGCCCCGCAAGGCGAAGAACAGGTCACCTTCGCGCAGGCTGCGCGTGTCGGTGTTGACCGCGGCCACCCCGCGGGCTGCCTCGGCCGGATCTTCGGCCTGATGCAGCACACCGCCCATGACCCGGGCGGCTTCGGCAATCGAAAACATGACTTCCTTTTGGGGGGCGGGACGCGGATACGCGGCCAGCACGCGCCGCGCTTCGGTCACATCCGAGAACGGATGCCGTTCGCCCCCGATTTCCTGATAGGTCTCGTGCCCCTTGCCGGCCAGCAGCACCACGTCGGCCGGGGTGGACGACATGATGGCCGTGCGAATGGCCAGGGCACGGTCGGCCTCCACCGTCACCAGGGGGGTGGCGGCAGGCAGGCCGTCGAGGATTTCCTCGATGATGCGATGCGGAGATTCGCTGCGGGGGTTGTCGCTGGTGATGACCAGACGATGTGCATGCGCATGGGCAATCGCCGCCATCAGCGGGCGCTTGCCGGGATCGCGGTCGCCGCCGCAGCCGAACAGGCAGACCACCTCGCCCTGGCGCGCTTGCGCCAGCGGGGCAATGGCTTCCAGCGCCCGTTGCAGGGCATCGGGCGTGTGGGCGTAATCGACCACCACCAGGGGCAGGTCGGCCGTCGCGCGCACCGGCTCCAGCCGTCCCGGTGCCGCCTGCGCCGCGTTCAGCGATGCGGCCACCCGTTGCAGGGTCCAGCCGAAGGCGCGCAGCACGCCGGCGACCAGCATGAGGTTGGCGACGTTGTGGCGTCCCAGCAGATGGGTCGCCACCTGCGCCGAACCTTCCGGCGCACGCAGCGTGAACACCATGCCCTGGCTGGACGCGGTCAGTTCATCGGCGCGCAGCGTGGTGTGCGTGGCCGATCCGACGACGGCTTCGGCCGCGTCGCCAGGTTCAAGCGAGAACCCCACCGAGCGCACCGGCGCGGCGGACGCGCGAATGCTGTGCAGGAACCGATGGCCGGCTTCGTCGTCTTCGTTGAGGACGACCGTCTCGATGCCAGGCCAGTCGAACAGCTTGCGCTTGGCCGCGGCGTAGGCGGCCATGTTGCCGTGGTAGTCGAGGTGATCGCGGGTCAGGTTGGTGAACGCAGCGATACGGATCTGCAGCCCGTCCAGGCGACCGGCATCGATGCCGATCGACGAGGCTTCGATGGCGACCGCACGCGCGCCACCCGCCAGCATGTCGGCCAGGGTGCGGTGCAACAGCACGGCATCGGGCGTGGTCAGCCCGGTGGCCAGGTGGGCGCTGCCCGTCAGGCGCGTGCCCAGGGTGCCGATCACGCCGCAGGCGATCCCGCCTTGCGACAGCGCGTTGGCGATCCACTGCGAGCACGAGGTCTTGCCATTGGTACCGGTCACGGCGATGACCGTCAGCGCAGCGGACGGATGGCCGTACCAGGCGGCAGCAATCGCGCCCAGACCACTGCGCAGCGCGGGCACGGCCACGCCGACGATCTGTTCCTGTGCCAGCAGGGCATGCGTCGACTGCGCAACGGCTGCGTCGCCTTCCTCGGCTTCGTAGACGACGGCCACGGCGCCCTGGCGAATCGCCTGGGCCACATGCAGGCGACCGTCGCTGCGCTGCCCGGCGCACGCCAGGAACACATCGCCCGGACGCACCGCGCGGGAATCCTGGGTCAGGTGGGCCGTCGGCGCCACGCACCCACGCAACCACCCGACGACGTCGTCGTAGCGTTCGATTCTGTGCAAAGCCGCGCTCACATGCGCCCCGCGGGACGCACCGCCGGCTTGACCGGTGGCGGCGTCGAAATGTTCTTGATCGGCTCGTCGATCATCGACTTGAACGGCGCATCGGGTTCGACCGACAGCACGCGCAAGGTGCCACCGACGATCTGCGAGAACACCGGCGCGGCCACGCGGCCACCGTAATAGCCGCCCGACGACGGTTCATCGAGCATGACGGCCACGACGATGCGCGGGTTCGACACCGGCGCCAGGCCGACGAACGACCCCACGTACTTGGTCCGGCTGTACGCGCCGTTGACGATCTTGCGCGCGGTGCCGCTCTTGCCGGCCACGCGATAACCCGCGACCTGTGCACGCGTGGCACCTTCGGGGCCGGCGGCCTGCTCGAGCATGCCGCGCACCATCTTCGCCACCTCGGGAACGTAGACCTGGGTTCCCGTGGCCGGGACGAGCTGTTTCATGAATGTCAGGGGAATCGTGTCGCCATTGCGGGCGAAAGCCGTATAGGCGTGAACCAACTGCACCAGGGACACCGACAGGCCGTAGCCGTACGACATCGTGGCCTTTTCGATGGGACGCCACCGCTCGTGCGGACGCAGCCGGCCCGCCACCGCGCCGGGGAACCCAAGGCGAGGCGCCTGGCCGATGCCCAGCGCGGAGAAGTTGTGCCACATTTCCGTGGCCTGCAGATGCTGCTGGATCAAGGTCAGGCCGATATTGCTGGACTTGCGCAGCACACCGGCGGTGTCGAGCATGCCGTTGCGGCTGACGTCGCTGATGGTGGCCCCGGCAAAGTTGAACTTGCCGTTGCCGGTGTCGAACATCGTCGTCGGCTTGATCCGCCCGAGTTCCAGCGCAAGCGCCACGGTGAACGGCTTGATCGTCGAGCCAGGCTCGAAGGTATCGGTCAACGCCCGGTTGCGCAGCTGCGAACCGGTCAGGCCCGAGCGGTCGCTGGGGTTGTAGGTCGGCAGGTTCACCAGCGCCAGGATCTCGCCCGTGCGGGCATCCGCGACCAGGGCGGCACCGCCCAGCGCCTCGTACTCTTCAACGGCTGCCTTCAGGTGCGAGAAAGCCAGGTACTGGACCCGGCTATCGATGGACAAGGTGAGATCGTGGCCATGTATGGGCTCCTGGATGGCCTGCACGTCTTCCACCACCCGGCCGATCCGGTCCTTGATGACACGGCGGCTGCCCGGCTTGCCGGCGAGCTGTTCCTCGTAGGCCAGTTCCATGCCTTCCTGTCCCTTTCCCTCGATGTTGGTGAAGCCGAGGACATGCGCGATCACTTCGCCTTCCGGGTAGGTGCGCAGGGTTTCGCGTTGCTGGTGGATGCCTTCGAGCTTGAGCGCCTCGATCTTTTCCGCGACGTCCATCGGTACCTGACGCTTGAGGTACAGGAAGGTACGGTCTTCGTTCTTGGCCAGGCGTTGCTGCAGGTCGCGCAGGGGCATGCCCATCAGGCGCGCCAGTTCGCCGAGCTTGTCGGCCGGTGCCTTGACGTCTTCGGGAATCGCCCAGATCGCGCGGGCAGGCACGCTGGACGCCAGCACCACACCGTTGCGGTCGCTGATCTTTCCGCGCGTGGGCTGAAGCTCGAGCGTGCGCGCGTAGCGGGACTCGCCCTGCTTTTGCAGGAAGTCGGTGAACACGCCTTGCAGGTACATGGCCCGCGCGCCCAGGGCGATGAAACCGGCAAAGAGCAGGAACAGCACGAAGCGCGAGCGCCAGGCCGGCAAGCCGAGCCGCAGCACCGGATTGGAGTTGAATGCCATCCGCTTCACGGCGTGGCTCCGGCAGGCGCACCCAGTTCACGCGGGCGCGGCAGGTACACGGTCTGGCCAGGCGTCACCGGCTCCATCTGGAGCTGGTTGCGGCTGACATCGTCGATCAGGGAGTGCTTGGCGCTGGCGGTCTGGTCGAGCTGCAGGCGCCGCCACTGGACGTCCAGCTCGCGGGCTTCGTTCTTGCCACGCTCCATCTGCACGAACAGGCGGCGCGCCTCGTACTGGCTCGTGACCAGTGACATGGCGCTGCCCATCAGTGCGATTGCCATCAGGAACGTGAGGCGGCCCATCCCGACCTCAGCGCTTGGCGCCGCGACGCGCGCGGCCGGTCGTGGGTTCGGGCGTCACACCCGCCACACCACGCAGGAAGGCTTCGCCACCTTCTGCGGACAGCGGGGTGGCGGTACGTTCGGCCACACGCAGGACGGCCGACCGGGCACGGGGGTTCTCGTCGGTCTCGGCATCGGTGGGCAGCACCCGGCGCACGGCCTGCAGCACGGGCTTGGGCATCTCGCTTTCGCGCAGCGGCAGTCGCGCCAACGCGGCGTCCGGCCGTGAGGCCGCCGCCACGAACTGCTTGACCATCCGGTCTTCGAGCGAGTGAAAGCTGATCACGGCCAGCCGCCCCCCGGTGCAGAGGAGGTTCAGAGCAGCCGCGAGCGCGCGCGGCAGCTCCTCGAGTTCCCGATTGAGGAAAATCCGTAGAGCTTGAAATGTCCGGGTAGCGGGATGTTGGCCCTTCTCCCGCGTGCGGACTGCACCAGCAACGAGTTCGGCGAGCTCGCCGGTCGTGGATACAGGCCGCTCCGAGCGGCGAGCATCAATCGCCTTTGCAATCTGGAGAGCAAACCGTTCTTCCCCATAGCGCGCTATGACCTCCCGCATGTTGTCGACGCTCGCGTGAGCGAGCCATTGCGCGGCAGTCTCGCCGCGCGTGGTGTCCATCCGCATGTCCAGCGGACCATCGCGCATGAACGAGAAGCCCCGCGCCGCATCGTCGATCTGCGGTGACGAGATTCCCAGGTCCAGCATCACGCCGTTGATGGTCGTGATGCCGCGCTCGGCCAACTCTTCCTGCAATGTTTCGAAGCCCTGGTGCACGACCGTGACCCGCGCATCCTCGGCTGCCAGCGCCTGGGCGGCGGCGATCGCTTGCGGGTCCTTGTCGAACACGACGAGGCGGGCCTTGGGCCCCAGGCGGGCGAGCAGGCCACGAGAGTGCCCGCCACGCCCGAAGGTGCCGTCGACCCAGACGCCATCGTCGGGCAGGTTGGCCGCCACTTCCGACAACGCATCTAGCGTCGGCGTCAGCAGCACTGGCCGATGAATGAATTCGGTTTGCACGTCTTAGAACGAGAACTGGGCGAGTACGTCGGTCATACCCTGGGCGATTGCTTCCTGTTCCTTGGCGGTCAGGGTCGCAGCGTCCCAGATCTCGAAATGCGCCCCCATGCCGAGCAACATCACTTCGCGCGTCAGGCCAGCGGCGGTTCGCAATTCCGGGGCAATCAGAATCCGCCCGGCGGCGTCCAGCTCGACATCCTGCGCGTTGCCGAGAAGCAGGCGCTGCAGTGCGCGAGCTTGCATCGGGAACGCAGCGATCTGGTCGCGCTTTTCTTCCCACACGGGTCGGGGATACAGCAAGAGACATCCATCCGGGTGACGGGTGAGCGTCAGGCGACCTTCAGCCTGCGACGTCAAAGCATCGCGATGGCGCGTCGGTACGGAGATCCGTCCCTTCGCATCCAGCGTCAGCGCGCTGCTCCCCTGAAACACAGTGGTCTGTCCCCACGTTTCTACACAAAAACCTACTTTTTTCCACTCTACGGGAACGCCTATGGCCGGTCAAGCGAGCCAACCGGATTTTCTTCCGTAGTAACAAGGACTTACGTCCTTTTTTTAAAGTTGGATGAGGTGCAAATTCGCAGGAAAATCAGGGGCTTGCAAGGCACTCTGAAGGTGCCGCGTGAACAAGGCCGCCGGACAAGCGGTGGAACGCACGTACAGAAGTAACGCCTAACTCTGCCATTTGGGCGAAGTTAGCTGCATTCCAGAGTATTTCGGAAGGAGATGGGCACACGGACGTGGCCCTGGAGGGGAGTTGCAAGGCGGGTCGATAGGCCGGATCCTGTACTCGGCATCACCTTTTCAGGTGATGCCGGGGCAGTCATTCCTCTGGACGGACAGTTGCCTGCCCGCTCTAGCCACCTACCCGCATACTTGGGCGAGCCGCCCTGGCCGGCACGAGGCCGTACGCATGCCTATTTGGTGTTGCTCCGGCTGGAGGTTACCGCGTTTCACCCTGCATGACCGGCCTCCCGAAAGAGGCCGCAGTACGGAGTGGCCGTACCGGAGCGGTCCGAAGACCGCCCGCCACACAGACTCGTCTCTGTGGCCCTGTTCCTCGGCTTCGCCAGCACGCTTGCGCCTGCTGGCTCGCCGGACGGTCATTAGCCGCCAACCTGCTCTGTGGAGTCCGGACCTTCCTCGATGCACAACGTGCACCGCGACTGCCTGACCCGCCTTGCGGCAGTGATTCTAACAGAGCGGCCCCATGTCGCCGGCATAACGCGACAGGGTCTTCCGTTCAGTCGACCAGGCGCCAGGGCAGTTGCTCGCCCGCAGCCAGCGGAACCAGGGTCAGGTTGCCATAAGGCAACTCGTCCGGAATGGTCCACGACTCGCGCACCAGCGTCGCCTTCTCGGTATTGCGCGGCAGACCATAGAAGTCCGCGCCGTGGAAGCTGGCAAAGCCTTCCAGGCGATCCAGGCGGCCGGCCTGCTCGAAGGCGTGGGCATACAGTTCCAGCGCGTGCAGCGCGGTATAGCAGCCAGCACAGCCGCAGCCGTGCTCTTTCAGTCCGCGTGCGTGCGGCGCACTGTCGGTACCCAGGAAGAAGCGAGGGCTGCCGCTGATGGCGGCCTCGACCAGCGCCTGGCGATGGGTTTCGCGCTTGAGGATGGGCAGGCAGTACCAGTGCGGGCGCACGCCCCCCTGGAACAACGCATTGCGGTTGTACAGCAGATGATGGGCCGTAATGGTCGCGCCAATCGGACCGTCGGCGTCGCGCACGTAATGCGCAGCCTCGGCCGTGGTGATGTGCTCGAACACCACCTTGAGGGTGGGAAACGCCTTGCGCAGCGGGATCATCACGCGATCGATGAAGATCTTTTCCCGGTCGAACACGTCGATCGCAGGATCGGTGACCTCGCCATGGACCAGCAAGGGCATGCCCGCACGCTCCAGCGCGGCCAGTGCCGGACCGCACTTGCCGAGCAGATCGGTCACGCCTGCGTCGGAATTGGTGGTGGCACCCGCGGGATACAGCTTCACCGCATGGACGGCACCCGACTCCTTCGCGCGGACGATCTCGTCGGCCGGCGTATTGTCGGTCAGGTACAGCGTCATCAAGGGGGTGAAGCGGCCGGGCGCCACGCCAGCCTGGGTGGCAGCCGCGACGATACGGTCGCGGTAGGCCAGCGCCTGCTCGGTGGTGGTCACCGGCGGACGCAGGTTGGGCATGATGATCGCGCGGGCGAACTGATGGGCCGCGTGGCCGACGACGGCCTGCAAGGCCTCGGCATCACGCAAGTGCAGATGCCAGTCGTCGGGGCGGATGATCTCCAGGCGCTCGACGGCGGCCTGCGGGGCGGGGGCGTTGGATGTCGTCATGTCCGACATTTTACGGGCGCAGCCCCAGAACGCGCACCCGAAGATGCGCGGCCCCATTCCTGTCGTCAGTCGATCACAGGCATGCTGCGCTCGACGGCACTGGCCATGACCGCAGCACCCAGCGGAATGATCGAATCGTTGAAGTCATAGCCCGAGCTATGCAGCACGCAGCCGCTTTCCGCCCCACCCTGACCCAGCCGGAAGTAGGCGCCCGGCCGATGCTGCAGCATGAAGGAAAAGTCTTCCGACCCCATCGACGGCGTCAGATCGCGCACCACCTTATCCTTGCCGATCAAGGACGTCGCCACGTCGGCCAGGAAATTGGCCTCGCGCGGCGTGTTGATGGTCGCCGGATAGATGCGCTCGTAGTGCACCGTCGCGGTGGCATTGAAAGCAGCCGTGATGCCCTGGGCCAGCTCGCGCATGCGCGACTCGACCATGTCCTGCACCGACTTGCGGAAGCTGCGCACCGTGCCGACCAGCGTGGCTTCACGCGGGATCACGCTCATCGCACCCGGATTGCCGGCCTGCATCGACCCGATCGACACCACCGCCGAATCCAGCGGATTGACGTTGCGCGACACGATCGACTGCAGCGCCGTGATCAGGTGGGCAGAGATCACCACCGGATCGATGGTCTGGTAGGGGTGCGCCCCATGGCCGCCCCGCCCTTCGATCTTGATCTCGAACCGGTCGGCTGCCGCCATCATGGGGCCGGGATTGATGCCCACCGTGCCCGCCGGCAGCCCGGGCCAGTTGTGCAGCGCGAAGATCGCATCGCACTTGAAGGTATCGAACAACCCGTCTTCCAGCATCGCCTTGGCGCCGCCGCGCCCTTCTTCGGCCGGCTGGAAGATCAGGACCGCCGTACCGTCGAAATTGCGCGTCTCGGCCAGGTACCGGGCCGCACCCAGCAGGATCGTGGTGTGGCCGTCGTGGCCACAGCCGTGCATCAGGCCGGCGCGGGTCGAGCGGTGGGCAAAATCGTTTTCTTCGGTCATGGGCAGGGCGTCCATGTCCGCCCGCAGACCGATCATGCGGCCACTGTCGCTGCGGCGCCCGTGGATGACGCCCACCAGGCCGGTCTTGCCGATGCCGCGGTGAACCGATACGCCCATGCTTTCAAGCTGCCGGGCGACGATGCCGGAGGTACGAACCTCCTCGAAACCCAGTTCAGGGTGCGCGTGCAAGTCCCGGCGCAGGGCCGTCAATTCTTCGTGATACGTGCGGATCGCCTCGAGTGGCGAACGTAGCGCTACCGCGCCTTCCATGCTGATCTCCGGATTACCGGCTGCCGGCGAACCGCCCCGTTCCTGACGACGGAACGCGTACGGCAAGCTCTCGCTCGGCCACCAGTTTCAATGATGCCATCAAGGGTGACCCCTAACGGACACCCCATGTTCTCCATAGATGTTTTTTTCCACGACTGTCGTTGGAAAGCGGCATCAAACCAGGCATTTTGCGAAGGATCGCTACCTGGGGTAACAGCACTGGAAAAGGTGTTGTAGCGCCTCGTGCGACCCAGTATGCTGCGCTCGCGGGCTCATCCCTCAGTGTTGATGGTCAACCCCAGCCAGATTGCGGTGTGACCCTGCCCGAAATGATCATATTTGGAGAAGAGCATGGCCACTGCTAAGAAGGCGACGGCGACTAAAGCCGCTGCCCCCACGAAGGCCGCAGCACCCGCCAAGACGAGCGCGGCCGCTGCGAAGAAGGCACCGCGCAAAGCGAATGCCGCATTCCTCAAGCCCCTGACCCCCAGCGCCGAGCTGGCCGCCGTCATCGGCGCCGACGCCCTGCCGCGCACCGAAGTCACCCGCAAGATCTGGGACTACATCAAGAAGCACGACCTGCAGGACCCGGCGAACAAGCGCAACATCAACGCCGATGCCAAGCTCAAGCCCCTGTTCGGCAAAGACCAGGTCACGATGTTCGAACTCACCAAGATCGTGAGCGGTCATCTGTCCTGATGTCCGGTCTGCCGCGGCCCTGCCTGCCAGGCCCGCGCGCAACGTGCAGACACGCAAAAGCCCGAGTCCGGTCACCGTACTCGGGCTTTTTGTTGGAAAGGCGGCTGCCGCGCGCGAGTGGCGGATGATCCAGCGGCAATCAGGCTAGCCACCGGACCGCCCTGTCAGCTGGCGCGTGGTCCGACCCGCAGAATCTTGCCGTCCGATCCCTCGGTCAACACGTAGACCGCGCCGTCCTGCCCCACGCGCACGTCACGAACCCGCTCGCCGCGGTCGCTGAGCAAGCGCTCCTCTCCCACCACCTTGCCATCGCGCATCGACAGCCGCACCAGACTCATGCCTCGCAAGGCGCCCAGGAAGATGCTGTCCTTCCAGGCCGGGACCTGGTCACCGGTATAGAAGGCCATGCCGCTGGGCGCAATCGACGGCACCCAGACATGCAGGGGAGACACGATACCTGCGGCCGGACCGGGCTCACCGATCTTGCCGCCCCCATAATTCTCGCCATAGGTGTAGCGCGGCCAGCCATAGTTGCCGCCTCGTTCGATCAGGTTCACCTCGTCCCCACCCTGCGGACCATGCTCATGGATCCAAAGCTTGCCGGTCGACGGATGAAGCGCCGCCCCCTGGATGTTCCGGTGGCCCAGCGACCAGATCTCGGGCAGCGCATCCTTGGTGTCGACGAAGGGATTGTCAGGCGGCACCGTGCCATCGGTGCGGATGCGAACCACCTTGCCATGGTGCTGAGTCAGGGTCTGCGCATCGTCACGGCGGGAAAAGCGGTCACCCAGGCCGATGTACAGATACCCATCGTTGTCGATCACCAGACGCGATCCGAAGTGGGCCGAACTGGCGAACTTGGGCTGCTGCTGGAAGATGACCTTCTGTTCCGTCAACGCCCAGCCGCCGTCCTGCTGCACCAGGCGCCCGCGCGACACCGCCGTGCTATTGGTTCCTTCCCGCTCACCGGCCTCGGCATAGCTGAGATAGATCACCCCATTGGTGGCGAACGCCGGGTCCAGCACGACATCGAGCAGTCCTCCTTGCCCCACCGCTGCCACAGCGGGCACCCCGCGTACGGCCGGAGACACCTTCCCCTGCTTGTCGACCACACGCAGCGACCCGCTCTTCTCCGTCACCAACGCGCCGCCGTCAGGCAACAGCGCAAGCCCCCAGGGGCTACGCAATCCGGTCACCCACTCCTGAACCTGCACTCCAGAGGGCAACTGCGCTTTCGTGGCGGACAAGGTGGCACCAGGACGCGCATCCTGGGCGCGGACGGCAGGCACGCCAACGGCAGCGGTCAACGCCAAGGCAATGCAGGACGTGGCAGAAAGGCGTAGAAAAGGACGACGGCTAAACAGGGCGGCCGGCTTGCGCATGAGAGCGTGCTCCTCGATCAAAGACTCGAAAGTACGACTGGCTACAAAGAAGTTGGTTCAGCTTAACGTCAGCTAGGGATTTCGTGGGGATTGAAATGCTGAGGCAGGCTATGCGGAGAGCCTGAGCGGGCCTTAAGAGGATCGGGGAAGTGCAGCGAGACTCGGCCAAGGCCGCTCTGCCGCCGGGCCGGAAGGGCAAGCCTGAGATCTCAGAAGGTGGGCTTACGCAAAAGGTGCCTAGCACCGTACGGCATCGTGGGGACTGCGAGAGGCGAGGCCTGAAGTCTTCCAGAACCGTTGCACCGAGACTCTGGAAGCGCTGCGCTTGCATTCCCTTGCCCCAAAGACAAAACCCCACTTGCGTACGCCAATGGATGGCTTGGACTGGCGATGGATTTGGAGAGATGGGATTAATGCAGAGGTTTGCTTGGCGCCAACAGATGGCCAATTCAACCAGGCCGGGGCCGCATGGGTACGAAGAGCGTCCTGCGCTGACGCAGCGCCCAGCACATCCAGGCAGTCAGGGAGCCGCGCTGCACGTTTCGTTCGCGCAAAGACAAAACCCCACCTGCGAGTGCAGATGGGGTTTTGGGATAACTAGCCTAACGATGACCTACTTTCACAGACGTCCGTCCACTATCATCGGCGCAAAGGCGTTTCACTGTCCTGT
>JAAIGF010167312.1_pt1 | contig 30563 bp, 31 predicted proteins | sample 6487441 | NCBI WGS metagenome assembly JAAIGF01 (sample SAMN13974129, study PRJNA590717) | phyllosphere metagenome | biome: pepper field; feature: multiple bacterial spot infested pepper fields; material: pepper leaves; isolation source: leaves from pepper fields | host: Capsicum annuum ... | reverse complement strand
TCCTGGTGCTGCAGTGGCTGAACGTCGCCCCGGCGCTGACCACCCTCGTGAGCTTCGCCATCGGCCTGAGCCTGCGCCTGCTGGCGATCCGGTACCAATGGCGGCTGCCGACGTTTTCGTATCAGCAGCGCTGGGAGTAGGTGCGGGCCTTGGGAACCTGCACTCGGTTCGACCATCGACCGCATCAGTCCCATTGCGCGATATGCAGCGACCCGGCGAGGAGGGATAGATCTCCACCGTAGCTGCACACGACAGAAGACAGGTACGCGCCGGAGAACTTCATTGCCAGTCGACGACGCTCTGCCATCAGGTCAGCCGCGGCGGGCATGCGTGCCTGCAGCAAAGGCTGCCACCCTGCACTGGGCGCATCGAGAAACTGATCCGGCACATCGGCGGCGGGCCATACGAAGATCGTGTTGATGACCGCCGCCTCCCAGATCGCATCGCCGTGGAACATCTCGACCTCGCCGTAAACGAGCCGGCGACGTTCCCCGTTCATGCCACGCAGCCAGAGTTCGACAGTGCGCGCTTCGGTGTCGAGAACAAGGCGTGCCAAGGTCGCGTCATGGACGCCAGACAGGGCAAGCCGCCCGATGTCGTCGCATTGCCAGTTCATTCAGCCTGCCTCGCTGCGTGCAGGAGAGCGGTACCGACCGCCAGCCTGCTTGTATTTTCAATACACGAATTAGGTCGCTACGGCCTCGCTCGGGACGAGTCTTTTCAAAGCAATCGCCAAAGCACGGTCGTCGAACATCTTGTCTTTGCGCATTGCGGCGGCAGCGCCACCTTCCCACTGAAGCAGCCCTGCCCGCAACGCAGGCACCTGCGCAGTCACCTTTCCTTTTACCAACATCCAATCCACGGTAGCCAGCAGCTCCAACCCAAACGAGCGCAGGGTAATACCACCGCGCAGGCCAAGCTGCGCGGCGGCTTTCAAGGCATCGCTCAGCCCTGAACCAAATGCGGGATCTTCACGTCGGGATTCACATCCGCGTCGTAGTTCACGCCTTCGATGCCGAAGCCGAACAGGCGCAGGAATTCCGCCTTGTAGCCGGCGAAGTCGGTGGTGTCGTACAGGTTCTCGTCGGTCACCTTGTCCCAGCGTGCCTTGACCTCGTTCTGGACCTGCGGCTGCAGTTCCTTGTGGTCGACGCGCAGGCGGCCTTCTTCGTCCAGGCGCGGCGAGGGGCCGTACAGGCCGTCGGCGACCATTTCATAGACCTGTTCGATGCAGCCTTCGTGCGTGCCCTGTTCCTTCATGACCTTGAACAGCAGCGACAGGTACAACGGCATGATCGGGATGGCCGAGCTGGCCTGGGTGACCACGGCCTTGAGCACCGAGACGCGGGCGTCACCACCATGGGCGGCCAGCTTCTCGCGCAGCACGACGGCCTTGCGGTCCAGGTCCTGCTTGGCGGCGCCGATGGTGCCGTTCCAGTAGATGTCGTGGGTGATGGCTTCGCCCAGGTAGGTGAAGGCGGTGGTCTTGGCGCCCGGGGCCAGCACGCCGGCTTCATCCAGGGCATCGATCCACATCTGCCAGTCTTCGCCGCCCATCACGCCGATGGTGCCGTCGACTTCTTCCTGCGTGGCCGGTTCGAGCACGGTCTCGCGCACGACTTCCTTGTCGGTGTCGATGCCGAGCTGGCGCACCTGCTTGCCAATGGGCTTGAGCGTCGAGCTGATCAGCTCGCCGGTCTTGGGATGCTTGCGGCGCGGCGCGGCCAGGCTGTAGATCACCAGGTCGACCTGGCCCAGGTCGCGCTTGATGAGCTCGATGGCCTGCTGCTTGATCTCGTCGGAGAAGGCATCACCGTTGAGGCTGGCGGCGTAGCGGCCGGCTTCGGTGGCGAACTTGTCGAAGGCGGCGGCGTTGTACCAGCCGGCGCTGGCGGGCTTGCCTTCGGCGCCTGCGCGTTCGAAGAAGATGCCCAGGGTGTCGGCGCCGCTAGCGAAGGCGGCGGTGATGCGGGCGGCCAGGCCGTAGCCCGTGGACGCGCCGATGACCAGGACCTTCTTCGGGCCGTTGGCGATCTGGCCGCGATCCTTCACGTATTGAATCTGCTGGGCAACATTGGCTTCACAGCCTGCCGGGTGGGCAGTGGTGCAGATGAAGCCGCGCACGCGCGGTTTGATGATCATGAAAACCTCGGTGGTGAAATACCGGAACGGCGCAAGTGTAGTCGGCCCGGGCGCGTCTTTCACGTTTGGGACGAGGATGCCGGTGGCGAAAAGGGTTGGCGGTGAGCGCAGCAACGCTTCGAACCAGGCCCGCCATACCCTTCGACACGGCGCAGACGGCAGATCCAGGGCACCTCGGGGCCAGGCGAACGGAGCAGAATCCAGGCGCCTCAGCGCGGCGCAGGCAGGCTCATGATCCACGCCGCCGTCTCCAGGTCGGGCTGGCCGTCGGCACGGGCCGGACGATGCCGCATCTGGAACGCAGCGATGACGTTGATGGTGGCGCGGTCGAACTCGCCGGTGCTGTCGATGGTGTAGCCCAGGCGACGCAGTTCTTCCTGGAACCAGAACGCGGGCGGCACCTGCCCCTGCAACTGGTTCAGGCGATGCTCGATGAGCGCACGGGGCGGCGTGTTGACCAGCCCGGCTGCCGCCAGCTTGTGCCACGGGAACAGCGGCCCGGGGTCGAGCTTGCGCTGCGGCGCCACATCGCTGTGGCCGAGGATCTGGTCGGGGTCGACGTCGTGGCGGGTCTGGATGTCTTTCAGCAGTTCGATCAGCGCGTCGATCTGGCGATCCGGGTACGGATACCAGGCCCGGCCGTTGGCCCCTTCCTGGAAGCCCTTGTTGACCAGTTCGATGCCGATCGACGCGGCATTGAGCGAGCCCGCGCCCTTCCAGGCGCTGTCGCCCGCATGCCAGGCGCGGCGGTTCTCATCGACCAATCGGTAGATGGTGCCGTCGACATCGACCAGGTAATGCGAGCTGACCTGCTTTTCGGTCAGCGTCTTGAGCGATCGGGCGGAGTCGCCGGCCGTGTAGTGCAGGATGATGTACTGAACGCGGCTGTCCTGTCCCTGCGCGGTGTGGTCGGTATTCATGCGCAGTCCGCCGCCCGGTCCGGCACAACCGGCAAGAAAGGCGACGAACAGGATGGCGGCCAGGCGCAGGGACATGGAGAGACCTTTCAGGAGTTACAGCGCGGCGATGGCCGCGTCATAGGCAGCGCGCAGCTTCGCAAATACCGGACCCGGCTGTCCCGTGCCGACCGGCCGGCCGTCCAGTTCCAGGATGGGCAGCACTTCCTTGGTCGCGGCGGTCAGCAGCAGTTCGTCGGCCGCGTCGACCTCGGCACGCGTGATGGGACGCATCTCGAACGGAATGCCTTGCAGCACGGCCAGCTCCTGCATCATCCCGTAGCGGATGCCTTCGAGGATCAGGTTGTTGCGCGGGGGGCCCAGCAGCACGCCGTCCTTGACCACCCAGATGTTGGCGGCGGCGCCTTCGGTCAGATAGCCGTCGCGGAACAGGATGGCTTCGTTGGCGCCCTGCTCGACCGCCGACTGGCGCGCCAGCACGTTGCCCAGCAGCGAGATCGACTTGATCTCGCAATGCAGCCAGCGTTCGTCAGCCGCCGTGATCGCCTTCAGGCCGGCGTTCCAGACTTCCGGCGTCGGGCGATTGAAGGGCGTGCTCATGGCGAACACCGTGGGCGTCACATCCTTGGGGAAGGCGTGGTCGCGCTTGGCCACGCCCCGCGTGACCTGCAGGTAGACGTACTGGTCGACCGGGCCGGTTTCCACGATCAGGCGGGCGACCAGGTCCTGCCATTGCTCGTCGGTCATCGGGTTGGGCATGGCGATCGCCGCCAGGCTGCGGGTCAGTCGCGCCAGGTGCTGCGCCATGCGGAACGGCTTGCCCGCGTAGGCCGGCACCACTTCGTAGATACCGTCGCCGAGCAGGAAACCCCGGTCCAGCACCGAAACCTTCGCCGCCGACAGCGCGGTGAAGTCCCCATTCAAATACACCAGCGGATCACCCGCCACCCCTGCAATCATGGCCCTGCCTTGAAAGATTTTTGGCTCGGCGGAAGGCTTGCCCGCCCCCTGCCGAATGAAAAAACGCGCCGCCGTGTCGGGGGACACGACGACGCGCGTTCGGCGCGTCGGCGCCGGCGGGTCAAGCCCGACTTATTTGAACCACAGGCGCACCGCGTCGACCGCACGGCCGAAGAAGCCCGATTCCTGGACCGGTTCGAGCACCACCAGCGGCACTTCACGCACCGGCTTGTCGTCGAGCGTGAGCTTGATCTTGCCGACCTGTTGACCCTGGGTCAGCGGTGCCAGCAGCGGATCGGTACGCTCGACGGTGGACTTGAGATTGCCTGCCTGGCCGCGCGGCACGGTCACCCAGACCGGCGTGGTCGAACCCAGCTTGACGGTGCTGGCAGCGCCCTTCCAGACCTGTGCATCGACCACCGACTGGGTGGGCTTGAAGACTTCGATGGAATCGAAGTTCTGGAAGCTCCAGTTCAGCAGCTTCAGGCTTTCCTGCGAACGTGCGGTGTCGCTGGCGGTGCCGACCACCACGGTCAGCACGCGGCGCTCGCCACGCTGTGCCGAGGTCACCAGGCAATAGCCGGCGCTGTCGGTATGGCCCGTCTTGAAGCCGTCGACCGTGGGGTCGATGTACAGCAGGCGGTTGCGGTTGGGCTGCGTGATGCCGTTGTACGTGAAGGATTTTTCCTTGTAGTACGCGTACTCGGCCGGGTGCTCCTCGATCAGGCGCATCGACATCAGCGCGAGGTCGCGAACGGTCGTGACGTGCTGCGGATCGGGCAGGCCCGTGCTGTTCATGAAGTTGGTGTTGGTCATGCCCAGGCGTGCTGCTTCCTGGTTCATGAGCGCCACGAACGCACCTTCGCTGCCGGCGACGGCTTCGGCCAGCGCGACCGATGCGTCATTGCCCGACTGCACGATCATGCCGCGGATGAGTTCTTCCACGGTGACCGGCTTGCGCGGTTCGATGAACATGCGCGAGCCCGGCGTCTTCCAGGCTTTTTCGGACACGTTGACGGCCTGGTCCAGGGTCAGGCGCTTTTCCTTCAGCGCGTTGAACACCAGGAAGGCGGTCATGATCTTGGTGAGCGAGGCCGGCTCGACACGTTCGTCGGGGCGGTCTTCGGCAAGCACCTGGTTGCTGGTGAGGTCGATCGAGATCCACGCTCGCGCCGCCACGGCGGGAGCCGGCACGCTCGCCAGGTTCGAGATGGTGGTGGCGACAGCCGGCGGCGTCGGCGCGGGCGTCTGGGCAACGGCCAGTTGGCCCAGACTCAGCGTCACGGCGCAAGCGGCCGCGACCAGGGTGGAGCGATAGGTCATTGAGAAGCAGCAGGACGGGGACCGTCCGCAGTGCCGTCGCGAGACGGAAGCGGCCACGCAGCGATCCCAGGGTTCGGTGGGTGGACGCAGGATTATAGGCTGCGTACCGATTGCCTGCTGCCCCGATCCCGGCCGGTGGTCGCCCGGAACTCGACCGGTCATGCAACCGGATGCAACATTTCGGGGGCTGCGAGGGTGACCTCGACCGCTTTGGCCGAGGGCGTGTAACCCCGCTTTGCAGCGCGCGCTCAATGCTTGCCGATCAACCCGGCAAGATGGGGATGCGCCAGCACCAATTGTTTGATGACAGGCAGCTTGCCGCCGAAGAAATGGTCGGCACCCGGCACCACGACGACCGGAACCGATTGCGGCCGCGCCCAATCCATGACGGCGGCCAGCGGCACGGTTTCGTCCTGCTCGCCGTGGATGACCAACGTGTCGGCAGGCACCTCGGCCACCTTGAAGCGGCTGGCTGCGGTGCCGACCATGACCAGCGGCGCGATGGGCAGGCGTGCCTCGCTGTCCGGGCCGCGGCGGGCCCAGACCTGGCTGGCTACCGCGCTGCCGAACGAGAATCCGCCCAGGGCGAAACGCCCTTGCGCCAGGTCGGGATAGTCGGCGCGGATGCGATCGACCAGCCACACCATGTCGTCGGCTTCACCGATGGCGTTGTCGTGTTCGCCCTCGGACGCACCGACGCCACGGAAATTCGGCCGCACGGCGACCAGGCCGCACTGCACGAAGGCGCGCGCCAGCGTGGTGACGACCTTGTTGTCGCGGGTGCCGGCGAACAGCGGGTGCGGATGCAGCACCAGCGCCCAGCCTTCGGGCGTACCTTCGGGCCAGTCGAACACGCAATCGATGATGCCGGCCGGACCGGGGAATTGAACGTTCTTTGCGTAGCCAGCCATCAGAGCATCAACCTTTCAACGGGCTTGCCGCCCACCAGGTGCGATTCGATGATTTCATCGATATCGGATTCATCGATGAAGGTGTACCAGACGTTGTCGGGGTACACGACCATCACGGGACCTTCTTCGCAGCGGTCCAGACAGCCGGCCTTGTTGATGCGGATTTCGCCCTTGCCCGATAGGCCCAGCGCCTTGACGCGCTGCTTGGCGTACTCCTGCATGGCCTGCGCGTTCTGGCGCGCACAGCTCGGGCGCGGGGCGTCGGCGCCGCGCTCGTTCAGACAGAAGAAGACATGATGTTTGTAGTAGCTCATTGCGTGTTCCGAAGCAGTTGCTGGAATTATCGCGGCAAAGCCGCCCGGCGGCGGACGAACACCCACAGTGCGGCGACGGGCCAGACCACGGCCAGCCCCAGCAGCAACTGCTCGAAGTGGAACAGGCGCGTGCGGCCAAGCGTCATCGCGGCGTCGAAATACTGTTCGGCGGGCAGGAAGTTGACCACCAGCAGTTGTGCCAGCAGTGCCGTCAGGCCCAGGGCGCGCTGCCAGACCGAGCCGGCATAGGCCAGGGCCGATGCCAGCAAGCCGCCCACCACGATGCCGCTGAGCGCGCCCACCGTCGCCCAGGCAAAGGGCGAGACGCTGGGATTGGCCAGCGGCAGCAGCAACACCTTGCAGGCCAGCGCAGCGCCCACCAATAGCCAGGGCGCCAGCCATCTCGGCGCCATCGACCGGGCGCGGTGCGTCAGCAGCAGGCTGGCGGCAAGCACCGCCAGCGCGGTGCACAGCAGTTCGGCCAGCATGCGTTCTTCAGGCGTGGGCACCCAGAACGGGCGCAGGAAGCGGGCGACCGGCGCCAGCCAGTCGCCGATCAGTACGGACACGTCGCCAGTGCCGAACAACAGGGGCTGGCGCGGCACCTGCAAGACCACCCAGAGTCCGGCCAGGAGCAGTGCGCTGCGGGCATCGCGGGCGAACCAGCGCACCCGCCAGCGCATCACCGCGCCCCCGTCGATCAGCCGTCGCGCCGTCAGTGCGCCGGCCACCGCGCCCAGCAAGGTGCCGGCAGCATTGGCGCCCAGGTCGACATTCGACGCGATGCGCGTCGGCAAATAGGTTTGCAGGGCCTCGATGCTGGCCGACAGGCCGCTTCCCAGCAGCAGCACCAGCAACACGGCCCAGTGACCACGCACCATGGGGTATAGCGCCCAGACCAGCACGGCACCCAGCGGCACGTAGGCGATCAGGTTCGCCGTCAGTTCCAGGCCGACCCAGTAGCGTGGCCAGGGCGCACTCAGATAGGCGAAGGCATCGACGCCAGTATCGGACCAACCGGTGAAGGGATACAGGCTGGCATAGAGCACCAGGGCGACCGCCACCAGGGCCGACAGGCGCGCCAGCGGCGAGCCATGCAGGCTGTGCGGCCTGGCCGCATCACCTCCGGACAGCGGCGTGGTCACCGCGCTCAACGGCGGGCACTGCCCAGTTCGGGCCGGGCGGCGAGCCAGGCGTCGATGCGCGCGACGGCGTCGTCGGTCGCGGCCCGCAAGGCGGCTGCACCACCGGCCGCATCGTCGGTGGCGGCCGGCGCACGCGTTTCGATGCGCAGTTGGTCGATCACCTCGCCGCCGCGCAACAACAGCACCCGCGCATCGACGTGGCCATGACTGCGACCGCCTTCGAACACCTGTTCGAAGCGGTCCAGCGCAAGCTGGACCTGCAGGGTCTGCATGGTGCCGCGCACCAGCACCGGTCCTTGGCGCGACAGCACTTCGCGTACGCGCTGGTCGACCAGTTCCGCCGGCGGCGCGACCCAGCGGTGATAGGCATAGCGCTGCGGCTGGCCGGCGTTGCCGTCGCGCCAGACCACGCCGGGGCCATCGAGCAGGGGTGCGGCCAGCGGCGTTTCCATCCAGATCGCCTGGCGCGATCCGGCCGCCGTACTGGCAGCAGGCGGCGGTGCGCCCAGGTCGAGCAAGGTCGGCGTGGGCGCGCGCCGCGTCACGCTGCAGGCCGCCAGCGTCATCGACAGCAGGGTGATGAGAAGAATCCGGATCATTGCGCCCCCTGCGCAGGTTGGTTGCCGAAGCCCGCAAAGCCCGGTTCGCCCGGGCCAGGCTGGGGCGCATTGCCGAACAGCACCGATTGCGGCGAATCACCCAAGGCGCGCGCCGCCCGTTCGACGCTGGCGGCCGCACGCGTGCCGCTGCCGGCCAGGTCGTTGATGCGCGGCAGCGTGTCGCCGCTCAAGCGCGCCGCCGCCCAGCGGATCTGTTCCAGGCTGGCGGAAGCCTGCGCGATCGGCCCTTCCGGGCCACTCATCTTCTGCACCAGGCCGTTGACGTTGCCGACCAGCACGGTGACCTCGCGCGCGGCGTCGCCAGCCTGGCCGACGGTGCCCCGCAATTGCTTGATGGCGGGCGCCACTTCGGCCACCACCGGGCCGAGCTGCTCGCTGGTCTTGCGCAGCGCCTGGGCGGCCTGCGCCACTTCTTCCAGGGTCTGGCGCACCGACGCCCGGTTGCCGTCGTCGAGCAATTGATTGACCTGATCGAGCGTGTGCTGCACACCGGACAGAATGCCCAGCCCGCGCCGCATGATTTCTTCGACCGGACCCGGGCGCAAAGGCAGGCGCACGGGCGCGGCCGCCGACGACACAATGCGTCCCGGCTTGCTGCCGTCGTCATCCAGTTCGATGAAGGACAGGCCGGTGACCCCCTGCTGCGCCATGCGGGCGGTGGTGGCGGCCGTCAGCGGCGTCGTCGGCAACACGTCGGCATGAACCAGGATGCGTCCGCTGCCGTCCTGGTCGAAACCGATGCTGGAGACCCGGCCGACCGCCATGCCGCGAAAGCGCACGTTGGCCTGCGGCAGCAGGCCGCCCACGCCCCCTTCGGCGACCAGCACGATGGGCACGCGCTCGACCCGATCGCGTCCGAACCACAGGCCGGCCACGATGGCCGCGACCAGCAGCGCGATCGTGAACAGCCCGGCAATCAACGCATGACTGCGGTTTTCCATCTACGCACTCCGCGACGGGGCCAGCTCGGCCTGGGCGCGTCGTCCGCGCTCGCCGAGGAAGAACCCCTGGATGAAAGGATGATCGACCTGCAACACCTCGGCAACCGGGGCGCAGACGATGACATGACGTTCGGCCAGTACCGCCACCCGGTCCGACAGGGCAAACAGGGTGTCCAGGTCGTGGGTGACCATCACCACGGTGAACCCCAGCAGGCGGTGCAGGCTCTTGAGCAATTCGACGAAGGCGTCGGACCGGTCGGGATCCAGGCCGGCCGTGGGCTCGTCCAGGAACAGCAGTTCCGGGTCCAGCGCCAGGGCACGCGCCAACGCCACCCGCTTGACCATGCCGCCCGACAGATCGGATGGCATCTTGCCGGCGTCGCGGTGCGTCAGGCCGACCAGGCCCAGGCGCGTCATGACGGCATCGTGGATGAGGTCTTCGGGCAGGGTGCGCAGCTCGCGCAGCGGCAGCGCCACGTTGTCGTAGACCGTCAGCGCCGAGAACAGCGCACCGGCCTGGAACATCACGCCCCAGCGCCGCCGCAGGGCCCGCTGGCTGCGGCCGCTGCCGCCGTGCACCGGCTGGCCGAACACCTCGACGCGACCCGCCACGGGCTGGTCGAGCGCGATCATCTGCCGCAGCAGCGTGGTCTTGCCCGAGCCCGAGCCGCCGACCAGCGACAGGATTTCCCCGCGCCGCACCGACAGATCCAGATTGTCGTGGACGACGTGCGAACCGAAGGCGGTGCGCAGGCCGCGGATGTCGATCACGGTTTCGTCGGGCGAGACGTTCAAGGCGTGCGTCATAGCAGCCCCACCCGGCGGAACAGGATGGCGAACACCGCGTCGGCCAGGATGACGGCAGTGATGGCGGTGACGACCGAGGACGTGGTGCCCCGGCCCAGGCTTTCGGTATTGGGCTGGATGCGCAGGCCGAAGTGGCAGGCGATCAGCGCGATCAAGGCACCGAAGGCCACGCCCTTGCCCACGCCCAGCCAGTAGTTGGCGGCCGACACCGCGTTCGGCAGCGCGGTCAGGAAGTACGCGGGCTGCAGGTTCAATTGCGCGTAGGCAGCCAGCATGCCGCCCAGCAAGGCCATGGCATCGGTCCACACCACCAGCAACGGCATGGCAATCGCCAGTGCCAGCACACGCGGCAGGATCAGCCGCTGGCCGCGCGCGATGCCCATGACCTGCATGGCATCCAGTTCCTGATTCAGGCGCATGACGCCGATCTGCGCCGTAATGGCCGACCCGGACCGCCCTGCCACCAGGATGGCGGCCAGCAATGGCCCCAGTTCACGCACGATGGATACGCCAAGCAGTTTCACGATCAGCAGGTCGGCGCCGAACATCCGCAGTTGCTGCGCGGACAGGAAGGACAGCACCACCCCGATCAGGAAGCCCACCAGGGCGGTGATCAGCAACGCCTGGGCGCCGACGTGATAGAGCTGCGCCGAGATCTCCCGCCAGGGACCGCGATGCGGCCGAAGCAGGAAACTGCCCAGGTCCAGGATCAACTGGCCGAGCAGGACGATCAGGTCACGCCCGTGGCCGGCGAAGGCATACAGCGCGTCGCCCAGCTTGCGAATCGGTTCGAGCCAGTCTTCACGCTTGGACGGCGGTGGCTCGATGGTCTGTTCGGCCAGCGTGGTGAACACTGCCTGCCAGACCGGCGGCGCGACCAGGCCGGCGGGCAGGCGCTGCCCCCAATGACGCCAGAGCAGCAAGGCGCCGAGGGCGTCCAGGGCGGTCACCGCAGACAGATCCCAGTCGGTGACCTGGCCGCCGTCGGCCAGGGCCCGACGACGCGCAGCCACTTCGCCGCGCGCCGACAGGGCGTGCACCGTCCAGTCGCCCGCGAGCACGCAGACGCGGCGATCGCCCTGCGTCGTGCACTGCACGGCAGGGGACGAGGGGGTCAAGGCAGGCGGCATCGGCAACGCCAACCGGGCACGGTGTCGAAGAAGCAGGTCATGGATGGAAGTGTATGCCGAGCAAGCACCGGTTTTCTTACCTCTCCTGCCCAAGCAATAGACGGACCCGCCCGCCACGCGGGGTCCGATACCAGCGCTGACGTGGGCTACGGGCAATTCCCAGCCCATGCGGGTCGGTCGCGGCGCGTGTTTTGCCTACAATCCCTGCCATTCGTTACGACCCGCCCGCCGCGGCCCGCGCCATGTCTTTCCCCCCCAGCCTCCTGCGCCTGCCCCAACCCGACGACCTGGCCGCGCAAATACGCGCTGCCCTGCCCCTGCGTGCCGACGTGCGCTGGTACACCCAGACCGGGTCGACCAATGCCGACGTGCAGACGCGCCTGCGCGCGCGCGACCTGCCGGTGGGAACCGAGGTGGTCGTGCAGGGCGCGCATTCGCAGCAGGCCGGCCGGGGCCGGGCCGGTCGCGCCTTCCAGACCGATCCGGGTGCGGCGCTGCTGGTGTCGGCGGGCTTTCGCATGTTGCTGCCGGTTGCCATCCTGCCCGCGCTGTCGGTCGCAGCCGGCCTGGCGGCGCGGCAGGCGCTGGCGCCCTTTCTGCCCCAACCCGACGAATTGAAGGTGAAGTGGCCGAACGACCTGCTGTGGCAGGACGCCAAGTTGGCCGGCATCCTGATCGAAAGCGGGCTCAACGGCGCGGTCCAGGGCGGCTACGCCGATACCTCGGTGGTCGTGGGCATGGGCACCAATTTGCGCGGCGCGCCGGAAATGTCCCAGACGCTGGGCCGCCCCATCGCCGACTGGTCGCAGACCGGCGGCGGCGGCAACGCCTGTGCGCTGGTGTGTGCACTGGTGCTGGCCTGGCACGCCATGCTCGATGAACTGGCCCAGGAGGGCTTTGCCCGCATGGCGGCCCGTTTCGACGCGGTGGATGCCTTGGCGGGCCGCGCGGTGCGCGTGCTCGACGGCAATCAGGTGCAGGACGAAGGCGTGGCCTGCGGCGTGGACGACGCGGGGCGGCTGCGCCTGCGTACCGCCCAAGGAGAGCGCCTGGTGATGGTGGGCGACGTATCGGTGCGGGCGCAATCGGGTTCACAGCCGTGATCCTGATCATCGACAGCGGCAACAGCCGCGTGAAGGTCGCCCTGCTTGCGCGCGATGCCCAAGGTGCCTGGCGCCGCATGGGCGAGCCGCTGGCCCTGCCGCATGCGGCCCTGTCTGCCGGGCTGCCCGCCTGGCTGCGCGCCCGCCAGGCGCGCATCGAGCGGGCGGTGGGTGTCAACGTCGCCGGCCCGGCCTGCGCGCGGCGCATCACCGACGCCATCGCACGGGCGGGTGTCACCCAGATCGACTGGCATCTGCCCGGCACAGAACTGCTGGGGCTGAAGAACGCGTACCAGTTCCCGGAGCGCCTGGGTGCAGATCGCTGGATGGCCCTGGTCGGCGTATGGCGTCGCACCGAAACCGATCCACGCCGGCCGCGTCAGCTCATCAACGTCGGCACCGCCACCGTCATCGACACGATTTCACCCGATGGCACCTTCATCGGCGGCCTGATCCTGCCGGGCTGGACGCTGATGCGCGAGTCGCTTGCCAAGGGCACCGCACAATTGCCGCGCAAGGACCAGGGCGAACTGTCCGACTTCCCGGTCGAAACCCACGATGGCATCACCACCGGCATCGCCGCCGCCCAGGCCGGTGCCGTGCTGCGGCAGTGGCTGATCGCCCGCACCCGCTACGGCCTGGACCCGCAGATCCACGTCGCGGGCGGCGCCCTGCCGGCCGTGGTCGACGAAATCGAGCGCCTGCTGGCGCTGGTGGGCATGCAGGCGCCGGTCACCCACGTCGCCTACCCGGCGCTAGACGGGCTGGAAGCCTGCGTACGCGAGGGCGTGCTCTGAGCCTTACCGTCGCGTTGCGTTTTGCGCGGTAAGCGTGCGCCAACGCCGCCAAACCACGGCTCAGCTTCTATAATTCCTTCCATGGCAGCCACCCGCTCCGGGTCGGGCTGCCCCCTCGACCGCTCAGGCAATTCCGGAAGGCTCTATGCGTGAGCTGATACGCGCTGTTTTCGTGTTGGCCCTGTTGGCGAACGTCGTCCTGTTCGCCTTCGGGCAGACGTGGCTGGGCATTCCGCCCCCGGCCCAGGCTGGACGCGACCCCGACCGGCTCACCCAACAGGTGCGGCCGGACGCCATCGAAATCGGCCCCATGCCCGGTGTCACGCCGCCGCCTGCCCCGGTGTCCAGCGTTGCCCCGCCCGTCGTCGCCCCGGCTGCCGCCCCCGCGCCGGTGGAACCCACGCCGCCTGTCGCGGCCGTGCCAGCCGTCGCCACGACCGCCGCGTTGCCGGTGGTGCCCGAGCCCGTCGTGGGCAGTTGCATGGAATGGGGCGGCTTCACCGATACCGAGCTAGCCCAGGCCCTGGGCTGGCTGGCCGGACGCTTCCCGCAATTGACGGTCAGCACCCGCCGCAGCGAGGAACCGCAGACCTGGATGGTCCGCATTCCGCCGCAGCGCACCGCTGCCGCCGCCCAGGCGCGTGCCGCCGCGCTGCGTCAGCAGGGTGTCGAAGACATCTATATTTTTCAGGATGCGGGCCCCAACCAGCACGCCTTGTCGCTGGGCGTCTTCCGTAATGAAGAAGGCGCCCGGCGCTTCCTGGAAAGCCTTCAGGCCAGGCGTGTGACAGGTGCGGAAGTCAGCACCCGAAGCGTCACGCGGACCTGGCTGTCGCTGCGCCCGGTGTCGGCCGAGACACGGCAGGGGCTGGAAACCAGCCGCGCCACCTTCCCCAACCACGCCCTGCGCGCCTGCACGATCTGAGGCCGCGGCAAGCCCGCCTCAGGCGCCGGCGCGGATCTTCTCGACCAGCCGGGTCGTCGACCGGGCGTGCTCGAACGCGATCGCGATCGCATCCCCGCCCCAACTGCGCACCAGGCGGGTTTCAGGCAGCTTTTCCATGTCGTAGTCGCCGCCCTTGACGATCAGGTCGGGGCGCAGCGCGTCGATCAGGGCTTCGGGCGTGTCTTCGTCGAACCAGGTGACGGCGTCGACGCAGCCCAAAGCAGCCAGCATCGCCGCGCGATCCTGCTCGTCGTTGAGCGGGCGATCCGGTCCCTTGCCCAGGCGCCGGGCCGACGCGTCGGTGTTGATCGCCACCACCAGCGTCGCCCCGTGCTGGGCGGCCGCATCCAGGTAGCTCACGTGGCCCCGGTGAAGGATGTCGAAGACGCCGTTGGTGAACACCAGCGGCCGCGGCCACTGCGCGGCCTGGGCCAACAGCGCCTCGCGCGCCAGTATCTTGCTTTCGAAACGGGCGCTCATGCTTCTTGGTGATGCGGCAGGGCCGGGTGCAGGGAGGGCTTGACGCGAGTGTGCACCCACTGCGGCAGCAAGGTGCCCAGCACGATGCCGACGAAGCCTGCGAGCAGGCCGGCCAGTTGCGGCGGGAAGTCCTCGGCCCACCACTGGCGGCAGATCAGCCAGGCGGCAATGCCCATCAGCGATGCGAACAGCGCACCCTGCGTGGTGGCGCGCTTCCAGTACAACCCCACCACCAGCGGCACGAAGGCGCCGACCAGCGTGACGGTATACGCGCCCGCCACCATCTCGTAGATGCTGTCGGTGGTGTTGAGCGCAAACGTCAGTACGCACGCCGTGAACACCAGTACCGACAGGCGCAGAGCCCGCAGGAACTTGCGGTCGCTCATGTCGGGCAACAGGTGACGCAGGATGTTTTCGGCGAAGGTCGTCGACGGCGCCAACAAGGTGGCCGATGCAGTCGACATGATGGCCGACAGCAAGGCACCGAAGAAGAACACCTGGGCGATCAACGGCATGTGGCCCAGCACGAAGGTCGGCAGTACCTTCTGCGCATCGTCGGCCAGCATGGCGTCGACCTGGGTCGGGATCACACCGAACGCGGCCAGCGCGATGTACATCGGGATGAAGGCGAACAGCAGATAGCAGAATCCACCGATCACGGGGCCGCGACGCGCCGTGTCGATATTGTTCGACGACATCACGCGCTGGTAGACGTCCTGCTGCGGAATCGACCCCAGCATCATCGTCACCAGGGCGGCGATGAAGAACAGGATGTCATGCGGTGTCGCCGGCGGCAGGAAATTGAACAGGTCGCGGCTGGCAGCCTGATCCATCACCACGTTGACGCCACCCGCCATGTCGGTCGCGATGTAAGCGATCACCATCAGGCCGATCACGATGATGATCATCTGGAAGAAGTCGGTCAGGGCCACCGACCACATGCCGCCGAACACCGTATAGACCAGCACGATGCCCGTGCCCACGATCATGCCCATCTGCTCGCTGATGAGCTGAGGTTCGAGCGTGTGGAACAGCAGGCCCAGCGCCTTGATCTGTGCCGCCACCCAGCCCAGGTAGGACAGGATGATCGCCAGGCTCATGAGGATTTCGATCAGCGTGCCGTAGCGTTCCCGATAGTAGGAACCGATGGTCAGCAGGTTGAGCTTGTAGAGCCGGGCGGCGAAGAACATGCCCACCAGCACCAGGCAGAAGGCCGCGCCGAACGGATCTTCGACCACACCGCCCAGGCCGTCCTGAATGAACACGGCCGACACGCCCAGCACGGTTTCCGACCCGAACCAGGTGGCAAACGTGGTGGCGACGACGATGTAGAGCGGCAGCGACCGGCCCGCAATGGCGTAGTCGGACGAGTTGCTGACCCGGCGCGCCGCGAACAGCCCGATGGCGATGGAAGTCGCCAAGTACAGCAGGACGAAGGAAATGACCATGGCAGCAGCGTGTCTCCCCGCAAATCGTTCTTGTTTGAAAAAATCGGCCGAGTATCGCACAGGGAAATCTATAGGCCGAGCATGGAAGACGCCGTCCGTCGTCCATGAACCACATAGATTCTTCGCATGAATACAACATCTGTCATTGATCTGAATGATGCTTATGTCCGTATGCACTGACTTACGTCAATACGAACATTGCCCAATGTGCATGGACGTCCACATGCAGATCGGGCTGTACAGCTCCATAAGGTTTTCGATGAAAGTCTCCACCCGTCTTCTCGTGATGGTTCTGGCCGCGGCGCTCGGCCTGGCAGTCCTGGCGGCCGCCAGCCTGATCGGATTGCGCAACTCCATGTACGACGAGCGCCGCGCCTCGATCCAGTTGTCGCTGGCCTTGGCCAGCAACCAGCTCGACGCCTTCCGCGCGCAGGAGCGCGCCGGCACGCTGACGCGTGAACAGGCACAGACCCAGGCCCTGGCCGCGATGCGTACCCTGCGGGTCGGCAACGACTATGTATTCGTGCGCAGCATTCCCGACCAGCGCATGCTGATCCACCCCAACCCCGCGCGTGAAGGCCAGGTCGACCCGGGCCCCGCCCAACCCGACGGGCGCTCGACGCACCAGCTTTATGTCGACACGCTGGCCCAGGCAGGCGGCGGATTCGCGGTGGTCAGCCTGACCTCGCCCAACATGGCCAACGGTGGCCGTCTGGAGCCGAAGATCACCGGCCTGCGACGCGTCGACGACTGGAACTGGCTGCTCGGCCTGGGCCTGTATGCCGGCGACATCGAAGACGCTTTCCGCGAACAGGCAATCGGCCTGCTGGCAGCGGCGGCCACGGCACTGCTGGTGGTCGCGGGCATCGCCTTCGCCATGGCCCGCAGCATCCGGCGCCAGTTGGGCGGCGAGCCGGCCTATGCCGCCAGCGTCGTGCGCGCCATCGCCGACGGCGACCTGAGCCAGTCGGTGCAGGGCGACGGCAACCCCGCCAGCCTGCTCGGCGCCATGGCGCAGATGCAGACGCGGCTGCGCGACATGATCCATGGCATCCAGCAAGGGGCGGCCACCCTGGCATCGGCCAGCAGCACGCTCAATACCCAGATTTCGCACATCAGCGAGGCATCGGCACAGTCGGCCGAAGCCACGTCCTCGACCGCCGCCGCCATCGAGGAAATGTCGGTCAGCGTCGACCACATTTCGTCGAACGCCCGCGACACGCACGCCAGCGCCACCGCATCGGCGCAGATCGCGGCCGAGGGCGAGCAACTCATCGGTGCGGTAACGCGCGACATCCAGGACGTCTCGGCCCAGGTGACCCATTCATCCGGGCTGATTTCGGAATTGGCCGAACGCGTGCGCGACATCGGCGGCATTGCCGGCGTCATCAACGACATCGCCGCGCAAACCAACCTGCTGGCCTTGAACGCGTCGATCGAAGCCGCACGCGCTGGCGAACAGGGCCGCGGCTTCGCCGTGGTGGCCGATCAGGTGCGCAGCCTGGCCGAGCGCACGGCCAGCGCCACCGCGCAGATCGACAAAACGGTCGAACGCATCCAGGGCGACACCCAATCGGTGGTCGGCAGCATGGCGCGCATCGTGCCGCAGGTCGCCAACAGCGTGGGCAAGGCCGACGAGGCCGCGGGCTCGTTGAAACGCATCAGCGAATCGTCCAATGCCGTGCTGAGCAACGTGCGCGACGTGGCGCACTCGACCACGGAACAAAGCTCGGCCAGTGCCAGCATCGCCGTCAACATCGAACGCATTGCCGGCATGGTCGATGCGTCGGCCGTCGCGACGCGCGCAGCACGCGACAGCGTGGACGAACTGAACACGCTGGTGGCGGACCTGCATCAGTCGGTATCGCGCTTCCGGCTGGCTTGATGGGGTGAAAGCCGGTGGCGCTGTCCACCTGCTGTGTCGCGTCGTCGAATGGAAAAAAGGCAGCAGACCTTAGCGGTCCTGCTGCCTTTTTGCCTTACTGCGCCAAGCGGCGCCTGTCCGTCAGCGCGTGACCGCCCAGATCGCCACGCCCACCGCCACGATCAGCACCGTCACCAGTGCCACCATCAGGCGATTGTTGGTTTCCTGCGCGCGCCGCATGCGGTCGAGTTCGACCAGCACGGCAGGCGAGTAATCCGGCTTGGCCAGGTGCGCATGCACCAGGCGCGGAATCTCGGGGAACAGCTGCGCCCACTGCGGCGCCTCGTCCTTCAGGCGCTTGCGCAGACCGACCAGGCCCACGCGCTCGTGCATCCAGCGCTCCAGATAGGGGCGCGCCGTTTTCCACAGATCCAGATTGGGATCGAGCTGGCGCCCCAGGCCTTCGACGTTCAGCAAGGTCTTCTGCAGCAGCACCAGTTGCGGCTGGATCTCGACATTGAAGCGGCGGGAAGTCTGGAACAGGCGCATCAGCACCTGGCCCAGAGAAATCTCCACCAGGGGCTTGTCGAAGTACGGCTCGCAGCAGGCACGGATCGCTCCTTCCAGCGCCTCTTCGCGCGTATCGGCAGGCACCCAGCCCGACTCGATGTGCAGACGGGCCACGCGGCGGTAATCGCGCTGGAAGAACGCCAGGAAGTTCTGCGCCAGGTAGTTCTTGTCGAACTCGGACAGCGATCCGACGATGCCGAAGTCCAGCGCGACGTAACGCCCCAGCGAGGCCGGATCATCCGACACCAGAATATTGCCCGGGTGCATATCGGCATGGAAGAAGCCGTCGTTGAACACCTGGGTGAAGAAAATCTCCACGCCATCGCGGGCCAGCTTCGGAATGTCCACGCCCGCCGTGCGCAACCGCTCCACCTGCCCGACCGGCACACCGCGCATGCGCTCCATGGTGAACACGGCCGAGGTCGTGTAGTCCCAGAACACTTCCGGCACCGTCAGCATGTCGCCACGCGGCGTGCCTGGCGCGAAGTTGCGGCGCAACTGGCTGCAGTTGGCGGCTTCGCGCAGCAGGTCCAGCTCGTCGTGCAGATAGACGTTGAATTCGGCTACCACCTCGCGCGGCTTCAGGCGCTTGCCGTCGGGCGACAGGCGCTCGATCAGGCGCGCGACGATGCCCAGCAGCTTCAGGTCTTCGTCGATCACCGGCAGCATGCCGGGACGCAGCACCTTCACCGCCACCTCGCGGCCATTGTGCAAGGTCGCGAAATGCACCTGCGCGATCGAGGCCGACGCCACCGGCGTGTGGTCGAAATGCTTGAACAGTTGATCCGGATGCTGACCCAGCTCGCGCTGGATCATCGCCACCGCCACCTCGGAGGGGAACGGCGGCACGCGGTCCTGCAGCAGTTCCAGTTCGTCGGCGATATCGGCCGGCAGCAGATCGCGCCGGGTCGACAGCACCTGGCCGAACTTCACGAAGATCGGCCCCAGCGATTCCAGCGCCAGGCGCAGGCGCACACCGCGCGACGAGGTATAGCGGCGGCCGAAACGCGTCAGGCGGCTGAACCGGCTGACACCACGCAGGGGAATGCCCGACAGCACCATGTCGTCCAGGCCGTAGCGGAACACCGCCACCAGGATGCGGAACAAGCGCAGCAAGGTCATCATGACGCGGCCCTCCCGGCATCGATCCGTCGGCGCAGGGCCTCCAGGCGCTTGTCGGCGCGCTCGACGCCGTCACGCACGCGGCGAACGTCGCTGCCCCATTGCGCCAGCGCGGCGGCCGGCGCCACCAGCGAGGCTTCCTCGGTGACGTATTCGGACAGGTTCTCGGCCACGCGCCACGCGCCCTGCTGCACGCCATTGGCGACGGCGCGCCCCCCCTGCACGATGCGCAGCGCAGCGGTATCGCCCACCACGGTGGACAGGTCTTCCTCGACATCCCAGCGCAGATCGCGCGCCAGGTCGCTGATCGTATGGGCCAGCGCCGCATCGCCGTCGATGCGCACCGCACTCATGCGGCGCGCCGGATCGGACGAGGCCAACGCCGCCAGCTTGTCGGTGGCGACGGTCAGCGTGACATCGGGCGAGGCATCGGCAGCCGCCTGAACGACATGGCCATCGGCCGTCACCGTCATGGCTTGCGACACGATGCCCAGGTTCAACCGGGCCGTCTTGCCGGCGTGATGCCGCAGACGCTCGCGCGCCCAGGGCTCGCGGTCGAGCAAAGCATTGAGCGCCCGTGTCGCGAGCGCGGCGGGAGTCGGAAGGAATGGAAGCATGGAACCTGATGCAGTCGAAACGGGCGCGCCAGCGGGCGCATAGGCAAGAATACCAGTGGCAGCCCGGACTGCCTGCGATCCATGCGGGGTCAGTGAACCTCCGCCGACGCAGGCGTGGCTGGTGACGTCAGGAACGCATACAGCGCCCGCGCCTTCGGTTCCCGGAGTTCCTTCGCAAGGTAGTAGGACTTGGTTCCATACTCGATGCGCACGAAATAGGCCTTTTTGGCGGCAGAGCCGACCACCAGGTTCATCCCCCCAACCATAGCCGTCTGCCCAGCCGCTATGCCGGCTGCCACGCCAACGCCGAGACCATTGCCGATGATGATGCTGCCCTCGTGCCTCATCAGAGCAGTGTTCGCATATGGATTTCCTAATTCCACACGCGATATGTCCGAAATCAGGAAAGATTTTCCAAGCGCCTGCAACCGCCCGTTTTCAATAACGATGCGTTTCTCTTGCGCGTGTTTTTTCACAGCGGAGTAGGTAAACCAACTGACGAGAAGCAGGAGTAGGACAAAGATGGAGAAATACCCAGAGAGCAGTACAAGAAAGCCCCCGAAACAAGTCATCAGCCACACAAACACGAGCGCACCAATCGGGGGCTTATCGCCCGGGATCCTGACGACACAACCATCGCCAGTTCTTTCCACAATGATCGGCGCTTCTGCAGTTATTTCTTTCACGGGCATGTCTATCTCACTCCCACTATCACAAGAAACCAAGCCGCTAAAAATTCCCCGAACACCAGTTCAGCGAACGACATTCAACGGAGCCAACCCACCACGTCAAATAGCAAAACGAGACAGCCAGACCGACCTGCCCAAGAGGCCCACACGCGATCAGCGCCCTGCTTCCAATGTCTGGCAAAAACTTTCGGGGTCGCCGTCGATCACCACCCCTGACGGCAGATAGCCGCTGCGCCGATGCTCAGCCTGAAGCTGACGCACCAGCATCGCATCACCCTGCACGGCATATACGAATACAGGAACCGCCCGCTGCGCAGCATCTGCCAGCAGCGAAGGATTGGCCGCCAGCGTCAATGCATCGAGATGAACACCGACCGGTGCGCCGACACGATCGACGAGCTGTTCCAGCCACTGCACCGACAGCATCGGCGACCGACCGCGACGTGCCACATAGCTCGACACAGGGTTGGCTCCTGCCGCTTCGGCATGTCGCGGGTCCAGGACGATCAAGCCCAGATAACCTTCCGGGTCAGAGATGCGAATGCAGCTCAGCGCCTCAGGGAACACCGAGGTCAGCATCCAGTTGCCATGACCGATGGCCTGCTTCATGTCGTCCACGAGCTGCCGCACGGGCTCGCAACTGGTGTAGACCACCTTGAGTTCGGCGTTGAACGTCTTGTCGACATGGCGTGCCGCCTCACGCATTGCACCAGCGAGAAATGGCGCTGATTCCCCATTGCCAGCCACCTTTGCACGTTCCCAGGCGATGCTGTCGAGTTGCGACACCGGCACGCGCGGGACGCCCTGAACCGTGCGACCTGCCCGCATATCGTGGTGCAGCACCCACTTGCCGTCTTTCAAGCGTTGCAGGTCGACCTCGACGCCATCCCAGGCGCCCGCATAAGCACCACGCATACTCGCCAGCGAGTTCTCGCCTTGACCCGGCGCGCCCCGATGCGCGTGTACCTGCATGCCCAGACAAGCCGCGCTCACCCCTGAAAGGGGAAGAAAGCAAGCCATCAACATGGCACCCGCTCGTTTATGCATCGTCGCCCCGATAGCCATAGTTCAGTCCTCGCAGCACATGGCGGCGGAGTGTTTCATTGAGTGGGTAGGTATAGGCTTGGCCGACCACGATGACGTGCGCGACATTGGCAGCGAAACAGCCTCCGACACCGGCATCCGGACCTGTGCCGAAGGCGGTCATCTGCGTGAACAGCTCACTGCGCGTCACATCGTTGTCGCGCAGCGAGAAGCTTACCCACGTGAGTACTGCGGCGAGCACCCACACCATCGATGCCGCGCACTTGGTGCGTAAAGAGGGCGCGGCGTCTGGAACCGCTCGCCACCACAGCAACAGCTGCGCGCAGAGGTACAGCAATTTGGAAAAATGCAGGATGGCGCCAATCAGCGAACACAGCAGCGCAACGGCCGACACCACGGCAGCGCGCATGGCATCTTCGCCGTGTTGCATCAGTCGGCCGCCTCTCTCGAACTCGCGAAGATGCGCCTTGAACTGCGCATCGCGCTGGCGAACCTTCTCGGTCAGCCACGCTTCGTACAAAGCTGAAAATGCCGCATTGCTGCCATAGACAGGCGCCACGCGAACCGACTCCGGCAGGCCTAGCAGTGCCTTGCGCAGGAGGCGCTGGATCCCCGGGCGCGCAATGAATGCGTCGTAAGACAATCCCAGCGGAATGGTGTCGCCCTCGACGACCGGGCTCTTGGTGCGGACCGAGCTTTCATAGCGACGCGCTACCGCTTCGTCGAACGTCACCCGGTCAGCGGGATGCCAGCCTGCGGGCACGCCGACCCGCTTGCGAACATCGCGCGCTACACGGTCCTGTCGAGCGGGCGGCACAGACTCAGGCGTCCAGCCAAAACGGGCCAGCCGCTTTTCGTAATCCCGCCAGGCCTTGTCTTGCTCGCGAGTCAGGCCATCAGACCCTGCGACCGGCAGTTTGTCGTACTGCCTCCACTTGCGGGCCATGTGCTCCATGACCTGGCTGTAGATCTCGAAGTAACCCAGCAGTCCAGGTTCTGTTGCTCGAATGGTCGCGCCATCGAAGTCGTAAGGCGCGACGACCTCACGCGCGATGGTCGCGCGCAACAACACCGGGCGCTCACGGGCGATCTTCTCTTCGAAGCGATCGACGGCAGGCAACAGCAACTGGAACAGCGCGAGGAATGCCTTGCCTTCCGGACGAGTGAATACGGCATCGTCGGCCACGCGATCCAACTGCAGATGCCCACCGGCCACCGCGCCGCGCAGCAACTGCGACGTCACAGCAATACGCCGTTCTTCGGCACTGCGAGTCGCAACGAGTATGTCCACACCCGCAGCAATCGCCACATAAACTGCAGCACCCGTCGATAGACTGGCCAACGGAATAACGATCCACCCGGGCCGACCTTTGCGTAGCCGCCGGCCCCATAGCAACTGCAAGGTGACCAAAGCCGCAGCAACCCCAGACAGCGTCCGCCCGGCGACTTCCATCGCCTCGATGTCTTCCGGGGGAGCCGTGCTGCCGACGACATCGAGCAGACGAGCGTTGAAACCCAACTCAAAAACCAGATAGACCAGCGTCAACCCGATCAGGATGACCGTTTGCCGTATGTTCGCCGACCGCAATTCAGTTCCCCAGGTCGATGCGCACAGGAGGAATGACCTCGCGTTGCAAGCCGAGCGGATTCTGCACAGGCGGTCCGGCGGGACGCGAGACGACACGCGTGGACGCGGGCGCAGGACGGGACGAGCGCACGACGGCCGCCGCAGGCGGCTTGCTGTCACCGCCCGCTGGCCGCGCGAGCGCGCGCTGCTGGGGCGGTGCGGGAACGACACGCCCATTTCCTGCAGACAAAACCGAGCCGGGCTGCCCACCAACCAAGGTGGAAATGGAGGGATTCAGGCTTGCATCGGCGAATGGCCGCGCAGCCATGTTCAAGCCAGGTGCAGGATCGTCATCGCCTCGCAGCAATCTGCCGTCCTGGGTATAGACGTATCGCTCGATCCGGTTGCCTTTTGGAAAGTCGAAGGCCATCGCACTGCGATCCGGCGTAACCAACGCAATCGGACGGTCGCTGCAATTCCCCAATTCCCAATTCAGGACGCTGCTGCCTTCCACCGCAAGCAGCACATAACGAAAATCGCAGCCGACCTGTTGGGTTTCGACCACGACGACCGAACGCGAGCCAAGGTTTTCGACACGGGCAATGCGCGCTGATCGCGTCCCGGCAGGGAGTGGAACGACACGTTGGTAACGCGTGAACTTCACCGAGAAGCGCTCACCCTCGTGGCGCAGCACTCCCTCTTGCCCGTCCTGAATCGAAAAGCGCTCGATTTCCTGGCCGAATACTTGCGCTGTGTCCACACCAAAGACATATCCACCACGCGAATTGGTCTGCACGGCGCAACCGGACAGCACCGCGACAAAAAATGCGGCTGGCAAAAAAACAAAACTGGAAACTAAATGGCGGGACATTCTTGCTCTATGTGCTAATGATGCAAAACGGGGTGCAGCAGGGGAAAAACCAGCACGCTCGGTAACTTATCATGAAATTAGTTACTTTTAGTATTATTTTTTAATCCGCTCAAGCACCATAAGTCATCCGCAAGCATTTTTGCTATCAGCATGAACACGTCGATATTGGTTCGATGGGATATCCGAACCTTTCGAGCATCACGTATTTGGAGTCCGGTATCTCCACTGGCCTTGGCAGGCGCGACGGGCCTACGCCGACGTCATGGTCACAAGCCCGCCCATCGCTGGAATAAGCCCTGCTTATGTTTCGGCATCACGACTCGCCTCTTCGACCGGACGAATTCGGCAATTTTGCCGGTGCTCAACACTCTCTAGTCAGCCTTCCTTCCAAAAGTCACATCGAATCCCGAAAAAAATCCTGCAACTTTTTGGTCGCCGTAGTTCTAGTCCCTTTGCAAGCACCGCTTGACCGGTCTCCCCGCCGCACCGGGGACGATGACAACAAGGGGAAGGACTCATGCGCGGCACGATCTTGCGCGATACCAGCCGGGGCGATGGACTGCTCGTGACCCAAGGCCAGCAATACCGTTTCAGCCTGGAAGACCATTGGCGGGGCGACACGGCACCACGTATCAATCAGGCAGTCGATGTGTCGTTGTCAGCCGATGGCCGGGTGGATACCGTCGTGCCGGTCGACCACGGCAAGGTTGCTGCGGAACGCGGGCAACTGGTTCTCGACCAGGGACGCAAGGCAGCCGACCAGGCTGCCAATTGGACACGCACCCACGGCAAGGAGATGAGCGGACAGCTCGTCGCCCGGATCGGGCTGCCTACGCTCGCGGGCGTGCTGGTACTGCTGATCGCGACCACGATGCTGACCGCGCTGAGTATCCGAATCAGCGGTTCTTTCGTCGCAAACTTCAGTTTCTACGAGCTGTTCGGCCTTCTGAATGGGCAGCAACTGACCCCTACCGGCATGCACAACGGCGGCGCAGGCATCTTCGCCATCGTGTGGTTGATCGCGGTTCTCGGACCGCTCGTTCCTTCGTTGTCGACCCACCGGTGGGCGCCGATGGGCTACTTCCTTCCGTTGCTGCTCTGGATCAGTGCAGGCGGCGCGTTGGCGATGGTGGCCTATCGCCTTTACCAATCGGCCCAGCAGGTGTCGGCCTTCGTCGGCGGCAACAGCACGCAGACCAGCGGAATGCTTGGCAGGGCAGCCCTCGCTGTATTGGATAGCTCCAGCCTCGGCCTGGGCATCTACCTCGCCCTGCTGGCCACCGCCTACTTCTGCTACCGAGGTGTGCGTCTTACCTTCGGCAAGCGCGCCTGATCGTCTCCCTCATTCCCCATGCCCGGATCCATCATGACCCACGTTCTGCGCCCCATCTTGATCGCATCGCTCGCCTTGGCCACGCTCGCTGCATGCGGCGACGACGCTGCGCCGCCCAAGGCGGCAGAGACGCCCACCGCACCGGCAACCATCATCAATTCCGCTGCCAATCTGGCCGAGGCAGCAGAAGCGCGGCGCATCGTCGCACAGCCCAAGCCGGACCTGTCCGTCCCGCTCGCCCAGTACGAAACGCTGCAAAGCGGCAACCAGCTGATGTTCCAGTACTACGCGCGCAGCGGCCTGCCGCTGGATCATGCGACTGTGGCCAAGCACGTCTCCAGCGAATATGCCCGCACCAACGACACGTTCCGCCAACGTGACCTGCTCAATGCGCTGAAGCCGCGAATCGACGCCTCGTTGGCGCAAGCCGCCGCCAATCCCTACCTGCGCCTCGACATCGGCAATGAAACGCTGCTCTCGGCCTATGACTTCACACGCAAGGGCTTTTCGCTGCGGGCGCTGGAAGGCGGCAGCTACCGCTACTTCCACGACAACTCCACCTTCCGCCTGTCGTTCTCCAACACCCACCACCTCGAGTTGTTGCCCGTCGCCGACGAAGCCCTGGCCCGCGAAATCGAAACGCTGCGCGCCAAATACGCATCCATGAGCCTGCAGGTCTATGCCTTCGCCCATGACAGCGATACCAGCAGTCAGGCCGTCAAGGCGCTGATCACCCATCTGGTGCTGACCGACAACCAGGGACGCGCACTGTTGCGTTACGACGTACCGGCAAGCGCGCTGGCGCCGAAGCAGGAAAACGTGACGAAGAAGAACGACTCACCGCCTCCCAAGCACCTTCCGTACGGCATCTACTGACCGCAGCGCTCAGGCCAACGGGTCGCGTGGACCCATGCACCAGACCATTCAAGGAATTCTTCCATGCCACTTTCCCCTGACGCGACGCCAGGCGAACTGCCCGTATTCCGCCAGAACGCCCTTGCCTTCCTGACGACGCACGGCTATGGTTCGCCCGCGCTCAGTGACACTGGCCACATCATCTTCCTGGCAGATGGCCTGACGTTCTGCCTGCTGCTCGACGAAGACGACCCTGAGTACGTCCGGATCTGCCTGCCCAATTTCTACCAGTGCGATGCGCACCAGGATGCATCCCTGGCCGCCAGCGTCGCGTCGAAGTGCCAGCCGCGCTTCAAGTTGGGCGAGTACGTTCTGGCCGAGTCCTGGGTGTCGGCGCAAGTACCGTTATTGATGGACACGCCTGATTTCCTGACACAGGACCGCATGTTTCGCCTGACCCAACTGCTTCGAACCATGGCCCAGGATTTCGTGGAAACCTTGCGCGCGGCCCAAGCCGTCGCGAGGACGTGAGCCCATGACATCTCCTGTGGAGCCGACGCGGCACAAGATCGACAATGTCGCCGCCTTGCTGCGCGTCATGCATGCCGACAAGCGTTACGCCCTGGCACTGCATCGCCATGCGGAAGAGCACATCACCCTGCTCTTGCGTCGCAAGTTCTTCCGCATGCCGCCAGAGCTGATCGGCGATGCCTTCAACGAAGCCTTCCTGCAACTGCTGCGCAGCAAGACCTTTCGAGACGACGTGTTCCAGCAGAAGCAGCCTCAGGCAGGCTGGACTGCTGTGGAGTTGGTGAAGGAAGTCCTGGGCGGCTATTTATATCGAAGCGCACTTTACGAAACCTTGCGCCTGCGTGAAAAACACCTTGGCAAAGGAAGTGAGCCGGTCAGCGACACAACCAAGGAGCCTGACAATTCGCCCGACGGTACAGGCGCAGTGGTTGACAGCCCGAGTCCCGGACTGCTTCACAGCGCCGTAGTCGACTTTGAAGCCGTTGCAGATCCCGACCCGTTGCCCGACGCGGGCCTGGAACACAAGCAAGCCTTGGCAGCCCTGCGCAAGTGCATCGATGCGCTTGATCCGCCCGACCGGCAGATCATGCACATGTTCATGGCCGAAACACCGATCGCCGACATCGCGGCTCGTGTGGACGAGCCCAATGCGAACAACATCAAGACCCGCCTGCATCGCCTCCGCAAACGCGTCATCGAGTGCGCTCAGCGCAGGATGCGGTGACATGGCAAGCGACCGTTCAATTCGCCCTTTCCCCCCGGCATCTGGCCCAGGTCTGGTCGATCGTGACATGCTGCACGTCTTCTGGCTTGATACTTTTCCCGCTCGTACCATCTTGATTGAACGGAATTCCCACCACGTGAACACGCCGTTGCGCCGTATGGCGCGATGGGCGACCAGGCGCACCCAGCGGAGGCTGCCTTGACCATGTCCGATGACGATCGATTGCTGGCTTATCTGTCGGACGAGCTGGATCCCGCCGAACGTAAGGCGTTCGAGGCGCGACTGGCCAAGGAGCCTGCGCTGCGCGACACCATGGCCGAATGGCAGGCGATTGCGCAGGCGCATCAACTCACGTACAACGCAGCGCATCGGGATGCCAACGATGCAGCCTTTCTTCGTGCGCTGGATGACCTGCACGCCGAGCGCTCGTCAGCCCCGCCCGTAAAGGCACCGGACGCAGGGCAGCTCGGTGCGACGCCCCAGGCCAACGCCAAGGCATCGCCAACCGACGCGACCACGTCCGCGCCTTCTGCTGCACGCGCCACCGCAGCAACATCGCCCAGTCGCTTGCGTCGTCTGTGGCGTTGGATTTGGCCCGAGTCGTCTGGGCCAATGATGCCCTTGGGGTGGACCACCGCAGCCGTTCTGGCAGCAGTGTTGATCTGGCAACCCGTTGCCCCCCCGACCGAACCCGTCCTGACGCGCGGCGCCGATGGCCAGTGCGCTCGCCTGCATGTCGACCTGCCGGACACGATCACGGCTAGCCAGTTGCGGGACGTGTTGACGCAATACGCGGTCAGTGTTGTGTCCGGGCCCGATGCCAAGGGTTACTTCATCCTGGCAGCGCACCGCGAGGCCTCACTGCACAGCGCAGCAACCGCGCTGGGTGCTGCCACGACCCTGCCGCTCCCGGCCAGCGCCTGCCCCAGCGCGCAACCATGACCCATCTGGACGCAGGGCGCCGCCGTTGGCTGAGCGCGGCGGGAGCCCTGGCCGCCTCCGTCGGCATGATCGGGCCGTCTCGCACCGCTGCGGCCGCAACACAACGCCCGGTCGCCCTGGTCATCGGCAATGCGCGCTACGGCGTAGCGGCCAATGGCTTGCGCAATCCGGTGCGAGATGCGCAGCTCGTTGGCGACGCATTGCATGAGCGCGGCTTCGAGGTCACTCGCTTGACTGACCTGACGACGGCACAGATGAACGACGCGCTGGCGACGTTCGGTAAGCAAAGCCGGAACCGGGACCTCGCCCTGGTCTATTTCGCTGGCCATGCCGTGGCCGTGGACGGGGTGAACTATCTGTTCGGCGTCGATGTGCCCGTCGCAATGTCCGAGCTGACGGTTTCGCTGACCCAGCAGAACGGGCTGAGCACGCAGCGGATTAAGGTCGCACTCAACCGCGCCAACGTACGAGCGCGCTTGAGCGTCATCGATGCCTGCCGGACCGCCATCACGCGTGGAGCCGTTGCAGCCGGGCTGGTGCGCACCGTGCCGGCGGGCGGTGAACTGATCGCTTATTCAACCCAGCCAGGCGCCACCGCCAACGATGGATTCGGCGACGGCGGCCCACGCCATAGCCCCTACGCGTTCTACTTTGCCGAAGGTTTGCGCACAGCATCCCCGCAAGCGACCGTGGAGACCTTCTTCAAGCAGGTGACTGCCGACGTTCAGGTTGCCACGGCCAATGTTCAGGTGCCCCATTACGAAAGCAATCTGGTAGGAACCGTGCGATTCGGTGCACTTGAAGATGCACGCACCGTTGCGATGCCGACCGGCACGGCCGCGACTATCGCGCGAGGTGCGCGGCCGGGCATTGGCCGCGACCTGATCCGTACGCGCCTGGCCGACTGGGAGTACGAGATCGAGCGCGGCGCCCAACGGATGGATGCACCTCGTCTTGCAGCGCTGCGTGCCCGCGCCAAGGTAGGCGACGTCGTGGCGATCACGACATTGGGGCTGATCGAGGAATCAGGCAGTCACGGCAAGGTCGATCATGCCCGCGCTGCTGCGTGGTATCGGCAAGCCGCAGACCGTGAGTTCACACCCGCCCGGACCTACCTGGGCGAGCTGACTGCGATGGGACGAGGGGTGACAAAGGACTTCGGCGCAGCTGAGCGGCTCTTCCAGTCGGCTGCAGACGCTGGGCACAATCGGGCTGCGCTCAACCTGATGGATCTGCGGATGCGGATGGGTGCGCCACAGGATCCGGCCGCAGCCGGCCGGACCATGGTCGAGGCGATCCGCACAATGAACGAACAGATGATGCGAAACAATGTATTCGCGGTGCCAGGGCGCTGAAGCACGACCACCGTCGCGCCAGCATTCGTAAACCACCAGCGCGAGCAGAGGGGAAGGTCACAGGTCAGGCAGAATGCCGGTCAACTCACACCGTCCAGTGCGTCAAAGCTTTTCTATGATCGCCACCCACGATGCCTTCTGGTCCATCGGGTTCGACGGGTTGACGATCATCTGCGGCATCACGCTCACCAGGCGCCAGCCCTTCTGGTAGATCTGCGGAACGGTCACGTCACCCAGCGTCTTGCAGCGAAAGACCAGCTCGTTGTCCAGCGGGCCTGCGCTGAAGGCCTTCGGCTGTGTGTTGCACACTTCGCCCTGCGCGGCAGCCGCCAGACCTGGCAGCCCGATCCCGGCCGTTAGCACCACACATCCAATCGCTCGCGCCATCATTCGCATTTCCTTCTCCTTGTGTCAGAGCATTGGTCAACGCTTGCCGTCATGCCGCATGCGCAGCATCAAGCGCAGGTTTACTCGAGTCGTCCATTCCTTCTTTCT
>JAAIGF010014632.1_pt1 | contig 30576 bp, 30 predicted proteins | sample 6487441 | NCBI WGS metagenome assembly JAAIGF01 (sample SAMN13974129, study PRJNA590717) | phyllosphere metagenome | biome: pepper field; feature: multiple bacterial spot infested pepper fields; material: pepper leaves; isolation source: leaves from pepper fields | host: Capsicum annuum ... | reverse complement strand
GCGGGACAGGGACGAACGGACACGATGGCGCTGGGCCATGGCAGTAACCTCGAAGGATGCAGGATGGTGCGCTGCCGGCGCGGAACGCGCGGCATGCACGGGGAGCCCCGGTCAGGGGCAGCAGGGATGCAGCAGGGGATGAAGCAGGGGATGAAGCAGGCAGCGGCGCGCAGGCGCGACCGCAGGCGCGGTCACGCGGGGCCGGAGATCAGGCCAGCGGCGGCGCCTGGCCGCGTTGCTGGCGACGCCCGGGCGCGTCGGCCCAGGGCATGTCCGGGGCGGCCAATGGCCAATGCGGACGCCCCCCGGCGTTGGCCGGGGCGAAGGGAAGCAGATCCAGTTCGCTGCGCAGCCACTGGCTGGCCATCAGCAGCGGCGGTGGCGGCGACTTGTCGGCCGCCTTGGTCGGCGTGCAGACGCAGCGGCGCAGCTTGGCCGGCGCGTCTTCTTCCACCGGCACTTCACCGCCGCGGCCTTCCACCGGCTGCTGCCAGGCCTGGACGGCGGCGTCAGCCTGTCCGTGCGGCAGCAGCGGCAGGGTGCCCAGCAGCAACGCCAGCATCGCCACCCACGCCAACAGGCTGGCCAGCGCAGGGCGATGACCGCGCATGGCGGTACCGAACTGCACGAGGCGAAGCGGGCGAGGGCGGAACGGGCGACGCAAGGCAGGCAACCCCTGGGTGTGCGCCGGGCCATCCGACGTCAACGGGGCGTGATTGTAATGAGAGCTGTTAGCGGTTGCAAATGAGAATGATTGCCAGAGTGTCGCAGGGCCGCGACGCTGGCCTCAGACCTCGCTCCAGCGCCGCAGCAGGTTGTGGTACACGCCGGTCAGCTGTAGCACCGCGCCGGCATCGCCGCCGGTCTGCCGCAGGCGTTCGATGGAGGTGTCCATCTCCCACAGCAGACGCCGCTGCACGTCGTCACGGACCATGCTCTGCACCCAGAAGAACGAGGCCACGCGCGCGCCACGGGTGACCGGGTTGACCTGGTGCAGGCTGCTGGACGGGTACACGATCAGGTCGCCGGCCGGCAGCTTCACTTCGTGCTCGCCGTAGGTATCGCTGATCACCAGCTCGCCGCCGTCGTACTCCTCCGGCGCGGACAGGAACAGGGTGCAGGAGATGTCCGAGCGCAGCTGCTCGCCGTTGGCCAGGTTCATCACCGCGCCATCGACGTGGAAGCCATAGGTGCCGCCGCCGCTGTAGCGGTTGAAGCGGGGGGGCAGGATCTTCAGCGGGAGCGTGGCCGCAAAGAACAGCGGGTTGCGCCGCAGCGCGGCCAGCACGCCCTGGCCGAGCTCGGCCTTCAATGCCGAGGCATCGGGAAGCTGTTCGTTGTGCTTTACCTGCGCGCCCTGGGCGCCGACGGTTTCGCGCCCGTCGGCCCATTGCGCCGCGTCCAGCTGCTGGCGGATCAGGCTGACCTCTTCGGGTACCAGCACGTTGGGGATGTGCAGCAGCATGCGGGTTCCTCGTTGATGCGCGGGAGAGTCCGGCTCTCCCGCGCCTTGGCCATCAGAAACGGACGTCCGCGCTGAGCAGGAAGGTGCGCGGGGCACCCGGGGTATAACGGTAGCCGCTCTTGTTGATGCTGGCCACGTACTGCTTGTCGAACAGGTTGTAGCCGTTCAAGCGCAGCGACACGTTGTCGTTGATCGCCCAGGACACCACCGCGTCATAGACCACATAAGATTTGGTGAACGCCGGAGTGCCGACGGCACCGTCGGTACCGCGGTGCATGCCACCGGCGTAGCGCACGCCACCGCCGAGGGTCAGGCCGAACGGCAGGGTGTAGCTGGTCCAGCCGGTGAAGGTGTCGGCCGGCGTGTAGGTGAGATTGGTGGTGCCGTCCGCGGCGACCTTGGCGCCTTCCTTCACCTCGGTATCCAGGTGGCTGTAGCCGGCGGTGATCGACCAGTTGTCGGTCAGGCGGCCGACCGCGGAGAGCTCCACGCCCTTGACCCGCTTGCTGCCCGTCTGCGTCGGGTTGCCGGCGTCGTCGAGCACGGTGGTGTTGATCTCGTTGTCGACATCGGTCTGGAACAGGGCCAGGTTCAACGCCAGCGCATCATCGAGGAAGCCCCACTTGCTGCCCACTTCGAATGTCTTGGCCTTCTGCGGGTCCAGCTTGGGGTTGTCGGCGCTGCTGGCCGAGCTGCTCAGCTGGAAGTTGGCACCGCCCGGAGGCTGCTGCGAAATTGCGTAGTTGGCGTAGACGCTGACGGTGTCACCCACCTTGTACAGCGCACCCAGCTTCCAGTTCAGCAGGGTGTCGGACGCTTCAAGGGTGGGATTGCGCAGCACGGTGCCGGTGGGGTTGCTGCCACACACCGGGCCGCCACGGCCGCCACACACCGAGGCGCTGGCGTACTCGGTCTTGTAATGATCGGCACGCACGCCTGCGGTCAGCAGGAAGCTCTCGCCAAACGACAACGTATCGAACACGTAGGCCGAGGACGTGGTGGTCTTGCCGTGCGCGTCGGCACCGTTGTGCGCCCAGGTCAGGCCAGCCACGTTCCAGTCGGGGTCGTACAGGTTCGCCGCAGGCCAGCTGCTGCCACCGGTGGCGGCCTGGCCCTGGCTGTCCAGTTCTTCGCGGGTGAATTCCAGGCCGGCACTCAGGGCGTGGCCCACCGCGCCGGTGTTGAAGTCGGCGCGCAGGTTCACCTGGTCGGTCAGGATGGTGTTGCGCTGGTCCTTGAAGGTCGGCAGGCTGCGCGCGATCGCGTAGGTCGAAAGATCTGCTGCGTTGGTATAGGTGATGTTGCCGGTCGGACGGCCGTTGGCGCCGCGCACGCCGGTGCCCATGAAGGCGGTGAGCAGGTAGTCCTGTTCGGTGCGGCCCCAGCGGGCGGTGTTGGTCAGGCGCACGCTGTCGTTGAAGTCATGCTCGAAGCGGAACGTGGCCATCTTCGCGGTCACGTCGTCGTGGTCTGCACGGGTGCCGTAGAAGTTTTCCGGATCCACCGGATGGCCGGCCAGCGCTTCCAGCGTCGGCTGCGGCGTCCAGCCCGGCAGGCCCAGGGTCGGCACGCCGCCATCGGGCACGTTGTCCTGCTTCACATACAGCAGGTTGAGGTAGTAGCGGGTGGCGGTACCCAGGCCGAAGGCGAGCGACGGTGCAATGCCCCAGCGCTTGTTCTGCACGTGGTCGCGGCCGGGCTGGTCGCTGTCCTGCCACATGCCGTTGATGCGCAGCGCGCTGGTGGGACCCAGCGACTGGTTCCAGTCGGCGGTGGTACGGCGTTGCTGGTCGCTGCCCAGCGAAACGCTGGCCGAGGTCGCGTCCTGCAGGTTGGCCTGCTTGCTGACCAGGTTGATGGCACCGGTCGGTGCCGAGCGGCCGTTGTCGGTACCTGCCGGGCCCTTGGTCACTTCCACCTGCTCGATGTTGAAGACATCGCGCGAGATCGAGCCCAGGTCGCGCACACCGTCCACGAACAGGCTGTTGGACGTGTCGAAGCCGCGCATGAACAGCGCATCGCCGGTGGTGGTGTTGCCGTTCTCACCGGCATAGAAGGTGCCGACGCCCGGGCTGTTGCGCAGCGCTTCGGTGAGGGTGGTGGCGCCCTGCTGGTTGAACAGGTCGCTGGTGATGACCTGGATCGTCTGCGGCGTGTCCTGCAGGCGTTGGGTGAACTTCGGCGAGGCGACCTTGTCGGCTTTGTAGCCGCGCGTGGCGTGCACGTCGATCTTGTCCAGCGTGCGTGCGTTGTCGGTGGCGTCTGCCATGGCCATGGTTGGCAGCGCGGCCAGGCCGAGGCCGGCGGCCAGGCTGGCGGTGGCCAGGGGCAGGGAACGAAGCGGGGAGGCGTGCTTGCGGCTCTTGATCGAGGTCATGGGATGGGCTTTGCCGGATGCGGGAAGAGCCCGTCGGCACGGTGGTCGACGGGACAGAAGGCGTGGGGATGGTTGGCGCGGACGCGCGGGTGCGACGGATGGGCCGGCGGGCGGCTCAGCTCAGCAGTGCGGGTGGTGCATGCGAGGGGGGCTGGCGGCGTGCTGCAACGCGCAGTGGCGCCACGTTAGGCATAGGCACGCGCAGGGTCTGCGGGCCCGACGCTGGAACGAGCAGGCACAGGCGATGCAGCAGGGGCGTGCCATCGCCGTGGCCGCCTTCTGCCCCGGACTCGATGCGCGGGGCGACAGGCTCGCGTGGCGGTGATTCACCTGGCGGCTCGCTGGCGTGGGCATCCAGCGCCGCCGCAGATGGCTGCAGGGTGACGTCCGTAAGGACATCGCGCCCCTCATTCAGCGCCGACCACCCCAGCCACAGCGTCAGCAGCGCGGCCACGAGCAGTGGCCACCCCTGTCGGGCGAGCTGGCACAGCGTGGCGGTGGCTGCAGGCGAAGCCATGGTGCGGCTCGTTACAAACCGTTACGAAGTCGGGCCGAAGGATAACATCAACGATAATGATTCGCATCTGCGCGTTTAGCAGGGGTGCGTAAGCGGTGCGCAGGGGCGCTGGGAGGGCGCGCAGAGGGCGCGGGTGGCCAATCTGTAGTAGATCCACCCCATGGGTGGATGACGGTCGGCAGAGGGGGGCGCGACGGCGGGGGGCATGGGCGCCCCCGCTCGGGTCACTCGCGGTCGTCGCGGGTCCAGATGGCGTCGTGTTCGCGCTTGGTCGGGAACTTGGGCACCGCGGTATAGGCCGGGGCGCACAGGGCGCGGCCATCACGCACGTCGAAGCGCGCGCCGTGCAGCACGCACTCGATGCTGCCTTCGTCGGTGTTGAACTCGCCCGAGGACAGCTCGAACTCCTCGTGCGTGCACTGGTCTTCCAGCGCATACAGCTCGCCATCGAGGTTGAACACCACGATCGGCGTGCCGGTCACTTCATCGAACACGCTCTTCATTTCGCCCGGCAATAGCTCGGCGCCGGCGCAGACGAAGGTCCAGGTGTCGCTCATGCCGAAGCCCCGGCCAGCGGCTTTTCCAGGATTTCAAAGCGCAGGTCGTCGCGCTTGGGAATGCCGAAGCGCTCGTCGCCATAGGGGAACGGCTTCTTGATGCCGGTGCGCTGGTAGCCGCGGCGCTCGTAGAAGGCGATCAGTTCGTCGCGCACGTCGATCACCGTCATCTGCATGACCGGCACGTTCCACTCGCGCGCGGCATGGGCTTCAGCCGCGTCCATCAGCTGCTTGCCGACGCCACCGCCCTGCTGGGCCGGGTCGACCGAGAACATGCCGAAGTAGCCCTTGCCGTCGACATCGGCGACGTGGGCGCAGGCCACCAGGCGGCCCTCGCGTTCAGCCAGCAGGATGGTCGAGCGCGGGCGGTCGAGGTCGCCCTGGATGCCCTCGGCATCGATGCGGGCGCCGTCCAGCAGGTCGGCCTCGGTGGTCCAGCCGGCGCGGCTGGCGTCGCCGCGGTAGGCCGAAGTGACCAGGGTGATCAGGGCGGGGATGTCGGCCGACGTGGCGGCACGGAAAGTCAGGGTGCTCATGCCGCCATTCTAGGTGGGGCGGGGGCGCCCGCAAAATGGTGCGGGATAATGGGACGGGGTCGGATCCCTTTCGCAGCGCGAAAGGGCTCTGACCCCATCCCTGCGAAAGTGACGGCACTATGGGAACCTGGATCCAGGGAGGATCTTGAGGGCATGACCATGCGATTCGACGCTGTTGTCTCTGTTCGCTTCCTGTCGAGCGCCGAGGGTGGGAGGCGGGGTGACATCGTGGGGCAGGTATACGCCTGTCCGCTGTCCGTGGCGGGCCGTGCATTTGAATGCCGCCTGCTGTTGCAGGAAGGACGAGCCGTGCTTGGGGAGAGCTACGAACTTCCCGTTGCGTTTCTCTGCCCGGAGGAGGCGCTTGCTGTGGCCAGTGTGGGAGCGGATGTCGAGCTGTGGGAGGGAAAGACGATTGCGCGCGGCCGGGTTCTGCACGTGATGGGGTCAGAGCCCTTTCGCGGTGCGAAAGGGATCTGACCCCGCTACCGGAGGGGTCGGATCCCTTCTGCCACGCAGAAGGGCTCTGACCCCGGTTGGGTTCAGGCCAGTGCAGCCATCGCCTCGGCCTCGGATTTCAGGCCGTTGAGGAAGAACCGGCGCAGCACCGCGTTTGGAAGGCCTTGAGCGTGCCGGCGGGCGACCGTTGCTGGCCCTGCAGGGCGGCTTCCAGCAGCGCAGCGTGCCGGGCTCGGACAGCCGGCCCTTGTTGCCGCGCGCGAGCGGCAACGGGTGCTGCAGGCGCGCGCGCTGCTGGATGCGCGCTTCGGCGAGGAGTGGCCGCTGGAGCGGCTGGCGCGCGAGGTCGGGCTGGGTGAGAAGCGCCTGCAGGCCGGTTTCCGCGCGCTGGTGGGGACGTCGGTGCATGGGCACCTGCGCGAAGTGCGGCTGCAGGCCGCGGGCCGGATGCTGCACGGCGGACACAGCGTCACTGATACCGCGCTGGCGGTGGGGTTCTCCAGCCTGAGTCATTTCAGCAAGGCGTTCCGCACGCAGATGGGCTGTACCCCGCGCGCATGGAAGCGTGGGGAAAGCACGGGGGTGGAGTCGGGGTCAGATCCCTTTCGCAGCGCGAAAGGGCTCTGATCCCTTCGCTTCCGGAAACGCCAATGCCTCGCCCGCGTCGTATCGAATGCACCCGGCTACCCACAGCACGTCATCCAACGTGGCAACAACCGTCAGGCAGTCTTCTTCAGCAGCACTGATCCTGCGCTGTATCTGGGTCTGCTTCGCGATCGTGCGATTGACCATCACTGCCGCATCCACGCCTATGTGCTGATGGGCAACCACGTCCACCTGCTGGTGACACCGGATGCGCCCGGTGGCTTGTCAGGAATGATGCAGGCGGTGAACCGTGCCGACGTTCGACGTGTGAATGAACGGCAGCAGCGCACGGGAACCCTGTGGGAAGGGCGCTTCCATTCCACGTTGGTGGATACGGTTCGCTATCTGCTGGCCTGCCAGCGCTACATCGAGCTCAATCCGGTGCGGGCGGGAATGGTGGCGCATGCCGGGGACTATCGCTGGTCAAGCTACCGCGCGAATGCGCAGGGCAGGGCGAACGCACTGCTCGTGCCGCATCCGGCGTTCGAGCTGATTGCCACCGATGGGCATGAGCGGCGCAGGCGCTATGCGGAGTTCATCGAGCAGGGGATTCCTGCGCAGGATCTCGCATCGATACGGAAGGCGGTGCAGTCGCAGCGGCGGTTCGCTGGGACGCTGTTGGGGTCAGAGCCCTTTCGCGGTGCGAAAGGGATCTGACCCCGACTTCCCCGGTCTGTGGGCTCAGCCCAGCAGCTTGCGCACCTTGGTCAGTGCGGTCATGAAGCGCTCGATCTCGGCGTGCGTGTTGTAGAACGCCAGCGAGGCACGGCAGGTGGCGGCGACGCCGTAGTACTGCAGCAGCGGGTGCGCGCAGTGCTGGCCCGAACGCACGGCCACGCCTTCCAGGTCGAGCAGGGTGGCCAGGTCGTGGGCGTGCGCGCCGTCGATCAGGAAGGACACCACGGCGGCCTTCTCAGGCGCTTCGCCGAGGATGCGCAGGCCATCGACCTTGCGCAGTTCTTCAGTGAAGTGCGCCAGTAGGTCGGCCTCGCGCGCTTCCACGTGCTCCAGGCCCAAGCCCTGCAGGTAATCCACGGCCACGCCCAGGCCGATGAAGCCGGCGATGTTCGGGGTGCCGGCTTCGAACTTGTGCGGGGCGTCGTTGAACACGGTGCCGTCGAAGCTGACTTCCTTGATCATCTCGCCACCGCCGAGGAACGGCGGCATCGCGTCGAGATGCTCGCGGCGCGCCCACAGCACGCCGGTGCCGGTCGGGCCGCACATCTTGTGGCCGGTGATGGCGTAGAAGTCGCAGCCGATCGCAGCCACGTCGACCTTGCGGTGCGGCACGGCCTGCGAACCATCGACCACGGTGACAATGCCACGCTTGCGCGCTTCACGGCAGATCTCGCGCACGGGGTTGACCGTGCCCAGCACGTTGGAGACGTGGGCCACGGCCAGTAGCTTGACCTCGGGGGTCATCGCCTTGCGCAGCGCGTCCAGGTCCAGCGCGCCATCGGGGGTGATCTCGGCCACGCGGATGGTCGCGCCGGTACGCTGGGCGACCAGCTGCCACGGCACGATGTTGGCATGGTGTTCCATGCGCGAGACCAGGATGACATCACCGGCCTTCAGCCGCGGCAGCGCCCACGAGTACGCCACCAGGTTGATGGCGAAGGTGGTGCCGCTGCACAGCACCAGCTCGTTGCTACGCACGTTGAGGAAGCGGGCCAGCTTGTTGCGGGCGCCCTCGTAGGCGTCGGTGGCCTCGGTGCCCAGCGCGTGCACGGCACGGCTGACGTTGGCGTTGTAGCGGCGGTAGAACTCGTCCACCGCGCCGATCACCTGCACCGGCTTCTGGCCGGTGTTGGCGTTGTCGAAATACACCAGCGGCTTGCCGTGCACTTCGCGCATCAGCAGCGGGAAGTCGAGGCGGACGCGGTCCCAGTCCGGCGTGCCGGCAGGGGTTTCGATCGGGCGCGGCGTGGACAGGCTCATGCCACACCTGCCTCGGCCAGCGCCTTGTCCAGGCGGCGCGCCAGCTGCTCGCGCAGGGCTTCGGGCAGCACCTTCAGCGGCTCGTGGCAGAACGCGGCGCTCAGCAGTGCCTGTGCCTGCGGCTGCGGCAGGCCGCGCGAACGCAGGTAGAACAGCGCGTTGGCATCGAGCTGGCCGACGGTGGCACCGTGGGCGGCCTTCACTTCGTCAGCGTCGATCACCAGCACCGGCTGGGTGTCGATCTCGGCGTCGGCCGACAGCAGCAGGTTCTTGTTGGACAGGTTCGCGTCGGTGCCATCGGCGCCCTCGCGGATCTGGATGCCGCCATGGAACACCACGCGGCTGCGGTTGGCGGCCACGCCGCGCCACAGCAGCTCGCTGCTGGTATCGCGCGCGATGTGGTCGATGCCCAGGCGGGTATCGACGTGGCGGCGGCCATTGCCGAGCAGCACGCCGTTGGCGGTCAGCTGGGCGTTGTCACCTTCCAGGCGCACGTTCAGTTCGTGGCGGCTGAGTGCGGCACCCAGTTCCAGGTCGACGCGGTGGTACTGGGCATCGCGTGCCAGCACCGCATCGGTACGCAGGAAGCTGGTCTGGCGTGCGCTGCCGGCCTGCACGCGGGCGTGCTTGAGCACGGCGTCGCGGGCGACGTGGGCATGCAGCACGGTGTTGTCCAGATGCGCCGAGTCGCCCACGCTGAAGCGGTGCTCGACCACGCCCAGGCTGGCGCCGGCACGCAGTTCGATCAGGTGGCGGTGGTGCCAGGCCAGGTCGGTGTCGCCGGCCACGCTGGCGGACACCAGCTGCAGCGGCACCTCGACCTGCACGCCTTCGTCCACGCGCAGCACCACGCCTTCATCGGCCAGCGCGGCATTCAGGCGGGCGAACACTTCGTCGCTGCGCTTGTAGCGGCGGCCGAGGAAACGCGCGGCATCCTCACCGGCGGCCAGCGCCGAGGACAGCGGTTCCAGCTGCACGCCGGCCGGCAGGCCGTGGGTGTCGCTCAGCGCGTCGCTGAGGCGGCCGTTGACGAACACCAGGCGCGGCGCCGGGATGTCTTCCAGCACGGCCGCATCCAGCACCGGCGGCGACAGCGGCGCGGCGGCGAAGGCGCGGCGCTCCAGCTGGCGCAGCGAGGTGTACTTCCAGGCTTCGCTGCGGGCAGCCGGCAGGCCATCGCGCAGCACCGTGTCGAGCACTTCGCGGCGCGCGTCGCTGCCGCAGAAGGCCTGGGCCATCGAGTCGAGCAGGGCGCTCATCAGACCGCCGCCTCGCGCACCACGCGATCCTTGAGGAAATCGTAGCCGTGCGCTTCCAGTTCCAGCGCCAGTTCCGGGCCACCGGTCTTGACGATGCGGCCATCGGCCAGCACGTGCACCACGTCCGGCTTGATGTAGTCCAGCAGGCGCTGGTAGTGGGTGATGACCAGGAACGAACGGTCGGCCGCGCGCAGCGCGTTGACGCCGTCGGCAACGCTCTTCAGCGCGTCGATGTCCAGGCCCGAATCGGTTTCGTCGAGGATTGCCAGCTTCGGCTCGAGCACGGCCAGCTGGAAGATCTCGTTGCGCTTCTTCTCGCCACCGGAGAAGCCTTCGTTGACGCCACGGTGCAGCAGTTCGTCCTTCAGGTGCAGCACGGCCAGCTTCTGCCGCACCAGCTTCAGGAACTGCATGGAATCCAGTTCGTCCTGGCCGCGCGCCTTGCGCTGGGCATTCAGGGCTGCGCGCAGGAAGTAGGTGTTGTTCACACCCGGGATTTCCACCGGGTACTGGAAGGCCAGGAACAGGCCGGCGGCGGCGCGCGCTTCCGGGTCCTGGTCGAGCAGGTCGCTGCCTTCGAACTGCACGCTGCCTTCGGTCACTTCATAGCCGTCACGGCCGGCCAGGACATTGCCCAGGGTGGACTTGCCGGCGCCGTTGGGGCCCATGATGGCGTGCACCTGGCCGGGCTTCACTTCCAGCGACAGGCCCTTGAGGATTTCCTTGTCGCCGATGCGGGCGTGGAGGTTTTCGATCTTCAGCATGGTGGGGATTTCCGTGGGGCGGGCCGCGGCCCGCCGATAAAGAGAATGCGTGTGCGAGGGGCAGGGGCGGGCGGTCAGCCCACCGAACCTTCCAGCGAGACTTCCAGCAGCTTCTTGGCTTCAACCGCGAATTCCATCGGCAGTTCGCGGAACACCTGCTTGCAGAAGCCGTCGACGATCATCGACACCGCGTCTTCCTGGCTGATGCCACGGGCGCGGCAGTAGAACAGCTGGTCGTCGGAGATCTTCGAGGTGGTGGCCTCGTGCTCGACGGTGGCGCCCGGGTTCTTCACCTCGATGTAAGGGAAGGTGTGCGCACCGCACTGCTTGCCGATCAGCAGCGAATCGCACTGGGTGTAGTTGCGCGCGCCATCGGCGTTGCGGTCGACCTTGACCAGGCCGCGGTAGGTGTTCTGGCCGCGGCCGGCGCTGATGCCCTTGCTGACTATCTTGCTCTTGGTGCGCTTGCCGACGTGGATCATCTTGGTGCCGGTGTCGGCCTGCTGGCGGTGGTGGGTCAGCGCCACCGAGTGGAACTCGCCCACCGAATCGTCGCCCAGCAGCACGCAGGACGGGTACTTCCAGGTGATGGCCGAACCGGTCTCGACCTGGGTCCAGGTGACCTTGCTGCGTGCACCACGGCATTCGGCACGCTTGGTGACGAAGTTGTAGATGCCGCCGACGCCGTTCTCGTCGCCCGGGTACCAGTTCTGCACGGTGGAGTACTTGATCTCCGCATCTTCCAGCGCGACCAGCTCGACCACCGCGGCGTGCAGCTGGTTCTCGTCGCGCATCGGCGCGGTGCAGCCTTCCAGGTAGGAGACGTAGGCCTTGTCCTCGCACACGATGAGGGTGCGCTCGAACTGGCCGGTGTGGCCGGCGTTGATGCGGAAGTAGGTGCTCAGTTCCATCGGGCAACGCACGCCCTTGGGAATGAACACGAAGCTGCCATCGGAGAACACCGCCGAGTTGAGCGCGGCGAAGTAGTTGTCGCCCACCGGCACCACGGTGCCCAGGTACTGGCGCACCAGCTCCGGGTGTTCCTTGATGGCCTCGGACATCGAGCAGAAGATGATGCCCTTCTCGGCCAGTTCCTTGCGGAAGGTGGTACCGACGGATACCGAGTCGAACACCGCGTCCACCGCCACGCCGGCCAGCTTGGCGCGCTCGTGCAGCGGCACGCCCAGCTTGTCGTAGGTGTCCAGCAGTTCCTTCGGCACGTCATCCAGCGAGGCGTACTTCGGGCCCTTCGGCGCGGAGTAGTAGCTGAGCGCCTGCAGGTCGATCGGCGCGATCTGCAGCTTGGCCCAGTTCGGCATCGGCATGGTCAGGAAGTGGCGGTAGGCGTCCAGGCGCCACTGCGTCATCCATTCCGGCTCTTCCTTCTTGGCCGACAGGGCACGGATGGTGTCCTCGTCCAGGCCGGCCGGAAGCGAGTCCGATTCGATCTCGGTGATGAAGCCGGCCGAATACTTGCGGCCCAGCTGCTCGTGGATCTCGCGGTTGGGGGTGTCGTCGTGGGTGACGGTTTCGATGGTTTCGGTGGCCATGGGGGGCTGCCTACGGATCAGGAGACGACGTCGACAGCGATGGTGCGGCGCTGTTCGTCATCGACAAGGGGAAGGGGGGGCAGGATCTGGGCGAGGGTGACATCGCGCAGGGCCTCGGAAACCACGTCGTTGATCAGCCGCCAGCTGCTGCGTGCGCCGCACTTGGGCGCCATGTTGCACTGGTGGTGGTCGTGGCTGCATTCGGTCAGGGCCAGCGGCCCCTCCATCGCTTCGACCACTTCGAACAGCGAGATCTCGATGGACGGGCGGGTCAGCCGGTAGCCGCCGCGGACACCGCGCAGGCCTTCGACCAGGCCGGCCTGGGCCAGCGGCTTGAGCACCTTGCTGACGGTGGGCGGTTCCAGACCGGTGAATTCGGCCAGCTCGGTCGCACTCAGCACTTCACCCGGGCGGGCGGCGAGTACGGTCAGCACGACGGTGGCGTAATCGGTGAGTTTGGTGACGCGCAACATGGGGGATGCGAGTGGTTCTTAAAGCGGACTGAAATTGTACGCTTTTCTTCGCTAGCATCCAACCCGGCCATTCAGCCAGCGCTGGGGACGCTCGTCGGCCCGCCGGGAACAACGCACCGGGGGCGACCGGGGCGTAATGCTGCGGCATGCGGATTGTTTTCGCAATCACCCGGAATGAGTGAGAATCGGGGTTCCTTTCGCTGCAGACCTCCCTTGCCGATGCCCAAGAAGATCCAAGCCCGCAAGTCCGCCATCCATGGCAACGGCGTGTTCGCCGTGGCCCCGATCAAGCAGGGCGAGCGCGTGATCCAGTACAAGGGCCTGCTGCGCAGCCACGGCGACGTCGATGCCGACGACAGCGGCGACGTGGAAAGTGGCCATACCTTCCTGTTCACCCTCAACGATGACTGGGTGATCGACGCCAACTACAAGGGCAACGACGCACGCTGGATCAACCACAGCTGCGACCCGAACTGCGAGGCGGTGATCGAGGAAGACGAGGACGGCGACAGCCGTGGCGACAAGGTCTTCATCGAAGCGCTTCGCGACATCACCGCCGGCGAGGAGCTGACCTACAACTACGGCATCGTGCTGGCCGAGCGCCACACCGCCAAGCTGAAGAAGATCTGGGAGTGCCGCTGCGGTTCGCCCAAGTGCACCGGCACGATGCTGCAGCCCAAGCGCTGACCGGTGTTTGGTAGCGCCGGGCCGTGCCCGGCGAGCGCGAAGCGCGGACGGAACCAGACGCCGGGCATGGCCCGGCGCTACAGGGGCCTCTCCACCTGCCGTGCACGACCGGGTCACCGCCGTGCAATGGCCGTTCGCCCACCCTGTGTGTTCCCTCACTGGAGCACACGACATGACACAGCGTATCGCCGGCAAGCAGGTCGCCATCCTCGCCACCCACGGCTTTGAACAGTCCGAACTGATCGAACCCAAGCGCCTGCTGGAAGCGCAGGGCGCGATCGTCACCGTGGTCTCCCCTGCGCAGGAGGCCAGCATCAAGGGCTGGAAGGACAAGGACTGGGGCGGCGTGGTGGCGGTGGACCTGGCGCTGGCCGAAGCCGATGCCGGGCGCTTCGATGCCCTGGTGTTGCCTGGTGGGGTGATCAACCCCGACACCCTGCGTACCGACGAGGCGGCGCTGGGCTTCATCCGCAGCGTAGCTGATGCTGGAAAGCCTGTCGCGGCGATCTGTCATGGCCCGTGGCTGTTGATCAACAGCGGGCTGGCCAAGGGGCGCGAAGTGACCTCGTGGCCGTCACTGCAGCAGGACCTGACCAATGCCGGCGCACGTTGGCGCGATGCCGAGGTGGTAGTGGACGGCAACCTGATCACCAGCCGCAAGCCGGACGATATTCCGGCCTTCAGCGAGGCGGTGGTCAAGGCACTGGCTGCCTGAGGTGTGCCGCCGGGCACGGCCCGGCGCTACCCCCAACCCGGTCGATGTTGCGGTAGCGCCGGGCCATGCCCGGCGAGCGCGAGGCGCGGGATCATCAAAAGCCGCCGGGCACGGCCCGGCGCTACCTCCAACCGGGTCGATGTTGCGGTAGCGCCGGGCCATGCCCGGCGAGTGCGAGGCGCGGGATCGTTAGAAGCCGCCGGGCACGGCCCGGCGCTACCTTATTTGCCGAGAAGGCCGGCAGGCACCAGGTTGCCCAGGTTCTGGTTGAAGGTGACCACCAGCTTGCCGTTCTTGACCTGCGCCGACTGCACCTGCAGCGCGCCCAGCACGCCGGCCATGGCCGGGTCCAGCTTGTAGATCGGTTCGCGGCGGGCGTAATCGCTCAGCGCGGCGTTGAGCAGGCCGCGCGTACGCGAGTCGAGGCGACCGCCTTGGCTGGCCGGGGTGAAGTCATCCACGGTCGGGTCCTGCAGGTGGAACCCCTGGGTCTGCGCGTCGTAGCGCAGGCCGCTGCTGAGCTTCACCTTGCCCAAATTGGTCGGGGTGCCGCCGGCGGTGGCCAGTGCCAGGTCCATGCCGAGGTCGAGGCGTTCGCCAGCCGGCAGGCTCAGCTGCGGATGGCTCATGGTCAGCGCGATCAGGCCGCCCAACGCATCCTGTGTGCGCGGGAAGCTGCCATCCAGATACTGCTGCACATCGCTGGCGCCAACCGCCAGTTCGCGCCCGGAAATCGAGGGGGCCGCCTGCGCACCGATCGCGACAGCGATCAGCACGGTAGACGCGGCAAGGCGGGTCATCAGGGAACGCAGGCGCATGGCGGTGACCGGGGCGATGAATGAAGGCTACAGAGTAGCTTTGCACGCTGAATGCTGCGTGCATGCCGCTGCGACGGTTCAGTCCAGCGTTGGTTGCAGCTGCGCCGATTGGATCTGCCAGCCTTGGCCATCGGCGCGGGGCTGCACGCGGTACCAGCCGTGGTAGCGGAACACACCCTCGCCGGTGGTGGCGCGGATGCGTACTGGTACCTCCAGCAGGCGCGACGGCTGCTGCTCATCGCGGGGCACGGCGGGTTCGCTGTCCAGGCGCAGGTTGCGCACGTCCGGCAGCAGGCGCAGTGCGGCATCGTCGGCACGCCGCGGATCGGGCGGGGCGATGGCCCAGGCAGCATCGATGCCGGCCTTGCTGCGGTTGAGCAGGTCCAGCACATAGCGGTTGAGCAGCTGGGACGGCGTTTCACCATCCGCGGCGACCGCGCCATACAACGGATCGATGGCCGGCGATGCGACGGTGGCTGCGTCGGGTGAGGCAGCGGGACGGCCTGCTTCGGCCGCTGGCGCTTCGGCGGGCGGCGGCACGGCGGCGGCATCATCGGATGGCGTCTGCCTGGAACAGCCCAGCAGGGTCACCGTCATCATCAACAACAGGGCACTGCGCATGTCTGCCTCCTCCCCGAGGCGACTGGAGGAGGGCAGTGTATCGGCAGCGCCCGGATCAGCGCGACGTGGGCAGCTGTTCCAGTGCGTCCAGGGCCGGCAGCACCTGCGCCGCCACGGCGGCCAGCGCGTGGCCGTCGGTGTCGGCGTGGCGCTGCACGATATCGCGCAGCAGCTGGGTGGCGACCACCAGGGTGGCGCGTTCGTCACCGCTGAGGCCGGCCGTGCGCGGGGCGCTTTCCAGCAGGCGCATCAGGTCGCGGCTGGCGCGATGTTCCAGTTCGATGGTGCAGCGCCCGGTGCACTGGTGCCCGTCCTTTTCGATCGGGGTCACCGAGATCCGGTAGCGGGTGGAGGGGCTGGCCATGAGGGTGTGCTCGCCTGGGTCTGGAGGGATGTGCCCACCATAGGCAAGGCCGCGACCGGCGGCGACGGCCGGGGCTGCACGCAGTGTTCCACCCGGTCCGTTTCCGACACGGAAAAACCGGGCCACAGCCAATGCTGGTGCGGCTGTCGGCGGGGACGGTGCGGGCGCGGAAACGCTGTGTTGCGGTTTGCGCGGGGTCGTGGCGCCGGCGCAAACAAAAACGGGACGGCCTGCGCCGTCCCGTCGAAAGATGCCGTTGGGCGCGCGCTTAGAGCGCGGCGTCCTTCAGCTTCTTCAGCGGGCGCACCTTCAGCTTGGTGGTGGCCGGCTTGGCAGCGAACCACTGCTCTTCCTTGGTGAACGGGTTGATGCCCTTGCGCTTCGGCTTGGCCGGCACGCTGACGGTGGAGATCTTCAGCAGGCCCGGCAGGGTGAAGGAGCCAGCGCCCTTCTTGTGCACCGAGGAAGCAACGGCGGTTTCAAGCGAGGCCAGCACCGCGCGCACGTCCTTGGCGACAACGCCGGACGCTTCAGCGATGTGTGCAACCAGGCCCGACTTGGTCAGCACTTCCTTGATCGGCTTCGGAGCGGCCGGCTTGGCGGCAGCCTTCGTCGCGACTTTCTTCACTGCCTTTTTCGGGGCAGCCTTCTTAGCGGTCTTTGCCATGGTTTCCTGTTCCGTGAACGGTTGGTTGTGTGGTCGGCGCCGAACCCCGTCGGCAAGCGCAATGTAGGGCAACTCTCGAGCGCCGCCAATAGCCCGGAGCGCGGAAAGTGCATGTTTTTTCATATCCAGGCCGATTGAGTACAAGTCCGGATGCAGGAAAACGGGGCCTGCGCTGCACTGCGCAATACGCGGCGCGGACAGCAGGGACTGCGCGAAACCGCTGAAAACAAGGGAGAAACTCGTTTCGCGCTGGCGAGGAAGTGTCCAGCGGGCTGACCCGGGACAGCCGTATTGCCTGCGGCGGGGCGACGCAGGGCTAACGCGCGCCGTGCGAGGGTGGCCGTTCATCACCGCCACGCAGGAGCAGCACATGGGAATCTCGCGACACGCCACCGCGCACTGGGAAGGGGACCTGAAGTCGGGCAAGGGCCAGTTGAACACGCCGCAGAGCGGCCTGCTGGACAAGACCCGCTACGGCTTCAACAGCCGCTTTGGCGACGAGAAAGGCACCAACCCGGAGGAGCTGATCGCCGCCGCGCACGCCGGCTGCTTCACCATGGCGCTGTCCGCCAAACTGGGTGAAGCCGGGTTTACACCGACCTCGCTGGATACCGAAGCCAAGGTCGATCTGTCGATGGAAGGTGGCCCGCAGCTGTCGCAGATCCGGCTGAAAGTGAAGGCCGTGGTGCCGGGCATCGACGCCGCGCAGTTCCGCGCGATCGCCGATGACGCCAAGCAGAACTGCCCGGTGTCCAAGGCACTGAGCGCGGTGCCGATCAGCCTGGAAGCCGAGCTGGGCTGAGGCGCTGCCTCTGTAGAGCCGAGCCTACGCTCGGCTCCCGCAGCTGCCGCGATCTGGCCGAAGAGCAGCCGAGCATGGGCTCGGCTCTACGGCTGCTCTTCACCAATCAATGGTGCCGCTGATCACCGTCTGCACCTGTCCGCCGGACCACACCTCGCCGTCCTCATCCACGCGCAGGGTCAGCCGCGCATCGTGGCCGACCTCGCGTCCCTGGCTGACTTCATACGGTTCGCGGCCGCGCGGCAGCACGCCACGCAGGTCCAGCCACGCGGCCAGCACGGCATTGGCCGCACCCGAGGCGGCATCCTCGAAGCGCCGCCCGTTGCCGACGAAGGCGCGCACGGCCAGGTCGAAACCTTCGCCGCCATCGCTGAACGCATAGGCGAACACGCCCATGCTGTCGGTGGATTCGGCCAGCGCGGCGACCGCGTCCCAGTCCGGCTGCAGTGCACGCAGCGCGGCCTCGTCGGCCACCTGCACCACCCACCAGCTGCGGCCGCCCTGCATTCGCGCCGGCGGCAGTGCGCCCAGCGGCCAGCCCTGCAACGCGGCCTGCAGGCGCGGATCATCGGCCTGCACGGTTTCGGCCAGCTGCGCGCGCGGGGTCCGGATGGCGATGCGCTGTCCGACGCCTTCGCCGATCACCTGCAGCGGCAGCAGGCCGGCGATGCCGTCCTGCACCAGCACGCCCTCCACCGGTGCGGCCAGACCGGCCTGCAGCACCGCATGGGCGGTGCCGACGCTGGGGTGGCCGGCGAAGGGCACCTCCTTCTGCGGGCTGAACATACGCAGCCGGTAGCTGCTGCCAGCGGTCTGCGGCGCGAATACGAAGGTGGTTTCCGGCAGCCGGGTCCAGCGCGCAATGGCCTGCATGGCGGTGTCGTCCAGGCCCTCGGCGTTGAGCACCACGGCCAGCGGATTGCCGGCGCCGGCGCGCGGCGAGAACACATCCAGTTGCAGGAAACGGCGTGCGGACATCAGGGAAAACTCCAGGAAATGGGGAAATGGTAGCGCGGGGCCATGCCCGCGAGCGCGCAGCGCGGTGCGGTGATGCCGCCGGGCATGGCCCGGCGCTACCAGCGGATCTGGCCGTCGATCACCGGCTGCACCTGGCCGCCGATCCACACCGTGCCTTCGGCATCGACGCGGACATGGACATGGCCGTCGCGGCCGACTTCGCGGCCCTGGCTGGCCACGTAAGCACCCGCGCCGCCGGGCAGGGCGCCACGTTCGCGCAGCCAGGCGCCGATCAGCGCATTGGCGCTGCCGGTCACCGGGTCCTCGGGCACGTTCACCGCATCGCCCGGGCAGAACGCGCGCACCACGCGGCTGTGTCCCGCAGCGGGTTCATCGGCGAACACCGCCACGCCGGTCGCGCCGGTGGCGTTGGTCCAGTCGCGCAGGGCGGCCATGCCCGGGGCCAGGCCGCGCACGGCGGCGGCATCGCGCAGCGGCAGCAGCCACCAGCGCGGGCCGTTGTCCCACAGCTCGGGGGCATGGCCGTCGGCGGCCAGGGCCAGCAGCGGCTCCGGCACCTGGCCGGGCGCGGTGGGCAGGTTGCGGGCCGGCGGGCTGGCCAGTTCGATGGTCGGCGCGTCGGCCGGGCCACTCACCCGCACCGGCAGCAGGCCGGCGGCGCATTGCTGGACCAGGGCGCCGCCGTCACCCGGCGTGGCCAGGCCGCAGGTGACCGCCGCCCAGGCCGCACCGACACTGGGGTGGCCGGCGAACGGCAGCTCGCTGCCCGGGGTGAAGATGCGGATGTGGTAATCGGCACCGGCGGCGCTGGGCTGCAGGAAGAACACCGTCTCGGACAGGTTCAGCCACGCCGCCAGCGCCTGCATGCGCCCGGCGGACAGCCCGTCGGCGCCCAGCACCACGCCCAGCGGGTTGCCGCTGCCGGGCTGGTGGGCGAAGACATCAAGCTGCAGGTAGCGGAAGGCGGCCATCGGCGGGTCCATTGGGCTTAGAATCGAAGGTTCCGCCCCCTCGGGCGGCTCCCCCACATTACACATAGCCTATCCATGTCAGCTTCCCCCCTTGTCGATCGTTGGATCGTACTGAAGTTCGGCGGCACCTCGGTGTCGCGTCGCCACCGCTGGGACACGATTGGGAAGCTGGCGAAAAAACGCGCGGAAGAGACCGGTTCGCGCGTGCTGGTGGTGGTCTCGGCGCTGTCCGGGGTCACCAACGAACTGACCGCGATCGCCGATGGCGCGCCGGACAGCCGCGACCGCGTAGCCGCCCTGGTCGAACGCCATGAGGGCTTCCTGGTCGAGCTCGGCCTGGGCCGCGAGGTGCTGGGCGAACGCCTGGCCGCCCTGCAGGGCCTGCTGGATGACCCGCGTGCAACCACCCGCCCGCTGGAATGGCAGGCCGAAGTGCTGGGCCAGGGCGAACTGCTGTCCTCGACCCTGGGCGCGGCCTACCTGCATGCATCGGGCCTGGACATGGGCTGGATGGACGCCCGCCAGTGGCTGGACGCGATGCCGCCGCAGCCGAACCAGAGCGAGTGGTCGCAGCGCCTGTCGGTGAACTGCCAGTGGCGCGCCGACGCCGACTGGATGCAGCGCTTCCGCGCGCAGCCGACCCGCCTGCTGATCACCCAGGGCTTCATTTCCCGCCACGCCGACGGCGGCACCGCCATCCTCGGCCGCGGCGGCTCGGACACCTCGGCGGCGTACTTCGGTGCGCTGCTCGGCGCCAGCCGCGTGGAAATCTGGACCGACGTGCCGGGCATGTTCAGCGCCAACCCGAAGGACGTGCCGGACGCGCGTCTGCTGACCCGCCTGGACTATTACGAAGCGCAGGAAATCGCCACCACCGGCGCCAAGGTGTTGCACCCGCGCTCGATCAAGCCGTGCCGCGATGCCGGCGTGCCGATGGCCATCCTCGATACCGAGCGCCCGGAACTGCCGGGCACCAGTATCGACGGCAGTGCCGCACCGGTGCCGGGCGTGAAGGCGATCAGCCGCCGCAACGGCATCGTGCTGGTGTCGATGGAAGGCATCGGCATGTGGCAGCAGGTCGGCTTCCTGGCCGATGTGTTCGGCCTGTTCAAGAAGCACGGTCTGTCGGTGGACCTGATCGGTTCGGCCGAAACCAACGTCACCGTGTCGCTGGATCCGTCCGAGAATCTGGTCAACACCGATGTGCTGGCCGCGCTGTCGGCTGACCTGTCGCAGATCTGCAAGGTGAAGGTGATCGTGCCGTGCGCGGCCATCACCCTGGTCGGCCGTGGCATGCGTTCGCTGCTGCACAAGCTGTCGGACGTGTGGGCCACCTTCGGCCGCGAGCGCGTGCACATGATCTCGCAGTCGTCCAACGACCTGAACCTGACCTTCGTCATCGACGAGGCCGATGCCGATGGCCTGCTGCCGATTCTGCACGCCGAGCTGATCGACAGCGGCGCGATGCCGGTGGAAGAGACCGAAGTGTTCGGCCCGCGCTGGCGCGAGATCGCCGGCACCGTGCGCCCGCGCGGCACGCCGTGGTGGCGTGGCCAGCGTGCGCACCTGCTGCAGCTGGCCGACGCCGGTACGCCGCGCTACGTCTACCACCTGCCGACCGTGCGTGCCCGCGCCCGTGCGCTGGCCGCGATCAAGCCGATCGACCAGCGCTACTACGCGATCAAGGCCAACAGCCACCCGGCCATCCTGCAGCTGCTGGAAGCCGAAGGCTTCGGCCTGGAATGCGTTTCGCACGGCGAGCTGAAGCACGTGTTCCAGCACCTGCCGGAACTGTCGCCCAAGCGCGTGCTGTTCACCCCCAGCTTCTGCCCGCGCGAAGAGTACGAAGCCGGCTTCGCGCTCGGCGTCACCGTCACCGTGGACAACCTGGAAGCGCTGCAGCGCTGGCCGGATCTGTTCCGCAACCGCGAAATCTGGCTGCGCGTGGACCTGGGCCGTGGCGAAGGCCACCATGCCAAGGTCCGCACCGGCGGCAAGGATTCCAAGTTCGGCCTGCCGATGGCGCGCGTGGACGAGTTCGTGCGCACCGCCACCGATCTGGGCACCCGCGTGGTCGGCCTGCATGCGCACCTGGGCAGCGGCGTGGAAACCGCGCAGCACTGGCGCCTGATGTGCGATGAGCTGGCCGGTTTCGCCCGCCGCATCGGCAGCGTGCAGACCATCGACATCGGTGGTGGCCTGCCGATTCCGTACAGCGAGGAAGACGAGCCGTTCGACCTGGACGCCTGGGCCGAGGGCCTGGCCGAGGTCAAGGCGCTGCACCCGGCGTTCCGCCTGGCGATCGAGCCGGGCCGCTACCTGGTGGCCGAATCGGGCGTGCTGCTGACCCATGCCACGCAGGTGGTGGAAAAGGACGGCGTGCGCCGCGTCGGCCTGGATGCCGGCATGAACACGCTGATGCGCCCGGCCCTGTACGACGCCTGGCACGACATCGAGAACCTCAGCCGCCAAGGCGGTTATGCCGAGGCGGCGTTCGATGTGGTGGGCCCGATCTGCGAATCCAGCGATGTGTTCGGCAAGCGCCGCAAGCTGCCGGTGTCGACCGCGCCGGACGACGTGATGCTGATCGCCGACGCCGGTGCCTACGGCTATGTGATGGCCAACACCTACAACCAGCGGGCGATGCCGCGCGAAGACGTGATCGAGTGATCGCCGCCCTCCGCGCCCTGCACCCGCCCACCGACACGTCCTGCGCCTTCGCGCGGGGCGTGCCTGACCGCGCTTGAACTGGATTCACCATGACTGCTTTCGATAAACACCAGGTTTCCCGCTTCCGCTTCGTCCGCTGTGAATTCGCCGCGGATACCGGCGTGGCCAAGCTGGTCTACGCCTTCGACGACGGCCCGGAGATGGTGGAAACCATCACCGTGCCGGGCGCTCCGTTCGTGCTGGACGAGGCGCGCGCGGCCGCGGTGCAGCGTGCGCTGCAGCTGCTGCACCTGATCGCCGGCGTCAGCTACTACAAGGCGGGCGTGCCGGAGACGGTCAGCATCGACAGCTATGCCATCGATGCCGAGACCGCGGCGCTGGTGGAAACGGTCTACCTCAACGGCCTGGGCGAATTCGCCTACCGCAACGGCCTGAACCTGCGCGGGCGTTTCCGCCTGCCGGTGCAGGGCGACGCGGTGCAGGCGCCGGTGCTGGGCCTGCAGCCGCATGCGCTGGTGGCCATCGGCGGCGGCAAGGATTCGCTGGTCAGCATCGAAGCGCTGCGCCGTGCCGGCGTGGACGAGACGGTGACCTGGATCGGCGGTTCGCAGCTGATCCGCGCCTGTGCCGAGCGCACCGGCCTGCCGACCCTGAACCTGGGCCGCGCGCTGGCGCCGGAGCTGTTCGAACTGAACCGCCAGGGCGCGTGGAACGGGCATATCCCGGTGACTGCGGTGAACTCGGCGATCATGGTGCTGGCCGCGCTGCTGCAGGGCGTGGACCAGGTGGTGTTCTCCAACGAGCGTTCGGCCAGCTACGGCAGCCAGATTCCAGGCACTGGCGAAGTGAACCACCAGTGGTCCAAGGGCTGGGCGTTCGAGCAGGCCTTCGGCAACCACGTGCAGAAGCAGGTGGCCGCCGATCTGCAGTACTACTCGCTGCTGCGCCCGATGTCGGAGCTGGCGGTGGCCCGCCAGTTCGCCAAGAGCGATTTCTACGACGCGCATTTCTCCAGCTGCAACCGCAACTTCCACATCCTCGGCGAGCGCCCGGTGAACCGCTGGTGCGGCGTCTGCCCGAAGTGCCACTTCGTGTTCCTGGCGCTGGCCCCGTTCATGCCCAAGACCCGCCTGGTGCGCATCTTCGGTCGCAACCTGCTGGACGACGCCGGCCAGGCCGGTGGCTTCGATGCGCTGCTGGAGTTCCAGGACCACAAGCCGTTTGAATGCGTGGGCGAAGGCCGCGAATCGCGTGCGGCGATGGCCACCCTGGCGCAGCGCCCGGAATGGAAGGAAGACGTGCTGGTGAAGCGCTTCTGCAACGAGATCCAGCCGCAGCTGGATGCCGCTGAACTGGAACTGGCACCGCTGCTGCAGCTGCAGGGCGAGCACCGCATTCCGGCCGCGCTGTGGGAACGTGTGCGTGAAGATTTCACAGCTTGAAGGAAAGCGCGTTGCGCTGTGGGGCTGGGGCCGTGAGGGCCGCGCGGCGTTTGCCGTGCTGCGCGCGCGCCTGCCTGCGCTGGCCCTGAGCCTGTTCTGCCCGGCCGCCGAGGCCGAGGCAGCGCGCACCGAAACGCAGGGTCAGCTGGACGTGCGTGGCGAGCCCACTGCCGAGGCGCTGTCCGCGTTCGACGTGGTCATCAAATCGCCCGGCATCAGCCCCTACCAGCCGATCGCGCTGGCGGCGGCAGGGCAGGGCACGGCCTTCATCGGTGGCACCGCGCTGTGGTTTGCCGAACACGCGGCTGAAGATGGCATCGTGCACGACACCGTGTGCGTGACCGGCACCAAGGGCAAGAGCACCACCACCGCGCTGGTCGCGCACCTGCTGCGCGCCGCCGGCCACCGCACCGGACTGGTCGGCAACATCGGCCTGCCGCTGCTGGAAGTGTTGGACCCGCAGCCCGCGCCCGCGTACTGGGCGGTGGAACTGTCCAGCTACCAGACCGGCGAAGTAGCACGCAGCGGCGCCCGCCCGCAGGTGGCGGTGGTGCTGAACCTGTTCCCGGAACACCTGGACTGGCACGGCAGCGAGCAGCGCTATATCGAGGACAAGCTGCGGCTGGTGACCGAAGCCGCGCCGCGCATCGCCGTGCTCAACGCCGCCGATCCGCACCTGGCCGCGCTCTCGTTGCCGGACAGCGACGTGGTCTGGTTCAACCAGCCGCAGGGCTGGCACATGCGCGGCGACATCGTGCACCGCGGTGAGCAGCCCGTATTCGATACCCGCAACACGCCGCTGCCGGGCCGCCACAACCGCGGCAACCTGTGCGCCGTGCTGGCGGCGCTGGAAGCGCTGGGCCTGGATGCCGTGGCGCTGGCACCGGCGGTGCAGGACTTCCGCCCGCTGCCCAATCGCCTGCAGCGCATCGGCGCGGCCGATGGCCTGACCTACGTCAACGATTCGATCAGCACCACGCCGCACGCCAGCCTGGCCGCGCTGGAATGTTTCGCCGGCCAGCGCATCGCGCTGCTGGTGGGCGGGCACGACCGTGGCCTGGACTGGACCGATTTCATGCAGCACATGGCGCACGACGTGCCGCCGGTGGAGATCGTGACGATGGGCAGCAACGGCCCGCGCATCCACGCGATGCTGCAGCCGCTGGCCGATGCCGGCCGCTTCGGCCTGCACGCGGCCGGCGACCTGCCCGAGGCGATGGCGCTGGCACGCGCGGCGCTGGGTACGCAGGGCGGGGTGGTGCTGCTGTCGCCGGGGGCGCCGAGCTTTGGTGCCTACCGCGATTACGTGGCCCGCGGCCGCCATTTCGCCGAACTGGCCGGGTTCGACCCGGACAGCATCAGCGCGATTCCGGGCCTGGGCATCGGGTAAGGGGGCAGCCTCGGTCTACGGTAGTGCCGGCCGCTGGCCGGCAACCCGGGGCACGGCATCCACGCATGGCGTGGCTCTACTGTAGGGCGAGTTACCATCGGCGCATTCCCGGACGGATTCGAGAAGCCCGATGTGCACCTTCGTCACCCTGTTCCTGCCCACCTCGTTTGCGCACGTGGACGCCGCCGCGATCATGGAACGCAGCGGCCGGCGCCTGTTCGCGCAGGATTCGCCCAGCCTGCAGGCCGCGGTCGGGCCGGGCTGGCAGCCGTGGCTGAGCGCCGCGCACTGCGATTGCGGCACGGCGCTGGCGTCGGTGCGGGCCGAGCCGGAATGGAAGGGCGATGCCGAACGCTGGCGGAAGAAGGGCTGGAGCGAAGCGAAGATCGCCCGCGCGCTGGCCGAGCAGCTGGCGCGGCATGCGCAGGATCAGCAGCTGCGTCATGACAAGGCCCTGGGCGACGCGGTCGAATGGCTGCAGCGCATCGATGCCCTGCTGCAGTCCGGGGCCGCGCGCATTGGCCTGCTGGTACGCGACTACGACGGCGCGGTGGGCGCCCGGCAGCCGGCGCCGCCGGAACGTCATTGGTCGCGAGGCCAGTTGGATGCAGCGGATCTGCTGGCGCTCGCGCCGGGCACGTTGCATTGGATCGAGCGCGGGTGAGCCCGGGAAGCCAGCGGGGTCGGATCCCTTTCCGCAGGAAAGGGCTCTGACCCCCATCCACGCGTGGCGTGGCTCTACTCGATGAACGCGTAATCACCATCCATCAGCTGCTGCAGGTACGCATCGAAGCTGGGCGCGATGACTGCATAGCTGTCCGGATCATGCAGGTAGCGCACCACCTGGCCGACGGTGCCGCCCGGTGCCGGGTCGAAATCCAGGTAGAGCATCGAGGTGCCGCCGTTGTTCATGCAGTGCGAGAAGCACAGGCGGCGGTCCATCGGCAGATCGGCGTCGATGCCGTCGCCAAGGATCTCCGGCTCGTCGTCCAGCCATTCCTCGTAGATGGACCGGATGCTGTCGTCCCACTGCTGCTGGTCTTCGAAGATCTGCGCGACCGAGCGCAGGTAGTAGGGGTAGCCGCCGTCCTCGACATCCGAACCCAGCATGTAGACCACGACCTCGCCGCCGGGATACTCGCGGTAGTGCGTGCCATCCACCCGCGACAGCAACGCCAGCAGGCTCTCGGGCACCAGCGGCCACTGCGCGCGCATGCCCTGCAGATCCTCGGCACTGGCGCCCTGGACATGTGCCCATTGCGCTGCGTCCTCGGCCGGCAGGCGCGGGACAAGGCCAGACAGAAAGCGATCAACAAGGTTCATGTAGAAGGGGACGGAGGGGATCAGGTCGTATCCAACCACACCTGCGTCACGTCGCCAATGCAGAATGCGACCCGGGAGGGTGTTCTGCGACTTAATCCCCTCCGTCCCCTTTTCATTGGAGCAGGCGCATGAACCGATGGCGTTGTGGTGTGGCGATGGTGCTGGGGCTGGCGGCGATGCCGGCGTTGGCGGCCATGAAGACCCAACCGGTGGAGTGGAAGCACCAGGGCACGACGTTCAGTGGCGTGCTGGTCTATGACGACGGCGACAACGACAAGCGCCCGGGCCTGGTGATGGTGCCGAACTGGAAGGGCGTGAACGAGTCCGCCATCGAGAAGGCCAAGCAGCTGGCCGGCGACGACTACGTGGTGCTGGTGGCCGACGTGTACGGCAAGGGCGTGCGGCCGAAGACCGATGCCGAGGCCGGCCCGGTGGCGACCAAGCTGCGCAACGACCGGCCGCTGCTGCGTGCGCGCGCGCTGGAGGCGGTGAACGTGCTCAAGGCCCAGGCTGGCAAGGCACCGCTGGATGCCAGCCGGATCGGCGCGGTGGGCTTCTGCTTCGGCGGCACCACGGTGCTGGAACTGGCCCGCGCCGGTGCGCCGCTGGCGGGTGTGGTCAGCCTGCACGGCGGGCTGGGCTCGCCGCTGCCGGCGCAGGCCGGTGGCAGCCATCCCTCGGTGCTGGTGCTCAACGGCGCCGACGACAAGAGTGTGACCGCCGAGGACATCGGCAGCTTCCAGAAGGAAATGGACGCGGCCAAGGTCGACTGGGAATTCACCAACTACAGCGGCGCGGTGCACTGCTTCGCCGAGCGTGATGCCAACAGCCCGCCGGGCTGCCAGTACAACGAACGGGCGGCCAAGCGCGCGTGGAAGGCGCTGGATGAGTTCTTCGAGGAGCGGTTCGAGAAACGTTGAAAAGGTGTGCCGACCAACGGTCGGCACCCACAGGAAGAGGTAGGTGCCGACCGTTGGTCGGCACCCACAGGAAGAGGTAGGTGCCGACCGTTGGTCGGCACACCTTCACCGGTCAATGCGAGCGCTGCACCGCGTAGCGGGCCAGGCCGCGCAGGGCTGCCACGGCATCGTTGTCGCCCAGGCCGTCGAGCGCGCGTTCGGCGGCTTCGGCGTATTCCTCGGCACGGCGGCGGCTGTAGTCCAGGCCACCGGTGGCGCGGATGGCGGCCAGCACTTCCGGCATGGCCGAGGCGTCGCCGTCCTGCACGATGCTGCGCAGGCGCTCGCGGGTCGCGTCGTCCGAATGGGCCATCGCGTGGATCAACGGCAGGGTTGCCTTGCCTTCGGCCAGGTCGTCGCCCAGGTTCTTGCCCAGTTCCTCGGCGTTGGCCGAGTAATCCAGCACGTCATCGGCAATCTGGAAGGCGTAGCCCAGGTGCATGCCGTAGTCGTAAAGGGCCTGCTGGGTCGCTTCGTCCACGCCGCTGGCCAGCGCGCCCAGGCGGGTGCCGGCCGCGAACAGCACCGCGGTCTTGCGCTCGATCACGCGCAGGTAGGCCGCTTCGTCGGTGTCCGGGTTGTGCACGTGCAGCAGCTGCAGCACTTCGCCTTCGGCGATGCGGTTGGTGGTGTCGGCCAGGATCCGCATGACCGGCATGCGGTCCAGTTCCACCATCAGCTGGAAGCTGCGCGAATACAGGAAGTCACCCACCAGCACGCTCGGCGCGTTGCCCCACAGGGCATTGGCGGTGCTGCGGCCGCGCCGCAGGCTGGATTCGTCCACCACGTCGTCGTGCAGCAGGGTCGAGGTGTGGATGAACTCGATGATCGCCGCCAGCTGGTGGTGCTCCGGGCCGGCCTGGCCGACCGCGTGGCCGGCCAGCATCACCAGCATCGGGCGCAGGCGCTTGCCGCCGGCGGAAATGATGTGGTCGGCGATCTGGTTGATCAGTACGACGTCCGAGGACAGCCGGTCCCGGATCAGGGCATCGACGGCGGCCATGTCGGCCGCAGCAAGCGACTGGATCTGGGGCAGGCCCAGGGCGGGACGGGTGTCTTCGGTGATGGTCATGCGATCAGGCTTTCAGGCTCACCGCCAATTATAGGGTCTGGCCGTGAAATCGGGCGGAAACCGGCACGACCGGTCATTTCGCAGGCCGTTGGCCGGCCCTGCGGCGTGAATACGTATGCAGGCAGCGCCATGCCCCGGAAGCCACCGCTAAGCTTGCTGGAGTTGGTTTTCGGCCCGCTTCCGGTGGGTCCCGCATGCCCGGAGGGGGGCTGTCGATGTCGCACAATCCATGGTGGCGCGGAGCCGTCATCTACCAGATCTACCCGCGCAGCTACCTCGACGCCAGCGGCGACGGGGTGGGTGACCTGCCGGGCATCATCCAGCGCCTGGACCACATCGCGGCGCTGGGCGCCGATGCGATCTGGATCTCGCCGTTCTTCAAGTCGCCGATGGCCGATTTCGGCTATGACATCGCCGATTACCGCGATGTCGACCCGCTGTTCGGCAGCCTGGAGGACTTCGACCGCCTGCTGGCCAAGGCGCATGGCCTGGGCCTGAAGGTGATGATCGACCAGGTGCTCAGCCACACCTCGCTGGAGCATGCCTGGTTCCGCGAGAGCCGCCAGGACCGCAGCAACCCCAAGGCCGACTGGTACGTGTGGGCCGACCCGCGCGAGGACGGCACCCCGCCCAACAACTGGCTGTCGCTGTTCGGTGGCGGCGCCTGGCAGTGGGAGCCGCGCCGCGAGCAGTACTACCTGCACAACTTCCTGGTCGACCAGCCGGACCTGAACTTCCACAACCCGGACGTGCAGCAGGCCACGCTGGACAACGTGCGCTTCTGGCTGGACCGCGGCGTGGACGGCTTCCGCCTGGATGCCATCAACTTCTGCTTCCACGACGCGCAGCTGCGCGACAACCCGCCCAAGCCGGCGGACAAGCGCGTGGGCCGCGGCTTCAGCCCGGACAACCCGTACGCCTACCAGTACCACTACTACAACAACACCCAGCCGGAAAACCTGCCGTTTCTGGAGCAGCTGCGCGCGCTGCTGGACGAGTACCCGGGGGCGGTTAGCCTGGGCGAGATCTCCTCGGAGGACTCGCTGGCCACCACCGCCGAGTACACCCAGGACGGCCGCCTGCACATGGGCTACAGCTTCGAGCTGCTGGTGGACGACTACAGCGCGGCCTACATCCGCGACACGGTCTCGCGCCTGGAAGCGGTGATGACCGAGGGCTGGCCGTGCTGGGCGGTGTCCAACCATGACGTGGAGCGGGCCGTGAGCCGCTGGGGCGGCCGCCCGTCCGACCCGCGCCTGGCCCGCATGCTGGTGGCGATGCTGTGCAGCCTGCGCGGTTCGGTCTGCCTCTACCAGGGCGAGGAGCTGGGCCTGGCCGAGGCCGAGGTGGCCTTCGAGGACCTGCAGGACCCCTACGGCATCACCTTCTGGCCGAACTTCAAGGGCCGCGACGGCTGCCGCACCCCGCTGCCGTGGACCGACGCCCCGCTGGCCGGCTTCACCACCGGCAAGCCCTGGCTGCCGATCCCGGCCGAGCACCGGGCGGCGGCGGTGGCGGTGCAGGACGCCGACCCGGGTTCGGTCCTGGCGGCCTTCCGGGCCTTCCTGGCCTGGCGGCGGACCCAGCCGACCCTGCAGCACGGGGACATCCGTTTCCTGGACAGTGCCGAGCCAGTGCTGCTGTTCGAGCGTATGCTTGCAGATGAAACCCTCCTGCTGGCCTTCAACCTGTCGGCCGAGGCGGTCAGCCATCCGCTGCCGGCCGGTACCTGGCAGCAGCTGGACGTGCCGGGCCCGGATGCGGGCAGGGTCGAGGGCACTGAACTGCGGCTGCCGCCGCGCGCGGTGTATTGCGCACGACGCAGCTGACCGATTTCTCCGGTGGCGGTACTTGCGGGGACGGGGCCTAAGCGCCCCGTCCCTTTTTTGTGAGTGGCCGATGGTGGGCGCTTTGCAACTTCTGGAGTGGCGCCGGCCAGGGCAGGGGGAGACACTGATGGCCTGCACTGCATGACGGACCTCCGATGAGCTCTTTCATTTCCCTGATGCGTTTGTTGGCGCTGGCGATGGCGCTGTCCGTTGCCTGCCCCGGTTTCGCGAATCCCATCGTGATCGTGGGACCTTCGCTGGAGGACGGCTTCGAGGATTCCGATGTGGTGCCGGGGCTGAAGCAGTTGCTTGGGCCGGAGTACGCGGCGTTCCGGCGCAATTTCGATGAGTCGGCGGTGTCGGTGCCGCTCAAGAGTGGTGGCTTGATGCTGGTCGGGTGGCGGCTGGGCTTTCCTGATGCCTACGGAGTTGCCGTTGTGTTGCATCCAGACGGAAGCCTGGACGCGGCTTACTACAATGCGGGCGAGCCTACCCCGCGCTACTTCTCTAACGCAGACCAGCCTCACCACCGGGCGTTGCAGGCCTGGGCGCGGCAATACGACCTGCCGCCTGGTCATTCATCGATCACATTCAAGCCAGATGGGCTCTGACGAGAGGGCGATTCTTCCATGTGGGAACTGCTGGGCCAGATCGCCTCCGTTGCCCTGAACCATGTTGGTCATGCGCTTGGCCGATTCAGTGGGCGCATCCTGCTGGTGATGATGCTG
>JAAIGF010388738.1_pt1 | contig 30611 bp, 26 predicted proteins | sample 6487441 | NCBI WGS metagenome assembly JAAIGF01 (sample SAMN13974129, study PRJNA590717) | phyllosphere metagenome | biome: pepper field; feature: multiple bacterial spot infested pepper fields; material: pepper leaves; isolation source: leaves from pepper fields | host: Capsicum annuum ... | reverse complement strand
GGCTGGCGCACCAGATCACCAGCCCGACGCCGATCCCCTGCGCCCAGCATGGCAGGCCGCCCGCCAGCAGCACCAGCGCCGTGCCGCTTCGCCGAAGCCAGCGGCACGTACGCACGGCATCGGTGCCAGCGTGCTGCCATTGCTCGCGATGCCGTTCCATCGCCCCGGCAAGCGCCAGCATGCCGGCAAAGGCTGCCACCACCCCCCACGCCGTCATGGCACAGGCCATCCGGGCATGACGGCCAGCCACAGCCCCATGACCGCCGACGTGCCGGCGAAGACCGCCCAGACGCGCCACACGCGGCTGGTGTGGAAGGCCCAGAGCATCACGCCGAGATAGACCAGGAAGCTCGGCAGGGAGGCGGCGAGCACGGCCCCGCCGCGGTCTGCGATCGCACTGTCGAGCAGCGCCCGGGCGAGCACGGCGGTCAGCAGCGCCGCGACCGCATACCCACCGGCGACTGCCGCCACGACCCGACTGGCCACCCGCCAACGATGGCGCGCGCTCTGGCCGCGCCACATGGCGTCGGCGGCACGCGCGCGCAACGCCAGCGCCCGTGCGTGCCGCCAGGCATGGCCCGGTGCCAGGCGAGCAGCCTGCCCAGGCAGGCGCACGATTCGCCGCAGCTGGCGCGGCAGCGAGCCGGGTCGCACCACGCCCGCGGGCAGGCGCCGTCCGGCGGCGGATCCCGCGCGCGCCGTGGCGCCAGCCGCAGCGCCCCCGGACAAGCGGCGCCGCACCCGCCACGCAACCCAGCCCAGCAGAGCGGCCAGTGCGCCAAAGCCGATGTCCACGCCTGCCAGCACCCAGTCCTGCGCGCGCAGGTTGGCGAACAGATGCTTGTCGGTGGTGAGTGCCGTGAGCACGGGCAGCAAGCCAAACCCCAGGGCTGCGGCCACCCACTGCTCCACCCAGGCACGGGCGGGTGCGCGGCAGGCGGCATGCAGGAATATGAGCCCCCACGTCGCGAAAAGTAGGTGCATTTCCCAGGCGGCCCGATCCGGCCACCCCACCGGCAGCAGTCGATTGGCCCAGAAAAAGCCCGCCACGGCTACCGGCAGTCCAGCCACCGTCGCGATGTTCAGGCACTCCACCAGCCGAAATCCGAATGCCGTGCCCTGCCCCGCCTGGCGCCGCCTGTCCTGCTTCACGCGCCGTTTGGTCGTCCACAGCACGAGCCCGGTGGCAATCATGGCGCAACCCAGCACGGCGGACAGGACATAGGCCGCGCGCAACCACGGCCCGGCGAAACGGCCTTCGTGCAGGGCGAGCAGCACGGCCTCGGTCTGCGCGCCGGTGCTGCGGGCGGCGGCTGCCGGCGGCAGGCGTGCGCCTGTCGTGCCCGACAGCACCAGCGGTGCGGGCACGAGGGCCGTGCCCCCTTCCACCCGCGCGCGCAGATAGATCAGCGCCGCCGCATCCCCCGGCTGATACACCCAGATCTGGGCAACGCGCCCGGCGCCCCAGGTGGCCTCGCCCGTCGCCAGCACCGTCTGCAGATCGATCAGGGGCGCGGCCACGCCCGTCGCCGCGGGCTCGGGATACAGGGTGCTGTCGCTGGCAAACTGCTCGGCCGCGGCCTCGGATCTGCCGTAGACGGCTGCCACGCCTGCCGGCATGTAGTAGTCGGCCATGAAGAAGACCAGCCCGCTGTAGGTGATCATCAGGAAGAACGGCAAGGACGTCACGCTGACGAGGTTGTGCGCATCCAGCCAGGACCGCTGCCCCTTGCCGGGCCGGAACGTGAAGAAATCGGAGAAGATCTTCTTGTGGGTGATCACGCCGGCGACGAGCGCGACGAGCATCGCCATCGCCGCCAATCCCACGACCCGGATGCCGACGTCGCTCGAGACATAGCGCAACACATAGTGCATGCGGTAGAGCTGCTGCGCACCAGCGGTTGCGCGTGCCACGTCGGAGTCCAGCGCGGCGCCCGTCTGCACATCGAGCACGGCGTGCAAATAGCGCCCACCGGTGCGCGCTGCGTCGCCACGGGCCTGCCAGTACACCTGCAGATGCGGCTCGCTGCGCTGGCCCGGCAACTGGATCAGCCAGCCGTGGGCATCGGGAGCGTGGCGTTGCAGATGGGCATGCGCCACGGCCAGCGCGGCTGCGGGCGTGACCTGCGCCGGGACGGCTGGCAGCTCGGGACGCATCCAGCGCTCGATCTCGAACACGTAATACCCGAAGCCGCCCGTGACGAAGACGAAGTACAGGATCCAGCCCGGCAGCAGCCCGGCCCAGGTGTGCAGCCAGGCCATGCTCTGACGAAACCCGGGCGTCATCCCGGCCACCCATTGGCCCGGCGACCGGGCGGATCCTGGCAAGGCGGTGGCAGCCGGAAAGCAGGCAGCGCGTGCAGCGACAAAGGACGCCTCGTGAAGACGCGACGTGGCCCGGACGAACGCGACCAGCGACGCAGAAGACACGGAGTCTACCCAGCGAGAATGCGTCTCTTTCCAGAAAAAAGACGGCGAAACGCCCATCAGATCCAGCAGTGCCTGGCGCAATTGCCGCCACCCCGAATCCACCCGCCCGAACCCCGGTCGGCATCGGGCATGCGGTCTACACCAAGAAAGCCCTGCCGTCCCGCCGTCTTGCGCCCTGCCACGCCTGCGGCGACGGTGTCGCGCGCCCCGCAACTGGGCGCGCATTGTCAAATGTACCCAACAGCGCCCTGCGCGTCAGTCCGTGCCCGACTCGGTCCGATACCTTGGCTTCAGGCGGTACTCGGCGTTCACCCGGTTATCGAGCGCGCGCGCATCCGCCACGGTCACGTCCATGCGAACCTTCTGTTGATCCAGCTTGTGCTGCAGTCGCTCGGAGATCTCGGCATAGGGACTGCCGGGGCTCATGGAGTTGTCTTTATGGCCTGCCATCGCGTTCCCCTGACATCGATTGTCAGGTGAGATGCAAGCCCCGTGCCAGCCGCGGCGCCCGTGTCAGGCGACCAGCGTCACCACGGCTTCCCGACCCAGACGCGGCGTGAAGGGCGCGCTGATCTCGCAGCGCAGGCCTTCAGCCAGGTAGCGCAACTCGGCCACGCCATCGAACGCGGCGCGCACGCTGCCCTTGACCGTGGTCGTGCCATAGCCGCTGCGCTCGGGCTCGGCCACGCGCGGCCCGCCTGCCTCGACCCAGGACAGCGAAAAGCGCACATCCTCGACGTTGTCACCGGCGCGCAGCAGGGACCACTGCACGCTGAGCACGCCACTGGCGGCGGACAGGCAGCCATACTTGGTCGCATTGGTGGCCAGCTCGTGGATGGCCAGCGCAAAGGCCAGGGCGGCCTCGCGCGCGAGCGTGATGCCCGGCCCCTGGATGCGGATGGCGAAGTCGCCGGCATAGGGTGCGAGCGCGTCCCTCAGCAGGTCGCCAAGATCGATCTCGACGGCGTCCAGCGCCAGGGAATGGGCCCGCGCCATGGCGACCAGCCGGTCGTTGAGCATGCGCCGGAACTGCCGGGGCTCGGGGTGGTTTCGCAACGTCAGGTTGGCGGCCGCGCCGACCTGGCTGAAGAGATTGCGGATGCGGTGTTCGAGCTCGCCCACCAGGATCTGCTGGGCCTCGCGCCGCTGGCTGTAGACGCAGATGACGGCACAGAGCTCGGCCGCCAGGCTGATGTCACCGCGCTGCTCGAGCGTGAGGGGGGATCCGGCGTCATACGCCACGCCCAGGCTGCCCTGGGGCACGCCCTGCGTGCTGATCGCCGGCACCGACAGGTAGGCCGTGAAGCCGTGCAGGGTGTAGTGCTCACGCCATTCGGCGACGAACCGCGTGTCCGTGCGGATGTCGGTGACGTCCACGGTCACGCCTTCGAGCACGGCCTTCGCGCAGGGCCCTTTCTCGGACGCGAGGGACACACCCACGATGGGATCGGTGAAGGATTCCGGCAGACCGGGAAACACCGCGTGGCTGAAGATGTTGCTGGTGCGATCCAGCACCACGACCCCGATGCGGGTGCCCGGCAGGCGGGCTTCGAGTGAGCGGCAGAACGCGAGGAGGAAGGGTTCCACCGGCTCACCCGCCGCCATCAGATCCAGCGCTTTTTTCTGAAACTTTTCGAGGAAAGTGCGCATGTCGATGGACGGCAGTACTGGATAACCACGCAGGTTACCACAGGCGCGCCCCCGGTTCGGGGGCGCGCCAGCCATCAACGGTAGGCGACCTTCTCGACGTCGTTCACGCGCGAGCGGGCACCGGCGCGGCCGGCAAAGGCGCTGACCAGGGCACCGATCAGCATGGCGATGAAGGCCCACAGGGCCGAACGCGACGCCGCAGCGGCAGCACGGTCGGCCTGTTCACGCGCACGTTGCTCGGCCGCTTCCAGGCGCTGGCCCAGGCGGTCGATGTCTTCCTGCACGTTGTTCAGGCGCGTCTGCACCGTCTCGACCGTTTCGCGGTAGTTGGCGATGGCCTCGTCGACGGCGCGCTCGGCTTCTTCACGGGTCATCTCGGTGTTGTTCACCAGAGCCGTCACCGCTGCATCGCGATCGATGTTGTCGACGATGCCGTCAGCGCGCTGGCGCAGGCTTTCGCCCAGGGCCTTGGCGATTTCCTCGAACTGGTCGGGGCGGTCCGCCACGTCGCCGATGGCGCGCTGCACGTCGCGGCGAGCGGCACTCAGCTGGCCGCGCAGGTAGGCCGGCTGCAGCTCACGCACGCCGGTGTCGCGCAGGATCTGCTCCATGCGCTGGCCGGGCTCCACGCCGAGCTCGTCACCGAACTGGGCTTCGAGGCTGTCGGCCGCACGCGAGACCAGGTTGCCCGCGCCGTCGGCCGCACCCGCTGCGGCGCTGCCCACGCCCGAGGCAACCGTGCCGACGGCGGAGAAGACGCTGCCCACGGCGTTGCCGGCGATGCGCACCGCGCCACCCAGCGCCATGGCGCTGATGATGGTCGCCACGATGAGCGCGGTGGCCCACACCAGAAAGCCATGAATGGCGCCCACGCGCCCCGAGAGGCGACCGGCGACATAGCCGCCCGCCGCCAGGCTCAGGATGATGGCGATGGCCGATCCAACGGTGAAGCTCGTGCCAACGCCCTCCATGGCATTCTGTTCCAGAGGCTCGATCATGCCCAGACCCAACGAGGCGGTCAGCATGGCCAGCGCAATGGACACCGCAAGCACGGTGACCACGCCGCCGAAAATGCTGCCCCAGGATGCCCTGCGGGCTTCGTACTGCTCAATGATGACACTCATGCCAACCTCCTTGATTGGGCACCAGCTGACGCGGGCAAACGGCGAATGCCGTAACATTTCCCGACGTGGCGAGGCACGTTAGCAATCCGCGTACCATGGCCGTGTCCACGGGGTGCAGCCGCTCGACCATACGCCAGACTGCGTTGCCGGAACGACAACATTTCACGCTTTTGGAAAGGAAAGGACATGAACTCGACAAACGCATCGCCCGCGCGCGTCGCCGTGGTGACCGGCGCAGGCAGCGGCATCGGCCAGGCCGTGTCGCTGGCGCTGCTGGCCGACGGCTGGCAGGTCGTGCTGGCCGGACGACGCGGCGCCCTCCTCGACGACGTCGCGGCCCAGGCAGCGGATCCGGGCGCCGCCCATTGCCTGCCCACCGACGTCACCGATCCCGTGGCGGTGCAGGCGCTCTTCGATGGCGCGGTGGCGCGGTTCGGGCGGGTCGACCTGCTCTTCAACAACGCCGGGCGTGGCAACCCGCCCGGCGACTTCGTGGACTGGAGCGCCGAGCAATGGCGCGACGTCGTCGACGTCAACTTCAACGGCATGTTCTATTGCCTGCAGGCCGCGTTTCGCGTCATGCGCAGCCAGAATCCGCGCGGCGGCCGCATCATCAACAACGGGTCGATCTCGGCCCATGCGCCCCGGCCCAACGCCATCGCCTATACCGCCACCAAGCACGCGGTGAGCGGGCTGACCCGCGCGGCCAGCCTGGATGGCCGACGCCATGACATTGCCGTGGGCCAGATCGACATCGGCAACGCCCACACCCCCATGGCCGCCCGCATGGCCGCCGGCGTGCCCCAGGCCGACGGCACGATCGCACCCGAACCGCTGATGGACGTGGACGTGGCGGCGCGCTCGGTGCTGTACATGGCCAGCCTGCCGCTCGAAGCCAACGTCCTTTTTCACACCGTCATGGCCACGAAGATGCCCTTCGTCGGTCGCGGCTGATCGCAGGCGGGCCCGTGTCCGTGGGTACGCCGGTTGCGTATTGCCAGGCATCAACGCCGGCCTTGGTGGCCGGCTACGGCCGGCAACGGCGCAAGGACGATGACATGGCACAACCCATCTGGATCAAGGCAGTTTTCGTGGCGCTGACGGCGCTCGGCTCGAGTGCGGTCATTGCCGCCCAAAGTGATGCACGGCCCGCCAACGGCGCGCCGGATGCCACGCAGAATCGCGGCGCCCTGGGTGGTGCGAGCGGCGTGCGCATGACGCCGGACGGCCCCAAGTCGGGCAGCAACGAGCCGGTGTGGCGTCGCGACATGTCCGAGGGCAAGGGCGAAGGCATGCTGGACAACGTGCCGCGCGATGCGGGCAACACGGCCGGCGGCAACCGGGACATGGGCCAGCAGCTGCAGGAACAGCAGAATTCGAGCGGCCAGCGCCAGGCCGGATCGCAAGCGCGCGGCGACGCCAAGGAAAACGCGGACTGGGCCAAGAAAGAGCAGCAACCCGAGCGACCGGACCGCGCTGGCGCGGCCACGAGCAAGGAAGGCACGAGCACGCGTTGATGGCCGGGGCCGCCAGCGCCGTGCGACGTGGCGGCGGGATTGACTCTGGTCGCCGGGCGCCTGACCGGCTTCGCCGGCCAGCACAAGCCGGACCGCACGCATGGCGACGGCGGGCAAAGCGGCGATGTCGGATGCCCATGCAGCACAACGCGATCGACATGCACGAAAAAGCCCGGCCCCTTTCGGGGCCGGGCTTCGCATGCACCGGACTCGAGGAGTCGGATTACATGTTGTCGATCATCACCTGACCGAAGCCCGAGCACGACACCTGGGTCGCGCCTTCGAGCAGGCGGGCGAAGTCATACGTGACCTTCTTCGACAGGATGGACTTTTCCATGCTGCTGATGATGAGGTCGGCCGCTTCGGTCCAGCCCATGTGGCGCAGCATCATCTCGGCCGAGAGGATTTCCGAACCCGGGTTGACGTAGTCCTTGCCGGCGTACTTCGGTGCCGTACCGTGCGTGGCTTCGAACATGGCCACGGAGTCGGACAGGTTGGCGCCGGGGGCGATGCCGATGCCACCGACCTGGGCGGCCAGCGCGTCGGAGACGTAGTCGCCGTTCAGGTTCAGCGTGGCGATGACGTCGTATTCGGCCGGGCGCAGCAGGATCTGCTGCAGGAAGGCGTCAGCTATCGAATCCTTGACGGTGATTTCCTTGCCCGTCTTCGGATTCTTGAACTTGCACCACGGGCCGCCGTCGATCGGCTCGGCGCCGAATTCCTTCTGGGCGAGGTCATAGCCCCAATCACGGAAGCCACCTTCGGTGAACTTCATGATGTTGCCCTTGTGCACCAGCGTCACCGACGAGCGGTCGTTGTCGATGGCGTACTGGATGGCCTTGCGCACCAGGCGCTCGGTGCCTTCACGCGACACGGGCTTCACACCGATGCCCGAGGTGTTCGGGAAGCGGATCTTGTTGACGCCCAGTTCCTTCTGCAGGAAGTCGATGAGCTTCTTGGCCTTGTCGCTTTCGGCTTCGAATTCGATACCGGCGTAGATGTCTTCCGAGTTCTCGCGGAAGATGACCATGTTGGTCTTTTCCGGCTCTTTCAGCGGCGAGGGCACGCCCTGGAAGTACTGGATCGGACGCAGGCAGACGTACAGGTCGAGCTGCTGGCGCAGGGCCACGTTCAGCGAACGGATGCCACCGCCCACGGGGGTCGTCAGCGGACCCTTGATCGACACCACGTAGTCCTTGACGGCTTCGAGCGTTTCTTCGGGCAGCCACACGTCAGGGCCGTAGACCTTGGTGGACTTCTCGCCGGCGTAGACTTCCATCCAGTGGATCTTGCGCTTGCCACCGTAGGCCTTCTCGACGGCGGCATCCACCACCTTCAGCATGACCGGGGTGATGTCGGCGCCCGTGCCGTCGCCTTCGATGAAGGGCAGGATCGGCTGGTCGGGAACATTCAGCGAAAAATCCGCATTCACGGTGATTTTTTCGCCAGCGCTCGGCACCTTGATGTGTTGATAACTCATGTGAAACGTCCCTCGCTAAAAATCGGACAAAAGTCGTGCTGCACCGGTTGCCACGTGCCTGGCCCGCTGCGGCAGCAAGCCGCGACAGGCGTGCCATAAAGGGTGAACCCTGCCGGCAAACAGCCGATTATCACGCATTCCGGGGGCCCTTGTCATGTCCCAGGCCCTGGGTGGCCCCAGGCGCATCGGCCTGCCAGTGCAGATGGATGCCGCCCGGCACGACCGGCACGCGGGCGTCCAGCCCCAATCCGGCGGCAAACGCCAGGACGCCGCTGCGCCACACGAGGGGCAGCCGGGCGCGCTCCCACGCCGGGATGCCGGCCTCCTGGTACAGGTTCTTCAAGCTGCGGCTGGGACGCCCGGGCCCGGGCCGCAGGCGCTCGCGACCGCGCCGCAAGCCCAGGCGCAGGGGCGCGGCGGCCAGCCATGCCGGATCGGCGCCGGGTTCGTCGGGCGCACCGGGGCGCAGGTGCAGGATGCCGCCCAGGGCGGGTACGGCCAGGCTGGCCTGTCCCGTCCACGTCAGCATCACGTCATCGGGGATCACGAGCGCATCGGGATCGCCCCCTTGCGAGACGAGGCACAGCTGGTCGCGGTACAGGCGCAGCTCGAGCGCGCCATGCCGCAGCAGGACGCGGCGGTCGGTGCCGCGACGCTCGAGCTGGCGCACGAGCTCGGCCAGGCGGGCTTCCGATGGCATGGCCGCGCGGGCATCCGCCAGCCAGCGGCGCAGGGCCGAGGCGCGGCGCGCGGGCGTCAGGTGGCGCCAGCCGGCCACGTCCAGCGTGACGCCCAGGCGCGGGTGGTGTTGCGTGAGCGGCGCCACGTCGGCACGGGCGACCTCGTCCACGATGTCCGCGGCGTCGGCCGACAGGCGCGCAAAGCGCGCCAGCGTCTGGCGATAGCCCGGCCAGTGCGCGGCCACCGCGGGCAGCACCGCACCGCGCAGGGTGCCGCGTGAGTGGCGCGGGTCCAGGTTGCTCGGGTCATCGGCCAGCGTCACCCCGAGCGCGGCGGCACGCTCGGCGGCCACGGGCAGGATGAGCGCGCGCTCGACGTCCAGCCAGGGGCGTCGATAGCGGATGCCGTCGCGCTCGCGCACGCGCGCCATGGCCACCATGCCCATGGGACCCGCCCCGCGCAACAGCCGGATCATGACGGTCTCGGCCTGGTCGTCCAGATGATGCGCGAGCAGCACATCGGTCACGCCGAGCTTGCGCGCGAGGCCGGCCAAGGCGGTGTAGCGCGCATCCCGAGCCGCGGCCTCGAGCCCGTCGCCGGTGGCGGTATCGACCTGGACCCGGGCGATGTGCGCGGTGACGCCCAGGGCGCGGGCGAGCAGCGTGACGCTGTCGGCCCACGCATCGGCGTGTGCCGACAGGCCGTGATGCACGTGCAGCAGATGCAGGGGGTGGCCGGCGCGGCGCGCCAGCGGCGCTGCCACGGCGGCAAGCGCGACGGAATCCGGGCCGCCGCTGACCGCCACGGCCAGGATGGCGCCGGCGGGCAGCGCCTGCAGATCCGCGCTCAGCGCGTCCGTGAGCCGCGCGATGCCGGCCGGTGCACCGCCAGGGTCGGCAACCGGCGCGGCTGCCGCGTGGCCACTGGCGTCAGGTGCGGACATCGCGCCGGCCCGATCAGGCCTTCGGCTTGCCGAAGCGCCCGTACGACGCCAGGCGCTGCAGGCGGCGCTCGAGGAGTTCGTCCACCGGCAGGTCCTGCACCTGGCGCAGGCTGTCGGCCAGCGCGCGACGCAGCAGGCGCGCCATGACCCGCGGCTCGCGGTGCGCGCCACCGACGGGCTCGTTGACGATGCGGTCGATCAGATCCAGATTTTTCAGCTGGGGGGCGGTGATGTTGAGCGCCGCGGCGGCTTCGGGGGCCTTTTCATGCGTGCGCCACAGGATCGATGCGCAGCCTTCCGGCGAGATCACGGCATACGTGGAGTACTGCAGCATCAGCACGGTGTCGGCCACCGCGATGGCCAGGGCACCGCCCGAGCCGCCCTCGCCGATCACCGTCGTGATGATGGGCACGCGCAGCTGGGCCATCTCGAACAGGTTGCGCCCGATGGCCTCCGACTGGCCCCGCGCCTCGGCGTCCACGCCGGGATAGGCACCCGGAGTGTCGACGAAGGTGAAGACCGGGATCTCGAACTTTTCGGCCAGCTTCATCAGGCGCAGGGCCTTGCGATAGCCTTCGGGCTTGGGCATGCCGAAGTTGCGCTGCGCGCGCTCCTTGGTGCCCCGGCCCTTCTGGTGGCCGACCACCATGCACGACATTCCGTTCAGGCGGGCCAGCCCGCCCACGATGGCCTGGTCGTCCGCGAACATGCGGTCGCCATGCAGCTCGTGGAAGTCCGTGAAGATCTCGCGCACGTAATCCAGCGTGTAGGGACGCTGGGGATGGCGCGAGACCAGCGCCACCTGCCAGGGGGTGAGCTTGGCGTAGATGTCCTTGGCCAGGCCCTGACTTTTCTGTTGCAGGCGGTTGATCTCTTCCGAGATGTCCAGGGCCGAGTCGGCCTGCACATAACGGAGTTCCTCGATCTTGGCTTCGAGCTCGGCCAGCGGCTGTTCGAATTCCAGAAACGTGTTGCGCATCAATACTCCAGGGCGGCAGGCGCATGCGGCCGTCGCAGATTAAACATCAGAAACATCCGGGCTTGGCGGGGGCGCGGCGCGCCGGCAGTATGCCGCGACGCGGGCGAGATCGCCACCCGATCGAAGGCGCACACCGGCGCGGGTGCCGCCGCGTCGGCGTCAGGCATCGGCGCGACGCCAGTCCGTGCGGCCACCGGGACGGTCTTCCAGGGCCACGCCGGCCGACAGCAGCTCGGCACGGATGGCATCGGCCGCGGCAAAATCGCGCTGTGCCTTGGCGCTCGCGCGGGCGTCGATGCGCTCGGCGATGGCCTCGGGCGTGATGGCGCCGCGTCCACGCATGTCCTGCAGAAAGGCCGCGGGCTCCTGCTGCAGCAGGCCCAGCAGCTCGCCCAGCGCCTTCAACTGGCCCGCCGCGCGCGCGCTGCGCTTGCGATTGGCCTCGTTGGCGAGCTCAAAGAGCTGGGCCACGGCTTCGGACGTGTTGAAATCGTCGTTCATCGCGGCACGAAACGCGACGGCGCGCGGCTCGTCCCAGTCCACGCCCTGCGTGTCCGGTTCGACCTGCTGCAGGGCGACGTACAGGCGCGACAGGGCGTTCTCGGCGTCGACGAGATTGTCGGCCGAAAAGTTCTGGGCGCTGCGATAGTGGTTGCGCACGATGAAAAAGCGCACCGCCTCGGGGCGGTAGCGCGCGCACGCATCGCGGATCGTGAAGAAGTTGCCCAGGGACTTGGACATCTTCTCGGCGTCGACCATGAGCGGGCCGCAGTGCATCCACACGTTGGCCAGCGCGCCACCGAAGGCGCCTTCGCTCTGGGCGATCTCGTTCTCGTGGTGGGGAAACTTCAGGTCCGGCCCACCGCCATGGATGTCCAGCGGCAGCCCGAGCACGTCGCGGCTCATGGCCGAGCACTCGATGTGCCAGCCGGGGCGCCCCAGGCCATAGGGGGATTCCCACTTGGATTCGGGCGGCTCGTCGGCCTTGGCGGACTTCCAGAGGACGAAGTCCAGCGGATCCCGCTTGGCCTGCGCGACATCGACGCGTTCGCCGGCGCGCAGGTCGTCCAGCGACTTGCCCGAGAGCTTGCCGTAGCCGGCAAAGCTGCGCACGGCGTAGTTCACGTCGCCGTCCGATGCCTGGTAGGCGAGGCCCTTGTCCTGCAGCTTGCCGATGATGTCGAGCATGCTGCCGATGTGCTGCGTGGCGCGCGGCTCGGCATCGGGGGGCGCGACGCCCAGCAGGGCCTCGTCCTCGTGCATCGCCTGGATGTAGAAATCCGTCACCTGCGAGAGCGTGCGCTGGGTTTCCACGGCGCGGCGGATGATCTTGTCGTCGATGTCCGTGATGTTGCGCACGTAGGTCACGCGCAGGTCGCAACTGCGCAGCCAGCGGGCGATGACGTCGAACCCCACGAGCATGCGCGCATGGCCCAGATGGCAGTAGTCATACACCGTGATGCCGCACACATACATGCGCACATGACCGGGTTCGACGGGCTGCAGGACTTCCTTGCTGCGCGACAGCGTGTTGTAGACGGTGAGCATCGGATGGCGGGCAAGGACCGGTGCGCGGCGCAGGAACAGGACCAGCGCGGCGGGCGGAGCGGCTAAAATGGAATCTTCAAGTATAGCAAGCGGACCTCTCCCGGATGCCTTCCGTTACTTCCCGCCCAGCACGCGGGGCCTTGCGCGCCTGGTTGGCCGCCGCCCTCCTTGCCACCGCCGGCCCCGTGTTCGCGCAGGCCGCGCCCTCCGTGGCCGCGCCCGTCCAGGACCCCGCCGCCCAGGAGCCCTACGGCTGGCCCTGGCTCGTGCGCGCCCTGGACCGGCTCAAGCCGAGCACCGACACGCGCGTGCCGGAAACCTCGTCCGAGGCCGTCGCCCGCTATGAAGGCATGATCACCGAGGGGCGCGCGGCCGCCGCCCTGACCGAGATCGACGAGCGCCTGCGCCAGCGCGCCGCCAGCAACGTCTCGGGCGTGGACGCCCGTCTGCTGTTCCTGCGCGGTCGCGCACTGGCCGCCGAAGGCCGCCTGGACGAGGCCGCCGCCGTGTACGAACGCATGACGACCGACTTCCCCGAGCTGCCCGAACCGTGGAACAATCTGGCCGCCGTCTACGCTGCCAACGGCCAGCTCGAACGTGCGGCCGAGGCCCTGCGCATGGCGCTGCTCACCCAGCCCGACTACCCTGCCGCGCAGGCCAACCTTGCCGACGTCCAGCTGATGCTGGCCGAGCGCGCCTACGCCGAGGCTGCCCGCCAGGGCAACCCGGATGCGGGCGACATGGCCACGCGTACCCGTGAACTCATCAGAGGTGTCTCGCCTTGATCCGACTGCTGCGCCCCCTGCTCGTCACGTCCGCCTGCGCCGTCATGGCGCTGGGCCCCATCGCCGCGAGCGCGGCCTCTTCCCAACCTTCCGCAACCCAATCAGGTAGCCCTGCCATGAATCCTCGCGTCAAACTCGTCACGTCCCAAGGCGACATCGTCATCGAGCTGGATGCCGAAAAAGCCCCCAAATCCGCCGAGAACTTCCTCGAATACGCCCGCAGCGGCTTTTATGACGGCACCGTGTTCCATCGCGTGATCAGCAACTTCATGGTCCAGGGCGGCGGCTTCGAGCCCGGCCTGAAGCAGAAGGAAACGCGCGCGCCGATCGACAACGAAGCGGCCAACGGCCTGAAGAACGACCGCTACACGGTCGCCATGGCCCGCACCAACGATCCGCACTCGGCCACGGCCCAGTTCTTCATCAACGTCGGCGACAACGACTTCCTGAACTTCACCGCGCCCAACCCGCGCGGCTGGGGCTACGCCGTGTTCGGCAAGGTCGTCGAAGGCACGGACGTCGTGGACAAGATCAAGGGCGTGAAGACCGGCAATCGCGGCTTTCACCAGGACGTGCCGGTCGAGGACGTCGTGATCACCAAGGCGGAAGTGCTGTAACTTGAACGGTACCGCCGACGCCTTGCCGCGCATCGCCCTGCCCGGGACGGTGTGGATCGCGGCCGACATGCACCTGCGGCCCGAGACCGCAGCCACCAACGAGGCCTTCATCGCCTTTCTGGGCGCTGCGGCCGACGCCGCGGATGCCTTGCTGCTGCCCGGCGACATCTTCGACGCCTGGATCGGCGATGACGTGATCGACGTCGCGCCGCCCTGGCTCGTGCAGGTGCTGCAGGCCATCACCGCCACGGCCGCGGCCATCCCGGTGTGGCTGGGGCATGGCAACCGCGATTTCCTGATGGGCGAGCGGCTGGCATCGACGGTCGGCGCACGCCTCCTGCCCGACCAGGTGCTCATCGCCACGGACGCCGGCGAGATCCTGCTCAGCCACGGCGACGAGTTCTGTACGGACGACGTGGCCTACCAGCAGATGCGCGTGGTCGTGCGCAATCCGGCCTGGCAGGCCGATGCGCTGGCCAAGCCGCTGGCCGAACGGGCCCAGATCGCCGCGGCCCTGCGGGCGCAGAGCGAGGTCAACAAGGCAGGCAAGTCCATGGAGATCATGGATGTGAACGCCGAGGCGATCGCCCAGGCGCTGCGCGGTTGCGGCGTGCGCCGGATGGTGCACGGCCACACGCACCGCCCGGGGCTGCAGCGCTTCCTGCTGGATGGCAACGCCGTCGAGCGCTGGGTGCTGCCCGACTGGGACATGGAATCGACGCCGCCACGCGGCGGCTGGCTGGCGCTGGACCGCGACGGTCCGGCCTTCCACGACATCGAGTTCGCGTAGGCGCTGCCGGGCGTCAGTCGGACGTCGCGTCCGACCCCGGCCCGCGGCTGTCGGCGGGCGTCTCGCGCGGGGCGCCGCGCGGCTTGCGACCATGCGCGGCGACGAGCATCGCCGTGCACACCCCGCGCAGCATGTCGACCTCGTCACGCGACAGGGCGACCCGCGAGAACAGGTGCCGCATGCGCGGCATGAGCTTCTTGGGATGCGCGGGATCCAGGAACTTGACCCCGACGAGGGCCTCTTCCCAGTGGGTGAGGAAGGCCTGCACGGCGGCACCGGACGCCGGCTCGGGTGCGGCCAGCGCGCGACCGTCGGGCGACTGATCCACGGCTGCGGTCAGCAGCGCATAGCGCATCTCCCAGGCGATCAGCTGCAGCGCCTGCGACACATTGAGCGAGCTGTATTCAGGATTGGCCGGGATGTGGCAGATGCGATGGCACGAGGCGATGTGCGCGTTCGTCAGGCCTGCGCGCTCCGTGCCCACCACCATGCCCACGCGCGCGCCCTCCCCGCCCTGCACGAGATGGGCGTGGGCGAGACCCGCGGCTTCGCGCACGTCACAGGGCGGCGGTCCCAGGTCGCGCCCGCGCGCGGTCAGCGCAAAGGCCAGCGTGACGTCGGCCAGGGCCTCGTCCAGCGTCGCGCAGATGCGCGCCTGGGCCAGCACGTCCACGGCCCCGCTCGCCAGGGCGATCGCGTCGGGATGCTGGGCCGGCTGCGCGACCTGCGGCGCCACCAGCACGAGGCGCGAAAAGCCCATGGTCTTGATCGCGCGGGCAGCCGAGCCGATATTGCCGGGATGGCTGGGCTCGACCATGATGAAATCGATGTGGGAAAACACGGCGTCCTTGCTGGGCGGCATGGCCACCGCCCCTGAATTCGCCCTGGCAAAGCCCGTGCGGACCACGACGGGCCCGGGCTGGCCTAAAATGGCGGCTAAATCCTTTGAGTTTACCGAGAAAGACCGTTCTCATGCATCCGATGCTCAACATCGCCGTCAAGGCGGCCCGCCGTGCCGGCAACATCATCAATCGCGCCAGCATGGACCTCGATCGGCTGGCTGTCGCGCGCAAGGCGCCGCGAGATTTCGTCACCGACGTGGACACCGCCGCCGAACAGGCCATCATCGAGATCCTGCAGACGGCCTATCCCGACCACGCGATCCTGGCCGAGGAGTCCGGCGAACACGGCTCGACGAAGAACACCGACGCCGAGTACCAGTGGATCATCGATCCCATCGACGGCACGACCAACTTCATCCATGGCTTTCCCGACTACGCCGTGTCGATCGCGCTGGCCGAGCGCGGCGTGGTCACCCAGGCGGTGGTCTACGATCCGACGCGCAACGAACTCTTCACGGCCACCCGCGGTGCGGGCGCGTTCCTGAACGATCGCCGCATCCGCGTCTCGCGCCGCACGCGCATCGGCGAAGCCCTGATCGGCGCCAGCTTTCGCTCGGCCGATGACGCCCAGCTGGTGCGCTGGGCCCGCATCTTCAGCGAGACCTCCGTGTCGTGCGCGGGCACGCGGCGCATCGGCTCGGCCGTGCTGGACCTCGCCTGGACGGCCGCCGGCCGCCTGGACGCCTGCTATGGCGCGGGCCTCAAGCCCTGGGACATGGCCGCCGGTGGCCTGCTGATCCTCGAAGCCGGTGGCCTGATCGGCGACTTCGCCGGCGAGCAGACCTGGCTCGAGACCGGCAACCTCATCGCGTCGGCACCGCGCCTGTTCCCCGGCATGATCAGCCTGCTCGAGCCGATGCAGGCTTCCATCACGCCGCGCTGATCGCCACCGGAAGTTGCGTGCATGCGTCACGGAAAGCGGCGCATGCTTCCGTTATGATCGTACCTGCGTAACTTCCGGAGCTCCTGATGGAGTGGATCTACGACCCCACTGCGTGGGTCGGACTGGCCACCTTGGTCATCCTCGAGATCGTCCTCGGGATCGACAACCTGATCTTCATCGCCATCCTGGCGGACAAGCTGCCACCGCATCAGCGGGATCGGGCGCGTGTGATCGGTCTGTCGCTGGCGCTCGTCATGCGCCTGGGGTTGCTCACCGTCATGTCCTGGCTGGTGACGCTGACACGCCCCCTCTTTGCCATCGGTCCCTTCGAATTCGCCGGGCGCGACCTGATCCTCCTGATCGGCGGCATGTTCCTGCTCTTCAAGGCGACCATGGAACTGCACGAGCGCCTGGAAGGCAAGACCCACGGCGCGAGCGGCTCCAAGGTCTATGCGGGTTTCTGGGTGGTGGTCGTGCAGATCGTCATCCTGGATGCCGTGTTCTCGCTGGACGCCGTCATCACCGCGGTGGGCATGGTCGAGCATCTGCCGGTGATGATGATCGCCGTCGTGATCGCCATGGGCGTCATGCTGGCCGCCTCCAAACCGCTGACCCGATTCGTCAACGCGCACCCGACCGTCGTCGTGCTGTGCCTGTCCTTCCTGCTCATGATCGGCTTCTCGCTGGTCGCCGAAGGCCTGGGCTTTCACGTGCCCAAGGGGTATCTGTACGCGGCCATCGGCTTCTCGATCCTGATCGAGTTCTTCAACCAGGTCGCCAAGCGCAACTTCACGCGGGCCGAGTACTCGCGTCCCATGCGCGAGCGCACGGCCGAGGCCATCCTCTCGCTGCTCGGCTCGCGCCGCAAGGGCCAGGACGACCCCGCGCCTGAGCCCGCCGAAGGCCCGGGCGGGCTGCCGATGGACGGCTTTGGCGTCGAAGAGCGCAACATGGTGAGCGGCGTGCTGACGCTGGTCGACCGGTCTGTGCGCTCGATCATGACGCCGCGAACCGACATCTCCTGGATCAACCTGGAAGACGATCGGGACACCATCCTGCAACGGCTCAAGACCGTGCCGCACAGCTTCTTTCCGGTGTGCCGCGGCACGCTGGACGAGGTGGCGGGCGTCGGCCGCGCCCGCGATCTGCTGGGCGACATGCTCACCCACGGCACCATCCGCCGGGAAAGCCTGCGCCAGCCCATCATCGTGCACGAGTCGATCGGCATCCTCGCGCTGATGGACACGCTGCGGCGCTCGCGCGGACAGCTCGTGCTCGTCACGGACGAGTTCGGCAACATCGAGGGGCTGGTGACACCCATCGACGTCTTCGAAGCCATCGCCGGGGAATTCCCCGACGAAGACGAGATGCCCGACATCCTGCCCGACGGCCCCGGGCGCTGGCGCGTGTCGGGCGCCGCCGACCTGCATCACCTCGAACAGACGCTCAACGTCGAACATCTGGTCGACGAGGAATACTCCACGCTGGCGGGATACTTGCTAGCGAAGTTCGACCACCTGCCGGACCCTGGCCAGGTCCTCGAGTCACCCGAGACCGGGCTGCGCTTCACGGTGCAGGGCGTGGTCGGGCGGCGCATCGTGTCCGTGGTCATCGAACGGCTGGGCGGCTCCCCCGAGGATCAGGAAGCCGGGGCAAGCGCCGGTTGAGCACGTCGCAGCGGGCCGGGTTAACCCCCGGCCCTTTTTGCATCGTTTGCAGCTGTACACCGGGTTTTCCCTTGGTGATACAATCTCGTCTCATTTGAGCGGCCAGGGACACTTATGCAACAGAGTCATGTTGGTCCTGTGCCGCAAATTCGTCTAATTCTTCGTCGAGAACGTCATGTCTGATGCGCTTCGCCTCCGTACCCTTTCTGGCGCCGTCCTGCTCGCGCTGGCCGTCGCCGCCTGCGGCAGCGAGGAGCAGGCAGGCGGTCCACCGCAAATGCCCCCGGTCAACGTCAGCGTCGTCACCGTCGCGCCCGAGACCGTGACCCGCAGCACCGAGCTGCCGGGCCGCCTGGAAGCCACCCGCGTCGCCGAAGTGCGCGCGCGTGTGCCGGGCATCATCCTGAAGCGCCAGTTCGAACAGGGCACGGACGTCAAGCAGGGCCAGGTCCTGTACCAGATCGACCCCGCCGCGCTGCGCGCCGGCCTGGGCGTGGCCCAGGCCAATCTGCAACAGGCCGAAGCCAACCTCTTCCAGGCCCGTCAGCTCGAGCGCCGCTACCAGCCGCTGGTCAAGGCGCGCGCCGTCAGCCAGCAGGAATACGACCAGGCCGTCGCCCAGCGCCGCCTGGCCGAAGCGCAGGTCGCGCAGATGAAGGCCGCGCTGGACTCGGCCAAGCTCGACCTGGGCTACGCGACGGTCACCGCGCCCATCTCCGGGCGCATCGGCAACGCACTCGTCACCGAAGGCGCGCTGGTCGGCCAGGGCGAAGTCACCCCCCTCGCCCTCATCCAGCAGCTCGACCCGATCTACGTGAACTTCACGCAGTCGGCCAGCGACGTGCTGGGCCTGCAGAAGTCGATCGCCAGCGGCGAGCTGCAGAACGCCGACGGCCAGACCCCGGTGCGCCTGGTGCTGAGCAACGGCGAAGCCTATGCGCACGAAGGCAAGCTGCTGTCCTCCGGCGTGTCGGTGGACCCCGGCACCGGCCAGATCAGCCTGCGCGCCGAGTTCCCCAACCCGGATCGCCTGCTGCTGCCCGGCATGTACGTGCGCGGCCGGGTCGTCCAGGGCGTCCAGGACAACGCGATCCAGGTGCCCACGCAGGCCGTGCAGCGCAACCCGGATGGCTCCGCCCACGTGTTTGTCGTGGACGAGAAGAACCAGGTCCAGTCCCGTCCGGTGGTCACCGGCCCGATGCAGTCCAACACCTGGATCATCGAGAGCGGCCTGAACGCGGGTGACCGCGTTGTCGTCGACCGCTTCCAGCAGATCCGCCCCGGCGCCACGGTGAACCCGCAGGCACCCGGCGCAGCCGGCGCCCAGGGCGGCGCACCGGCCCAGGGTGCGCCGGCTCAGGGCGCACCTGCCCAGGGCGGTGCGCCGGCCCAGGGCGGTGCAGCTGCCGGTGCCGCGCCCGCCCAGGGCGATGGCGCTGCCCAGGGTGCAAGCCCGGCGGGCGGCGCCCCCGCAAGCGCCCAATGATCCAGCCCTGGCCACGGCACGCGCCCGGCGCGTGCGGTGCGATCTCCATGACACGGCGCGCGTAGCGCGTCGTCGGGACCATACCGGATAGGTTACCCACATGCCTCAGTTCTTCATCAGTCGCCCGATCTTCGCCTGGGTCGTGGCACTGTTCATCATCCTGGCCGGGGTGCTGGCCATCCCGAACCTGCCGATCGCGCAGTTTCCGGAAGTCGCGCCGCCCAGCGTGACCATCAACGCGGTCTATCCCGGCGCTTCCGCCGAGACCGTGGACGAGTCCGTCACCAGCCTGATCGAGCGCGAGCTCAACGGCGCCGAGGGCCTCCTGTACTTCGAAGGCCAGAGCGACTCCTACGGGCGCTCCACCATCACGGCCACGTTCGAGCCCGGCACGGACGTCGACCTTGCGGCCGTGGACGTGCAGAACCGCATCAAGCGGGTCGAGCCACGCCTGCCGCAAAGCGTGATCCAGCAGGGCCTGAACGTCGAGAAGGCCAGCGCCAATTTCCTGATGGTGGTCACGCTCAGCTCGCCCGATGGCTCCGTGCCCGCGGCCGACCTGGCCGACTACGCCTCGCGCAACCTGCTCGAAGAACTGACGCGGGTGCCCGGCGTGGGCAAGACGCAGCTCTTCGCAGCCGAACGCGCCATGCGCATCTGGGTGGACCCGACCAAGCTCGTGGGCTACCAGCTGTCGCTGCAGGACGTGAACAACGCGATCAGCAGCCAGAACGTGCAGGTGCCCGCGGGCGCCATCGGTGCGCAGCCCGCTGACCAGGGTCAGCAGCTCACGGCCAGCATCGTCGTGCGCGGCATGCTGCAGGATCCGGAAGAGTTCGGCGACATCGTGCTGCGCGCGAATCCCGACGGCTCCAACGTCTATCTGCGCGATGTGGCCCGTGTCGAAGTCGGCTCGGAAAGCTATCAGTTCGCCTCGCGCCTGAACGGCCAGCCGGCCGCCGCCATCGGCATCCAGCTCGCCACCGGCGGCAACGCGCTGAACACCGCCAACACCGTGCGCGAGCGCCTGACCGAGCTGGAGGAATTCTTCCCCGCCGGCATCGAGTGGGGCGTTCCGTACGACACCTCGCCCTTCGTGCGCGCGTCCATCGAGAAGGTGATCCACACCCTGCTCGAAGCCGTCGTGCTCGTCGTGCTGGTGATGTTCCTGTTCCTGCAGAACTTCCGCTACACCCTGATTCCCACCATCGTCGTCCCGATCGCCCTGATGGGCACCTTCGGGGTGATGTTCGCGGCCGGGTTCTCGATCAACGTGCTGACCATGTTCGGGATGGTGCTGGCGATCGGGATCCTGGTGGATGACGCGATCGTGGTGATCGAGAACGTCGAGCGCATCATGGCCGAGGAAGGGCTGTCGCCCAGGCAGGCCACGCGCAAGGCCATGCGCCAGATCACGGGCGCCATCGTCGGCATCACGCTCGTGCTGTCCGCGGTGTTCATCCCGCTCGCCTTCATGGGCGGCTCGGTGGGCATCATCTATCGCCAGTTCGCCATCTCGATGGCCGTGTCGATCGCGTTCTCGGGCTTTCTCGCCCTGTCGCTGACGCCCGCGCTGTGCGCGACCCTGCTCAAGCCGATCAACCCGCAGCACCATGCCGAGCGCAAGGGCTTCTTCGGCTGGTTCAACCGCGTCTTCAACCGCGGCACGCAACGCTACAAGAACGGCGTGACCCGCATGGTCCACCGTCCCAAGCGCTTCATGCTGCTGTACGTGCTGGTCGTCGTCCTGCTGGGCTTCTTCTACCTGCGTCTGCCGTCGTCCTTCCTGCCCGTCGAGGATCAGGGCTACGTCGTGACCAACGTCCAGCTGCCGCCGGGCGCGACCACCAGCCGCACCAGCGCAGCCATGAAGCAGATGGAGGAGTACTACCTGCAGCGTCCGGCCGTGGACGGCATGGTCTCGATCATGGGCTTCAGCTTCTCGGGCGCCGGTGAAAACGCGGGCCTGGCCTTCACGACCTTCAAGGACTGGTCCGAGCGCGACACGAGCGCCATGGAAGAAGGCGACCTCGCGACCGGCACGTTCATGCAGACGATCCGCGACGGCCAGTTCTTCTCGCTGGTGCCTCCGGCCATCCCGGAACTGGGCAACGCGAGCGGCTTCACCTTCCGCCTGCAGGACCGGGGCAACGTCGGCCGCGACGTGCTGATGGGCGCGCGCAACCAGTTGCTGGGTGCCGCCAACAGCAACCATCCGGTCATCGCCTACGCTCGTCCGGAAGGGCTGGAAGATGCCCCGCAGATCCAGCTGGACATCGACCGCCAGGCAGCCAGCGCGCAAGGCGTGCCGTTCTCGAACATCGCCGCGACCGTCTCGGCCGCGCTGGGCTCGAGCATCGTCAACGACTTCTCCAACGACGGCCGCATGCAGCGCGTGATCATCCAGGCCGATGCCCAGGATCGCATGACGCCCGAGAGCATCCTGAAGCTCAACGTGCTCAACGCGCAGGGGCAGCCCGTGCCGCTCGAGACCGTCGCCAAGATCAACTGGACGACGGGCCCGATGGGCATGGACCGCTACAACGGCTACCCGGCGTTCAAGATCGCGGGTGACGCCAAGCCCGGCATGAGTACCGGCCAGGCCATGGAAGCCATGGAAGCGCTTGCCGAGCAACTGCCCGCGGGCGTGGGCTACGAATGGACGGGTCAGTCGCTGCAGGAACGCATCTCCGGTGCGCAGATGCCGCTGCTGATCACCCTGTCGCTGCTGGCCGTGTTCCTGCTGCTGGCCGCCCTGTACGAAAGCTGGAGCATCCCGCTGTCGGTGGTCCTGGTGGTGCCGCTGGGCCTGCTGGGCTCGGTGCTGGCGGTGACCTTCGTCGGCATGCCCAACGACGTGTTCTTCAAGGTGGGGATGGTGACGATCATCGGGCTATCGGCCAAGAACGCCATCCTGATCGTGGAGTTCGCCAAGGATCTGTATGCCGAGGGCCATGGCCTGCTCGAATCGACCATCGAGGCCGCACGCCTGCGCTTTCGTCCGATCCTGATGACCTCGCTCGCCTTCACCATGGGCGTGATCCCGCTCGCCCTGTCGTCCGGCGCCAGCGCCGCCAGCCAGCAGGCCCTCGGTATCGGCGTGCTGGGCGGCATGATCTCGGGCACCCTGCTTGCCATATTCTTCGTGCCGGTGTTCTTCGTCGCCGTGCTCAAGCTCTTCCGCGTCAAGGCGGGCAAGCTGAACCACCATGACGACGAAGAAGAATCCGTTGCCCCGGCTCCCCACAAGGAACAGCCTCATGCCGCACACTGACACCCTGGCGCCTGTCCGCGCCGCGGCGGCTGACCGCCGCCCCCTGCCCGCGCGTCTGCGCGTGCTGGCCCCGATCGCGTTCGCCACCCTGCTCGCGGCCTGCTCGTTCGCCCCGACCTATGAGCGTCCGCTGGCCCCGATCCCGGCCGAATGGCCGATTCCGGCCACGGGCGAAGGCGTGGCCACGGGTGACGCGGCCATGGCCACGCCCGCCGCCGGGGTGGGCTGGCGCGCCTTCTTCCGGGATCCGCAGCTGCAGACCCTGATCGCGAGCGCGCTGGACAACAACCGCGACCTGCGCGTGGCCGTGCTCAACATCGAAGCCGCCCGGGCGCAGTACAACGTGCAGCGCGCCGCCCTGCTGCCGTCCGTCGGCGCGGGCGCCACCGGCACGCGCCAGCGCCAGCCGGGCGACCTGTCGCCCTCGGGCCAGTCGAGCATCAACAGCCAGTACCAGGTCGGCGTGTCGATGCCGACCTTCGAGATCGACCTCTTCGGCCGCATCCGCAACCTGTCGGCAGCGGCCCTGGGCCAGTACCTCGCCACCGAAGAGACGCGCCGCAACGTGCAGATCACCCTGATCTCGCAAGTTGCCGAGGCGTACCTGAACCTCGTCGCCGCCGAAGTCAACATCGACCTTGCCCAGCGCACGCTCGATTCGCGCACCACCTCGCTGGACCTCGTGCAGCAGCGCGTGGATGCCGGCGTGGGTTCCGCCCTGGAACTGAACCAGTCGCGCACCTTGCTGGATACGGCGCGCAGCAATCTGTTCTCGGCCCAGCGCGCCCGGCTGCAGGCATCCAACGCCCTGCGCCTGCTGACCGGTGGCCAGACGACGACCGACACCGACGCGCAGGCCGCCTTCATCCTGGGCGACCTGCTGGCCGACATCCCGGCCGGGGTGTCCTCCGAAGTGCTGCTGGCCCGGCCCGACGTGCTGGCTGCCGAACAGCAGCTGCTGTCGGCCAACGCCAACATCGGCGCGGCCCGCGCGGCCTTCTTCCCGACGATCTCGCTGACCGCCATGATCGGCACCGCCAGCGCACAGCTCTCGGGCCTGTTCGGCGGCGGCTCGGGGGCCTGGAGCTTCTCGCCCCAGATCACGACGCCGATCTTCGCGGGCGGCAGCCTGCGCAACCAGCTGGCGCTGGCCGAAGTGCGCCGCGACATCTCCGTCGCGCAGTACGAAGGCAGCATCCAGCAGGCCTTCCGCGAAGTGGCCGATGCCCTGGCCGGCACCGCCACCTACAGCCAGCAGCTGGCGGCCGAAGACTCGCTCGTGGCCGCCTCGCGCGAATCGGTGGAGCTGTCGCAGCTGCGCTACGACAGCGGCGTGGACAACTTCCTCGTCGTGCAGGATGCCGAGCGCACCCTCTTCCAGGCCCAGCAGCAGCTGGTGGCCACCCGCCTGGCCGAACAGGCCAACCGCGTCGCGCTGTACAAGGCGCTGGGCGGCGGCTGGCTGGAGACCACCGTCGCAGGCGGCACCGAGCCGCGCACGGGCAGCCAGGCGCCGGCCACCAGCCCGGAAGCGCTGGGTCGGTAACGCGCGCAGCCGCGCCCGCCCCTGGCGGGCGGCCTGCAGCGATGAACGCCCGCCGGGTCGATCCCGGCGGGCGTTTTTCATGGGGCTGGCATCAGGCAGCCTGCGCCGCCCCGGGGCCGCGCCCCACCGGATCTGCAGATCGCGGTTGCGCGCCGCTGCCCTCACCCCCGAGAATGTGCCACGCCCGCGCAACGCACGCGGCCACCCTTCTCGAGGAGACACCATGCATCACCCCCTGCCGACCCGTCGGCTCGCCGTCCATGCCCTGTTCGCGCTGGCCGGCATCAGCCTGCTGCCCGCGGCCCACGCCGCGGCCTACCCCGAACGCCCCATCACGCTGGTCGTGCCCTACGCACCAGGCGGATCCACCGACGGCCTGGCCCGCGGCCTGGCGCAACGCATGGGCCAGGCGCTGGGGCAACCGGTCGTCATCGAGAACAAGCCTGGTGCGAACACGATGATCGCGGCGAGCCACGTGGCGCGCGCGCCTGCGGATGGCTATACCGTGCTGATGGGCAGCATCGCGAGCATGGTGTTGAATCCCATGCTGTACCAGACGCTGTCCTACGACCCCGACAAGGAACTGGACACCATTGCCATCATCGCCGAGGTGCCGCTGGTCCTGGTCGTCAACCCGACCGTGCCGGCCAATACGCTGGCCGAGCTGGTGGCCCACGACAAGGCGCAGCCGGGCAAGCTCAACTTCGCCTCCGTCGGCAAGGGCAACCCCATCCACCTGGCCGCGGAGATGCTCAAGCTGCGCACGGGGATGAGCGCCCAGCACGTCCCCTACAACGGCAGTGCGCCGGCCCTCACCGGGCTCATGGGCAACGACGTGCAGTTCATGATGGATGTGATCAGCACGTCGCTGCCCCTGGTCCAGGGTGGCAAGCTCAAGGCGCTGGCCGTGGCCTCGGCCGAACGGCTGCCCGCCCTGCCCGACGTGCCCACGGTGGCCGAGAGCGGTTATGACGGCTACCAGGCGGCCACGTGGTTCGGGCTGGTGACCCCCAAGGGCACGCCGCCCGAGGCCATTGCGCGCCTGCAGGAAGGCGTGAACCAGGCCCTGGCCGATGCGAGCTTCCGGGACACCTACAACGCGCAGGGGATGGTCGTGCAGAACCCGCGCGACGATGCGGCCATCGCCGCCTATGTCGATGCCGACAAGCAGCGCTGGGGCGGCATCATCAAGGACAACGGGATCCGGCTGGACTGACGCGCGGGGGTGCCGGGCAGCCTGCGGTGGCTCAGTACGCCACGGTGATCACGCGGTTGCCCGTGCCCGTGACCGGCGCGATGTCGGCATCCGTCCAGTGGATCACCGTCGCGTGCACGCCGGCGGCGACGTGATCCGTGCGCGCTCGCGCGACGGAGGCGTCAGCCGTCACCGTGAACGGCGTGCCGCGCGGACACATGACGTGCAGCGAGGCGGGAGCGACGGTGCCTGGCGCAGGCCGTGCCCACAGGACGTCGCAACTGGGCGGCACCGCGGCGCCAACGAGAAGACTGCTGCGCCCCTCGGTGGCAAGGGCGGGCGAGACAAGCGCCAGCGTCGCCACGAAGGCGCACACCCATCGGCAAGCGGATCGAATCACGAGAACACGGTTGGTCAGAAGATTGAGGAGGCGCAGCGCCAGGGCCGGCCACGTGCCACGCGGCCCGGCGGGCTGCGTAGACCGCCTGAGCCGGCGCCAGGCCTGCGTCAGAACGTCACGGTCACGACGATGGTATCGGTGTAGGCGCCACCGCGCACGTACTGGTTGGGGGGAAGCCTGGCGAACACGCTGTAGTTGCGCACATAGCCATCGATGAGGCGCACCGTGCCGCTGTCCGAAACGAAGCTGGAACCGCCGGTGCCATCCCCCCACACCGTGGAACGCGCCGCCGTGGTGTGCAGATTGTAGTTCAGCCGCGCGCCGCCCGGCCCTGCCATCTGGCGGGACGCGTAGGTGCCGGCCTGCCCCCGACTGAGGCGGATGTCGTAGGCAATGCCGGCCGTGGGGCTCAGGTTGACGATGAGGCAGGAGAACGCGATCTGCCCGACGATATCGGTGGGCGATGCCGTCACGGGGTTGTAGTTGCCGAAGGCCACGGGCGTGCTCAGGCTGGCCGTGCACAGGCAGATGGTGCACGCCAGCGCCGCAGACGGCGCGCCCAGGGTCAGGGGCAGGCCCAGCGTCAGGGTGCGGAAGACGGCGTGCATGGATAGGGTCCGAGGGCGGGCAGGAGGACGTCTGGCGGGATGGCGCCGACGGTGAAGCTGCAGACCTTGCCATCGCCACTGGCGGTCAGGCGCTCGCCAGGCACCGGGTCGGTGATGAACACCTGGCCGTCGTAGCCCGACAGCAACGGCGTGTCCCGAGCCGCACCGCGGATGGTCATGGCGGGCGGCAGTGGCGAGCCATCGGGCAGCACGACGGTCATGGAGGCCCCGGTTTCGCGGGCAATGGCAAACCGCGCTGCCACCGCGCCCCGATAGCGGGGCACCACGGTCAGCACGTCGGCCGACACGGTCGCGGACAGCGGCAGGTCGCGGTCATCGATGCTCAGGCGGTTCTCATCATACGCGCGCAGGTCGGTGATCAGCGCCCGCCCCGACGCATCCGTGCGCGCGGCGGGCTGGTTCTCGCGGTACACCGTGATGCCTGGCGAATCCGGCACGGTCACGACGGCAAAGCCGGACTCGATGCGCCGGCTGGCGAAGGTCATGCCATCGGCGTGACCGATGCCGCCGCTGGCCAGCACGCGGGCCGAGGCGCCAAAGCTGTCGTGCACGGCCTGGCCCGTGAAGACGCCATGTTGCGTGCGCCAGGCGAGCTCGCCCTCGCGCCGGTCGTAGATGCCATGCGATGCCGCCACCCGGTAGCCGATGCCCTGGTCCACTGGCGTGTCCTGGCGCACTTCCGCCCGCAGGCCGACGTCGCCGTCGCGCCGCTCCACATTGACCGAGCCATACTGGCGCGGCCCGAATGCCAGGGTGAAGGTCACGCCCACCGTGGTGGTGCGCGGGCTCTGATTCGATTGTGTGGACAATGCGTAGGCGGTGGCGTATCCCTGGCTGGAGACAGGCACGGTGTAGGCGGCCGACCAGAGCCGCACGTCCTCGCCGGACTGATAGGACAGGCGCGTATGGCCGACGTTGAGGTTGCCTGCCCGCGACAGCGACACGCCGCCCGCCACCTGCCACTGCGTGCGCGGCGACAGGTCGGCATGCCAGTCGCCCAGCTGGCGAAAGCCCTGACTGGCGCGCTGATAGGTGGTGGAGAAGCTCCAGCGCTCGTCGATCCGTGAAAAGCCGACACGCCCTAGCCCGCCGCGCGATTCCCCGGCGCTGACCGCACCTGCGAGCGAGAACTCGCCAAGCCGCGGCCAGACCCAGGCCGCGCCTGCGCCCCATGCCTGCTGGCGCGCGCTGGCCTCGCCATGCAGCTCGCCGGTCACGGCATCCGTGATGCCATGGCGCACATTGCCCGACACCATCGGCTCGCCGTAGGCGGCGCTGCGCAAGCCATAGTGCCGGCGCAGCACGCCGGCTTCCACGGAATACGCCGTCAGCCCTGCCCTGAGCAGCTGCGAGCTCACGTAGTAGGGCGTGGTGACGGTGCGCTCCACGCCGGCGGGGTCGCGGATCACGAACCGCATCTCGCCAGCCCCCGTCACCGTGGGCAGGTCCGTCAGCGCGAAGGGCCCGGGGTCCACGTTGGACTGGTAGCGCAGCGCATTGTTGACGTAGAGCTCGACCGCGGAGGGCACGGCAGCCGAGCCGGCAAAGCCGGGCGTCGGAAACGTGATGTAGCCGGGGCGCAGATTGAAGTCGCTGCCGTACTGCACCCCCGCAAAGCGCAGGGGCGCCGACCAGGCGGCGTTGCGGGTGATGCCATCGCCGATCAGCAGGCGCCGCATGCGCGCCGCATCTTCGCGCAGGAAATAGGTGTCCAGGCGCGTGACGCCTCTGTCGTAGCGGCCCGTGCCCCCGAAGGCGCTTGCGGCGATCAGGCCCCAGTCGTCGCTGATCCCCGCATCGACGAATCCCGAGGTCGCGCTGCCAAAGGGTGTGTGCTCGGCGGCCAGGTCATAGTTCAGGAATGCGCCCAGGACCGTGCCGCTGGGCAGCGCCGAGGGCGTCTGCATGCCGGACAGGACCTGCACCTCGCGCTGTGCGTCGGGCACGCTCAGGTGCACCGTCTGGCTGCCTTCGTCCACGCGGGCCTGCACGCCGCCCGAGGCCTGCACATCCGCATAGGCAATGCCTGCGTGCTGGAACACCGGCATGCCTGCGGTCTGCACCCCCCAGCTGTCAAGGTCCGCGCGCCGCAGGAAGATGCGCTCGCCGGCACGCCACACGGTCGCCACCCGTCCCGCGTCATGGCCGTTGATCACGATGAGGGCGACCATGGGCTCGCCGTCCGGCGCATCCGGCACCACGCCACAGACGCCCTGACAGGCGGATGCCGGCGCGGCCGTGCCCGGCAGGTTCGCCAGTCCGGTCAATAGCCAGCCCATCAGGACGATCCGGGTGCGGCGCTCAGCGCGCGGCCTGGCGCGCATCCCGCACTTTCACGGTGGCCGGGGCAACGCCCTTGTCGAAGTCGCTGGCCACCTCCACGCGCAAGGTCTGCCCCGCCTGCAGCGCGGGCAGTGCAACCGGCAGACGCTGGACCTGCTGCGGCAGGACATAGGCGGACAGGTTCTGGTCGAACACGACGTTGCCTTGCTCATCGCGCAGTCGCAACTGCGTGAGCTGGATGTGCCGCGTGCCCTGGTTGCTCAAGGTGATGGCGCCCGCCGCGCCGGGTGTGGCCAGCAGCGTCCAGTCCAGGTCCGGGGCGCTGCCGTCCAGGGGCACGAACACCGGGATGGAGAACCGCAGGAGCGTCTGCACCTCGCCCGGGACCGCGTCCTCGCGCGGCAACTCCTGCAGGAACAAGCGATAGCTGCGATCCACGCCCGCCGGCGCCTGCGCCTGCAGGCCGAAGCGCAACACCTGCGAGCCACCGGGCGGCACGCGGAACACGGTCGGATTGGCGAGCACGTCACGCGTGGGCGCGTACACATCGCCCGTGCCGTCCTGGGACCAGGCGACGAGCTGCGCCTGGACCCCCATGGGCTCATCGCCATCGTTGCGCACCTGCACCGACGCGATGGGACGTTCCGCGGTCAGCAGAATGCGCGTGCTCGATATCTGCAGGCTGGCGGCCTGCGCCACGGCAGGAGCCCCCATGCCCAGCGCGGCGACCAGCGCAGCGGTGACTCCAAGCCCTTTCATGCGCGCCTCAATAGTTGACCGTGACCAGCACCGTGTCCGAATAGATGTCGGTGCCCACGTTCTGGCCAGCCGGCACGCGGCCGTAGACCGTGAACAGCGCCGGCAACGCGCCTGCCGTGCCGGCCTCCACGGTGCCGGCTGCCGTGCCCCAGTTCTGGGTGCGCCCGGCATCGCGATACAGCGCATAGTTCAAGAGCGATGCGGTCGTAGCACCCAGCATCTGCCGCGTCGTCACCGACGATCCGTGCTGGCCCTGCCCCAGGCCGACGGTGTACGCCGTGCCGGCGGTGCACAGAACGGTGATCGACGTGGTGGCTTCGGCCGGCGTCGTGGCCGTCGGGTCGTAGTCGCCGAACGACAGCGGCAACGCCGTCACCGCACAAGCGGACAGCACATTGGTGGTGACGAGAAGGTTGGCCGTCGCGGTGGCCGCCGACGCGCCGGCGGACATGCCGACCGCAAGGCCTAGGGCAACACCGACATGCGCTGCACGCAATCTGATCATGACTTTCGCTCCTGGCAACTTGGTGACGCGTTAAGAAGAAAAATCGATGGCGCGGCAAACGGGAAACAACTCGAATCACCCGGAAATGGCTCGACATCCCGACGTTGCCAGCTGATCAGCAGCGCAGGCAATCGACATTTGGCTGATGAATCAGGACAAACATTGCATTCAATAAATTCATCTTAGTGCCGACAGGATCGCTTGGCCACGAAAGCCGGTGCCTGCCATCTTGCGTCCCACGCCAACGGATCGCGTGACGAGGCCGGCGCGCTGCGGCCAGGACGACGCGGTGTCGCAGGCCGGACACGGGGCCGGGACGGGGCAATCCGAGCGGTGGGGATGTGGCGGGCGGGCGCCTTGCCGGCGGATATGCGATCAGCGCGGGTGCGGCCCGTGAGGTCCGGTCCGTGGGGGTCCGATCCGTGGGGGTCCGATCCGTGGCGGTCCGATCCGTGGGGGTCCGATCCGTAGGGGTCCGATCCGTAGGGGTCCGATCCGTAGGGGTCCGATCCGTAGGGGTCCGATCCGTGGGGGTCCG
>JAAIGF010007514.1_pt1 | contig 30699 bp, 42 predicted proteins | sample 6487441 | NCBI WGS metagenome assembly JAAIGF01 (sample SAMN13974129, study PRJNA590717) | phyllosphere metagenome | biome: pepper field; feature: multiple bacterial spot infested pepper fields; material: pepper leaves; isolation source: leaves from pepper fields | host: Capsicum annuum ... | reverse complement strand
TTAGGAGGGGTGTCTCTTGATAGACGTTAACAATTTCGAATTTATGAAAATTGGGCTTGCTTCCCCAGACAAAATTCGTTCTTGGTCCCGCGGAGAAGTTAAAAAACCGGAGACAATCAACTACCGTACGCTCAAACCGGAGAAGGACGGCCTGTTCTGCGAACGCATTTTCGGACCGACCAAAGACTGGGAGTGTCATTGCGGTAAATACAAGCGCGTACGTTACAAAGGGGTCGTTTGTGACCGTTGTGGCGTTGAAGTAACTCGTGCCAAAGTACGCCGTGAGCGTATGGGACACATCGAACTGGCAGCACCTGTATCGCATATCTGGTACTTCAAAGGTATCCCGAGCCGTATGGGTCTGGCACTGGACATGTCCCCACGTTCCCTTGAAGAAGTAATCTACTTTGCATCTTATGTTGTTACGGATCCAGGCGAGACACCACTGGAAAAGAAACAACTGCTGTCTGAAAAAGAATACCGCAGCTACCGTGAAAAATATGGCTACGGATTCCAAGCAGGTATGGGTGCAGAAGCAATCAAAAAATTGCTACAAGACCTCGAACTGGAAAAAGAACTGGAATTCCTGCGTGAAGAGCTACGTACTGCTCAAGGTCAACGTCGTAATCGTGCGATCAAACGCCTTGAAGTTATCGAAGCATTCCGTAATTCCGGCAACTCTCCAGATTGGATGATCATGGACGTGCTGCCGGTTATTCCACCGGAAATCCGTCCAATGGTACAGCTGGATGGTGGACGTTTCGCGACATCTGACCTGAACGATCTGTATCGCCGTGTTATCAACCGTAACAACCGTCTGAAACGCCTGCTTGATCTGGGCGCACCTGACATTATCGTACAAAACGAGAAACGTATGCTGCAAGAAGCAGTAGATGCCTTGATTGATAACGGTCGTCGTGGACGTCCAGTTACAGGTCCTGGTAACCGCCCACTGAAATCCCTCAGCCACATGCTGAAAGGTAAACAGGGTCGTTTCCGTCAAAACTTGCTCGGTAAACGTGTCGACTACTCCGGTCGTTCGGTTATCGTCGTAGGTCCTTACCTGAAAATGTACCAGTGTGGTCTTCCAAAAGAAATGGCACTGGAACTGTTCAAGCCTTTCGTCATGAAAGAGCTGGTAAATAAAGGTCTGGCACACAACATTAAGAGTGCAAAACGCAAAGTTGAACGCGTAAGCCCTGAAGTGTGGGATGTGCTGGAAGAAGTAATTAAGGAGCACCCGGTTCTACTGAACCGTGCACCGACGCTGCACAGACTCGGTATCCAGGCATTCGAACCTATTCTGGTTGAAGGCCGCGCAATCCGTTTGCACCCACTCGTATGTACAGCGTACAACGCTGACTTTGACGGTGACCAAATGGCGGTTCACGTTCCATTGTCTGCAGAAGCACAAGCTGAAGCACGCCTGTTGATGCTTGCATCTGGTAACATCCTTAACCCTAAGGACGGTAAACCAGTTGTTACACCATCCCAGGATATGGTGCTTGGTTCGTACTATCTGACAATGGACAACATGGAAGCCAAAGGCGCTGGCATGATTCTGCGTACTGTGAACGAAGCGGTATCTGCTTATCAGCGTGGAACAGCTTCTCTGCATGCACGTGTTGCGATTCCGGCAAAAGCTCTGGGTAAAACCAGCTTTACCGAAAAACAACAAACAGGTCTGTTGATCACAACGGTTGGACGCATTATCTTTAACGAGATTTTCCCTGAGTCCTTCCCTTATATCAACGAACCAACTCGCGCAAACCTGTATCAAGGTATTCCGGATCACTACTTCATCTATGAAAAAGGTACAGACGTACTTGAATTCATGAAGGCTGTTCCGCAAACCGGCGCTGTCGGCAAAGAATATCTCGGTACAATCATTGCACGCTGTTTCGAGATTTACCATACAACACTGACTTCGGTCATTTTGGATAAAATTAAGCAGCTTGGTTTCACATACTCCACTCGCGCGGGTATTACCGTTGCCGTGTCGGACGTGGTGGTTCCACCGGAAAAAACAGCATTGCTGGCTGAATCCGATAAAAAAGTTGCTGTTATTACCAACCAATACCGTCGTGGTCTGATCACCAACGAAGAGCGTTATGACCGTGTTATCGAGATCTGGTCCCGTACAAAGGACGAACTGACCGATATCCTCATGAAGTCGATGGATCGTTACAACTCCATCATGCTCATGGTTGATTCTAAAGCCCGTGGTAACAAATCGCAGATCACTCAGCTGGGTGGTATGCGTGGTCTGATGGCCAACCCATCTGGTCGTATCATCGAGCTCCCAATCAAATCGAATTTCCGCGAAGGTCTGACCGTCCTTGAGTACTTCTTGTCTACTCACGGTGCGCGTAAAGGTCTGGCGGATACTGCACTTCGTACAGCCGATTCCGGTTACCTGACTCGTCGTCTGGTTGACGTAGCTCAAGACGTAATCGTGCGCGAAGACGATTGTGGAACAGATAAAGGCTTTATCGTTGGTCGTATTCAGGATGGTAAAGAAGTTATTGAGGATCTGTATGACCGTCTGGAAGGACGCTACTGCTTCGAAACTGTTCGCCATCCAGAAACAGGCGAGATCATCGTTGGTCGCAACGAACTGATCGACTCTGACAAAGCAGAAGCAATTGTTGCTGCTGGTATTAACAAAGTACAGATTCGTTCCGTACTGAGTTGCCGTACACGTCATGGCGTATGTAAGAAATGTTATGGCCGTAACCTGGCGACTGGTAAACACGTGGAGATTGGTGAAGCAGTTGGTATTATCGCTGCACAATCCATCGGTGAGCCAGGAACACAGCTTACAATGCGTACGTTCCATACCGGTGGTGTAGCCGGAGACGATATTACACAAGGTTTGCCGCGTATCCAGGAGCTGTTTGAGGCCCGTAACCCTAAAGGTCAGGCTACAATCAGTGAGATCGACGGTACCGTGAAGGAAATTCGCGAAGCGAAGGACCGTCGCGAGATCGAGATCGAAGGCGAAGCAGAAACTAAAGTGTATTCCGTACCTTACGGTTCCCGTCTGCGTGTAAGAGAAGGCGCTGAGATCGAAGCAGGGGACGAGCTGACTGAAGGTTCGATCGACCCGAAAGAAATGCTTCGTATCAAAGGTATTCGTGGCGTGCAGAACTACATTCTGCAAGAGGTACAACGCGTATATCGTAACCAGGGCGTAGAAATCAACGATAAACACGTTGAGGTTATGATTCGTCAAATGCTGCGCAAAATCCGTATCGTTGATAATGGCGAAACGACACTGCTGCCAGGCTCCTTTGTTGACATGTACGAGTATGAAGATGCAAACAAAGTGGCTATCGTTGCAGATCGTGAGCCTGCTGTTGCGAAACCGGTACTGCTCGGTATTACGAAGGCATCCCTGGAAACAGATTCCTTCTTGTCCGCTGCATCCTTCCAGGAGACAACTCGTGTCCTGACCGATGCTGCAATCAAAGGAAAAGTCGACAAGTTGCTCGGCCTCAAAGAGAACGTTATTATCGGTAAGCTGATTCCTGCCGGAACGGGTATGAATCGCTATCGTAGCGTTAAATTTGAAGAGCCTGAACAAATTGAAGGCAATGAAGAAAACCTGGAGACGGTAACGGTCGAGTAGTGGAACGTTATTGAATCTACAGGTTGAAATACATCGTCTATGCTGGGATTTTTGAGCATAGCGGCTGCAAAACATCAGCCGGACGGAAAAAGGGGCTCCCTTTTTCCGGACCGGTTTCCGTTTTGTAGTGTAGTGGTATAAAAGGCAGGTTGTAATAATCTTTCCAAAACAAATTGATTTATGTATTGACATCTAACCTCTGCTAATGCTACTATAGCAAAGGTGCGTGAATAGAACGTTATCCCTGATCTTTTGGAGGGAATCGTAAGATGACTAATGATAAAGGATTACAGGATGCTCGAATCAAGATCGGCACGAAGCAGACGATGCGGATTGTCGAACAAGATGGAGCTGAAGAAGTCTATGTTGCGCAGGATGCAGAACAGCATCTGATTACGAAGATCGTACAGTTATGTGAGAAGCATGCCGTCAAAGTCACCTACGTGGAGACAATGAAGGAGCTCGGCAAAGCTTGCGGGATTGAAGTCGGAAGTGCGATGGCTGTCATCCTTAAATAAAGGAAGTCAGGAACGTTTTTGCAGGTCGAAGGACAGGCAAGAACTTTTCATTTGTCTTTTTATGAACCGCCTGGCTCTGTGGGCTTAACAGACGGTTTACAAAAGGATCAAACATATTGGAAGGAGGTGGCAATACAATGCCAACTATTAATCAATTGGTCCGTAAAGGACGTCAAGCGAAAATCGAGAAATCGAAGTCTCCTGCACTGCAAAAAGGGTTTAACGCTCTGAAACGTCAAGAGACAAACCTGAGTGCTCCACAAAAACGTGGTGTTTGTACTCGTGTAGGTACGATGACTCCGAAAAAACCTAACTCCGCGCTTCGTAAGTATGCTCGTGTACGTTTAACTAACCGTATCGAGGTTACTGCTTACATTCCAGGTATCGGTCACAACTTGCAAGAGCACAGCGTAGTACTCGTACGCGGTGGTCGTGTAAAAGACTTACCAGGGGTTCGTTACCATATCGTTCGTGGTGCTTTGGATACTGCGGGTGTTAACAACCGCATGCAAGCTCGCTCCAAATATGGTACAAAACGTCCGAAAGAAAAGAAATAATTTGATGATCGTGCAGACAATAGCACTGCATATTTAAGAAAGGGGGATAAACATGCCAAGAAAAGGCCCAGTTACCAAAAGAGACGTGCTGCCGGATCCGGTGTATAACAGCAAACTTGTTACTCGCCTGATTAACCGCATCATGATCGACGGAAAACGTGGAGTTGCTCAAAGCATTCTTTATAATTCGTTCAACCTGATCCAAGAACGTACAGGAAATGATCCTATGGAAGTATTCGAGGCGGCAATCAAAAACATCATGCCAGTTCTCGAAGTTAAAGCTCGCCGTGTCGGTGGTGCTAACTATCAAGTACCTATCGAAGTTAAGCCGGAGAGACGTACTTCCCTTGGTCTGCGTTGGCTCGTAAACTACTCCCGCAACCGCGGCGAGAAGACGATGGAAGAGCGTTTGGCTGCTGAAATCATTGATGCATCCAACAACACTGGCGCATCCGTGAAGAAACGCGAAGACACACACAAAATGGCTGAAGCGAACAAAGCATTCGCACACTACCGCTGGTAGGATTCAAGCCTGTTTTCAAAAATTTATGTTTTTGAAGGGAGTACCTATTCATGGCAAGAGAGTTCTCCTTGAAAAATACACGTAATATCGGTATCATGGCACACATTGACGCTGGTAAAACTACCACTACAGAACGTATCCTGTTTTACACAGGCCGTACGCACAAAATCGGTGAAGTTCACGAAGGTGCTGCGACTATGGACTGGATGGAGCAAGAGCAAGAGCGTGGTATCACTATCACGTCCGCTGCTACAACTGCTCAGTGGAAGGGCTACCGCGTTAATATCATTGATACTCCAGGTCACGTTGACTTCACCGTTGAAGTTGAACGTTCCCTGCGTGTATTGGACGGGGCCGTCGGCGTATTTAGTGCGAAAGAGGGCGTTGAGCCACAATCCGAGACTGTTTGGAGACAAGCAGACCGTTATGGCGTACCTCGTATCGCTTATGTTAATAAAATGGATATCATTGGTGCAGACTACCTGAATGTTGTTAAAGACATGCGTGAGCGTCTGCAAGCTAATGCAGTTGCGATTCAGTTGCCAATCGGTGCTGAAAACGACTTCGTTGGTATCATTGATATCGTTGAAATGAAAGCTATCCAGTACAAAGACGATCTGGGTAAAGATCCGGTAGATATCGAGATCCCAGCAGATCTGTTAAGTACTGTTGAAGAGCTTCGCATGGAACTGGTAGAGAAAGTTGCAGAACTGGACGAAGACCTGATGATGAAATACCTCGAAGGTGAAGAGCTGACAATCGACGAGATTAAATCTGCTCTGCGTAAAGGTGTTTGTGACGTTAAGATCTTCCCAGTAATCTGTGGTTCCTCTTACCGCAACAAAGGCGTTCAGCCGATGTTGGATGCTGTAATCGACTACCTGCCGTCTCCTCTGGATGTACCGGCGATCAAAGGTGAGCTCGAAGACGGTACAGAAGAAGTTCGTCATTCTTCGGATGAAGAGCCTTTCTCTGCACTCGCATTCAAAATCATGACTGACCCTTATGTTGGTAAACTGACATTCTTCCGTGTATACTCTGGTGTACTGCAATCCGGTTCTTACGTTGTGAATGCTACTAAAGGCAAACGCGAACGTATCGGTCGTATCCTGCAGATGCACGCCAACAGCCGTGAAGAAATCAGCGTAGTATACGCTGGTGACATCGCTGCCGCTGTAGGTTTGAAAGATACAGGAACAGGTGATACACTGTGTGATGAGAAACACCCGATCATTCTGGAGTCCATGAACTTCCCTGATCCGGTTATCGAAATCGCTGTAGAACCTAAAACCAAAGCAGACCAAGACAAAATGGCAACTGCTCTGGGCAAACTGACAGAAGAAGATCCTACTCTGCGCGCTTCAACTAACGAAGAAACAGGTCAAACGATCCTGGCAGGTATGGGTGAGCTTCACCTTGATATCATCATCGACCGTATGCGTCGTGAATTCAAGGTTGATACTAACGTAGGTCAACCTCAGGTTGCTTATCGTGAGACATTCCGTCAGCCAGCTCGCGTCGAAGGTAAATTCGTACGTCAATCCGGTGGTCGTGGTCAATACGGTCACGTATGGGTTGAATTCGAACCTCTCGAAGCAGGTACTGGTAACCAATTCGAAAGCAAAATCGTCGGTGGTTCCGTACCAAGAGAATACGTTGGTCCAGCACTTGCAGGTATCGAGGAGCAAATGAAGAATGGTGTCATTGCTGGCTTCCCGGTTGTAGACGTTAAAGCTACAGTTGTAGACGGATCTTATCATGATGTCGATTCCAACGAGATGGCATTTAAAATTGCCGGTTCGATGGCACTCAAAGCAGCTAAAGACAAGTGTAAGCCTGTCCTGCTTGAGCCAATCATGAAAGTTGAAGTTACAGTACCAGAAGAGTACATGGGTGACGTAATGGGTATGCTGAACTCCCGTCGCGGCCGTATCGAAGGTATGGATTCCCGCAGCGGTACTCAAATTATCCGTGCTAAAGTACCTCTGTCTGAAATGTTTGGTTATTCCACAACACTTCGTTCCGGTACACAGGGACGCGGCGTGTTCTCCATGGAACTTTCTCATTACGAAGAAGTACCTAAGAGCATTGCTGAAGCAGTTAGCTCCAAAGCTAACGGCTAATACGTTCTCTCTTTGTTTTTACCTATGGGATGTGCAGAGAGCGGCTTGACCGCTTTCTGAACTACATTCTGTACTTATTTCAATACACAACACTACCTTTAAGGAGGATATGTTTAAAATGGCTAAAGCTAAATTTGAACGTAATAAACCGCACGTTAATATCGGTACTATCGGTCACGTCGATCATGGTAAAACAACTCTGACAGCTGCAATCACTACTGTACTGTCCAAAACTTATGGCGGTGCTGCTGTAGCATTCGACCAGATCGACAAAGCTCCAGAAGAGCGCGAGCGCGGTATCACTATCTCTACTGCACACGTAGAATACGAAACTCCTAACCGTCACTATGCACACGTTGACTGCCCAGGTCACGCCGATTATGTTAAAAACATGATCACTGGTGCTGCACAAATGGACGGAGCGATCCTGGTTGTATCCGCAGCTGATGGCCCAATGCCACAGACTCGTGAGCACATCCTGTTGTCCCGTCAGGTAGGCGTTCCTTACATCGTTGTATTCCTGAACAAATGCGACATGGTTGAAGACGAAGAGCTTCTGGAACTGGTTGAAATGGAAGTTCGCGATCTGCTGAGCGAATACGAATTCCCAGGCGACGACACTCCAATCACTCGTGGTTCTGCTCGCGAAGCACTGCAAAACCCTGATGGTGAGTGGGCTAAGAGAATCGTTGAAATGTTCGAAACTATCGACACTTACATCCCAACTCCAGAACGTCAAACTGACAAGCCTTTCCTGATGCCTGTCGAGGACGTATTCTCCATCACTGGTCGTGGTACAGTTGCTACTGGCCGTGTAGAGCGTGGTATCGTTAAAGTCGGCGATGAAATCGAAATCGTTGGTATCCACGAAGAAACTAAAAAATCCGTAGTTACGGGCGTAGAAATGTTCCGTAAATTGCTGGATTCCGCTCAAGCGGGTGACAACATCGGCGCACTGCTGCGTGGTGTTGATCGTACTCAAATCGAGCGTGGACAAGTACTGTCCAAACCGGGTTCCGTTAACCCACACACTGAGTTCTCCGCTCAAGTTTACGTTCTGACAAAAGAAGAAGGTGGCCGTCACAAGCCTTTCTTCAGTGGTTACCGTCCACAGTTCTACTTCCGTACAACTGACGTAACAGGTATCATCACTCTGCCAGAAGGTACTGAAATGGTTATGCCTGGTGATAACATCACAGTTACAGTATCCCTGATCAACCCAATCGCTATCGAAGAAGGTACTCGCTTCGCGATTCGTGAAGGCGGACGTACTGTAGGCGCTGGCGCGGTTGCTAGCATCTCTAAATAATAAATCTTTCCTGACAATCCTTCGGGATAAGGAAGATTTTCAATAAGCAACATTGTATTGTGCCGAAGCAACATTGTATCCTAATCGAACGTATAGATAAGGCCTGCTTCCTTCATTGTGAAGCAGGCCTTATTTTTTTATGGAAAAGTTTCAAAAAAGACTTGCGTCAAAGCTGACTCATCATATATAATAGTTAATGTTGTGCTGAGACGTTGCGATGATGTGAGAGGTTACTGACACACCCGGCTCCTTTGCCATGAGCGGTGCGGTCAGAAAATTTTCACGGAGTATGTCCGATAATAAATTGGGCGATAGAAGGAGGGACTAAAATGGCAAAGCAGAAAATTCGTATTCGCTTGAAAGCATACGATCACAGAATTCTTGATCAATCCGCAGAGAAAATCGTTGAAACGGCTAAACGTTCCGGCGCAGGAGTATCCGGACCGATCCCGCTGCCGACTGAGAAGCAAATCATTACGATTCTTCGCGCGGTACACAAATACAAAGATTCTCGTGAGCAATTCGAACAACGTACACATAAACGTTTGATCGACATTGTAAACCCAACTCCACAAACTGTGGATGCTCTGATGCGTCTGGACTTACCGTCTGGCGTAGATATCGAAATTAAATTGTAATCCACATAGATTGTGGTACTACGGAAAGTAGAAAGAGGTGTCAACATGAAAGGTATCTTAGGAAGAAAACTGGGTATGACTCAAGTCTTTACCGCGGAAGGTAACGTTATTCCTGTAACGGTTATCGAAGCTGGACCATGTGTGGTTCTGCAGAAGAAAGACCTGGAAAATGACGGATACGAAGCGGTACAAATCGGTTTTGCCGACAAGAAAGCTAATCGCGCAAACAAACCGGAAGCAGGACATGCTACTAAAGCAAACACTGTGCCTAAGCGCTACGTTCGCGAAATTCGCAATGTTGATCTCGCTAGTGTCGAGGTTGGACAGGAACTGAAAGCAGATTTGTTTGCTGAAGGTGAATTCGTTGATGTAACGGGTATTTCCAAAGGTAAAGGTTTTGCCGGCGTAATTAAACGTTGGGGCCAAAGCCGCGGACCAATGTCTCACGGTTCCCGTTACCATCGTAGACCAGGTTCCATGGGTTCCATCCAGGCTAACCGTGTACCAAAAGGTAAACGTCTGCCAGGACATATGGGTCATGATACAGTAACGATCCAACGTCTTGAAGTTATTCGCGTCGATGCTGAGCGTAACGTGATTCTCGTTAAAGGCTCCATCCCAGGCCCGAAAAACAGCTTCGTTAAAGTAAAAGAAACGGTGAAGAAATAAGTAAAAAAGAAAGGAGGAACATGAAATGCCAAAAGTAGCACTTTACAGCATTGATGGCAAACAAGTAGGCGAGATCGAATTGAGTGATTCCGTATTCGGTATCGAGCCTCATGCCAGCGTGCTCCACGATGCAGTAGTTATGCAACGCGCTTCCCTTCGTCTGGGTACTCACAAAGTAAAAGGACGTTCTGAAGTACGCGGTGGTGGACGCAAACCTTGGAAACAAAAAGGAACTGGACGTGCCCGTCAGGGTTCTATCCGCTCTCCACAATGGAAAGGCGGCGGCGTAGTATTCGGACCGACTCCGCGTAGCTATGCTTTCAAACTGCCTAAAAAAGTTCGTCGTCTGGCGATCAAATCGGCTCTGTCTTCCAAAGTGATTGCTAACGAAATCATCGTTCTGGACGCTCTGACTCTGAGCACTCCAAAAACAAAAGACTTCGTAGCGATTCTGAACAACCTGAACGTAGACCGCAAAGCACTGGTAGTTGCTTCGGAATACGACAACAACGTTGCTCTGTCGACTCGTAACATCCCAGGTGTTAAATTCGTTGCAGCTGATGGTGTAAATGTTCTCGACGTGCTCGTTCACGACAAACTGATTCTGACTAAGGATGCAGTTCAGAAGGTACAGGAGGTGTTCGCGTAATGAAGGATCCTCGTGATATCATTAAGCGTCCGGTAATTACTGAGCGCACTGCTGAGTATATGAGCGAATTGAAGTATGCTTTCGAAGTAGACATTCGTTCTAACAAAACCGAAATCAAAAAGGCAATTGAAGAAATCTTCAAAGTGAAAGTGTCGAAAGTCAACACTCTTCGCATGCCTGCTAAACCAAAACGCTATGGTCGCTACAATGGCTATACTTCCGAATGGAAAAAAGCTATCGTAACATTGACTTCAGATAGCAAACCGCTAGAGTTTTTTGAATCTGTAGAGTAAGGAGGGACAACCTGTGCCTATTAAAAAGTACAAACCGACATCGCCGGCTCGTCGTAATATGAGTGTTTCTACATTCGAAGAGATTACAACGAATCAACCGGAGAAAACGTTGCTGGCTCCACTTTTCAAAAAAGCTGGCCGCAACAACCAAGGTAAAATCACTGTTCGTCACCACGGCGGCGGACACAAACGTAAATACCGTATCATCGACTTCAAACGCAACAAAGATGGAATACCAGGTCGCGTTGCTACAATCGAGTACGATCCAAACCGTACTTCTAACATTGCACTGCTGCATTATGCAGATGGTGAAAAACGCTATATCATCGCTCCAAAAGGTTTGAAAGTTGGAGATCAAGTATTCTCCGGCGCGGACGCTGATATCAAAATCGGTAACTCCCTTCCACTGGAAAACATTCCGGTTGGTACAGTTATCCACAACATCGAATTGAAACCAGGTAAAGGTGGTCAGCTGGTACGTGCAGCTGGTACGGAAGCCCAATTGCTTGGTAAAGAAGAAAAATACGTGTCTATCCGCCTGTCTTCCGGTGAAGTACGTCGTGTACTGAAAGTATGCCGCGCTACTATTGGTTCTGTAGGTAACGAAGATCACGAATTGATCAAAATCGGTAAAGCTGGTCGTAACCGCTGGTTGGGCAAACGTCCACAAGTTCGAGGCGTAGTTATGAACCCTAACGATCACCCACACGGTGGTGGTGAAGGTAAAGCTCCTATCGGTCGTAAATCTCCAATGTCACCTTGGGGTAAACCAACTCTGGGTTACAAAACTCGTAAAAAAGGTAAAGCTTCCGATCAATACATCATTCGTCGCCGCACGAAGTAATCTTTGTGCGTGACTGATGTACCCGGTATAGAAGCATGAACAGTGAAGGGAGGATTTCAACGATGAGCCGTAGTCTTAAAAAAGGTCCTTTCGTGGATGGATACTTGCTGAAAAAAGTAGAAGTGCTGGATGCTGATAGCAAAAAAGCAGTGATCAAAACTTGGTCCCGTCGCTCTACAATTTTCCCACAATTCATCGGACACACATTTGCAGTCTATGATGGACGCAAACACGTGCCTGTATACGTTACTGAGGATATGGTAGGACACAAACTCGGTGAGTTTGCTCCAACTCGTACGTACAAAGGTCACACTGATGACGACAGAAAAACAAGACGTTAATATAGAGTGGTAACAGTAAGAGAGGAGGTCACGCAATGCAAGCGAAAGCACATGCAAAGTTTGTACGCATCGCTCCGCGCAAAGTTCAACTCGTTGTTGATCTGATCCGCGGTAAGCAAGTTGGTGACGCGATCGCAATTCTGCGTCATACACCAAAATCTGCGTCTCCGGTAGTTGAGAAATTGCTCAATTCCGCAATCGCAAACGCTGAGTTTATCAGCTCCGAGAAAAACGAATCTGTGGACGTGAACAGCCTGTTCATCTCCGAGGTTTACGTAAACCAAGGTCCTACTTTGAAACGTTTCCGCCCTCGTGCAATGGGACGCGCAAGTAAGATCAACAAACGTACTAGCCACATTTCTTTGGTGGTAACTGAAAAATAAAAGGAGGGAAAACGTGTGGGCCAAAAGGTAAATCCCATCGGATTGCGTGTAGGTGTTATCCGTGACTGGGAATCTAAATGGTATGCTGGTAAAGATTTTGGCGATCTTCTTCTTGAAGACGTTAAGATTCGTGAATACCTGAAGAAGAAACTGAAGGAGTCCGCTGTCTCCCGTATCGAAATCGAGAGAGCGGCTAATCGCGTGAACGTTACAATCCACACTGCAAAACCAGGTATGGTTATCGGACGCGGTGGTTCTGAAGTTGAAGTTCTTCGTAACGAAGTGACTAAAATTTCGAACGGCAAAAAAGTTCACATCAACATTTCCGAAATTAAGAATCAAGATCTGGATGCAATTCTCGTTGCTGAAAGCATTGCACAACAACTGGAACGTCGTGTTTCTTTCCGTCGTGCTCTGAAACAATCGATTCAAAGAACTATGCGCTCTGGCGCAAAAGGTATTAAAACAGCCGTTAGCGGACGTCTTGGCGGAGCTGAAATCGCCCGTTCCGAAGGTTATAGCGAAGGAACTGTTCCACTGCATACACTGCGTGCTGATATCGACTACGGTACAGCAGAAGCTCATACTACTTATGGCCGTATCGGCGTAAAAGTATGGATCTATCGTGGCGAGGTTCTTCCTACGGCTAAGAAACAAGCTGCTCAGGAAGGAGGCAACTAATCATGTTGGTACCTAAACGTGTAAAACACCGTAAACAGCATCGTCCAGGTATGAAAGGACGCGCTAAAGGCGGTACTGAATTGAACTTTGGTGAATTTGGTCTGCAATCTTTGGAGCCTGCTTGGGTGACAAACCGTCAGATCGAAGCTGCCCGTATTGCTATGACTCGTTATATCAAACGTGGTGGTAAAGTATGGATCAAAATTTTCCCGGATAAGCCAATCACTCAAAAACCTCTTGAGGTTCGTATGGGTAGCGGTAAAGGTAACGTAGAAAAATGGGTTGCCATCGTAAAACCAGGAAAAATTATGTTTGAACTTGCCGGCGTATCTGAGGAAATCGCGCGTGAAGCAATGCGTCTGGCTTCCCATAAGCTGCCTGTTAAAACTAAGTTTGTGAAACGTGAAGAATTGGGTGGTGAAGCAAATGAAGGCTAATGAATTGCGCAACCTTACCACTGCTGAAATCGAGCAAAAGATTGCTGGTTTTAAAGAGGAACTCTTTAACCTGCGCTTTCAACTTGCTACCGGTCAATTGGATAACCCTACTCGCATTAGTGCCGTTCGCAAGCAAATTGCACGCGCTAAAACAGTAGTTCGTGAAAGAGAACTCGGAATTACTTCATAATATCCAATATTTGACGGACTGTGAGCCCGTCAGCAAGGGAGGAGGCCCACTATGAGCGAACGCAATGCCCGTAAAGTACAGGTTGGTAAAGTTGTCAGCGACAAGATGGACAAAACAATCGTTGTAGCTGTTGAAACTTACAAAAAGCATGATCTGTATCACAAACGCATTAAGTACACTAAGAAATTCAAAGCTCATGATGAAAACAACACTGCGAAAATCGGTGATACTGTTAAAATCATGGAAACTCGTCCACTGTCTAAAGACAAGAACTGGAGACTCGTGGAGATCGTAGAAGAAGCAGTCATCATTTGATGATTAACGATAAGTTGCCTGGAAGGAGGAACTAGAAATGATTCAACCATTTACACGTTTGGCTGTAGCCGATAACTCCGGCGCAAAAGAACTGATGTGTATCCGCGTATTGGGTGGTACTGGACGTCGTACAGCTGCAATCGGTGACACAATCGTGTGTTCTGTAAAACAAGCAACACCAGGCGGCGTTGTCAAAAAGGGTGATGTAGTTAAAGCAGTAGTTGTTCGTACGAAGAGCTCTGTTCGTCGTAAAGACGGTTCTTACATCGCATTTGATGAAAACGCAGCGGTAGTAATCAAAGACGATAAAGGCCCTCGTGGTACTCGTATCTTTGGACCAGTTGCTCGTGAACTGCGCGATCGCGATTACATGAAAATCGTTTCCCTGGCTCCAGAAGTCATCTAAACGATTCTGATATAGGGCCCTGTGCCTGAGTGAGTTATAGGAGGTGTACAGAAATGGCTAAAGTGAAAAAAGTTTTGGAATCCCACAACAACAAGCTGCACGTTAAAAAGGATGACACGGTTATCGTAATCAGTGGTAAAGACAAAGGTAAAAAAGGTCGCATTATCGCTGCTTACCCTCGTGAAAACCGCGTGCTGGTTGAAGGTGTGAACATGATTACGAAGCACCAAAAACCTTCTCAATTGAATCCGCAAGGCGGACGTATTGAGCAAGAAGCACCTATCCACGTGTCTAACGTAATGCACGTTGATCCAAAGGACGGCAAAAAAGTAACCCGCGTTGGTTACAAAACACTGGACAACGGCAAGAAAGTTCGTGTGGCTAAGCGCTCCGGCGATACAATCGACTAATAATTTCTGTTAAAGAAAGGAGGACCTTCCCCAATGGCTTCAAGAATGAAAGATATGTACCTGAATGAAATCGTTCCTGCTCTGACTACGAAGTTTCAATACAAAACGGTAATGCAAGTACCGAAAGTAGAGAAAATCGTTATCAACATGGGTGTGGGCGAAGCGGTATCGAACTCTAAAGTTCTGGATTCTGCTGTAAGTGATCTTCAACTGATCTCTGGTCAAAAGCCTATCATCACTCGCGCTAAAAAATCCATCGCTGGATTTAAACTGCGTGAAGGTATGCCAATCGGTGTTAAAGTAACACTGCGCGGCGAGCGCATGTACTACTTCCTGGACAAACTGGTGAACATTACACTGCCACGCGTACGTGACTTCCGTGGTGTTTCTTCCAAAGCGTTTGACGGTCGTGGTAACTACACACTGGGTCTTAAAGAGCAACTGATCTTCCCAGAGATCGAGTACGATAAAGTCGATAAAGTACGTGGTATGGATATCGTTATCGTAACAACTGCGAAAACAGACGAAGAGTCCCGCGAGCTTCTGACTCAACTGGGAATGCCTTTCGTAAAATAAGATGAACGATGTACGGGGTTCGAATATAAGCCCCTTTTTCTCCGAAAATATTTAGGAGGTGTCAGGCGAAGTGGCAAAAACTTCAATGAAAGTCAAACAACAGCGTACTCCGAAGTTCAAAGTGCGTGCTTACACTCGTTGCGAACGTTGTGGTCGTCCACATTCCGTTTTGCAAAAGTTTAAAATCTGCCGTATTTGCTTCCGCGAATTGGCTTACAAAGGCCAGATTCCTGGCGTGAAAAAAGCAAGCTGGTAAATCATTGATTAACAGGAAGGAGGTTCACACACATGTCTATGTCAGATCCAATTGCTGATATGCTTACACGTATTCGTAACGCCAACACTGTGCGTCACGAAACAGTAGAAGTTCCAGCTTCCAAAATGAAAAAGCAAATCGCTGATATTCTGAAGCGCGAAGGCTTCATCCGTGATGCTGAATTTGTTGAGGACAACAAACAAGGAATTATCCGTATCTTCCTGAAGTACGGTCAAAATAACGAGCGCGTAATCACTGGTCTGAAACGTATCAGTAAACCAGGACTTCGTGTTTACACAAAGAGCAACGAGGTTCCTCGCGTTCTTGGTGGACTCGGAATCGCGATCATCTCTACTTCTGGTGGAGTAGTAACTGATAAAGAGGCTCGTCAAGCAAAAAGCGGCGGCGAAGTTATTTGCTACGTTTGGTAATTGACGTCATAAAATAAGGAGGTGCAATGCAATGTCCCGTATTGGTCGTAAACCAATTGAAGTACCAAGTGGTGTAGAGGTGACTCTGAACAACACTACTCTGACGGTTAAAGGTCCGAAAGGAAGTCTTTCCCGCCAACTTCACCAAGATATGAAAGTAGTCATCGAAGGTAACGTGATCACGATTGAGCGTCCTTCTGACAACAAACTGCATCGTTCCCTGCACGGAACTACACGCAGCGTAGTAAGCAACATGGTAAGCGGAGTAACTACTGGTTTCTCCAAAGCTCTTGAACTGGTTGGTGTCGGATACCGCGCAAGCAAATCTGGCGACAAAATCGTTCTGAATGTTGGTTACTCTCACCCGGTAGAAATCACTCCAGAAGCTGGCATCGAGTTCGATGTTCCTTCTAACACACGTATCGTCGTTAACGGTATCGACAAAGAGCGCGTAGGTGCTTATGCAGCGAAAATCCGTTCCGTTCGTGAACCAGAACCGTATAAAGGTAAAGGTATCAAGTACGAAGGCGAACGTATTCTTCGTAAAGAAGGTAAAGCTGGTAAGAAGAAGTAAGCTAGGGGATAATCGTGCATTACCCCGAGCTGCTTAGCTTGAAGCTAGCTTATGTAAAATGAAAGGAGTGAAAGATAACTCATGATTACTAAAGCGGATAAAAACAAAGCTCGTCTGAAAAGACACCTTCGTGTTCGTAAGAACATCACTGGTACAGCTGCACGTCCACGTCTGAACGTGTTCCGTTCTTCTAAACACATCTATGCTCAATTGATCGATGACGTGGCTGGCGTAACTCTCGTTGCTGCTTCCACTCTGGATAAAGAGATCGGTGAAATCAAAAACGGCGGTAGCGTTGAAGCAGCTGCTCAAGTTGGCGAACTGATCGCAAAACGTGCAAAAGACAAAGGACACGAAGTTGTAGTATTCGATCGCGGTGGCTATTTGTATCACGGACGGATTAAAGCCCTGGCAGATGCAGCTCGTGAAGCGGGTCTTCAATTTTAATCTATTGCAAAAAGGAGGTAAACGACTTGCGTATTGATCCAAATACTTTGGAACTGACTGAAAGAGTAGTTCACATCAACCGTGTTGCTAAAGTAGTAAAGGGCGGACGTCGCTTTAGCTTTAGCGCACTCGTAGTAGTGGGCGATGGTAAAGGCTGGGTTGGTGCTGGTCTGGGTAAAGCTGGCGAAGTACCTGATGCGATCCGTAAAGGTATCGACGATGCTAAGAAAAACCTGATCCACGTACCACTCGTAGGAACAACAATTCCTCACCTGGTAAACGGTAAATTCGGCGCAGGCCGCGTTATGCTGAAACCAGCTTCTGAAGGTACTGGCGTTATCGCTGGTGGTCCAGTTCGTGCTGTTCTGGAACTTGCTGGCGTAGGCGACATTTTGACAAAATCCCTGGGTTCTTCGAATTCCATGAATATGGTTAATGCTACACTGGAAGGCTTGTCTCGCCTGAAACGTGCTGAAGATGTAGCAAAACTGCGTGGAAAAACAATCGAAGAGCTGCGCGGCTAAGGAGGGAATCTCATGGCTAAATTGGAAATTACCCTCGTCCGTAGCGTGATTGGCCGTCCAGAAACACAACGTGTTACTGTGAAAACTTTGGGTCTGCGTAAGCTGAACCATTCGGTCATTCAAGAAGATAATGCTGCAATTCGCGGCATGGTTAACCAAGTAAAACACTTGGTATCTGTAAAAGAAATTCAAGGCTAATTGATCGAAAGATTAGCCTATTATCAATAAGGAGGTGCAACGAACGATGAAATTGCATGAGCTTTCACCAGCTCCTGGTTCCCGCAAAGAACGCAAACGCGTAGGTCGTGGTACTAGTAGCGGTACAGGTAAAACATCGGGTCGTGGTCACAAAGGACAAAACTCCCGCTCTGGCGGTGGCGTTCGTCCAGGATTTGAAGGCGGACAAAACCCATTGTATCGTCGTTTGCCGAAACGTGGATTTGTTAACCCAACCCGTAAAGAGTATGCTCTGGTAAATGTAGCTGACCTGAACAGTCTGGCTGCTGGAACTGAAGTAACTCCTGAGTTCCTGATGGAGCAAGGTATGGTTAAAAATGCACGCAGCGGTATCAAGATCCTGGGTAACGGTGATCTGACTGTAAAACTGACTGTAAAAGCTAACAAGTTCTCTCAATCTGCGGTAGAGAAGATCGAGGCTGCCGGCGGTAAAACCGAGGTGATCTAATGTTCAAGACCCTGAGCAATATATGGCGGGTGGAAGATCTTAGAAATCGGATACTTTTTACTTTGCTGGTGCTGATCGTCTACCGTATCGGTTCGTTTGTACCAGTACCTGGAGTAAACACGGAAGTTTTCACTGCTGTAAATAACCAGGGGCAAGAATTGTTCGGTCTTCTAAACACTTTCTCCGGTGGAGCATTGTCTCGTTTCTCGATCTTTGCTCTCGGAATCATGCCGTATATCACTGCGTCCATCATTGTACAGCTCTTGTCGATGGACGTTATTCCGAAACTTGCGGAATGGGCCAAACAAGGGGAACACGGTAAAAAGAAACTGGCGCAGGTCACCCGTTATGGTACGATCATTTTGGGTCTGATCCAGGCTTTTGGTACGTCCATCGGTTTTAACCGATTGTATAATACAGAGATGATTCCAGGCGCTACGTTCTGGAGTTACGCTCTGATTGCAATCGTGTTGACTGCAGGTACATCTTTCTTGATGTGGCTGGGTGAGCAAATTACCGAAAAAGGAATTGGTAACGGGATTTCGATTATTATCTTTGCTGGTATCGTTGCGGCAATCCCGCAGCATATCCGTGATATGGTTCAATCGGATTTCCTTACACAGGGTCAGACGTTCATGAATGTGATCAAGCTGGCTGTTGTGGTTATCGTTGTCGTTCTGGTCGTTGTTGGGGTTATTTTCATTCAACAAGGTATCAGAAAAATTCCGGTACAATACGCAAAACGTGTTGTAGGCAACAAAATGTATGGTGGACAAAATACTCATATTCCATTGAAGATTAACTCAGCTGGGGTAATTCCTGTTATCTTTGCAGTGTCATTGCTTCAGTTCCCAGTGATTATCGCCAACTTCTGGTCGACTCACTTATGGGCTCAATGGGTGACAAAAAATCTATCATACAATCAGCCTTTAGGTATGGTTCTTTATGTAATCATGATTATAGGCTTTACGTTTTTCTATACATTTGTACAAATGAATCCTACGCAAATGGCAGATAATATGAAGAAGAATGGTGGTTACATTCCGGGTGTACGTCCAGGCAAACCTACGGCAACGTATCTGACAAAAGTTATGACACGTTTGACGATGACAGGTTCTCTGTTCCTTGCACTCATCTCTGTAATGCCAGTATTCCTCGGGGCGATCTCCGGTTTGCCTCAATCGGTACAAATCGGTGGTACATCGCTTCTCATCGTAATCGGTGTTGCACTGGATACGATGAAAACGATCGAAAGCCAACTTATCAAACGCCATTACAAAGGTTTTATCAATAAATAAACGGCAGGTTCCGGTGAATGAGTGTACTCATTTTAACCGGCACCTTTCCGTGCTGTTCTTGCAATAGTCGTTTTAGGGGGAGTGAAGTAGCGTGAACATCATATTCATGGGACCTCCGGGAGCGGGTAAAGGAACCCAAGCTGCTGTTATTGTAAAGGAGCTTGGTATTCCTCATATCTCAACAGGCGATGCATTTCGTCTGGCAATCAAGCAGGAGACACCAATTGGTGTAAAGGCGAAGTCCTACATCGACCAGGGTCTGCTTGTACCGGATGACGTAACCAACGGAATTGTGGAAGAGCGACTCGCTCAACCTGATTGTGAGAAAGGTTTTTTGCTTGACGGTTATCCAAGAACGCTGGCTCAGGCTGAAGCGCTCGACAACATGCTGGCAGCAATGGACCGTAAGCTCGATCATGTAATCAATTTGAAAGTAGACCGTGACAAGCTACTCGTTCGTATTACTGGACGACGCATTTGCAGAACTTGCGGTGCTACCTATCATATTGTTTTCAATCCACCTAAACAAGAAGGCATTTGCGATCTTGATGGTGGTGAGCTCTACCAGAGACCGGACGACAACGAAGAGAGCGTAGCAACTCGTCTTGACGAGTATGGTAACAAAACGGCCCCGCTACTGACTTACTACGGTGACCAAGGTTTGCTGAGAGACATTGATGGCGAACAAGGCATTGACAAAGTATCAACTGATATTGTGTCACTGCTTCGGGATTAAGCGAAATGATCATTTGCAAATCCGAAACAGAACTTGGCTTTATGCGAGAAGCAGGGCGAATCGTTGCTGAGACTCATGCTCTGATCAAGCAGTACATCGAGCCAGGTATTACAACGGAAGAGCTTGATGCATTTGCAGATCGTTACATTCGTAGCCAGAATGCCTTGCCGTCATTCAAAGGATACAATGGTTTTCCTGCCAGTATTTGTGCTTCGGTGAACGAAGAACTCGTTCATGGATTCCCAAGCAAACGCAAACTGCAAGAGGGCGACATCGTGACTTTCGATATTGGAGCCCAATATCAGGGATATCACGGTGATTCGGCGTGGACATATCCGGTTGGCAATATATCCGATGAAGCAAAGCGCCTTTTGGATGTTACAGAGGGAGCTTTATTTGCAGGTTTAGAGCTAGTGAAGCCGGATGTGCGTCTGTTTACTATATCGCATGCAATACAGCGTTTTATCGAGGATGCCGGCATGTCTGTCGTACGTGAGTACGTAGGTCACGGTATCGGAACCAAGTTGCATGAAGATCCGAAGATTCCGAATTACGGAATCGCAGATCGTGGACCACGCCTCAAACCAGGCATGGTACTTGCAATCGAGCCGATGGTGAACGCTGGCGGACGTCACGTTAGAACGTTGGAAGACAAATGGACAGTAGTTACGGTAGACGGCTCACTGTGCGCCCACTTTGAACATACAGTTGCGGTTACACCGGACGGTATGGAGATTTTCACAAAACTGAATGCGTAGGTGATTTTGTTGAAGACAGGAACATCCCCGCAGGTTGGTCAAATTGTGAAGGTTTCAAAAGGCAAAGGAGCTGGCCAGCCTGCTGTAATCATTGCAATACCGGATGAGAAATTTGTTTATATCGCCGATGGCAACAAACGTAAGTTTGATCAGCCGAAAAAGAAGAGCATTCTTCATTTGGAGCTGACAGCGGTGATCAGCAGCGAAGTTGTAAACAGTTTGCAAGAAAGCGGACGGGTCACAAATGGAAAGCTGCGTCATGCAGTTGCCAAGTTTGTCGAATCTGCCGAAAACAATACGGTCTAAGGAGGAACTCATTGTGGCTAAAGAAGATGTTATTGAGGTAGAAGGCGTGGTTCTTGAACCATTGCCGAATGCAACGTTCAAGGTTGAGCTGGAGAATGGGCATCAGATTCTTGCTCACGTTTCTGGTAAGCTGCGGATGCACTTTATTCGTATTCTGACTGGAGATAAGGTGGTTGTACAACTTTCACCTTATGATTTGACAAAAGGTCGTATAACTTATCGTAAATAAAACACAAATGCAAAAAAGTATGCTATAATAGATACTTATGTGGACTAATTTGTGCTGCAGATAAAATGCTGACGAAATAAGTTTTACAACCGTAAAGCTTAAGGAGGTAATTAACATGAAGGTAAGACCTTCTGTAAAGCCCATCTGCGAAAAATGCAAAGTCATTCGCCGCAAAGGGAATGTAATGGTTATTTGTGAAAACCCGAAACACAAACAAAAGCAAGGTTAATTAATCGAGGAGGTGTAGCGTAATGGCACGTATATCTGGTGTGGATTTACCACGTGATAAGCGCGTTGAGATCGCCTTGACATATATTTTCGGAATCGGTAAAACGACTTCTCAGAAAATTCTGAGTGAAACAGGTATTGACCTGAACACTCGTGTCCGCGATCTGACTGAAGATGAAGTAGGAAAACTGCGTGAAGCAATTGAAAGTACAAAAGTTGAAGGTGATCTTCGTCGTGAGATCTCTTTGAACATTAAACGTCTGATCGAAATCGGATGCTACCGTGGTGTTCGTCACCGTCGTGGTCTGCCGGTTCGTGGACAACGTACTAAAACAAATGCTCGTACACGTAAGGGTCCTCGTCGCACAGTAGCGAACAAGAAGAAGTAAGGGAGGTTAAAGATCAATGGCTAAAGCTAAAAAAGTCGTACGTACTAAACGTCGCGACCGTAAAAATATCGAATCTGGCGTGGCTCATATTCGTTCCACGTTTAACAATACGATCGTTACCATTACGGATCCTCACGGCAACGCTATTTCCTGGGCAAGTTCCGGTGGTCTTGGATTCAGAGGTTCCCGTAAATCCACTCCATTCGCAGCACAGCTTGCAGCAGAAACTGCAGCAAAAGCAGCTATGGAACACGGCATGAAAGTCGTTGAAGTTATGGTTAAAGGTCCTGGCGCAGGTCGTGAAGCAGCGATTCGTTCTCTGCAAGCAGCTGGTCTGGAAGTTAACCTGATTAAGGATGTAACTCCGATTCCGCATAACGGATGCCGTCCACCAAAACGTCGTCGCGTATAATCGAAGCATGTCTCTACAAATGTAGGAAAGCTCCGGCGCAGGCATATCGCTTGCCTGGAATGACTACATGTCTATTGTATAAAGTTTTAGCGACAGTTTCATCGAAGCGACGTTTTGAAGGAGGGATATTGCAGTGATAGAAATCGAAAAGCCGAAAATTGAGACCGTAGATGTAAATGATGAAGGAACCTATGGCAAGTTCATCGTAGAACCTCTCGAACGTGGTTACGGCACAACACTTGGCAATTCACTTCGCCGGATTTTGTTGTCCTCCCTTCCGGGTGCGGCAGTAACTTCTGTACAAATTGATGGTGTATTGCACGAGTTCTCAACGGTTCAAGGCGTAATGGAAGACGTTACCGAGATCATTTTGAACCTCAAGGCCCTCTCTCTGAAGATCCACTCCGATGAAGAAAAAGTGTTGGAGATTGACGCGGAAGGAGATGGCGTAGTCACTGCTGGCGATATCCGTGCAGATAGTGACGTGGAAATCCTTAACCCGGATCTTCATATTGCCACCCTTGCTCCAGGTTCAAGACTCCACATGCGTATTTTTGCTAATCGTGGTCGCGGTTATGTATCGGCAGACAAGAACAAGCGTGCGGATCAGCCAATTGGCGTGATTCCAATCGACTCGATCTATACTCCGATTTCCCGTGTTAACTATGGTATCGAAAATACTCGTGTTGGCCAAGTTACGAACTATGACAAGCTGACGATCGAAATCTGGACGGATGGTAGCATCCGCCCTGAAGAAGCCGTTAGTCTGGGCGCCAAAATTTTGACTGAGCACTTGATGCTGTTCGTTGGTCTGACTGACGAAGCAAAAGATGCTGAAATTATGGTCGAAAAAGAGGAAGACAAAAAAGAGAAAGTGCTTGAGATGACAATCGAAGAACTCGATCTCTCTGTACGTTCTTACAACTGCTTGAAACGTGCCGGCATCAACACGGTGCAGGAACTGACTACTAAATCCGAAGACGATATGATGAAGGTCCGCAACCTGGGACGCAAATCTCTTGAAGAAGTTCAAGAGAAGCTACAGGAACTCGGTCTTGGTCTGCGTCAGGAAGACTAGTCACTTAATCATTGATGAAGGAGGGAATACAAAATGACATACCAAAAATTGGGTCGTAACTCCAGTGCTCGTAAAGCTCTGTTCCGCGATCTGGTAACTGACCTGTTCTTATATGAGCGTATTCAAACGACTGAAGCAAAAGCGAAAGAACTTCGTTCTATCGCTGAGAAGCTGATCACTCTGTCCAAACGTGGAGATCTGCATGCTCGTCGTCAGGTAGCTTCTTTTGTTCGTCGCGAAACTCTTGACGGCAACCAAGATGCAATCCAAAAATTGTTCTCTGAGCTAGCTCCTCGCTATGCAGAGCGTCCAGGTGGATACACTCGTATCCTGAAACTGGGACCTCGTCGTGGTGACGCAGCTCCTATGGTTTACCTTGAACTGGTAGACCGCGTGTAACATGCAGATAAAGAAGGGTGGACAGGGTCTTGTGATTCTGGCAAAGCCCTTTTTTTCTCTGTCTGGGTAAAGTTGTGTTTAACAACATTGAAGGAGGGGGCTCCATCTGGAGCTCCCTCACTTTGTATGTGGATATAAAGGTGAGAAACCATGCGGAATCTATGTATGACTGTCAACTATGACGGAACGAGATATAACGGCTTTCAGACACAGCCTGACGGTAATACCGTTCAGGATCATCTGGAACTAGCGATCTCCTCCATGATTGGGGAACGTCCCAAAATTCATGGCTCAGGACGAACAGACGCAGGTGTACATGCGGTAGGACAGGTGTTTAACTTTTGGACAGAGTCTCCGATTCCTGAGGAACGCTGGCCATTAGCGCTGAATGGTCGCCTCCCGCGGGATATTATCGTCACAGGGGCACGTGAAGTCTCATTAGAGTTTCACTCACGCCGTTCAGCCAAACGTAAAACCTATCGTTATACAATCAATGCGAATCAGTATCCAGATGTGTTTTTGCGTCATATGCAATTACATCATCCAGGTAAACTGAATATCCAGGCGATGAATGAGGCTTTTCAGCATTTTGTAGGCACCTATGACTTTACAACTTTTGCCTCACGTTATTCGCAAAAGCAAAGTCATATCCGTACAGTACTGGAAACCCGCATGGAGGTTGATCTATCGCAAACTCGACCGAATACAAGAGACCAGGGGATTCTACACTTTTATATTACAGGTACCGGGTTTTTACAGCATATGGTGCGGATCATTATGGGTACACTTATTCAGGTTGGAGAAGGTAAGTATACGGCGGAGGATATTCCTCGTATGATTGCAGCTTGTGACCGAAGTGCATCTGGCCCAACAGCGATTAGCAAGGCGTTAACGATGTGGGGCGTTCATTATGATGAAGTGGATCTGTAGATAAAATACTTCTGAATCATTTCAGATAAAAAAGTCTATAAAAACCATAAATAATGCTTGATTAACGTTGAACCATCCTGTAAAATAAAAGTTGTGTTTTCTTGATGGCTCTCCCACAGCCCCCAATCAAGAGAACGACATAAACGGCTTTATCCAATGAATTTTAACAATGTATTATCGTGTATAACAACACAACCAATGAAGAACGATCATATATACAGTTGCATCTCATGCACTGTGAAAATAACATTTATTGAATATCTTCTTGAGCTTCATTGCACGAGGAAAATGGATGTTCAAAAAGACTAAGGAGGAACTTCTCATGCGTACAACTTTTATCGCTAAGCCAAGTGAAGTAGAACGCCAGTGGTACATTATTGATGCTGAAGGCAAAACGCTGGGCCGTCTGGCAAGCGAAGTTGCAGCACTGATCCGCGGTAAGCACAAACCAACTTTCACCCCTCACGTGGATGGCGGCGATTTCGTAATCGTAATCAATGCTGAAAAAATCCATTTGACTGGTAGAAAACTGCAAGACAAAAAATACTATCGTCACTCCATGCATCCAGGTGGTCTGAAAGTGACTACTGCTCAACAGATGCTTGACAACAAGCCTGAGCGTGTAATCGAAGCTGCTGTTCACGGCATGCTGCCAAAAACTCGTCAAGGTAATGCAATGAAGTTGCGCCTGAAAGCATATGCTGGCGTAGAACATCCACATGCAGCACAAAAACCAGAAGTTTACGAACTTCGCGGATAATTAAAAGGAGGACAGTTTCATGGCACAAGTACAATACTATGGGACAGGTCGTCGTAAACATTCGGTAGCACGTGTTCGCCTTGTACCGGGTGAAGGACGCATTGTCATTAACAAACGCGACATCAATGAATATTTCGGTTTGGAAACACTCAAACTGATCGTTAAACAACCACTGAACCTGACTGAAACTCTGGGTAGTTACGATGTAATCGTATTGGCTCATGGTGGCGGTATTACTGGTCAAGCTGGCGCAATTCGTCACGGTATCTCCCGTGCTCTGCTGAAAGCAGATCCTGAACTGCGTGGTTCCCTGAAAAAAGCAGGATTCCTGACTCGTGACCCTCGTATGAAAGAGCGTAAAAAATACGGTCTTAAAGCAGCACGTCGCGCTCCTCAGTTCTCCAAACGTTAATATTCCTTGTTTATCAAGGTTTACAAGCCTCTGGCCTTCACTGGTCAGAGGCTTTGTTTTTGAACAAAATGTATAATGTAGATCTGATGACCATAATATGACCATACAGTTCTAGGGACCCTGTACATCAGAAGCATTTCGTACCAGCATACATAGCGACTTATATAGAGGCATTACGAATCAACGATAAGATACTTTACGTTTTTTATCCTCGAACGAGAGTTACCAAACTCATGATGAAAAGCTTATGAAACAACACCTCAAGCAACCCAAGCAAAACTCAAAAGTGAATTAACTATCCCCAATCTTCCTCTAACAATATTCTTTTACATCTTTCATCCACAGAATTAGGATAAGCTCTCTTCTAAAATAGCAAATTATCATCAACAAGCTGGGTATAACGGGGATAACTTTGTGAGTATGTGAATGAATTTTCGAAAATACACTTTATTTGCAAAAGTTATCAACAACCACTCATAGATTATGCTTCAACAAATCATATATTCACATGATCCTTTCCAAAGAATGCCTATTAATAGGTTTCTTCTATTTACAAGCAAATATCTTTTTAAGATTTATTCAATTTACTCTTGAATTAAGCGTTAACGACTTTTATAATATACTTATAATTCTTAGTAGTTTAGTTGGTTTTATGAAACTTAGATTATTTTAATGAGCGTATGCATCTCTATTTTTTATTTATTAACTTAAAACCAGTTTGGAAAAAAGAATCTAAAATCATGATGGGGGAAATCATATGAATCTTTTGGAAAAAGAAGAACTGGCACGCGTAAAAGCTGAGGAGCTGGAACACGCTTCTGCCGAGCAAATTATTCGATGGGCTGTAGATAATTTTGAGAGTCTTACTTTTGCTTGTAGCTTTGGAGCAGAGGATGTGGTCATTGTTGATATGCTACAGACCATTAGTCCGTCAACAGATATCTTTTATCTAGATACAGATTTTCATTTCCAAGAAACGTATGAGACACGTGATCGTATGGTCGAGCGGTATGGTCTGAATTTTGTAAAAGTCTCACCTAAGCTCACACCTGAAGAACAGGCTGCTGCTCATGGTGAATCACTATGGACGGTTGATCCGAATGCATGCTGCAATATTCGTAAAGTAGAGCCGCTCACTCGCATTCTATCTCAATATGATGCTTGGATTACAGGTATCCGTCGTGATCAGGCACCTACGCGTGCGAATGCTAAAAAGGTAGAGTATGATACAAAGTTCGGCTTGATGAAGTTTAATCCCATTGCAGATTGGACTTCTGAAGATGTATGGAATTATATTCGAGATAACGATATCATTTACAATCCGCTCCATGATCGTAACTATCCAAGTATCGGCTGCGAATATTGCACACGTCAGGTAATGCCTGGTGAGGATCCACGTGCAGGACGCTGGGCTGGGAATGATAAGACGGAGTGTGGCTTGCATAAATAAGTGAGCTGATGAACGAATGAGAGCAGGTCATAGTAGATACCGATAAAGAGCATGTGCAAAACGTACAGGCGATTCGCTATCAATCACTTATATGAGGGAGAGACCAGAATGACATCAATCGTACCGCACGGAGGCAAGCTCGTTCAGCGTATTATAGAAGGAGAAGCACGCGTCCAATTGTTAGAGCAAGCTCGTGGTTGGAAGCAGATTCCAATCAATACATGGACAGTATCCGATCTCGATCTGATCGGTGTAGGTGCATTTTCTCCATTAGAAGGATTTTTGGAAGAGGCGGACTATCATTCGGTTGTTGAACAGATGCGTTTATCCAATGGTCTAGTGTGGAGCATCCCGATTACGCTAGCGTTAGATGAGCAAATAGCTTCTACATTAGAGATTGGTGAGCAGGTGGCCCTAGTAGGCGAAGATGATGGTATTACTTATGGGGTATTGGATGTACGTAGCATATATAAGGTAGATCAGCAAAACGAAGCGATCAAAATATTCAAAACCAATGATCCGGAGCATCCAGGTGTGCAAAAGCTATTATCTCGCCCTGCTACCTATGTAGGCGGCCCGATTCAAGTATTACAGCGTCCAGTTCCGACAAAGTTTGGTGAGTTTTATTTCGATCCTGCAGAGACACGCCGCTTATTTGCGGAAAAGGGCTGGCGGACTGTAGTCGGTTTTCAGACACGTAATCCTGTTCACCGCGCGCATGAATACATTCAAAAGAGCGCAATGGAGATCGTGGATGCCTTATTCCTGAATCCACTCGTTGGTGAAACCAAGTCGGATGATGTTCCAGCTGATGTACGTATGCGCAGTTATCTGGTGCTTCTGGAAAACTATTATCCCCAAGATCGTGCTTTCCTTGGTGTATTTCCAGCAGCAATGCGTTATGCAGGACCGCGGGAAGCGATCTTCCATGCAATGGTGCGTAAAAACTATGGCTGCACCCACTTTATTGTAGGTCGCGATCATGCAGGTGTGGGTGATTATTATGGAACGTATGAAGCACAGGAGATTTTTGCAAATTTTACAGCAGAAGAACTCGATATCACGCCGCTCTTTTTTGAACATAGCTTCTTTTGTACCAAATGTGGAAATATGGCATCTAGCAAAACATGTCCACATGATAAAGAACATCATTTAACCCTTTCTGGAACCAAAGTACGTGCGTTGTTGCGTGATGGTCAATGTCCGCCGCCGGAATTTACACGTCCTGAAGTTGCAGAGGTACTTATTGAAGGTATGGCTGAACACGTCACAACCTGAGTACGAGGTTAGTAAACTGCCATAATGATTGTCTCCATGTTGCTTGCTGCATATAATACAACGGCCGCTCCACGTATATCGTAAAGTAGCCACCCTCTTATCGCTATCTGATCAGGTCATAAGCCTCATTTGGAGAAATGGTTATCCATGTTCTTCTATAAATATGAAATGGTATGACTTATGCTACATTCCATGCAGTGTAGAATGATCTATGATCATCAAGTAGAGCCCTAACGTTATATACCATTCGCTTATTTTGATTTCTTCCGAGCAATCTGGACTATTTGGAAGTGACCAGCAGTGGTTAATGGCGGAAGGGCTCTTTCGTTTGGAACTATTGCTTTCTACGAATTGCCATAGGAATCTTCTTGCAGTTCTTTGCCAACGCAACCGCATACAATGATATAATGGCAATATTATGGGTTTACGCTCAGACAAGATCCATGAAATTCATCATTACAAGGAGTGCGCAACATGCTATCAAGAGACTATGTTTTGGAACTACTAGGCAAAGTGAAAGATCCTCAATATGAATTCCCACTCCTGGAGATGCAATTTATTCGTGATGTCATGGTCAAAGATACACGTATTTCCTTGACTGTGGTCTGTATAGAATTAGGACAGGAGTATAAAGAGTCTGTAGAGCAAGCCATTCGCTCTGCATTCAAAATTGTGGAGCCCATTGATCTGCATATCCGCTTTAGAGAGCCATCTGAGCGTGAAATGGCAACGATAAGACAGCTGTTATCTCCAGATGAACAAAGAGAGCCTACAGCGGAAGAAATCGAGCAAAAAGGTCATGCTGCTGGTCTAGAAAATCTATCTATCATTCATCCAGATTCAGGTGTTCGATTTATAGCGATTGCGAGTGGTAAGGGTGGCGTAGGTAAATCTACAGTCACTGTGAATTTGGCAACCTCGCTTGCTCGTCTGGGTAAAAAAGTAGGTATTATTGACGCTGATATTTACGGCTTTAGCGTACCGGATATGATGGGCATTGAAGAATATCCTCAAGTAGAAGAAGGGCGCATTCAGCCAATCGAACGTTTTGGCGTTAAAGTCATGTCGATGGGCTTCTTTATTCGTGAGAATAACCCGGTCATTTGGCGTGGACCCATGTTAGGGCGTATGCTGAGACAGTTTTTTGCAGATGTTGATTGGGGCGACCTTGATTATATGCTGCTGGATCTGCCACCAGGTACAGGCGACGTAGCACTTGATGTGCACCAGATGTTGCCGCAAAGTAAAGAAGTGCTGGTAACGACTCCGCATGCAACAGCATCGTTCGTTGCGGCACGTGCAGGAGCAATGGCAATCCAGACCAATCACGAGATCCTGGGTGTAGTCGAAAACATGGCGTATTACCAAACTCGCGATGGAGAGAAAGATTATGTATTCGGACGTGGCGGCGGCGGTATGCTAGCAGAAAATCTGCATACCGAACTGTTAGCGCAAATTCCACTCGGAGCACCGGATAACCTGCCTACCGATCCAGACTTCTCACCGTCTGTATATGCTGAAGATACAGCGATCGGACAAATGTATTTAGAGCTTGCACAACGGGTAATAGACAAACATAATTAATCAGCATGGAGCATGGAGCATGGAGCATGGAGCATGGAGCAT
>JAAIGF010126855.1_pt1 | contig 30710 bp, 30 predicted proteins | sample 6487441 | NCBI WGS metagenome assembly JAAIGF01 (sample SAMN13974129, study PRJNA590717) | phyllosphere metagenome | biome: pepper field; feature: multiple bacterial spot infested pepper fields; material: pepper leaves; isolation source: leaves from pepper fields | host: Capsicum annuum ... | reverse complement strand
GGGGGTAGAGTCGACCGTTGGTCGACTATCGCGCGCAGCGCGGGGTTTCAGCGGGTCGCGAGGGACAGTCGACCAACGGTCGACTCTACCCCCCTCAGCGCGGCACCCGCACCATCTTCGTCATCAGGTGCTCTACCACGCCCTCCGGATCGGCCGTGCGGCCGACGTGCGTGCTCGACATCTGCACGATCGAGCTGCGCTTGGCCGTAAGGAAATGGAAGCGTGCACGCGCAGGCAGCTGCGCGATCGGGCCGGCGTTGGCATCGCCGCGGCAGATCGCCACGATGGCATCCAGCCACGGCTGCAGGGCGTCCAGATCCAGTGCCGGTGCGAACGCCTGCATGCGCGCCGCGTCGATCTCGATCGCCGCTTCCAGATGGCGTGCACCGGGGCAGGAGACGATCACCCCGACGTTGATGAACTCTTCGCGTTCCACCCGCGGTACCACGCGGATGACCGCATAGTCATACGTGTGCAGCGTGGGCACGGACGGCCTCCTGCACGAACACCGCACGCACCTTCAGGCGGTGCTTGAGGTAGTTGATGTAGCCCTGGCGGTAGGCCTGCGGGCTGTCGAAGGCCGGTTCGTCCACCAGCCAGCTGTCCGGCACCAGGCCGACGATGCGCTCGATCTCGGCATCGGGCAGGCGCGCGGCCAGCTCGGCATCCACCTCGGCAATGCGGCTGGCAAACGGCAGCAGCACGTGGTCGCGGATCAGCACGAAGGGCTTTTCGCAGGCGTCGCCGGCGTTGGCCCAGTCGTGATGGAAGTACATCGCCGCACCGTGGTCGATCAGGTACAGCTTGCGGTGCCAGACCATCAGGTTGGGGTTGCGCGTGGTGCGATCGACATTGCTGGTGAACGCATCGAACCAGACCAGGCGCGAGGCCAGGTCCGCATCCACCGGCATTGCGGCAGGATCGTAGTTGATCGCGCCGGGCAGGTAATCCAGGCCCAGGTTCAGGCCCTCGCTCGCACGGATCAGGTCCTGGATCTCCGGGTCAGGTTCGGTACGGGCGAATTCGCTGTCCAGCTCCACGAACAGGATTTCCGGAATCGGCAGGCCGACCGAGCGGGCCATTTCGCCGGCGATCAGCTCGGCGATCAGTGCCTTCGGACCCTGGCCGGCGCCACGGAACTTGAGCACGGCCATGCCGTCATCGTCGGTCTCGACCACGGCGGGCAGCGAACCCCCTTCGCGGAGCGGGGTGATGTAGCGGAGGGCGTGAACGGTGCGCATGCGCGCATTCTAGCGTGGCGCGCAATGGGAACGCCGGATGATCGTTCGGCGTCCCCACCGCCAAGCTGCCTCAATAGGAGAGCTGGCTGCGCTGCTGGTCCTGTACCTGCGTGCGTTCATGCTCCTGCGATGCGGTCTCGATCTGCCGCCGGTTTACAAGGGCCAGACTGTCCAGACTGTCCTGCACCGGGCGCTGTGTTGCTTCGGCTGTGGCCATGGAGGCGCGCATTGAAGCCGGGTCATCAAGCGCTCCCTTCACCACGAAGACGTTCTGTGCGCTTGCGGCATCGGCGGTCTGCAGGCTCAGGACAACATGGTCCACGCGGTCCAGGCCATTCTCGCGGGCCAGCACCAGCAAGCTGGCGCTGAGCCGCTCGCTGTACTGGTCGGAACTGCGCCCGTTCGCTGCGTCAAGCTCGGCCACCTTGTTCCGGATCTGTTCGTGGAGGTCACGGTCAGCATCCAAGGAGGGCGAGGGTGCGCTCTGATCGCGCGATACCGCAGGAGTCACCGGAAGAGCTGACGAGCGCGCGGCGATGGGTACGTGGACATGGCTTCCTTCTGTGTGGTCGAAATAGTGCAGAGTCGAGGGTGCGCTGCTGGTGTCAAAGTAGGGCTGGCGTGGGGGCGTTCCCTCGCCCAGATAGAGACCATTTTCTTCAAGCAGGCGTTCCTGCAGGCCCAGACGTTGCATATTGACCTCCATCCGGCTGATGCCATCAGGCGGTGGGTTGGCCGCTTCGTACTGGCAAGCGCGGGCAATGGCATAGGCGCCATAGAGATTCTGGTAATCCGAGTTCCCATTGTGCCCAAGCTTCGCGCTTACGCCCTGGTCGAAATAGTGCCTTGCCATGCCTTCGATGTTGGCGGGGGTGGCGGTCATGCTCAGGTCGTCGTTGAGCGTCAGGTCCGCATGGGTGGCGTAGCTGGCGGGCGGGCCTGGAATCATCCGCACGAAGTCCTTCGCGCGAGGGCTGGCGTCGTACAACTCCTGTAGTGTCGCGTTCGGGTCCGCCGTGCGGATCTGGCTGACCAAGGCGTTCCAGCCCTCGATGTTCGCCGTGGCCTCATCGCGGCGGTTGGCGGCCAGCAGTGTGGCGATGGGCGTGGTGTAATCGTGGCCCGTGCGTCCTGCGACAACTGTCTGGAGCTCACCTTCGAATGCTTCATACGCATCACTGGTGGCCTGGTGGTTGAAACCGTGCTGGATTTCGTGGCCGAGGACGAACGTCAGTTCGGCGGTATCCAAGCGGCCATTGCCCGATGGCGTAGACAGGCTCGCTGAAGGAAGTTTTATGGTCTTGGTATCGCCATGGTAGGTACCACCGGCATTTTCCCCAGCAGGCATCAGCTCAAAGTGCTGCAGGTGCCCTGCGCTGATCGCCGCGTCGACCTGGCTGGCCAGGATGGGAGAATGGCTGATGACTGCGCGTAGGTTGCTTACCTGATAGGCGGTAACGTTGGTCCTGCCTGCAAACTCGCCTAGCAGGCGCTCGGTCGCTTCTGAAAGGGCGGCCATCGATCGGAGCCCTTACTGCACGGTCACGAGGCGAATGCACGCATGCAGCGCCTCGCCCGTGGCTTCGGGATGCTCTGGGATGGTGTCCACTTTGATGCTCAGCTGCGAGCGGTCAAAGCGGTCGTAGATCGTCCGGCCATGCTCGCCCCGCACGGTTTGCCGGGTAAAGCCGGCAGCATCCAGCGCCGACGCGAATCGATCAAAATCCATGTGGCAGATGGCCGTGGCTGGCGCCTTCTGCCGCGGACTGGTGTCGATGAAGTTCAGGTCCAGTCGTGCGTCCGCAGTGCCAGCGTGTTTCACTTCCAGCCCATAGCTCCATTCGGGGGTGAGCGCCCCACCGTAACCGAAGTGACCGGGTGCGAACGTGCGGGCGGATTCACGCATTGCGGCAGATACGCGCTCGACCGTCAGTTCGCTTGCGGAGGATGTGGCCTGGATCAGATCCAGCAGACGTACCAGCAACTGCTCAGCGTCCAGCGGGGCAGCGGGGGTGATCTGTGAAGTGGTCGGGGCCATGGTTGCAAGTCCTTGAGTTGTCTGCGTGCGGTCGGGGGCGTGAGAACAAGCGCTGAGCGTGGCCGAAAGCAGGATCAGCGACGGTGGTATGAATGCGTGCCTGAGCATGCGCGTTCCTTGCGGGATGAAGGCTGACCGTAGGGGCAGCGGGGTGAAGCAGAGGTTATCCCCAATGGCGGTCACCGGGACACTGCGGCTGTCCGGAAACGGGACGCAGTCTTCACTCCACCCTGCCGCCTGCGGTGGCAGCATCCAGCCTTGGGGAGCATGAACCGGCCAGGATGGCCGTGGTGTACGAGAGCTGCCATCCTTCAAGCGTTTCCACGATGTACTTGCAGGCATTGGAGGTGCACCCATGAATGACGAATCCATTCCCCTGCTTCCGACCCTGGACGACGCCAAGGTCGAACAGATGATCGGCAAGGTGGTGCTGGTGGGCATTACCCGCTACGGCGGCGATGGCCAGATGCGGGACCAGCAGCAGTATTCGGGCACGGTGCTGCGCATCAGTGCCGAGGAAGGCGTGGTGCTGGCCGACGAGGCCGATGGCCATGAACGTTACCTGCCGCCGATGCTCGACCAGTACCGGCCAGCGGAACCGGGTGAGTACCGGCTTCGCTCCGGTGGCGAGATCGTGGTCGACCCCGATTACCTGGCCACCTGGGACCTGCACGCGCAGCAGTAGTGCAATGACAGGTGGCCGACGGGCATGGCCCGGCGCTACCGGAGACAGCCCTGTGCTTGGTAGCGCCGGGCCATGCCCGGCGGACTTTGCCCGATCCGCCCACTAGTCCTTCCGGCCCATTCACAACCCACCCCGGGGTGCTAGATTCGGCCGATGCCCGCTGTCTGGCGGGTGCCCAATCACACCCCAGGGGATCAAGGATGCTCATCCATCGCACCTCTCTGGCGGCGGCCATTGCCGTTGCCACCGTCGGCCTGTTGGCCGCTGGCCCGGCGCTTGCCGACTACGCAAAGCCGCCGGAGCACCTGCTCAAGGTGCTGAAGGCTCCGCCGCCGCCGGCACCGAACGTCGATCCGAGCGGGCAGCGCCTGCTGCTGACCACCGCGCAGACCTATCCGTCCATCGCCCGCGTGGCCCAGCCCTACCTGAAGCTGGCCGGCGTGCGCCTGGAGCCGAAGAACCGCAGCCGTCACGACACCCCCGGTGGTTACGGCATTCCGGCCTGCGTGGCCGATTTCAGCGTGGTGGAAATCGCCAGCGGCAAGACCACCAAGGTCGATCTGCCGCAGGGCTGTGCCGGTGCGGCGCAGTGGTCGGCCGATGGCAGCCACTTCGCGTTCCAGAACGCGGTCGATACCAGTGTGCAGCTGTGGGTGGGCGATGCAGCCACCGGCCAGGTCAAGCAGGTGCCGGGCGTACAGCTCAATCCGATCTTCGGCAGCACCGTGCAGTGGCTGGGCGGCAGCCAGAACCTGCTGGTCAAGCTGGTGCCGGCCAACCAGGGCGCAGCCCCGTCCGATGGCGGCGTGCCGACCGGTCCGGATGCGCAGGAATCGCTGGGCAGCAGCGGCGAAAGCAGCACCTATGAAGCCCGTGACACGCTGACCAGCGTGCACGATGAAAAGCTGTTCGCCTACTACGGCGCCTCACAGCTGGCCGTGGTCGATACCACCAGTGGCAAGGTCCGCCCAGTCGGCAGCGCCGCCATCTTCAACGACGTCAGCGCTGCGCCCGACGGCGTGCACGTGCTGACCGAATCGATCAAGGCCCCGTTCTCGCACGCGGTCACCTACCAGCGCTTTGCCAACGACGTGGCGGTGCTGGACATCACCAGTGGCAAGACCGCCGCCATCGCCAGCCTGCCGCTGGCCGACCGCGTGCCGGTGCATGGCGTGCCGGAAGGCCCGCGTGGTTTCGACTGGCGCTCCACCGATCCGGCTACCCTGGTCTATGCCGAAGCGCTGGACAAGGGCGACTGGAAGGTGAGCGTGCCGCACCGTGACCGCGTGCTGATGCTGAAGGCCCCGTTCAACGGCAAGCCGGTGGAAATCGCCCGCACCGCACAGCGTTTCGAAGGCCTGGCCTGGTCGGCGGATCCGGCCGTGTCCTTCATGTTCGAGAACGACGAGAACCGCCACTGGGTGCAGACCCGCATCGTCGATGTCGACCAGCCGAAGAAGGAAGGCCGCCTGCTGTGGGACATGTCCAGCGATGAGCTGTACGGCGACCCGGGCAACCTGGTGTTCAAGCGTCTGCCCAACGGCGCCGCAGTCGTGCGCCAGGAAGGCAATTTCGTGTTCCTGCGCGGGCAGGGCGCTTCGCCGCAGGGCGATCGTCCGTTCCTCGACCGCCTGGACCTGGGTTCGCTGAAGAGCGAGCGCCTGTTCCGCAGCGACGCCGATGCCTACGAGCAGTTCCTCGGTTTCAGCAACACCCCGGGCCGTTACCTGACCTGGCACCAGTCGGTGATGGACGCGCCGAACGCGTTCGTGCGCCAGCAGGGCGAGGCGGTTGCCGCAGCAAAGGACGGCGAGGCGCAGTTCGCATCTACCGCCACCGCGCTGACCAAGCTGGTCGACCCGACCCCGGAAGTGCGCCAGATCAAGAAGCAGCTGGTGACCTACAAGCGCGCCGACGGCGTGGATCTGTCCTTCACCCTGTACACCCCGCCGGGCTACAAGGAAGGCCAGCGCGTGCCGGCGATCCTGTATGCCTACCCGGCCGACTTCGCCAATGCCGCCCAGGCCGGCCAGGTGTCCGGTTCGCAGCAGACCTTCACCCGTCTGCAGCCGTACCGCCTGATGCTGCTGGCCGGCTACGCGATCATCGACAACGCCTCGTTCCCGATCGTCGGCGACCCGAAGACCGCCTATGACACCTACCTGGAGCAGCTGGAAGCCGATGCCAAGGCGGCGGTGGACAAGGCCGTGGACATGGGCGTGGTCGACCGCAACCGCATCGGTGTCACCGGCCACAGCCACGGCGGCCTGATGACCGCCAACCTGATCGCCCACACCAACCTGTTCAAGGCCGGCGTGGCGACCAGCGGTTCGTACAACAAGACGTTCACCCCGTTTGGCTTCCAGAACGAGCGTCGTTCGGTGTGGCAGGCGCAGGACGTGTACCTGAAGGCCTCGCCGTTCTTCTACGCTGACAAGATCAAGCTGCCGCTGCTGCTGGTCCACGGCGAAGACGATGCCAACCCGGGTACCGAGCCGTTCCAGTCCCGCAAGCTGTACCAGGCCATCCGTGGCAACGGCGGCACCACCCGCCTGGTGATGCTGCCGAACGAACCGCACTGGTACACCGCGCTGGAATCGAACGAGCAGCTGGTGTCGGAAATGCTGAACTGGTTCGACACCTACGTGAAGAACGCACGGTAGAGTCGAGCAAGCTCGACTGCTTTTGTAGAGTCGAGCCATGCTCGACTGCTTTTGTAGAGTCGAGCCATGCTCGACTGCTTTTGTAGAGTCGAGCTTGCTCGACTGCCTGCAGAAGCCAGTCGAGCAAGCTCGACTCTACGCTGCCGATGCTGCAGCTCCTCTGTTTCCCACGGATGCGCTCAATGAAAACCATCGTTCTTGCTGTGTTCCTGTCACTGGCCATCGCACCGGCCATCGCGTCGGCGCAGGAAATGACGGATGAACTGGCCACGCTGGGCATCACCGCCGGCATGCCCTATGCCAAGGCCAAGCGTCTGCTTGATGCAGCGGGATGGCAGGCCACCCCGCCGGAATCAGCGCAGGCCACACTGCCTGATTTCCCCGAGATCGAATGTGGCCAGGGCCGCGATGCGGTCTGCTCGGCGGGCTTTCACAAGAACGATCAATCGGTGGCGATGATCATCAGCACCACGCAGGCGGGGCAGCCGTTCGTGCAGGGCACGTACTGAGCGCGCACGGACGTCGCCATGAGAATCGCTGCACGTGCACGTACCGGATGGGGATGGCTGCAGGTCGGCCTGTTGCCCAGCGGCACAGCAGCGTGACGCTGATGGTGGCGACCCCGCTGGCCATGTTTGCGGCCTACCTGCCGCTGTTCAAGCTGGGCACGTTGTACTGACCAGCGCGCAGCCCGGTGGCTGCGATCGTGACCGGGTACCGTCAACCATGACCTCCGGCCCGTCGCCGGGCGCTCGGGCGCGTACTACCCTCAGTGGTTCAAGGCGCGTGGGTGCCACCTTCCACTGGAGTTGTCGATGTCCCGTTCGTTGCTGGTCGTCGTTTCCGCTGTGTTGACCCTGTCCCCGCTGCCGTTGCTGGCCGCCAGGGCACCCGCGCAGGACCTGGCCGCCGAGGTCAAACCTTTCATCGGCACCACCAACGCCGGCAACGTCTACCCGGGGCCGACGGTGCCCTTCGGCATGGTGGCTTTCAGTCCGGAAATGACCGCACTGCCGGGCAAGCGCTTCCCGATTGCCGCGCCCGGTGGCTACGAGTGGCGCAGCAACGGCGTGCGCGGTTTCAGCCTGACCCACGTCAATGGAACCGGCTGCACCGGCGCCAGCGGCGATATTCCGTTGATGCCGGTAACGCTGCCAGTCGAGCTGTCGCCGTCTTCGGCCGATGCCGGCGTGCGCTATACCAGCCTGCTGGACCACGCGAAGGAAAGCGCCAGCCCCGGCGCCTACACGCTGACCCTCGACAATGGCGTGGCCGTGAGCCTGGCAGCCACGGCGCGCACCGCGGTGGGCCAGTTCCAGTTCCCCGCCGACAAGCCGGCCAACCTGCTGTTCCGTACCTCCGACAGTGAAGTAGGCAGCAGCGACTCGACCATCATCATCGACCCGGCCACGCGCACCGTGCGCGGCTCGGTCACCAGCGGCAACTTCTGCGGCTACCTCGCCGAGGACCGCCGCGAGAGTTACTACACCCTGCACTTCCTCGCCGAGTTCGACCAGCCCTTCGAAGTGGGCGGCACCTGGCGCGATGACACCGTGCAGGCCGGCGCGCGCGAGGGCGGTGGTGGCACCACCTATGGCAGCAAGGGCCATCCGCCGGCAGGCAAGGGCGCGGGCGGCTGGATCAGTTTCGATGCCAAGCGCACGCCGCAGGTGACCGCGCGCATCGGCATTTCCTACGTGGATGAAGCCGGCGCGCGGGCCAACCTGCGCCGCGAGAGTCCGCAGGGCACGACCGTGGCGGCCACGCAGGCGGCCACCCGCGCGAAGTGGAATGAACTGCTGGGCCAAGTCAGCGTGAAGGGTGGCACGCCTGACGAGCGCACCGTGTTCTACACCGCGCTCTACCACGCCATGCTGGCGCCCAACCTGCACAGTGATGGCGATGGCCGTTACCGCGGCATGGACGGCAAGGTGCATGCGCTGGCCAAGCGCCAGCAGGCGCAGTACGCCAACTACTCGGGCTGGGATGTGTACCGCTCGCAGCTGCAGCTGCTGACCCTGCTGCAGCCGCAAGTCGGTTCGGACGTGGCGCAGTCGCTGCTCAACCAGGCCGACCAGAATGGCGGCGTCTGGGATCGCTGGACCCACATCACCGGCGCCACCGGCGTGATGAACGGCGATCCGTCGCCGCCGTCGGTGGCGGCCATCCATGCCTTCGGCGGCCGCAGCTTCGACCTGCAGCGCGCCTACGCCTCGCTGAAGAAAGCAGCGACCGTGCCCACCGCGCGTGATCTGGACAAGCGCGGTTGCCCGGTGCTGTGCGTGGGCCAGCGCCCGGGCCTGGACCAGTGGCTGGCCCTGAAGTACATGCCGGAAGGCGCGCCGGGCTGGGGCAGTGCGGCCGACACGCTGGAAATGGTCAGCGCCGATTTCGGTCTGTCCGAGCTGGCCCTCGCCGCCGGCGATGCGCAGGGTGCGAAGCAGTTCCGTGAGCGTTCCGGCTGGTGGCGCAACCTCTACAACCCGAAGGCCACCGCGCAGCAGGGCTACATCCAGCCGCGCAATGCCGATGGCAGCTGGCCGGCGTTCGACCCGGCCGCCGACGATGGTTTCGTCGAGGGCAGTGGCGCGCAGTACCTGTGGATGGTGCCGTTCGATCCGGCCGGTCTGTTCGAGGCGCTGGGCGGCCGCGAGGCCAGCATCGCGCGTCTCGATGCGTTCTTCCGCAAGCCCGACGGTGCGTGGGCCGTGACCAAGTCCGGCCCGCTGCACGCCGAACTGGACAACGAACCGTCCATCGCCGCGCCGTGGCTTTACAACTTCCTCGGCCAGCCGTGGAAGACCCAGGAAACCGTGCGCCAGGCGATGCGCCAGATCTGGACCAACACGCCCCAAGGCATGCCCGGCAATGATGATCTCGGCCAGATGTCCTCGTGGTACGTGTGGTCGGCGCTGGGCCTGTACCCAGTGTACCCGGGCCGCGCGGACCTGGTGATCGGCAGCCCGCTGTTCACCGAAGCAGTGATCACCCGCCCGGGCGCGAAGATCGTGGTGCGTGCACGTGGCGCGGCGATGGATGCGCCGTACGTGCAGTCGCTGCAGGTGGATGGGAAGGTCAGCACTGCGAGTTGGCTGCCGGCCAGCTTCGTGCAGCGTGGCGGCACGCTGGACTTCGAGCTGGGCAGCACGAAGAACGAACAGTGGGGCGCGCAGGACGTACCGCCGTCGCACGGTCCCCAGTAGATCCACGCCATGCGTGGATGAACCATCGCACGGCCGGGCACCACCCGGCCCCGTTGAACGCGCACCATCCGGCCCGGTAGATCCACGCCATGCGTGGATGCGGTGCCACGCCATGCGTAGATGAACCTCCACACGGCCGGGCACCACCCGGCCGTGCTAGCCTGACCGTGCAACAGACAAGCGGCAGGAGGTTCCCATGGAAATTCCACAGGACGTGTACGAACACGTACTGGGCGTGGCGGTCGAAATGGCCAATGCCAGCACCCACGGCGATACCCGCAGCCAGTGGCGGCTGCACGACGAGCTGCGGCAGTACTGCCATGCGATGGCGGTGGAAGGCCGCGACCATCCCTTCCTCTGGGAAACCCTGGGTGACTTCACCAGCGACAGCGGCGTGGCGATCGGCTACTACGAGCGCGCGCTGACCCAGGCGCGCCAGCTGGGCGTGATCGAGGGCGAAGCGTCGATCTGCCTGGAACTGGCACGACGCTACATCGACCAGGGCGAGACCGAGCGTGGTTACGAGTTCGGGCTGCTCGCCAACGAAGCTGCCAAGCAGACCGACGACCTCGATCTGCGGCGCGAAATCAGTCAATTCTTACTGGAAAACACATGAGCTCTCGCATGATTCTGATCCGCAGCTGCATTGCAGCCTTCGCCGCTCTTTCCGCACTGCACGCGCATGCGCAGACGGGCGCCGTTGCGATCAATCCATTGCTGACCAAGCCTGCCTCAGCTGTCACACCTGAAGAAGTGACTGGCATGCAGCAACGACTTGCCGACTGGCCGGAGCTCAGCCGCTATCGCGAGGCGAACGCGCGCCTGCCAGCGAAGCAGCCAGGTATTCCCCGGATCGTGTTCTATGGCGATTCGATCACTCAGAACTGGGGCGAAAAGGACCCCAGTACGTTCTTCCCAGGCAAGGGCTACATCAACCGCGGTATCGGCGGGCAGACGTCGCCGCAGCTGCTGCTGCGGTTCAGTCAGGATGTCATTGCCCTCCAGCCCGAGGTCGTGGTGATTCTGGCAGGAACCAATGACCTGGCGGGCAATACCGGTCTGGCCACGCAGTCCATGATCGAAGACAACCTGCATGCCATGGTGGACCTGGCCCGGGCGCACGGCATTGGCGTGGTCCTTGCCTCGGTGCTGCCCGTGAGTGATTACCCCTGGCTGCCCGGCACCTCGCCCGCACCCAAGGTGCGTTCCTTGAACGCTGCGCTTGAGCGGTATGCTGCCGCAAAGGGCGTGGTGTATCTGGATTACTACAGCGCGCTGACCAATGCAGAAGGCGGAATTGACCGGTCGCTGGCCTTCGACGGCGTCCATCCCACCGCGGCGGGGTACGCGGTGATGGCGCCGCTGGCCGAAGCGGCTATTGCACGGGCGCTGGGGGCGGTCCCAGCGTCGCGCCGCTGATCGCTTCGCAAGCATTTACTGCAGGTGCACGATGGCCGCTGTCTCCTACAAAGTGCTCGAGACCGTGGCGCTCGCCGTGTTCAAGCGCAGCCCGGTGCTGGTCACCGAGCTCTATTCAAGCGCCGGCGAGCAGCCGCGCCGCTACGATTCCGCCGAGGCGCTGCGTGAGCACGGCAGGGCATTGCAGTGGGTCTCAGGCGGCATGCTGCTGATCGGCGTGCAGTACGCGGACATGGGCGGCGCCGTGCGCGTTCGCCCGTTCGACAGCGGGCGCGGCGACTCCGCGCGCGTCATGGTGTCCGGCTGGGGACTGATCTCGATCCTGCTGCCGATGGCCATCGATGCGAACGTCGGCGCGAAAGTGCAGGCCCTGACCGAGCGCGCCGCACTGGCCCGCGAGCGCGGCGCGCTGGACGTTCCGCCGGTGTGCGACTGGAACTGGAAGGCGGTGGAGTCGCACAAGCGGCGCCTGCAGGAAGTGCTGCGGAAGGCGCTCTAAAGCATCTGCTCAGTCGTCGTCGCGCTTCAGCGCCGTATCCGCCGCCAGCAGCGCCTGCGCGGCCGCACTCAGCGGTGGCGAGAGTGGCGTATCGCAGCCAATGGCCGCCATCATCCGCTCCATGCCGACGAAGCTGCGCGCGCGGCGGTCGTAGATGCCGGTGACCAGCAGCGCGCGGGTGGCGACTTTCTGCTCCCGCCCAACCAGCACGCGCTGCTCCATGATGATGCGCGTACCCACCCAGCCGGCCAGTCGGGTTTCCAGGGTGAACTGCCGGAAGGGCTTCAGTTCGCGACGGAACTGGATGGTGCCCGCACCCACGATGGGCGCCCACTTCTCGCGCAGCGCCACCTTGCCCAGGCCCATGCGCAGGATCAGATCCAGCCGGCCCAGGTCGAAGATGTTCCAGTAGCGGCCGTTGGTCATGTGCAGGTTGCTGTCCAGATCGTTGGGCAGCACCCGGAACGGCAGCCGCGAGACACCGAACGGGGCGTCCAGCTTCGGCCGGAACAGGCTGCACAGCAGCAGGTGGAGCAGGCGGAACCAGAGATTCATGACTATGACGACTGTTATAGGACGGGCGATACGCTAATCTATGACGACTGTCCTAGCAAGGTGAGCGGCATGAGCCCGCGAGCGTCCGATGCCCCCCAGCGTGTGATCGATGCAGCCGCCCAGATGCTGACGCGGGTCGGGCTCAATGCCACCAGCATCCGCGAGGTGACCAAGCTGGCCGAGGCGCCGCTGGGCTCGACCTACCACCATTTCCCGGGTGGCAAGCAGGAGCTGCTGGCCCGCGCCACGCAGATGGCAGGTGACAAGGTGGAAGCTCTGCTGGTGGAGCTGCTGCAAGGCGGCGCGGTGCAGGGCCTGCAGCAGTTCCTGGCGATGTGGCGCGAGCGCCTGCTGCGCACGCAGTTCCGCGCCGGCTGCCCTGTGCTGGCCGCGGCGGTGGAAGAACCGGTTGAAGCGGTCGCGAGCCAGCCACGCGCGGCAGCGGCCGAGGTATTCGCGCGCTGGCAGGGGCATCTGGGCCAGGCCTTCGTGGCTGACGGCCATGCGCCGGAGCAGGCGGCCGCGCTGGCCAGCCTGGTCATCGCCAGCGTAGAAGGTGCGGTGGCCATGAGCCGCGCGCTGCAGGACATCGCCCCGTTCGACCAGGTGGCCGCCCAGCTGCTGAAGGCAGCCGCGCCGCCCACACGCTAGAATCGACCCGAACGCACCCACGCGTGCCCGGCAAGGATGTCCGCATGCTGCACCACCTTTCCCTCGGCGTCCGGGATCTGGATGTCGCGGGCCGCTTCTATGATGCGGTGCTCGCCGCGCTCGGCTATCGCCGCGTTTTCGAGGACGAGACCGCGATCGGCTACGGCCTGGTCGATGACGAAGATGCGTTGTGCCTGAAGCTGCGGGACGACGCCGTGGCACCGGGGCCGGGGTTCCATCTGGCGTTCGCTGCCGATGCTGCAGCGGCCGTCGATGCCTTCCATGCAGCGGCCCTGGCCAACGGTGGAGGTGACAATGGTCCTCCAGGCCTGCGCCCCGATTACGGCGAAACCTACTACGCAGCCTTTGTGGTCGATCCCGACGGCCATCGCCTGGAAGCGGTGACCAAGGCGCGCACGGCATGAAGCAGACCAAGCGCTTCAACCGCACGCCGTTGAAGCTGCCGATGACACGCAGCAGCGAAGTCGCCCGCGCGCGACGACAGCTGCAGCACCACGGGTGGCCGCGCCTGCAGATGGCGCTGATCGTATTGCTGACCGGCGGCGCCGGCTTCCTCGCCTCGCATGCGCTGCGTCTGGCCGGCCTGGACAGCATGCTGCTGCGTTATCCGCTGGCGGCGCTGCTGGCCTATACCGTGTACCTGCTGCTGATGTGGCTCTGGATCCGCTGGCGCTGGGATGCGGTGGCTGACGGTGCTGCCGAGGTCGCCGGTAATGGCGGCGGCGGTGGCAGCTCCCCACGCGCGGGCCCTTCCTGGGGCGGCAGCGGCGGCCACTCCGGTGGTGGTGGCGCATCGGCATCCTGGGCTGAGGCCTCAACCCCATCCATCGCCGATGCCGATGGCGCGTCCCTGCTGGAGGTTGCAGACGGTGAGGCCGGGCTGCCACTGCTGGCCGTGCTCGGTCTTCTCGCGCTGGTGGCCACCGTGCTGCTGGCCAGTGTCTGGGTGGTGTGGTCGGCGCCGGTGCTGATGGCCGAGCTGCTGGTGGACGCCGCCATTGTCGGTGGCCTGTACCGGCGCATGCAGGGCATGGGCGCGCAGGGGTGGTGGCGGTTGTGCCTGTCGCACACGTTCTGGCCGCTGCTGGGCCTGGTGGTGTTCTTCGCCGCGCTGGGCTGGGGTGCGCAGCAGCTGGCGCCGGAGGCGGTCAATCTCATGCAAGTGGTGCAGGCGCTGTAGCGTCGCGCTACGGTTGCAGGACGCAGCGGAGAGACACATGCACGGACGCATCTTCTGGAAGCGCATTTTGTGGTTGGTCGTGGCCATGCTGGCAGTGGCGATGCTGGTCGAGCGTGGCTGGCATTCGCCGCCGGTCCGCATCGGTCCCATGCCCGTAGTGCTGGGCACTGCGCAGATGCAGGCCGAGGTGATGGCGCTGGCGATCCGCCAGGTTCGGCCCCCTTTGCCGCCGATGCCCCCGCCGCCGCTGGTGGTAAGGGCGTTGTCGGCGCAGCAGGCCGCAGCCCTGCCGCTCCCGTCCTCGCCGCACACAGAGACAGCGGCACCGGCGCCACGGGCGGACATGGCCACGCCCGCCGATATCGCGCCTGCGGTGAAGGATGTCGGGCGCTGGCGGCCGCTGCAGCAACCGACGCTGGATACCCCCGCGCCTTCATGGGTGCGAGTGATGGAGTGGACGCTGCCCTTCTGCAGGCAGCGGCCCGCGATGACCGATTGCCAGGACGATTCGATGCTGGCCCGTTTCCCCGATGATGAAGGTTGGGAGCTGTTCCGACTGCGGCAGGAAATGGAATCTGCGCAGGGTGCGGCCAATGTGCGGGCGTCGCGCGTGCCCGGGCAGGTGCTGGCGGGCGTGCAGCGGATCACCCGTCAAAAGTTGCAGACGATGAAGACCGAGCACGGACCGGGTTGCAACCAGGACCTGACCGAACGTCAGCTGCGGATCGTGTCGCTCTCACGCCCGGTGTTCAGTACCGACGGGCAGTGGGCGATGATTTCAGTGGTCAGTGGCAGCTGCTTTGAGGGCTATGGTCTGCGCGAAAAGTTCCTGCTGCACCGTGAAGACGGCCGTTGGGTGTTCGAGCGGCCGGACCGGGGCGGCGGCGTACGCAGCAGCCCTGGCAGATGGCCTTACACGTGGTAAACCGATCAATTGACAGGAAGGAGAAGCGAAATGGATATCGCAATGCGCAGGAACAGTCTCTGGCTTCGCTGGACGATGGCGGTGATGCTGGCCCTGCTGCTGCCGTTCACGGGGATGGCCCAGTCGTCGCCGCCAGCGGTGTTGCCGGCCACTGAAGCGGCGACTGCCAGCGAAGAGGCGAAGTGCCGCGCCTGCACCTACGAACGCATCGGCCGCAAGGTCGATATCGGTCTGGTTGGCTTGATGGCCACGTTGATCATCGGCGTGCTGTTCGCCGTCTCCCGCGAGTGGGGAACGCCCTCGCAGCGCTGGACCTGCCGCAGCACGGCCCTGTTCCTCGCGGCGATGGGCCTGGTGTTCGTGTGGCGCGCCGGCAGCGTGCTCTACCTGGGCTACAGCCCGTGGCAGGAGGTGCCGTCGCTGGTCATCGCAGGGTGGGTCGATGGCCTGCTGACCACCTCGCCGCGCTGGCTGATGGCCCTGCTGCTGATGGCCGCGGCACCGCTCGTCTGGAGGCGCAGCGAGCAGCTGCCACGCTGGCGCATCGCCTGACGCAGCGCCGGGCAATGCCCGGCGTTTCCACGCTGGCGCTCAATCAAAGCGCCAGCGCACCCCTGCATACACGCCGCGGCCTTCGCCCGGCGTCGAGCGGGCGACATCCTTGCCCGCGTCGTTGTAGCCCGGCGTGACCGTGGCCGCGTAGTGGCGGTCGCCGATGTTGCGCATTTCCGCCCACGCCTGCCAGCGGCCGCCCGGCGCGTCGTAGCCGATGCGGCTGCCGAAGATCACGTGGCCGTCGGCCCAGTAGCTGTTGGCATAGTCCACCGCGATGCGCGAGGCGTACTCGGTGTTCAGTGCGGCATACAGGCCCGACGCATGGTCGAAGCGCAGTTCGGCCTGGTAGCTGTGCTGCGGCAGGCCGGGCAGGCGGTTGCTGCCGAAGCGCGCGTCGTGGCGGTAGCGGAAATCGCTGAACGTGTAGGCCTGGCGCAGCGACAGGCGGCCCGGCACACCCTGCCACAGCGTGCTGTCCAGGCCGGCCTCGATGCCGCGGTGCACGGTGGGGCTGGCATTGTTCTCGGCCACGAACAGGTTCGGCACCGGCTGCAGCTCGACGCTCAGCAGTTCGTGGTTCACGTGCGCGTAGTAGCCGGTCAGTTCCCAGCGGCCCAGCGCAGCATCGCCACGCGCGCCCAGTTCCAGCGTCGTCGCGGTCTGGTTCTGCATCGCCACCGGCGTGCTCTGGCGGCCGGTCGACGGGCCGTTGCCGGCGCCGAAGAACTGGTTCGAACCCCAGATCATCGACCACGGGTGCGGCGCTTCCACCGAGCGGCTGAGGTTGCCGAACCACTGCGTCTGCGCACTGTGCTGCCAGGTGAAGCCCAGGCGCGGCGCGTAATCCCAGTCGTGGTCACGCAGGCGGCCACCGCTGGTGGGCCAGGTCACCTGCACATCGCTGTGGGTTTTGATAAGGGCCAGACCGGTCTGCACGCGCAGACGATCATTTACCGCCAGATTGTTGCCGATGTGCAGCGTGCTCTGGGTGCCGAGATGGCGGAAATCACGCGTGTGCGTGCCGGCCGCATAGCCGTTGCTGGCAAAGCGCAGCGACTCGCGCACGTTGGCATCGAGGTCGTGGGTCACGCGCAGGCCGACGGTGGTTTCGCTGTCCAGCCCGAACAGCGGATGGCGGCGGCGGTAGTCCAGCGTCGCGTTGAGGTCGGCGTAGTCCAGCTGCTGGCGGTACAGGCTCTCGCCCAGGTCCATCGGGTACTTGTGATAGACCAGCCCGGCCTGCAGCGAGGAATCCTCGTCGATCTGCAGGGTGGTCATGTTGCCGATCCAGGTGCTGCCCGGCTGCGGGCGGCGCGCGTCGATGGCGAGGTTGGCCGGGTTGGCCGCACGCGGGTCGTTGCGGATCTGGTCGCGGGTCAGGCGCCCGGGCGTTTCGTGATTGGTCTCGCGGTAGCGCACGAAGAAGCGCGTCTGCAGGTCGGGGCTGATCTGCCAGCCGATGTTGGCCATCGCGCCCTTGCCGTCGCCGCGCGCGTGGCGCTGGTAGCCGTCGAACTCGCTGTCGGTGTAGGCCAGGAAGTAATCGACATCACCACTGACGCCGCCCCAGCTGATTCCGCGCTTCTGGTAGCCACGGCTGCCGGCTTCGTAATGCAGCTGCACGCCGGCCGAGTCGCGGCCGCTGCGGCTGACATAGTCGATGGCGCCACCCAGCGCCAACGCGCCGCGCTCGAAACCATTGGCGCCGCGCAGTACTTCCACGCGCGACAGCCACAGCGGTTCCAGCAGTTCGTAGGGCGTGCCGCCCGGGCCGGTCAGCGGCAGGCCGTCGAGGGAGACCGCAATGCCCGAGGCATGCGCGCCCGGCCCACGGTTGATGCCCGAGCCGCGGATCGACACCTTGGTGCCCTCGTTGCCCGGCGACTGCGCGCTGATGCCGGGCTGGTAGGCCAGTACGTCGGCGCTGCTGGACAAGCGGCTGTCGGCCTTTGCGACGTCGATGACATTGCTGGCGCCGGGCACGCGCTTGAGCGCCTCGCGGGCCTGGGCGCTGGCATCAGCGGCGGTGACCTGCACCGCGTCCAGCGTGGTGGCCTGCGGGGCGGCGTGGGCGGTGGCGGCAAGGCCGAGGCAGACGGCCAGGAACAGCAGGGACGGGGTGGGGCGGTAAGACGAGAGCGACATGCCGACAGGCTGTAAACCACGAAATTGGCGCGCAAGTTAACAGGTCGCGGGCGGCACGTCACCCATCAGTGGCGTATGGGGGCTGGTGTACCTGTGAGCCGAGCCGATGCTCGGCTGCTTTTCGCTTTCTGTAGAGTCGAGCCATGCTCGACTGCCTCTGTGTCCCGGAGTCGAGCATGGCTCGACTCTACAAAGACGGCTTCGCCAGCGCCTTCGCCTTCTCGTACAGCGCCTTGGCAGTCTCGGCATCCCCCAGCGCGGCGTGGCACTCAGCCAGACTGTCCCAGGCGTTGGCCGAATCCGGGTACAGCTCGGTGTTGAGGGTAAATACCTTCAGCGCCTTGCCCGCACCCAGGCTCTCGCGGATCGCGTAGCCGCTGGCGTTGATCGCGCGCTCACGTTCGCTGCCGGTGGTGCGGATGTTGTCCTGCAACCAGTCGCGCATCGCCTGTGCTGCGCCAGCCGTCCCATCCGACGCATAGGCGATCAGGCGCTCGGACAGCACCGCACTCGGAAACTCCTGCGGTGCAGCCACAGCCATCGTGCTTTCCACCAGGGTGCTGGACCACACGTTGCGCGCGCTGCCATTGGTCAAGTACACGAACACCCAGTAACCGCTGGCCAGGCTGCCTTTGTAGGCCAGCCGTGCACGCACGCGGGTGCCACCATCGTGGCCGACCTGGGTGTAGCCATCGCTGCGCGTGGTATCCCAGCCAGTGGAGAAGAAATTGCTGCCGCCGCTGGCGAGCTTCTGCGGCTGCCAGAGCTTTTCCAGTGTCGCTGTACGCAGCAGCTTGCCGGTGGCCAGCGCCTGCAGGAAGCGGTTCATGTCGCCGACGGTGGTCTGCAGGTCCGCGTGGCCCCAGCCATAGTGCGGCCACGGATCTTCATCGGCCGCCTGCAACGCGCCGTCCTTGCCGGTGTACGGCACTGCCGCGCGTGCTGCTGGCACGCTGTCCAGCCCCCACGAAGTACTGCGCATCTTCAGTGGCTGCAGGATGCGTTCGCGGGCGATGGCCGGGTAGGGCTTGTGGTAGTGCGCTTCCAGCAACGCGGTCAGCACCAGGTAGTTGGCCTGGGTGTACTGCACGCGGCTGCCGGTGGCGAACTGCATCGGCGCCGCGCCGGCCACGTTCAGTGCAGCGGCAAGATCCGGTGCAACGCCGGGGTAGCCCTTGCTCACCCAGCGGTTGTCCACGCGGTCGTAGTACTCGGCGATGCCGGAGCTGTGGTTGAGGAAATCGCGCACATGGATCGCCTGCCAGGCGGCGGGCAGATCCGGGACATAGCGGCTGGCAGGCGCGTCGAGATCCAGCGTGCCCTGATCGACCAGCTGCATCACCAGCGTGCTGGTCAGCAGCTTGGCCATCGACTGCGCGGCGAAGATGCTGTCGACGGTGGCCACTGCATGCGTGGCCGGGTCGCGTTCACCGCTGGAGCCCTGGTAGAGCACGTGGTCGTTGTGGGCGACCAGCACGGCCTGGCCGGCGATGCCGTAGCGCTCACGGTTGACCTGCAGTTGGGTGTCCAGGCGGGCCGGGAGGTCATCATCGGGGACATCACGCGCCGAAGCGGGCAGGGTGACTGCCAGGGCGCAGAAGAGTGCAGCGGCAAGCGCGCGATACATCGCGGTGGTCCGTCAGCGGCGATGGCGCATCTTGGTGGTGGCACGGAGCAGGGTCAAGCAGGTAGAGCCGAGCCCATGCTCGGCTGCTTTCGGGCCGCGCATCACGCCGTCGCCAGGATCAAGCCGAGCATGGGCTCGGCTCTACAGAAGCCTGCTCGATCAGCCCAGAATCCCCGGCAGATCCAGCCCCTTCTCCTTCGCGCACTCCACCGCGATCTCATACCCGGCATCGGCATGGCGCATCACACCGGTGGCCGGGTCGTTCCACAGCACGCGCGCAATGCGCTTCGCGGCCGCCTCGGTGCCATCGCAGACGATCACCATGCCGGCGTGCTGCGAGAAGCCCATGCCCACGCCGCCGCCGTGGTGCAGCGACACCCAGGTCGCACCGCTGGCGGTGTTGAGCAGGGCGTTCAGCAGCGGCCAGTCGGACACTGCATCGGAACCATCGGCCATCGCTTCGGTTTCGCGGTTCGGCGAAGCCACGCTGCCCGAATCCAGATGGTCGCGGCCGATCACCACTGGCGCCTTCAGTTCGCCGTTGGCCACCATCTCGTTGAAGGCCAGGCCCAGGCGATCGCGGTCGCCCAGACCCACCCAGCAGATGCGCGCGGGCAGGCCCTGGAACTTGATCTTCTCTGCGGCCATGTCCAGCCAGCGGTGCAGGTGCGGGTTGTCCGGAATCAGCTCCTTCACCTTGGCATCGGTCTTGGCGATATCTTCCGGGTCGCCGCTCAGCGCGGCCCAGCGGAACGGGCCGATGCCGCGGCAGAACAGCGGGCGGATGTAGGCCGGCACGAAGCCGGGGAAGTCGAAGGCATTGGCCACGCCTTCTTCCAGCGCCATCTGCCGCAGGTTGTTGCCGTAATCCACGGTCGGCACGCCCAGTGCGTGGAAGCCAAGCATGGCGCGGATGTGGTTGGCCATCGAGGCACGCGCGGCCTTTTCCACCTCTTTCGGCGCAGAGACACGCTTCTCGTCCCACTGCTCGACCGTCCAGCCCTGCGGCAGGTAGCCGTTCACCGGGTCGTGCGCCGAGGTCTGGTCGGTCAGCAGGTCCGGCTTGATGCCACGCGCCAGCAGCTCGGCCAGCACGTCAGCCACATTGCCCAGCAGGCCTACCGACTTCGGCGTGCCTGCCTTGCAGGCTTCATCGATCAGCCGCAGTGCTTCATCCAGGTTGTCGGTCCAGGTGTCCAGGTAGCCGGTGCGCAGGCGCATGTCGATGCTGCTCTTGCGGCATTCGACGGCCAGGCACGAGGCGCCGGCCATCACCGCGGCCAGCGGCTGCGCGCCGCCCATGCCGCCCAGGCCGCCGGTGAACAGCCACTTGCCGGTCAGGTCGCCACCGAAATGCTGGCGGCCCATTTCCACGAAGGTCTCGTAGGTGCCCTGCACGATGCCCTGCGCGCCGATGTAGATCCAGCTGCCGGCAGTCATCTGGCCGTACATGGCCAGGCCCTTCTTATCCAGCTCGTTGAAGTGGTCCCAGTTGGCCCAGCGCGGTACCAGGTTGGAATTGGCGATCAGCACGCGCGGTGCATCGGCATGGGTGCGGAACACGCCCACCGGCTTGCCCGACTGCACCAGCAGGGTCTGGTCATCCTCCAGCCGCTTGAGCGTTTCGACGATGGCATCAAAGCTTTCCCAGTCGCGCGCGGCGCGGCCGATGCCGCCGTACACCACCAGTTCCTGCGGGCGCTCGGCCACGTCCGGGTGCAGGTTGTTCATCAGCATGCGCAGCGGCGCTTCGGTCAGCCAGCTCTTGGCGTTCAGCGTGGTGCCGGTGGGCGCGATGATGGTGCGGCTGGGGTCGTTGCGGGTCATGCGGCGCTCCGGTTCGTAGCGAATTCAAGGCAGGCGTTGAGCACCTGCGCCAGCGTGTGGCGCAGCGGTGCGGCGTGGTCGGGGTCGAGCGGGGTGGGCCAGCTGTGCTCGTCCACCTGGTCGGGCAGGGGTTCGTGCATGTAGCCACGGCAGGCCAGTTCCATCTGCAGCGTGTGCACGCCGCCGGGGATGTCGCTGTAGTGGCGGGTGATCCAGCCGCCCTTGAAGCGACCGTTGCGCACCTGGCTCATGCCGCTGATTTTCAGCAGGTTCTCCACCACATCGCTCAGTGCGTTGTCGCAGGAGGTATCCGGTGCACCGGACGGACCGGCCGTGCCCAGGTTGAACTGCGGCAGCTCGCCGTCGAACAGGTGCGGGATATGCGAGCGGATCGAGTGCGCGTCATACACCACCACCGTGCCGTGGCGCGCACGCAGGCGCGTGATCTGCGCGGCCAGCGCGTCGTGGTACGGCGCGAAATACGTGTCGCGGCGGCGGGCGATTTCCGCCTCATCCGGCTCGCGGCCGGCATGGTACAGCGGCTGGTTGTCGAAGGTGGTCAGCGGGCACAGGCCGGTGGTGTTCTGGCCCGGGTACAGCGACACGCCGCTGGGGTCGCGGTTGAGATCGATCACCGAACGCGAGATGGCCGAACGCACGGTGGTGGCGCCCATGCCGCGCACGAAGTCGTACAGCTCGTGCACCCACCAGTCGGCGTCGCGGCGCGCCAGCCACGGCGAGTGGTAGTCGCCCATCAGCTCGTGCGGCAGCTCGCTGCCGGTATGCGGGAAGCTGACGATCAGCGGGGCATCGCTCTCGTGCACCGTCAGCCATTCGGGGCGGGCATTCATGCCTGCGGCTCCACGGTCGGCAGCAGCGCACCCAGGCCCTGCGCCAGCGCGCCGCTGCGCACCAGGTTCGTGGCGACCACCATGTCCGGGTGGAAGTAGCGGTCTTCTTCCAGCGTCGGCACCTGCGCGCGCAGGGTGGCGCGCACGGCTTCCAGTGCGGTACTGGAGCGCAGTGGCGCGTGGAAATCGCAGCCCTGCGCCGCAGCCAACAGCTCGATGCCGATCACGTTGGCCGCGTTCTCGGCCATCTGCATCAGGCGGCGCGCACCGTGTGCAGCCATCGAGACATGGTCTTCCTGGTTGGCCGAGGTCGGGATCGAATCGACGCTGGCCGGGTAGGCGCGCTGCTTGTTTTCGGAGACCAGCGCGGCGGCGGTCACCTGCGGAATCATGAAGCCGGAATTCAGGCCCGGGCGCGGGGTCAGGAAGGCGGGCAGGCCGGACAGCGCCGGGTCGACCAGCATCGCCAGGCGGCGCTCGCTGATCGAACCGATCTCGCACACGGCCATCGCCAGCATGTCGGCGGCGAAGGCCACCGGCTCGGCGTGGAAGTTGCCGCCGGACAGTGCTTCGCCGGTATCGGTGAACACCAGCGGATTGTCGGACACACCGTTGGCTTCGATTTCCAGCGTGGTCGCGGCCTGGCGCAGGATGTCCAGCGCCGCGCCCATCACCTGCGGCTGGCAGCGCAGGCAGTACGGATCCTGCACGCGCACGTCATTGTCGCGGTGCGATTCGCGGATGTCCGAGCCCTGCATCAGCGAACGCAGGGTGGCGGCGGTGGCGATCTGCCCGCGCTGGCCGCGGATGGCGTGGATGCGCGGATCGAACGGCGTGTCCGAGCCCTTGGCCGCTTCCACCGACAGCGCGCCGGTCACCAACGCAGCCTGGAACACGGTTTCGATCTCGAACAGACCGGCCAGAGCATAGGCGGTGGAGAACTGGGTGCCGTTGAGCAGGGCCAGGCCTTCCTTCGCGTCCAGTTCCACTGGCTGCAGCCCAGCACGCGACAGCGCGTCCATTGCCGGCAGGCGCTCCTCGCCGATGAAGGCCTCGCCCACGCCCAGCATCACGCTGGCCAGGTGCGAAAGCGGTGCCAGGTCACCCGAGGCGCCGACCGAGCCCTGCGCCGGCACCACCGGCAGCACGCCCTTCACCAGCATCGCTTCCAGCAGCAGCAGGGTTTCCTCGCGCACGCCCGAAGCGCCCTGCGCCAGGCTGACCAGCTTCAGCGCCATCATCAGCCGCACCACGCTGGCCGGCATCGGCTCGCCCACGCCGGCGGCATGCGAGAGCACGATGTTCCGCTGCAGGGTGGCCAGGTCTTCGCGCTCGATGCGCACGCTGGCCAGCTTGCCGAAGCCGGTGTTGATGCCATACACCGGCGCACCCCGGGCGACGATGGCGGCCACCGCGGCGGCACTGGCGCGCACGACCGGCAGCGCAGCCGGGTCCAGTGCAAGCGGCGCACCCCGGTAGACCTGCCGCCACTGGGCGAGGGTGACATGGCCGGGGCGAAGAACCAGGGTGTTGCTCATGTGTTGCTCCAGGAAGCAGGCAGGTCGGGCTGCCCGCGCACCACGCGCGCGTGCAGCGGGTTGAATCCCATGCGATAGACCAGGTCGGCCGGCGCGTCGATGTCCCAGATCGCCAGGTCGCAGTCCAGGCCCACCGCGAGGCGGCCGATGCGCTCGCCGTGGCCCAGCGCGCGCGCTGCTTCACGGGTGAAGCCGGCAATGCATTCGTCCACGGTCAGGCGGAACAGGGTCGCGCCCATGTTCATCGCCAGCAGCGGGCTGGTCAGCGGCGAGGTGCCGGGGTTGCTGTCGGTGGCGAGTGCCAGCGGCACGCCGGCCGCACGCAGCGCGGCGATCGGGGGCAGGGTGGTATCGCGGGTGAAATAGAAGGCGCCGGGCAGCAGCACGGCCACGGTGCCGGCGGCCGCCATCGCGGCAATGCCGGCATCGTCGAGGTGTTCGATATGGTCGGCCGACAGCGCACCAAAGCCGGCGGCCAGTTCGGCGCCATGCTGGTTGCTCATCTGTTCGGCATGGATCTTCACGGCCAGCCCGTTCGCACGTGCCGCCTCAAAGACCTGCCGTGCCTGTGCTGGAGAGAACGCGATGTTCTCGCAGAACACGTCCACGGCCTCGGCCAGGCCTTCGGCAGCGATGGCCGGGATCATCACGTTGCACACCTCGTCGGTGTACTCCTGTGCCTCGCGCCCCGGCGGTACCGCATGCGCGCCGAGGAAGGTCGGGACCACATTCACCCGGCATTCCTCGCCGAGTGCGCGGGCCACCTGCAGCTGCTTGCGCTCGTCGTCCAGTGTCAGGCCGTAGCCGGATTTGATCTCGATCGTGGTGATGCCTTCGGCGCGCATCGCCAGCAGGCGCGGGCGGCTTTCCGCGGCCAACTGCTGCGGCGAAGCGGCGCGGGTGGCGCGCACGGTGGAGACGATGCCGCCGCCGGCGCGGGCGATGTCGGCATAGCTGACGCCCTGCAGGCGCTGCTCGAACTCATTGGCGCGGTTGCCGGCGTAGACCAAGTGGGTATGGCAGTCGACCAGGCCCGGCGAGATCCACCGGCCTTCGCCATCGATGCGGGTGGTCGGCTGCAGGTGCGCATCGCTGCCGGCCGGACCGACGTGGACGATGCGGCCCTCGGCGCAGGCCAGCACGCCATCGGTGATGACACCCAGGCCCTCGCCATCGAGGGTCATCAGGTGGACGTTGGACCAGAGGGTATCGACGTGCATGGCATCCACAACGCGGCTGTGCTTATATGTCTATACAATATAGGCGTCCATTTCGGGTTGTCCAGCCATGTCCGATTCGCGTTCCCCGCACTGTTTCCATGCCGCTCACGCCCTGCTGGCCGAGGGCTGGGCGCGCGACGTGCGCCTGCAGGTGCAGGGCGGCCGCATCGCCCGCATTGAAACGGGGCAGGGCGCGCAGCACGGTGATACCCGCGTTGGCCTGCTGCTGCCGGGCCTGCCCAACCTGCACAGCCACGCCTTCCAGCGCGGCATGGCCGGCCTGACCGAGATCGGTGGCGGCGACGGCGACAGCTTCTGGAGTTGGCGCGAGCTGATGTACCGCTTCCTGGCCCACCTGCGCCCGGAGGCGGTGCAGGCCATCGCCGCCCAGGCCTACATGGAAATGCTGGAAAGCGGCTTCACCCGCGTCGGCGAGTTCCACTACCTGCACCACCAGGCCGACGGCCAGCCGCATGCCGACCCGGCCGAGATGAGCGCGCGCATGGCCGCCGCCGCCGAGCAGACCGGCATCGGCCTGACCCTGCTGCCGGTGTTTTACGCGCACGCCGATTTCGGTGGCGCACCGCCCAATCCTGCACAGCGGCGGCTGATCCACGACGTGGATGGGTTCGCGCGGCTGCTGGACGGGGCGAAGACCGCCCTGGCCGCGCTGCCCGACGCGGTGCTGGGCATTGCCCCGCACAGCCTGCGCGCGGTCACCGGCGAGGAACTGGATGCCCTGCTGCCGCTGACCACCGGCCCGGTGCACATCCACATCGCCGAGCAGGTGCGCGAGGTCGAGGCCTGCCTTGCCTGGAGCGGCCAGCGGCCGGTGCAGTGGCTGTACGACAACGCCGCCGTCGATGAGCGCTGGTGCCTGGTGCACGCCACTCACATCACCGATGCAGAGCGTGCGCGGATCGTCGCCAGCAAGGCCGTGGCCGGCCTGTGCCCGATCACCGAGGCCAACCTCGGCGACGGCCTGTTCCCGATGCAGGCGTTCGCGCGCGAGGGCGGCCGCTTCGGTGTCGGCTCGGATTCCAATGTGTTGATCGATGCCGCCGAGGAACTGCGCCTGCTCGAGTACGGCCAGCGCCTGGCGCTGCGCGGACGCAACGTCCTCGCCCCGGATGCCACCCGCAGCAGCGGCCGCTTCCTGTTTGAAGGTGCGCTGCAGGGCGGTGCGCAGGCGCTGGGCGTGACCGCTGGCCTGCAGGTCGGGGCCAGCGCCGATCTGCTCGAACTGGACTCCGCACACCCGGCGCTGCAGGCGCGACAGAATGACGCATGGCTTGACAGCTGGGTCTTCGCTGCACGTAATGGCGCGCTGCGTTCGGTCTGGCGCCATGGCCGCCAGGTCGTGGCCGACGGCCGCCACCTGCAGCGCGAGGCCATCACCGCCGCCTTCGCCGCTGCCCTGCGTGGCGTGCTGGGCTGACCGCCTCCCTCTTATCGAGAATCCCCACTCCCGTGAAGGCCAGCAAGTCCGCCACGCTCAACCAGCGTATCCGCAGCGATCTGGAAAGCCGCATCCTCAGTGGAGAGTGGGCGCCGGGTTTCCGCATTCCGTACGAGCACGAGCTTATGGAGCAGTACGGCTGCTCGCGGATGACGGTGAACAAGGTGCTGACCGCGCTGGCCGAGAGCGGCATGATCGAACGCCGCCGCCGTGCCGGTTCGTTCGTGGCGCGGCAGCCCCCGCACCTGGAACAGGTGGCGCTGGAAATTCCCGACATCGCCATGGAAGTCGGCTCGCGCGGGCATCAGTACGCCTACCGGATGCTGCAGCGCGAGCTGCGCCTGGCCGAGCCGGGCAATGCCGGCGAAGTTGAACTGGCCGGCAGCGAGCCGTTGCTGGCGATGCGCTGCCTGCACCTGGCCGATGGCCGGCCGCTGGCGCTGGAGCACCGGTTGATCAGCCCGGTAGGCGTGCCCGAGGTGCTGGAGATCGACTTCAGCACCACCGCCCCGGGCAGCTGGCTGCTGCAGAACGTGTCCTGGACCCGCGCCCAGCACCGCATCAGCGCCTGGGGTGCGGACGCGGCCTCGGCCAAACTGCTGGACGTGAAGCCCGGCACCGCCTGCCTGGTGATCGAGCGCCTGACCTGGCGCGGCGACCAGCCCATTACCCGCGTGCGGCAGATGTTCCTGGGCGATGCCTGGGACCTGGTGGCGCGTTTCGCGCCGGGCGCGCGGTAAGTCGCCCGCGTCCTGTAGAGCCGAGCCATGCTCGGCTGCTCCGTCGGGGCACGTGGACTGTCGCGTCCGCCTCTTCCGCAACGACGCACGGGCGTTTAGCGTGCCTTTGACGCGGCGTCAGGGGGGGCAATGCGATATCCAGTCTTGATCGAAGCCGGTGACGAACGCACAGCCTGGGGCGTGGTCGTGCCCGATCTGCCGGGTTGTTTCTCTGCGGCCGACACGCTTGATGACGCCCTCAGTTCGGCGGAAGAGGCCGCGCTTGCGTGGATTGACGCCGCGCTGGATGCAGGGCGCTCCATCCCGACGCCGTCTGCGCCGCAGAAGCTCGTGGCCGATGCGGGTACTGGGACTCAGTGGATTCTCGCTTACATCAACATTGATCCCGCCCTGCTGGACGATACCGTCGAGCGGGTCAACATCAGCCTGCCGCGGCGGATCCTTGCAAGGTTGGATGCGCAGGCCACGGCGGCCGGCGAATCGCGTTCGAGTTACATCGCCCACCTTGCCGCGTTGCGTTGACGCCACGGCATCATTTGCCCATCCACGCCATGCGTGGATGTCGCCCCATCAATACGTAGCGCACTGCCGCCAGCGCACCGGCTCATCCACGCCCGGGCGGGCGTTGAGCTGCACGCGCACGTTGCGCAGGGCGGGGTAGCGCAGGACTTCCTGGCAGACCCGCGGCCACACCGCCTCCAGCTCGCCGGTGCGGTTGATGGCGAGGGTCTGCCGGGTCAGCCAGACGCCGCTGGCGATACCGGGCTGGTGGGCCAGCGCGCGTGCCAGTTCGGCCTGGTAACGGTCGAGGGTCGCGATATCGGGATTGAGCTCGTTGCGGCCGTTGTCGGCCGGCGCAGCAGGCGGTGCCTCTGCCGGAGCCGCCGGTGCAGGCACGTCCTTCGCGTCTGCCACCGGCGCTGCGGCCGGCTGCACGTCCGGCTGCGCAACCTGAGCGAGCGGCGCCGGCGCGGCTGCCGCGGGCGGCGGCGTGCTCTCGACAGCGTCAGCGCTGGTTTCCACGTGCAGGCCCTGCAGGCCCAGCCCGACCAGCAGGCCCAGGGTCACCGCACCCAGCGCGGAAATGGCGATGCGACGCAGCGCCTCCAGGCGGGCCGTCGAGCGCACGCGGGTTTCAATCTCGGCCGGCAGGTAGGGCTGCAGCAGCGGCCACAGGCGCGGGCCATCCAGCACTTCGACCGACTGCTTTTCGGAAGCGGCCAGGCCATCGCGCTCGACCCGGCCCTCGGTGATCAGCAGGCCACCCTTGGCGCCGCCCAGGCGCGCGACCGCGCCCAGCTCGTTCACCGCGGCCGTACCGATGCGGTAGGCCAGCCCGTGCTTGCAGGAGACCAGCCAGGTATTGGGGCCATCGCTGAGCAGGAAATCACTGCTCGGCTCGCGCACTTCGTCCGTCGGGTCGGCCACTTCGCGCAGGCCGCGCCGCTCGCGCAGCATCCGCTTGATCAGCGTCGAGAACTCGCGCCAATGCATGCCCGCCAGGGCCTGCAGCCCCAGTTGCATTTCCGTTCGTCGCCGCTTGACCCACCACAGATAGACGATTGCCAGGGTGCAGGTAAGCAGGGCCGACAGCAGGGCCAGAATCCAAGGGAGCATGCAGGAAGGGAGCGGAAGGGGCGAAAACGGAAGATGACAGTGTAAAGGCCACGCAGTCATATTGCGTCAGGGCCTTCCCGACATGAATTGTGATGCAGCCCGCAGATCTGCGTGGCGCAGGCACGAAAAAACCCGCCAATCCTGAAGCCGTGAGGGGAGGGAACAAACGGCAGCCGAAGCGATTGGCGGGTTTCTCGCGATTGTCAGCGAATTTTTATTGCATTGCAACAATCGAGGGTCAGGGCACGCTGCCGGGCGATTGGTGGCTGCCCGGCGCCGGCGCATCACTGCCCGAGGCCGCGCGGTTCTCCAGCTTGGCCAGACGCGTGTGCAGGGCATCGAGGCGGGCCTCGAGTGCGGCCACGTCATTGGCGGTGGGGACGTGCAGGCGCTTCAGCACGCCCTGCACCTGGTCGTCGAAGGCCTTTTCCACTTTGTTCCAGGTGCCGGAGGCCTTTTCGCGGGCCTCGTCGAGGGAGGTCTCCACGTTGTCGCGCCAGCCCGGGCCCTCCTCACCGCTGCGCTCGCGGCGGCGGGATTCCCAGGCTTCGCCTTCCTTCACCAGGCCATCGAAGAAGCGGCTGCCTTCGGCCTGTGCGCGGCCCAGTGCACCCAGGCCGGCCAGCCAGACCTGCTGTGCCGAATTGCTGAACTTGCGCGAAAAGCGCTCGGCCTGTTCGCCGAACGAAGCGTCGTCGTCGCGGCGGTCGTCATTCTCGTACTGGTTCATCGTGCTTCCCGGGGGGAGTTGGACCTGCCCCCGAGGGTAGCGCGCACGAACGTTGCAGGGCCGTGATGGCCGCTGTTTGGGTTCAGCCCAGCTTTTCCTTCAGCACGCGCTGGATCTCGCTTTCCACCATGCCCTTCATGGCCGACAGCAGGAAGCCCAGCTTGGCGGTTACCCGTACCGCGCCCGGCTGCAGCTCGATGGCGCCGTCCACGCCGCTGCCGCTGAAGTTCAGCACGTCGGCAGCCCAGCTGGACTTGAGGCCGAAGCGCTCACCCAGCTTGGCGGCAACCTGTTCGATCGCCTCGCGGGCCTGTGCATCGGGCAGGGCGTGGGCGTGGCGGACATCGATGGTGGACATGCAGGCTCCTGGCGCTGGGCGGGGATATCAAAGAGGGCGGCCATTGTGCGCATCGGCGGGCGCCACGCCAAGCGCTTGTCGCCGGTTCTTCTGCGTTGGCGAGCAACCTGCTAGTCTGCGCCGCGTGCAGAACCTGCTTGTTCACTTCAGTCAACAACAACAGCCCGACCAGCCCCTGCGGCCCGGGGTGCAGCGCATCGTGCGCCAGGCGAACGGCAGCGTGCGGCTGGGTGACCCCGGTCACGGGGCGCTGCTGCTGGCCCAGTTCTGCATGGACGACCGCGGCCTCTGGCTGCAGGTCGGCAACGGCATCCGCAGCATCCACGTGAACGGCCGCCCGGTGCGGCGCATGGCCCTGCTGCGCGCAGGCGATGCGGTGTATGTGGATGGCGTGGAAATGGTCCTGCAGGGTGAGGTCGAGAGCCTGCTGCAGGCACCGTCGCCATCGCCGGCCAGTGATGGCATCGCCGATGAGCAGCGCCTGCTGCGCGGTGTCGGCGGCCTGCACCATGGCCGCAGCTACACCCTGTCGCGCCCGCGCCTGGTTGGCCGTGGCGGTGATGTCGATATCGAGATCGACGATCCTGCCTTTGCCGAGCAGCATGCACGGGTGGAAGTGCATGGCGATCGTGTGCTGCTGCGCGACCTGGGCAGTGCCGACGGCACCCGGGTCAACGGCGTGGCCGTGCGCCACTGCTGGCTGCAGCCGGGTGACCAGGTGGTCTTCGATGGCCAGCACCGTTTCGTGCTGGAAGTCCCGCACGATCCGCGCCGGCGCCCGCTGCCGGCCGAGGATGATGCCAGCCAGGATGCCGAGCAGGTGGCGGACGCCCCCGTGGCCCCGCGCCGGGTGCGGCGCTGGCCGTGGCTGCTGGTAAGCGCATTGCTGCTGGCGGGTGTGCTCAGCCTGCTGCTCTGGTTCGGCGCGCGCTGACGATCGCGCAGTGACGGTAGTGCCGGCCG
>JAAIGF010248080.1_pt1 | contig 30735 bp, 27 predicted proteins | sample 6487441 | NCBI WGS metagenome assembly JAAIGF01 (sample SAMN13974129, study PRJNA590717) | phyllosphere metagenome | biome: pepper field; feature: multiple bacterial spot infested pepper fields; material: pepper leaves; isolation source: leaves from pepper fields | host: Capsicum annuum ... | reverse complement strand
TGTAGACATAGGCAACGCGTGAGCCTGCGACGGCGTAATAATAAATGCCAGTGCCCGCGATTAGCAGAAAGGCCAGCGTGATATAAAGTGTGCGGCGGGATTTCTTTTTGCCGGATTTCGAGGAAACCAAAATATCCCGCAGATCCGGCTTCTGCCCTGTATTGGCATCGGGCTTGTTCTTGTTCTCAGCGCTGGTGTCCACGTCTTCCATTCCCGTCATCCGCTTTATTACAGCGGTCTGGCATGTGAGAGGCTCGGATTTGGCGAGCCAATGCAACTGCCGATAAATAATCTGCCTGCTCAACCCCGCTTGGCATAGCTTCGTTGCACGGGGAAGTGAAAACTTGGTAATGCTGGAACACGAATGCAAACCCCTGCCGCAAAAGCTTTCCACAGGCGGCTATAAAAAAATCAACAAAAAGGTGATTTTAGCTGTTGCAGGGTCGGCGCGAACTATGTATTACCCGCCTCACGACATCGGCGGAGTGTAGCGCAGTCTGGTAGCGCATCTGGTTTGGGACCAGAGGGTCGGGAGTTCGAATCTCTCCACTCCGACCACTTAAATGTCATTCGATTTGAATGACTTTCGTGTTTCCCTTCATGTAAAATTTGAGCAAGTCGCGTCGCGGTTCGGACGCGGCTTTTGTGCGTCTCATCCAAGATATTGGAAGTACGCCCATGCGGCGATGAAGAAGGCGATGATGCCGAGCACGGTCAGAAGCTTGCGCAGACCGGGGCGGGGCTGCTTCGGCGGTTGTGGCTTGCGGAACTTGATAACGTTTTCGTTCATGAACGGTTTCTCCTGATAATGCCGCGATAGAATATGCTTCGCTGCACGGCTTCAAGTGCGCCAGTGCTATTTTCTGTTGGTAGAAGGCATGATGTTTCCTTAAGCTGAGCACCTCAAGCGGCTTGACTTCGGCCATGAGTCGGTCCAAGTGAAATTCTGCTGGAGCCTGTAATAAATCGGTTACGGGTAACAGCTTAGAAAGAGCGTGATCTCGCTTGATCGCAAGACTGGAGCAGTTGAAATGTCTGCAAAAATTTATCGTCCGGCAAAGACCGCAATGCAGTCTGGCAAGGCCAAGACGAATATCTGGGTGCTGGAGTTCGATGCCGAGGTTCCGCGCAAGATCGATCCGATCATGGGCTACACGTCTTCGTCGGACATGAAGCAGCAGCTCAAGCTCAACTTCGAAACCCAAGAGCAGGCGGAAGCATACGCCCAGCGCAAGGGCATCGAATACCGCGTCATCGAGCCCAAGGACGCAACGCGCAAGGTGGTGTCCTACACGGACAACTTCCGCTACACGCGCACGCAGCCCTGGACGCACTAATAGAGCGACGCACTAAGTTTGAATTCCAGCGCCAGCCAATGGCGCTTTAGACGGCCCCTTAGCTCAACTGGATAGAGCAACTGCCTTCTAAGCAGTAGGTCGCAGGTTCGAGTCCTGCAGGGGTCGCCATTTTTCCAAGACATAATCAGCGATACGTACAGGATTATTCCGATTATCTTAACCGGTAGCCGCTCTCGGCCTTTTTATCGGTATGACGGAGATTGCCTCTCGTCTTTTTGCGCATAGTCCTTATTTCTCATTCGCAACAAGATGAAGGAGATTAAATGAACAACCGATTCGGCCCGCATATACAGATGGGCATTCTCGCGGAGAGAATGGCCGCTATGTACGAGATGGATAAGAACCTCGAACTGGGGTCTCATCTCTCTCACTATATGGATGAAGTCGAGGTTAACATTGCTGCTGATAGCTTTGACCACACCGGCTTCATGACCAAGATTCGCGAGCGAGTTGAATCTGATGTTCATAAAGCTACGGGAGACCGTAGTCGTGATTTTTTACGGGCGGTTTCCAGCGCGCTGTTGGAGCGTATGGAAAGGCAGTCTGCTAACTTCGCTCATTAATGATAGTCTTAGCTTGCGATTTTCTAGCGCTTGCTTCGACCTTTTTTGCTGAAGCTGTTTGCGGACAGAAAACCTCTTCGTTAAAAACGCACAGCGACGAATGTTTCGATGAACTATTTGCTTGGCCAAACCGTGCGACTAACACCTCACCTCGGTGGCATTTTCCACTTCGAGGATTCTGGGTTTGCGCGCTCTTGTGGGAGAGTTGGTATCATTCCTGCTTTTTCTGGTGTCCAGTCTGGCTGCTCGATCTAAGGACGCAAAGACAATGCCTCACTGGAATGGCCCTTTTCAAAGATCCGTCTTGGATAGATCAGATCGCTGTAGCTGAGACTGTCTTCATAGTTACTGACACTAACCCCCAACAGGTATGTGTTACTGCTTTTTGCAGGTTGATGGAAAGGATCAAGCACCAGAATAAAGCTTTCGTACCTCGGTGCGAGCCCATAGTCTCTAAGATCCAATTGCAAAGTATTGCCGCTCGGCGAAACCATTTCTGCAAAAATAATTTTTCCGCCTGAATCGAAGTCCTCTAATTTTGAGGGGATATTTACAGGCAATGTTGGTCTCCAGCCTTTGCTTTCAAGCAACGCGACGAGGTCCACGAGGTAAGGCCGTATCTCGTCCATCGGCTTCGGCTGTGCAAATGGTCGGAAATAGAAATCGAATATTCGTCCTGCGTTTTGTCCTATGGAAAGTGTACGTCCGGGTGGCAACTCGAAGCTTCGGTCGCCATCAAGGACACGCAGCGAAATCCAGTTGTCTTGGAAGAATAGTGGCGAGACATCTAAGATTTCGTCGGCATCCAAAGCGTATCCTTGAGGTACCCAGGGACCTATTCCCAAACCATTGTGCTCTATAAAGTCTTTGACCGACATACGCAGGTCAATATCGATAAAGCGCGGCTCTCCTTCTGCGGGATCGTTACGCTTGAATACTAAATTTATAGGGTAGACCGCGACGGCAATGATCAAAAATACCTTCAGTGTTTTTTTCATTCAAACCCTAATTCTCCGTGCGTAAAATTTTTATGTTGTAAAATCTTTTGCTGCTTGATGCCTTTCTTTTCGCTATCTTGCGGCGAGTAAAAGTATTGCTCACCGCGCCTTTTCGCTGACCGACTACAGCTCAGCCTTGATTCTCTCCGCATAGCCCTTCAATACCTCCGCATCCACCATCGCGCCGCTGTGCGGCTTCAGTGGTTCGCCTTCCTTGCGGGGGATGATGTGGAAGTGGAGGTGGAAGACGGTTTGGCCGGCGGCGGGTTCGTTGAATTGGGCGATGTAGACGCCGTCTGCTTCAAAAGCGTCCTTGGTTGCCATGGCGAGTTTCTGGACTGTGACGATTGTCTTTGCCAGAACCATCGGGTCGGCATCGAGAATGTTGCGTGCTTCCGTCTTGGGAACGACGAGGAGGTGGCCTGGGGCTTGGGGCATCACATCCATGAATGCCAGCGTATCTTCGTCTTCAAAGACCTTCACGGACGGGATTTCTCCGCGCAGGATCTTTGCGAAGATGTTGTTGGTGTCATAGGTCGTCATGATGTCGTCTCCCTGAATGCTTGCCTGCATCACGCCTTGATGCCGTAATTTGATATCTGACCTGGCGTCTAGCCTGTGTCAGTCGTCGGTTTCCTGCCGCTCACCTTTGCGGAAAGGGCTGTGATCTTCAAGGTAGTCGTTGATCTCTTCCACTTCGCTACGCTCCCGCTCCAGATAATCAGCAATGGCGCGGCGCAGGCCGGGATGGGCGATGTAGTGGGCGGAATGGGTGGTAACGGGCGTATAGCCACGGGCGAGCTTATGTTCGCCCTGCGCACCGGCCTCCACGCGTTTCAGGCCTTTTGACAGAGCGAAATCGATGGCCTGATGATAGCAGACCTCGAAATGCAGAAAGGGATGATCTTCGATGCAGCCCCAATGACGGCCATAAAGCGCGTCGCCGCCGATGAAGTTGATGGCGCCCGCAATATACTTACCCTCGCGCTTTGCCATGACCAGCAGGATATCATCCGGCATCCGCTCGCCTATGAGCGAGTAGAATTCACGGGTGAGATAGGGCTTGCCCCATTTGCGGCTGCCGGTATCCATATAGAAGGTGAAGAACTGGTCCCAGATGTCTTCCGTCAGATCGCTGCCGGTCAGCCAGTCGATCTCTATTCCGTTTTCCAGCGCCGCGCGGCGTTCTTTTTTCAGCGTCTTGCGCTTTCGCGATGACAGGGCGTCGAGAAAATCCGTGTGGTCGCGGTAACCTTCATTGATGAAGTGGAACTGCTGGTCGGTGCGATGCAGGAAGCCGCTATCCTCGAGTGCTTCGATCTCGTCTTCGGGCGCAAACGTCACATGTGCCGAGGATACGCCAAGCTTTTCCGTCACCTGCTGGAGTTCTGATGCGAGTACCCGCTGGAAAGCGGCTGAATCCAATCCAGCTATCAAAAGGCGCGGGCCGGTTGCGGGTGTGAAGGGAACCGAGCATTGAAGCTTGGGATAATAACGCCCACCCGCCCGCTCGAAGGCATCCGCCCAACCGTGATCGAAGACATATTCGCCGCGGCTGTGGTTTTTCAGATAGGCCGGGATCGCCCCCATCAATTCACCGTCACCGCGCTCCAGCAGAAGATGCTGGCCGAGCCAGCCAGTCTTGGCGGTGGCGGAGCCGGATTCCTCTATGGACGAGAGGAAGGCGTGCGATATGAACGGGTTGTACGGTTTTGTTAATGTAGTTTTAGATGTTCCGGAAAGCCTGTCCCAGCTTTCTGGATCAATGTCCTTGAAGGACTGTGCAACGCGAATGGAATATTCATCGCTCATGCGGCCTGCCAAATGGCTAAAGCATGTCGCGTTTAATTGTCTTCAATTAGACGATAACGTACATGCGAGAAAATAAGGATCTAAAGCGGGTCGCGGTGAATCCTATTCACTGCGACCCGCTTTAGATTATGCTGTCGGTGCTGACGCCTTCGGGTCGAAACCCTCGAACGTCATCTGGTCAGCATATGTATAGGTCTTCTCCCTGGCGTTTTCATCCCGCACCGTCCAGGTAATTACCGGAACGTTGAGTTTTCTCTGTGCTTCAATGAAGCTGTTGGGCAGATGCCCCCAGAAATAGGAGATGAAATCGAGACCGATGTGCATGGCTTCGTCATGCTTGAAGAAGTCTTCCGGCTTGGTGCCTTCCGCCGTCAGGCCAAGCGGCCAGGGGGAACCAGCTGCCTTAAGGTCTTTCAGCAAATGGTGGTCGAAGCTCATCAGCGCAACGTGGCCCTGATAGCCTTCGAGGTCTTCCAGAACGGCTTCGGCAAAACCGTCATCCACGCCTTGGCCTTCGCGCCCCTTGAGTTCGATGACGAGCGGCACTTTACCAGCGCAAAGCTTCAATAGCTGCTTCAGTGTCGGCACCCGATCCTTGGTCTGGCCGATGGAGAGCATGCCGAGTTCTGCGGAGGTGCGCTCCCGCACATCGCCTTTAATGCCCGTCAGCCGTGTCATTTCGTCATCGTGGAAAATGACAGGAACGCTGTCCGCCGCCAGTTGCACATCGCATTCGATAGCGAATCCGGCTTCGATTGCGCGGGAGAATGCGGAAAGCGTGTTCTCCCATACGGCCTTGTTCAAATCGTGATAGCCGCGGTGGGCAACGGGCTGCGCCGTCAGCCAGGAAAGCTTCAATGTCATGCGTCGATTTCCACGATGGCGTCGATCTCGACGGCGGCATTGAAAGGCAGGGACGCCATGCCGACGGCGGCGCGCGCATGCTTGCCAGCATCGCCAAGAACGTTCGCGATAAGGTTCGAAGCGCCGTTGATGACGAGGTGCTGTTCGATGAATTCCGGGACGGAGGCGACGAAACCGTTCAGCTTCAGCACGCGGCGAACCTTGGAAAGATCGCCGTTCAGCGCTGCCTTGATCTGCGCCAGAATGTTGACTGCGCAAAGTTCTGCAGCCTTCTGTGCCGTCGCAACATCCACATCGCGACCGACATGGCCGGTAACCGCAATCTTGCCGGATTCCATGGGCAATTGACCGGAGATGTAGAGCAGATTGCCGCTGATGGTGAAGGGCACGTAGTTTGCAGCAGGCGCTGCGGCAGCGGGAAGAGTGTAACCGAGTTCCTTCAGGCGAGCTTCGATAGCTTCCGACATTTTTTCCGTTTCCGCTTTTGTTGTAAATCTTTCAAAAATCCGGCATTCAGTTCATGATGTCCAAAAGCCGGACGGTTGCTTGTACAGTATGAGCGATGAGTCCAACAGGAGATATTGTATGATCGTCAGGAACCTTGCTCTCGTTCTTGCCGCTGGCGTGGGTTTCACACCCTGCATCGCAAGTGCCGTGCCTGCCAGCGTTCCCAGCCTGATCTCGCATCGGGCCGTCTACGATCTCGAGTTGAAGGACGCCTCCGACCGCTCCGGCATCGAAGGCATGACGGGACGTATGGTGTATGAGTTCACCGGCTCTTCCTGCAAGGGTTACAAGACGGATTTCCGCTTCGTAACGCAGATCAATACCGGCGACGCGGTGCGGCTGACTGACCAGCAGACGACGACCTTCGAGGATGCGGCGTCGAAGAAATTCACCTTCGAAACCAAGTCCTTTACCGATGACAAGCTGGACAAGGAAGTAACGGGTTCCGCGGCGGATAATGACGGCAACATGACCGTGGATCTGACCAAGCCGGATGCGCGAAAGATCGATCTCGGCGCCGGTGAGTTCCCGACCGAGCATATGTATCAGGTCATCGAAAACGCCAAGCTCGGCAAGCGCATCTTCGAATCGCGTGTTTTCGATGGATCCGATGATGGCGATCAGAGCCTGATCACCTCGACGCTGGTCGGCAAGCAGCAGACGCCAAAGGATGGCGATACGGATGCCGATGCGGGCATGGCGGGCGATTTTGCGAAAGCGCCTTTCTGGCCGGTGACGATTGCCTATTACAACGACAAGACGGGAACGGATTCTCTGCCGATCTACCGCATGTCTTTCAAGCTCTATGAAAATGGAATCACGCGCGATCTGACCATGGATTACGGGGATTTCGTGCTGACGGGCAAACTCGCGAAGCTCGATGTTTTGAAGCCCGAGACTTGCGAAGCGGCGCCCATGCGCTGAAAAGCAGCGGCGTTGCGCGTTTTTTAATGTCGCATGCTTGCAATTTGGTTGAGGGCGCTGTATGCGGCTCACCATTCCACACGCGAAGCTTGGGGTGTTCCGGGAGAAATCCGGTCCATTCCGCCCGGTGGTGTCGCTTAAAACGGCGCTGTTCGCTTCGCGGGGGTTAAACCGGAAAAGGAGTAACAAGGCATGGCATTGCCCGATTTTTCTATGCGTCAGCTTCTCGAAGCTGGTGTTCACTTCGGCCACCAGACGCACCGCTGGAACCCGAAGATGAAGCCGTACATCTTCGGCGACCGTAACAACATTCACATCATCGACCTGGCTCAGACCGTTCCGATGCTGTCGCGCGCTCTTCAGGTCGTTTCCGACACTGTTGCTCGTGGTGGCCGCGTTCTGTTCGTTGGTACGAAGCGTCAGGCTTCCGAAATCATCGCAGACAGCGCAAAGCGCTCCGCTCAGTACTACGTCAACTCGCGTTGGCTCGGCGGCATGATGACGAACTGGAAGACGATTTCGAACTCGATCCAGCGTCTTCGCAAGGTTGATGAAATCCTGAACTCCGAAGCTTCGGGCTACTCCAAGAAGGAGCGTCTGAACCTTGAGCGCGAGCGCGAGAAGCTTGAAAAGGCTCTCGGCGGTATCCGCGATATGGGCGGCGTTCCGGACCTGATGTTCATCATCGACACCAACAAGGAAAAGATCGCAATCGAAGAAGCCAAGCGTCTTGGCATCCCGGTTGTTGCTATCATCGACAGCAACTGCGATCCGGACCACATCGACTTCCCGATCCCAGGCAACGACGATGCTTCGCGCGCCATCTCGCTCTACTGCGACCTGATTGCACGCGCTGCAATCGACGGTATCGCACGTCAGCAGGGCGCTTCCGGCCGCGACATCGGCGCTTCTGAAGAAGCTCCTGTCGAGCCAGCTCTCGAAGACGAAGCCAACGCCTGATAAAGGGCCGTCTGGCGGCGTCGTGACGCCGCCTTTCAATCAGGATAAGACAAGGCCGTTCTGGACTACATGTTCGACGGCCTTGTTCGTTTAAAGCCACCGCACGTCCCGTAGCCGCGTCAAAAGACGATGAGTTGGGGAACAGCGGGGGTTTGAGCAAGTTTCGTGACGGCTGCTTCATCAGGCTGTCACAGTTCCGGGTACATTCGTTCCCAAAATCCGATTTTCGGCCTGGCAAACTGCCGTGACCGACCGAACCGACAAGAGGCACACAATGAGCGAAATCACAGCCGCAATGGTAAAGGAACTGCGCGAAAAGTCTGGCGCAGGTATGATGGATTGCAAAAAGGCGCTGGCTGAAACGGGCGGCGACATGGAAGCTGCAATCGACTGGCTGCGCGCCAAGGGTATCGCCAAGGCTGACAAGAAGTCTGGCCGCACCGCTGCTGAAGGCCTCATCGGTATCGCTTCTGCCGGCCACAAGGCTGTCGTTATTGAAATCAACTCCGAAACCGACTTCGTTGCCCGTAACGATGCTTTCCAGGACATCGTCCGTGGCGTTGCTTCGGTTGCCCTGACGACCAACGGTTCGGTTGATGCCATCGCTGCTGCGACCTACCCGGCAACCGGCAAAACCGTTGCAGACACCATCAAGGACGCAATCGCCACCATCGGCGAGAACATGACGCTGCGCCGCGCAGCCCTGCTCGAAGTCGAGCATGGCGTTGTTGCGACCTACGTTCACAACGCTGCTGGCGACGGCATCGGCAAGCTCGGCGTTCTGGTTGCGCTGAAGTCCGAAGGCGACAAGGCTGTTCTGACGTCCATCGGTCGCCAGATTGCCATGCACGTCGCTGCAACGAACCCGCTCGCCATCCGCGCTGAAGAAGTTGATGCCGCCGTTGCAGAACGCGAGCGCAACGTATTCATCGAGCAGGCCCGCGAATCCGGCAAGCCGGAAGCCATCATCGAAAAGATGGTCGATGGCCGTATGCGCAAGTTCTTCGAAGAAGTTGCTCTTCTCTCGCAGGCTTTCGTCATCAACCCTGACCTGACGGTCGAGGCTGCTGTCAAGGAAGCTGAAAAGGAAGCTGGCGCGAAGATCGAAGTCGTCGGCATGGCTCGCCTGCTTCTCGGCGAAGGCATCGAAAAGGAAGAGAGCGACTTCGCTGCTGAAGTTGCTGCGGTCGCCAAGGGCTGATCGTCCATTTACCCAAATGTGGGAAAACTCCGGGGCATCGCGTGACAACGCGGTGCCCTTCGTGTATCCGCGTTGCGGTTACAGTCTACATTGCATGATAAATTCCAAGAGTTTTCATGCGGCTGTAGATTTTCTATGTTTCGCATACCGTTGCAGCAAATCCGGTGCCAGACTTTGCGCGACCTGCCCAAAGGAGTCATGATGTCTTCCAAGCCGCTCTATAAACGTGTCCTTCTCAAAGCGTCCGGCGAAGCCCTCATGGGCGATCAAGGGTTCGGTATCGACGTCGCCGTCGCAGACCGTATCGCTTCCGATATTGCCGAGGCCCGCGCCATGGGCGTCGAAGTCGGTGTCGTCGTGGGTGGCGGTAACATCTTTCGCGGTGTGGCCGTGGCCTCCAAGGGCGGCGACCGCGTGACCGGCGACCACATGGGCATGCTGGCAACCGTCATCAATGCGCTGGCGCTGGCAACATCGCTACGCAAACAGGCTATCGATACGGTCGTTCTATCTGCCATTGCCATGCCTGAAATCTGCGAAAGCTTTTCCCAGCGCGCCGCAATCCACCATCTGTCCCAGGGCAGGGTGGTGATTTTTGCCGGTGGCACGGGTAACCCGTTCTTCACCACCGATTCCGCCGCAGCCCTTCGCGCCGCCGAAATGGGCGCTGAAGCCATCTTCAAGGGCACGCAGGTCGACGGCATCTATTCCGCCGACCCGAAGAAGGACCCGACCGCGACCCGCTTCGATGAGCTGACCCATTCGGAAGTTCTGGGCAAGGGTCTGGCCGTGATGGACGTTGCAGCCGTTGCGCTTGCGCGCGAAAACCACATTCCGATCATCGTCTTCTCGATCCACGAGAAGGGCGGTTTCGCGCAAATATTGACGGGCGGCGGTCGCAAGACCATCGTGCACGACAAATAATCGAACGGGCGTTGATTCCACGCTATGAAATTGGGCCTCATGGGCCAGAACTGACGGAGTATGAAAATGAGTGGTATTGACCTCAATGACATCAAGCGCCGCATGGATGGCGCCATCAACGCGTTCAAGAGCGATATCGCTTCGCTGCGCACGGGACGTGCGTCTGCCAACATTCTCGACCCTGTTACGGTTGATGCCTACGGCTCCCGCGTTCCGCTGTCGCAGGTGGCCAACATCACCGTGCCTGAGCCGCGCATGCTTGGCGTCAACATCTGGGACAAGTCGATGGTCGGCGCCGTCGACCGCGCCATCCGCGAATCCAACCTCGGCCTGAACCCGATTGTCGATGGTCAGAACCTGCGCATTCCTCTTCCCGAGCTCAACGAAGAGCGCCGCAAGTCGCTCGTCAAGGTCGCGCATGACTACGCCGAGAAGGCCAAGGTCGCCATTCGCCACGTCCGCCGTGACGGCATGGACGGTCTAAAAAAGGCCGAAAAGGATGGTGACATCGGGCAGGACGAAAGCCGTGGTCAGTCCGACAAGGTTCAGAAAATGACGGACGACACGATTTCGGAAATTGATCGCTTGCTTGCGGACAAGGAAAAAGAAATCATGCACGTCTGATTGGCTTTCTGCCAGTCACTGCATACTATTGCTTTTTTCAACTCCGCACTGCCTAAACTGGATTGAGATGTCGGAAACAACACGTTCCCCATTACCTGAACACGTTGCCATCATCATGGATGGTAACGGACGCTGGGCCAAACAGCGCGGGCTTCCGCGCGTCATGGGGCATCGGCGTGGTGTTGAAGCCGTGCGCGAAACAGTGAAGGCAGCAGGCGAGTTCGGGCTGAAATACCTCACGCTCTTTGCCTTCTCCTCCGAAAACTGGCGCCGTCCCGAATCGGAAGTGATGGATCTTCTCGGTCTGCTGAAAGCGTTCATCCGCCGCGATCTGGCCGAGCTCCACAAGGAGAATGTGCGCGTGCGCGTCATCGGTGATCGCGCTGGCCTGAAGGACGATATCCGCTCCCTGCTTGAAGAGGCGGAACAGACGACGCGTGATAATACCGCGCTGACCCTTGTCATCGCCTTCAACTACGGCTCTCGCGATGAGATCGCGCGCGCCGCAGCGTCTCTGGCGCAGGATGTGGCAGCGGGACGTCTCGCTGTTTCGGCGATCACGCCTGAGGCTATCAACGAGCGGCTGGATACGGCTGGTATGCCTGATCCCGATCTCATCATCCGCACCAGCGGGGAAGAGCGCCTCTCCAATTTCCTTCTCTGGCAGGCGGCCTATGCCGAGTTCCTGTTCATTCCAGAGTTCTGGCCGGACTTCAACCGGCAGATATTCGTCTCGGCCATCGATCAATTCATGACAAGGGATCGCCGTTTCGGCGGACTTTCCAGTCAAGTCGCTCTGGCGGGCGCATAATGAGCCGCGAATTGAAGCTGCGGATCATTTCCGCCATCGTGCTGGCCGCGATCATTCTGACGGCCACCTGGTATGGCGGACTGATGTTCCGCATCGTCGCCGGTCTTCTGGCGCTCCTCATCTATTATGAGTGGAGCACGATCACGAAACTCTCCGACGCCAACCCGACGGGCTATGCCTGGGGATGGTTCTCCGTTGCCGTGATGAGCGGCAACACGATTTTCGGCGAGAGCTCGCTCGATCTGCCGCTTCTTTCCGGCTTTACCATAACGGCCGCTTTGTTTCCGATTCTGCGCGGAAAAAACTGGTGGCTGGTCGGCGGCATCGTCTATGCGGGCCTGAGTGGAATTTCGCTCGCCGCCATTCGCGGCGAAGAATCGGTTGGCCTCGTTGCCATGCTCTTCGTCTTCGCCATCGTCTGGGCAACCGACATTCTGGCCTATTTCGTCGGACGCGCCATTGGCGGGCCGAAGCTTGCGCCGGCAATTTCGCCCGGCAAAACATGGTCGGGCGCTGTTGGCGGAACGGTTTCGGGCGTCATCGCCGGTGGTATCGTGGCCTTTGCCTATCATGGGCGCGTTGCGCTGGTGGTGGTTCTGCTGGCGCTTGCGCTGTCCATCTTCAGTCAGATCGGCGACCTTTTCGAATCCTTCATCAAGCGGCGTTTCAAGGTGAAGGACTCCAGCAATCTGATCCCCGGCCACGGCGGCTTCATGGACCGGGTTGACGGTCTTGTTTTCGCCTGCTTTACCGTATTCCTGATTGCTGTCGTTCACGCGGCGGTAACCGGCGATGTGCCAGGCTCAGGCGATGGCATTCTGCTCGGTTTCTGAGCCTGCCGCGTAACGACAATAAAACAAGGGACCGGGTAAGGGATGGACACTATCATGGCTGCGGTTGGTTTTGTGACCGGTTATATGGTGCCGTTCATTCTGGTTCTTTCGTTGCTGGTCTTCGTGCATGAGATGGGTCACTACCTCGTGGGGCGCTGGTGCGGTATTCGCTCCACCGCTTTTTCCGTCGGTTTCGGCCCGGAACTCATCGGTTTCACCGATAAGCGCGGCACCCGCTGGAAGCTCTCGGCCATTCCGCTCGGCGGCTATGTCAAATTCTTCGGCGACGACGATGCATCGAGCAAGCCGGACAATGACAGCCTTTCCGGCCTGACGCTGGAGGAGAGGGCACAGACGCTGGCAGGTGCAAAGCTGTGGAAAAGAGCAGCCACCGTCGCTGCCGGTCCGATTGCCAATTTCATCCTCGCGATTCTCATCTTCGCAACGCTCTTCACGATTTATGGCCGCATGATCTCCGATCCCGTGGTCTCCGAAGTGCGTCCCGATAGCGCGGCGCAGGCCGCTGGAATCATGCCCGGCGACCGACTGATTGCCATCGACGGCGAGAAAGTGACGACCTTCGAAGATGTTCGCCGTTATGTCAGCATCCGTCCCGGCACGCAGATCGATGTGACCGTGGAGCGGAACGGGCAGGAGCTTTCGCTGCCCATGACGCCAGCACGCACGGAAACGACGGACCAGTTCGGCAACAAGATCGAACTGGGAATCATCGGCATCGTGACCGACCAGACACGCGGCAATTTCCGCCATGTGACATATGGACCGGTCGAAGCCGTGGTCGAAGGCGTTCGCGAGACCGGTCATGTGATCACGGGAACGTTCAATTATATTGGCAATCTCGTGACCGGGCGCATGAATGCCGATCAGCTGGGCGGACCGGTGCGCGTTGCGCAAGCGTCGGGACAGATGGCAACCCTTGGCGTTGCGGCTGTTATTCAGCTTGCGGCAGTCCTTTCAGTTTCCATTGGACTACTCAATCTTATGCCCGTTCCAATTCTGGACGGCGGCCATCTTGTGTTCTATGCGATAGAAGCAGTGCGCGGCAGACCGCTTGGTTCCGGCGCGCAGGAAGTCGCTTTCCGCATCGGCTTGGCAATGATCTTCAGCCTGATGGTGTTTGCGACTTGGAATGATATCAGCAGCTTGATCGGCTAAACCTCGGTTTAGAGCTGTTTTTTTAAGAGGGCGTTTACCTTGTTTTGATGCCAAAGTGGCGATTGAGCCACGGTGGCTTGCGAAGTAAACAGAAATTAACGGTCGGGCTTGCTTGTAGAGGAAAAGCAGGTAAAACGACGCAGATGGCCGGAGTCGGGTTCTGCCCGCTGAGGGACAACGGGAAAAGGTAAGAATTGAAAATGAAGGCTGGTTCAAGATTTTTGAACGCGGTATCGGCGGTTGCGCTGTCTGCTGGTGTTTCTTCGATTGCAGCTGTGGGGGTGCTTGCTTCTGCCGGTGTTGCCAATGCGGCTGTTGTCAGCAGAATTGATGTTCGCGGTGCTGAACGCTCCGGTGCGGATGCTGTTCGTTCCAACATCACGATCGCTCCAGGTCGTAATTTCTCGAATTCCGATATCGATGAATCGGTAAAGCGCCTCTATGCAACGGGATACTTCTCCAATGTCAGCATGCGCGTTTCCGGCAACGCTCTCGTTGTCACCGTCGCCGAGAACAATCTCGTCAATCAGGTCGTTTTCAACGGCAACCGCAAGATCAAGGACGACAAGCTTCAGGGCATCGTTCAGACGCAGTCGCTCGGCCCGTATGATCAGACGATCGTGACGGCTGATATCGCCCGCATCAAGGATGCCTATGCTGCGATTGGCCGTAGTGACATTCAGGTTACGACTCAGGTCGTTCCCGTTGGTCAGGGTCGCGTAAATCTCGCTTTCCAGATCAACGAAGGTGAACGCACCAAAATCGCGCGCATTGATTTCGTTGGCAACAATGCCTACAGCGATGGCCGTCTGGCTGCCGTTATCAACACCAAGAAGTCCAACATGCTGTCGTTCCTGACACGTAAGGACGTCTATAATGAGGACAAGCTGCGCGCTGATGAAGAAGCGTTGCGCCAGTTCTATTACAATCGCGGCTATGCCGACTTCCGCGTGATCTCTTCGAATGCCGTCCTCGATGAGGCGAGCAACGAATACACGATCACCATCACTGTCGATGAAGGTCAGCGTTACGCATTCGGTAACGTCGCCGTCGAATCGACCGTTCCGGGCGTCGATGGTTCGCAGCTTCAGGGTCTCGTTGAGACCAAGGCTGGCTCGAACTACAGCGCCAAGGAAGTTCAGCAGAGCATGGAAGCCATTTCCAAGCGCGTTGCCGCAGAAGGTTATCCTTTTGCCCGTGTGACGCCGCGCGGCGACCGTGACCTCGCAGGCAACACCATTGGCGTTACCTACATCGTCGATCAGGGTGAGCGCGCTTACGTCGAGCGTATCGAAATCCGCGGAAACACCCGCACGCGTGACTATGTCATCCGTCGCGAGTTCGACATCAGCGAAGGCGATGCGTTCAACCAGACCGTCGTCAGCGCTGCAAAGCGTCGTCTCGAAGCGCTGGGTTACTTCTCCAAGGTCAATATCAGCACCTCGCAGGGCAGCGCTCCTGACCGCGTCGTGATCGTCGTCGACGTAGAAGATCAAGCGACCGGTTCCTTCGGTATCGGTGCTGGTTACTCGCAGAACGACGGTGCGCTGCTCGAAGCCTCCATCGAAGAGAAGAACTTCCTTGGTCGTGGTCAGTATATCCGCTTGGCCGCTGGTGCAGGTCAAGATGATGCGCGCAGCTACACGCTGTCCTTCACCGAGCCTTACTTCCTCGGCTATCGCCTTGCTGCCGGTTTCGACCTGTTCAAGAGCCAGACCAAGAGCGAAGATTACTATAACTATGACGAGCAGGGCTTCGCGCTTCGCGTAACCGCGCCGATCACCGAAAATCTCGCGACGACGTTCAAGTACACGTACAAGCAGATCCAGTATGACGGTAAGGGTGACTACCAGACAAATCTGGCCTCTCCTTACGTCGATCTGATTGATCAGAATAACGGTGAATGGACACAGTCTATCATCTCCAACACGCTGAGCTACAATACTCTTGATGATCGCAACATGCCGCGTGAAGGCTGGCAGGCTGCTCTCACCAACGAGTTTGCAGGTCTTGGTGGTGATTCTGAGTACTACAAGATCTACGGTAAGGCACGTTACTACCATACTCTGTCTGACGAGTATGACATCATCGGCTCTCTGACCGCGCAGGCTGGTTACGTTGCTCCGACGGGTGATAATCTCTACGTCTTCGATCAGTTCAAGATCGGTGGTCGCGTGATCCGTGGCTTCAAGAACGACGGTATCGGCCCGCGTATCGGCGACGATGCAATCGGCGGCACGACGTATTTCGCTGGTTCGGCCGAAGTTACCGCACCAATGCCAGGCGTTCCGGAAGACTTCGGGCTTCGTCTTGCAGGCTTCGTGGATGCCGGTACGCTCTATGGCAACAAGGTTGCCAATGCAGCAGGCGTTCAGGATGACAGCTCGATCCGTGCTTCTGCCGGTATCGGCATCATGTGGGCTTCGCCATTCGGTCCGCTGCGCGTAGATTACGCAGTGCCGTTTGCCAAGGAAGACTACGACGAAACGCAGAATTTCCGGTTTGGCATGTCCAACACTTTCTGATATCGGCAGTCCAGAACTGCATATTTGAATGTTCTGGAGTTTCCGTTTGATGGAGTACAATGCATTTTTTCCGCCCCACGAAGGCATGCGATTGAAAGACATCGCGGACCGTCTTGGGGCGGAACTGTCTGATGAGGCAGCCGGTGATCGTCTCGTGCGATCCATCGCGCCTGTTTCTCGCGCCAAGCAGGATCAGCTCTGCTACATGTTGTCCCGCCGTAACCGCGAAGAGTTGACGACTTGCGATGCTGCAGCCGTGATTTGCGACACGCCGCTGCGAAGCCTCGTTCCTGATCATATTCCGGTACTGATCACAAAAAATCCCCATACGTTTTTTGCACAGGCTGGCGAGCTTCTGCATCCCTCCGCAATGCGTCCTTCCGCTGTTGCGGCGCAGGATGGCGGCATTTCATCTGCCGCCCATATCGATCCATCTGCGAAGATTGAGCCGGGTGTTATCGTTGAGCCTTTTGCCGTCATCGGCGCGAATGCGCACATCGGCGCAGGCACGCGGATTGGCCCCGGTGCCATTATCGGCGCAGAAGTTCAGATCGGTCGCGATTGCACGATTGCGGGTGGTGCCAGCATTTTGTCGGCGCTGCTTGGCAATGGCGTCATCATCCATAATGGTGCTCGCATCGGGCAGGATGGTTTCGGTTACGCTCCGGGTCCGCGCGGGATGATCAAGATCGTCCAGATCGGTCGCGTCATCATTCAGGATCACGTCGAGATCGGTGCAAACACCACGATCGACCGCGGCACGATGGATGACACGGTGATTGGTGAGGGCACCAAGATCGATAATCAGGTGCAGATCGGCCACAATGTGCGAATCGGTCGCCATTGCGGCATCGTCAGCAAGGTCGGCATCGCGGGCAGCACGCGTATCGGCGATGGCGTGATGATTGGCGGCGCGGCTGGCATCAACGGTCATATCAATATTGGCGATGGCGCTCAGATCGCGGCGATGAGCGGCGTGGTCTCGGATGTGCCTGCCGGGGCAAAATATGGTGGGACGCCTGCGCGCCCAATGAAACATTTCCTGCGTGACATGGCCGATATTCTGGCCCGCGCTGAGGATCGGGACAAGAAAACAGGAGACAAGAATGTCTGAAGAGACGAAGACGACGCTTGGCGCGGCTGACATCCTTGAAGTGATGAAGCTGCTGCCGCATCGTTATCCATTTCTGCTGATCGACAAGATCATCGAGATCGACGGCGATAATTCAGCCATCGGCATCAAGAATGTCACGGTCAATGAGCCGCAATTCACCGGCCATTTTCCTGATCGCCCAATCATGCCCGGTGTTCTCATCGTAGAAGCCATGGCGCAGACGGCGGGCGCCATCTGCGCACGCAACCAGCACGGCGGCGGTTATCTCGTTTATTTCATGACGATCGATAATGCCCGCTTCCGCAAACCGGTCGTGCCGGGTGATCGGCTTGAAATTCACGTGGTGAAGCAGCGCCAGCGCGGCAATGTCTGGAAGTTCCATTGTGAAGCCAAGGTCGATGGCGCTCTGGTTGCGGAAGCCGATATCGGCGCGATGATGATCCCCGAGGATCAGCAATGAGTGCGGTCGCGGCTACGGCCAAGATTCACCCCTTGGCCGTTGTCGAGGATGGTGCGGTCATCGGCGAGAACGTCGAAATCGGTGCATTTGCGCATGTTGGCTCCAAAGTAACCCTGCGGGATGGCGTCAAGCTTCTGAACCACGCGGTCGTCACCGGGCGTACCGTGGTGGGCGAGGGCACTGTCATTCACCCGATGGCCGTTATTGGCGGCCAGCCACAGGCCATTCGTCATGATGGTTCTGAGACGACGCTCGATATCGGCGCGCGCTGCACCATCCGCGAAGGTGTCACGATGAATACGGGCAGCTCCGATGGTGGCAGCAGGACCGTGGTTGGCGATGACAACCTTTTCCTCGCCAACTCGCATGTCGCGCATGATTGCATTCTCGGCAACGAGATCATTCTGTCGAACAACGTCATGCTGGCGGGCCATGTGCATATTGGGGACAAGGCGATCCTCGGCGGCGGCTGCGCCGTGCATCAATTCACCCGCATCGGGCGGCAGGCATTTATCGGCGGTCTCTCGGCTGTGAATTACGATGTGATTCCCTATGGTATGCTGAACGGCAATCCCGGCATTCTGGGTGGCCTCAACGTTGTCGGCATGACACGATCCGGCATCGAGCGCGCCGATATCCACACGGTTCGCCGCGCTTTCAAGCAGATTTTCGAGAGCGAAGGCAATATCCGCTCCAATGCTGCGGCCATTCGCGAAGAGTTTCTCGATTGCAGCCAGGCGCTCGAAGTCATCGACTTCATCGCCGCAGCCAGCGACCGGGCTATCTCGTCGCCCAACCGCGGTAAATAAGCGGTGTCTCAGGCCGGTCAGCGTCTGGCAATCATCGCCGGTAGCGGTTTTCTTCCTTACTATGTGGCTCTGGCCGCACGGGAGGCAGGGGAAAACCCGCTGATCATCCGCCTGAAAAATGAGGCTGATCTCGATTGGTCGCAGTTCGAAAGTGCTGCGATCAGCGTTGGCGATGTCAGAAGTCTCGGTCAGCTTCTCAGCACAAACGGCATAGACCGCGTTGTGCTTTCCGGCGGCGTTTCGCGCCGCCCGGAATGGCGGGAAATCCGCCCCAACCTCAAGATGATTGCCAAAATGCCCTCGATCATCCGCACGCTTCTGTCGGGCGGCGACGATACGGTGTTGCAGATGGTGATCGGGCTCATCGAGGCGCAGGGGGCAAGGGTCATTGGCGCGCATGAGATTGCGCCGGCACTTCTTGCAACGACAGGGCCGCTTGGCCAAATCAAGCCCAATGACGATGACCGCCGGGATATCGCGAAGGCCGCCAGGGCGGCGCTCGCGCTGGGCGCGCTCGATATCGGGCAGGGCGCGGTTTCCGTCGGCGAGCGCATCGTTGCAATGGAAGGTGTCGAAGGCACGGATGGCATGCTGGAACGGGTGGCCGCTTTGCGGGCCGCTGGACGCATTTCTTCACGCCGCAAGGGCGTACTCGTCAAGCTTTGCAAGCCGCAGCAGGATATTCGCGCAGACCTGCCGACCATTGGTCCATCCACCGTACTCAACGCCGCAAAGGCCGGGCTGGCGGGCATAGCCGTGGAAGCGGGCAGGGCCTTCATTCTGGACCGCGACGCAATGTCGAAGGCTGCAGACGACGCAGGGTTGTTCGTCTGTGGCATAGATACGGCTCTTGAGGGAGACATGATGTGACAGAGCGGGTTCTAAAACTGGCTGTCGTGGCTGGAGAAGTCTCCGGCGACATGCTTGGCGCGGATCTGGTCCGCGCCTTGAAAGTTCAGTACGGCGGACGGGTGGAACTCTTCGGTGTTGGTGGAGAGCAACTGACAGCGGAAGGCCTCACCTCGCTGTTCGATTACTCGGAACTCTCGATCATGGGCTTCACCCAGGTTCTGAAGAAGCTTCCGCAACTCATTTCACGCATAAAAGAAACGGCAAACGCGATAATTGCAGCAAGACCCGATGCGCTGCTGATCATCGACAGCCCGGATTTCACCCACCGCGTTGCAAAACGCGTGAGGAAAGAGTTGCCGGACCTGCCGGTGGTGAATTATGTGTGCCCAAGCGTGTGGGCCTGGAAAGAATACCGCGCACAGGCGATGCTGTCTTACGTCGATCATGTGCTGGCGCTTCTGCCCTTCGAGCCGGAAGCGATGCACCGCCTCGGCGGCCCGGCGACCACATTCGTCGGCCACCGGCTGAGTGTCGATCCAGACGTCCTTGCCGTTCGCGAAAAAAGAGCGCAGCGACCGCTGCCCAGCGGCGATGAGCCAAAAACCATTCTCCTTCTGCCGGGTTCCCGGTCCACGGAAACGACCCGCCTCATGGAGCCGTTCGAACAGACGGCGAAAGCTTTCGTGGAGCGCAACGGCCCGGCGCGTTTCGTCCTGCCGACAGTGCCGCGGCAGGAGGCGAGGGTGCGCGAACTTGCGGCGTCCTGGCCAAGCGATATCCGGCCCGAAATCGGAACTGACAGCGATTTCAAATGGCAATGCTTTACGCAGGCAGATGCCGCAATCGCCGCATCCGGTACGGTCATTCTGGAACTTGCGCTCTGCAACGTCCCGGTCGTATCCGTCTACAAAACCGACTGGATTTTCACCATGCTCAGCAAGCGGGTGAAAACCTGGACCGGCGCATTGCCCAACCTGATTGCCGATTACGCTGTCGTTCCCGAGTATTTCAACGAGGTCGTCCGCGCAGGATCCATGCTCCGCTGGGCCGAGCGCCTGTCCTCCGACACAACCCAGCGCCGCGCCATGCTGGAGGGGTTTGCGCTGGTGCATGACCGGTTGAAAACGGATGTACCGCCGGGTGAGCGGGGGGCTGAGATATTGCTTGAGACGATCAGGGCGAAGAGCGGAAAAATCTGAGATTCCGCAGCAGGAAGCGCTCCGTTGTCGCCTATTGCCTGATAATTAATCCAATTGCGTTCACGACAATACGAGAGGCGGTCAGCGCAGACATTCCGTCAATATCGTTGGGTGGATAATATTCGACAAGGTTGAACCCCACTATTTTCGCGTGGCCAGAGAGACCGGCCATAAGATCTATGAGTTGAGTGTATGTCAGGCCGCCTGGAGTACGTGCCGCCACTCCGGGCATGATGCTGGGATCAAGTGAATCGCAATCCAGCGTTATGACGACTCGAACACCTTTGGGTATGTGACGGATGGCGGCTCGGATGCCTTCGCTGTGTATCTGGCGAGCGGTTACAAATCGGCTGCCATACCGGCGCGCTGCTTCGACGTCATCAATTGTCGCACTGCCAACGCTCCGTAGACCAACCTGAACGATACCGCTGACATGGGGCATCTCGCTGGCTCGGCGCATGGAGCTGGAATAGCCGTAGCGTTGTCCCTGAACTTCGTCACGCCAATCAATATGAGCATCAATCTGTAAAACCCAAATAGGACCATCGCTCTGGAACGCCGCTAAAAACGGAGATGTCACGGAGCAATCACCCCCGATAAGTATCGGAATGGCTGACGAGGCCAGTATCTCGCGTGCTTTGGCTTCGATTCGCTGTCGATTGCCTTCATTGTCACGCATGATTGTTGGAATATCGCCGCCGTCGATGCAGTTCAAATCTCCACCGTTGAATAGTGGTCCTGCGAGATCGAAGTCCCAATTCTCGATGAGGTCGGCGTCCTCAAGACTTGAAGCGCGAATCCGGTCGGCGGCGGTTTCATATCCGCTGCTATTTTTGTTTTGATAGGTGCTGCCATGGGCCACACCAACTACACAGATGCGAGGGGTTTCTCCTGCCGCCAATTGCGGAGGAAAATTAAGAAACGTGAGAAGGGTGTTCATTCAAGTGGCCTCATCCCGCACGCGCGTTGTAATCGCTCGTATTATGCAGAGAAACTTCGAATGAAAAAGAAAAACCCCGAGGTTGTTTCCAACCTCGGGGCTTTTGATTCTACGTCGACAAACGCGGCTTAGAAAAAGCCCTTGCGCTGCCACCAGCCGCCCTTGCGGGGTTTTGGTTCTTCGCCTTCCGGGGTGTCGCCTGCGCCGGAAGAGGTGACGACGGGTTCGGAGGAGGAGACGTTTTCGCCGCGGTTGGCGCGAGCGGGCTTTGTGGCGTCTTCTGCTGTATCCGTTGCGGCTTCGGCTGGGGCTTCAGCGGCCTGCTCGGCAGGAGCTGCTGCCGCAAGTGCTTCTGCGACCGGAGCTTCCTGAGGTGCGGGTACGGGTTCAGCTGTCGGTGCTTCGACTTCCGCCGTTGCTTCGGTTGCTGTTTCTACCTTTTCCTTCGCCTTGCGGGTGCGGCGCGGCTTCTTCGGCTTTTCGGTTTCTTCGACAGTCGGGGTTGCGGCTTCGGCTTCAACCGCCTCAACGGCAGCAACCGGTTCGACGCCTTCTACTGCGGCAGCAGCTTCGCCGTCTTCGATGCCTTCGTCAGTATCGCCGTTTTCGCCTTCCAGCGTTTCGCCATTTTCGTCGCGATTGCGGCGACCACCGCGCTTGCCACGGCGGCGGCGCTTGCGCTTGCCTTCGTCCTGAGCGCCGGTCTCACCGTCGCCGCGAGCCTCAGCGCCTTCAGCCTGCTCATCGCTGCTGTCGTCGCCGTCTTCGTCAGAGCCTTCGGCGCTGTCTTCGTCATTGGCATCCGCCTGAGCGTCACCGTTCTGGCCGTTGCCCTTGCCGCGACGGCGGCGGCGACGCTTGCGCTTGCGCTTGCCGTCTTCGCCACTTTCACCCTGCTGCTGGCGCGGCTCGCTGGACTGAGCCTTGACCAGTTCTTCCTCGTCCTCCTCCTCATCGGCCTCGATGACGATATCGTCCTCTTCTTCCTCGAAATCGGGAAGGGCCTGAAGAAGGCTTTCGATCCTTACGGGGTTTTCAACGGCTTCACCGCGGTCGATGGCGAAGTGCTGCGCGCCTACGCTTGCATCGGCAGCGATGATGATGGCGACGCCGAAGCGGCCTTCATAATCGACAATCGTGCCGCGCTTGTGGTTGAGCAGGTAGAGCGCCGTTTCAGGTGTCGTGCGCACCGTGATATTATGCGTGGTGTTGCGCAGCAGATATTCTTCCACGCCGCGCAGAACGTGCAGGGCGATGGAGGATTCGGAGCGAACATGGCCCGTGCCGCCGCAATGCGAGCAGATTTGCGTCGTGGATTCCAGAACCGAAGCGCGAATACGCTGGCGCGACATCTCCAGCAGGCCGAAATGCGAGATGCGACCAACCTGGATGCGGGCACGGTCGTTCTTCAGGCAATCCTTCAGCTTCTTCTCGACGGAGCGGTTATTGCGCTTTTCCTCCATGTCGATGAAGTCGATGACGACCAGACCGGCCAGGTCGCGCAGGCGAAGCTGGCGGGCAACTTCTTCTGCCGCCTCGAGGTTCGTTGCGAGCGCGGTTTCCTCGATGGAGTGTTCGCGCGTCGAGCGACCTGAGTTGACGTCGATGGAAACGAGAGCTTCCGTCTGGTTGATGATGAGATAACCACCGGACTTCAGGGTCACCTGCGGCTGAAGCATGCGGTCCAACTGCGCTTCGATGCCGGAGCGCGAGAAAATCGGATGAATGTCGCGGTAAGGCTGAACCACCTTGGCGTGGCTCGGCATCAGCATCTTCATGAAGTCTTTCGCTTCACGATAGCCTTCTTCGCCGGACACGATGATTTCGCTGATGTCCTTGTTGTAGAGATCGCGGATCGAGCGCTTGATCAGCGAGCCTTCCTCGTAAACGAGGCAAGGGGCCGTGGAATTCAGCGTCAGCGTGCGAACATTTTCCCACAAGCGCATCAGATATTCGAAGTCGCGCTTGATTTCGACGCGGGTGCGGTTTGCACCGGCCGTGCGCAGAATGACGCCCATGCCGTTCGGCACTTCGAGATCGCGGGCGATTTCCTTCAGGCGCTTGCGGTCGGCGGGCTGGGTGATCTTGCGGGAAATGCCACCGCCACGCGCCGTGTTCGGCATGAGAACGGAGTAGCGACCAGCGAGCGAGAGGTAAGTCGTAAGCGCAGCGCCCTTGTTGCCGCGCTCTTCCTTGGCCACCTGAACCAGAAGAATCTGGCGGCGCTTGATGACTTCCTGAATGCGATACTGCTTGCGTGGCTTGCGAGAAATGCGGTCTGGAACTTCTTCCATCGCATCTTCTGCGCCAACGGATTCGATGACTTCCTTTTCGTGATGATCGTCATCATCATCGTCGTCATCGTCATTGTTGCGGCCCAGACCTTCGACTTCTTCGGAAATCGTGTCGGTATCGACCATGGCAGCCATTTCGCCGCCCTTGCTGCCATCCTCGTCGGAAGCATCTTCGGCTGCGGCTTCTGCGGAAGCCTCGTCCGCTTCAACCTTCTTCTTGGCGCGGGGGCGGCGGGTGCGCTTCTTCGGCTTTTCTTCTTCCGCAGGCTGCTCCTCGGCAACGGCCTCGACAGCCACTGTCTCGGCTTCCTCGGAAGCTGCGACGACCTCGGTAGACGCCTTTTCTTCAGCCTTTGGCTCGGAAGCGGGAACGATGCCGATATCCGGCTGATCGACCTGCGAGAGATCGATAGCGGGTTCATGCGGCGCATCGGCTGGCTCGAAGTCGTCACCGCGACGGTGCTCTTCGGCTTCCGCCTTCAGAAGTGCCTGCCGGTCGGCAAGCGGGATCTGGTAATAATCCGGGTGAATTTCGGCAAAAGCCAGAAATCCGTGGCGGTTTCCGCCGTAGTCTACGAAAGCAGCCTGAAGCGAGGGTTCAACGCGGGTTACTTTAGCAAGGTAGATATTGCCGCGTATCTGCTTCTTGTGTTCCGATTCGAAATCGAATTCTTCGATCCGATTTCCGCGAACGACTACAACGCGCGTCTCCTCTTCGTGGGAGGCGTCGATAAGCATTTTGTCTGCCATGTAAGCTGTGCTCCTCGGCCCAGCCCTGTCTTATATGAGAATAGGCCTGCCACAGGGACAGGCCTTTCATCTCTTTCCAAGGGTGTGCCGGAAATGAAGTTTCCAGCCCGGCGCATGTAAACTGGCAGCATCCGGACAGCTGGCATGGCAACTTGCCTGCTCCCTGTATCCGGTTCATGTGAAAACTGCTGCAACGACATCATTGGCCAAGCGGAACGACTTTAATAAATAGACCCGTTAAAGGTCCGATGAAATTGCTCTCCTCAGAGCGGTCGGTGGCATGCCACCGGGTATGTTTCCGGCCACGGCCGGATTGATCCAGTTTCAGGATAAAAATGCGGCGACGGCAGATGATTGCCCGTTTAACAGCGCCAGAGTCATTCTCGATTGGCAGCCGGCGGGCATCTATCCCGTCAACATTTTTAACCCTCAATCGTGTTGTATGTTTTATCTGTCATAATAGCAATAGGCAGGCTAAATATGTCATATCATTGATGGAATTTCGCAGTTAAGAATTGCTTCATCAAGGGCTGCGAATGTTGCAGCCAAACGCGAATAAGGCCATCTTCATCGGGGGCGCGGCAGTGATTTGGGCTTAGCTGGCTCAGCTTTTCTGCTGAAATGACTGAAATTAAAAATGATATCGGCGACCATGAAAATTCGGATGCTAGCTGCAAAAACATCGAAAAGCGCGGGCTGGTTGAGGCGAATCAGCACTGCCGCGCGTGTCGCAGGCATGGCCGCAATCGCTTCGCTTACTCTGGCAAATGTCGCGCAGGCGGGTGAGGAACTCGTGGCAAATGCGGCGCGCATTATCGGTGATGAGGCACGCACGCGCATCGTACTGGATTTCAATGCCGAACCGGAGTTCGAAGTCCATTATCTCGATTCGCCGACACGTATCGTGGTCGATCTGCCTGCGGTCAGCTTTGCCTTCCCGGCAAAGGATCTGGCGCCGACCGGCCTCTTCAGCGATATCCGCTTCGGCAGCATGGGGGAGGGCAGTGCCCGGCTCGTGCTGACGGCGAAGAAGCCGGTTCAGGTTGCCATTGCCGAGGCCAAGTCCGAGGATGGCGGCAAGATGTTCCGCTTCGTGCTGGATACGGAAATCGCCACGAAGCAGAAATTTGCCGATCTCTTGAAGAATCAGAACTGGCAGGCGCTTGCGCCCGCGACCACGGCGTCCGTTACGCCGGATATCATCGAAAAGTCTCCGCGCCAGTCGGATTTCGTGATCGCTGTGGATGCCGGGCACGGAGGCATCGATGCCGGTGCCAAGGGTGGCGTCAGCGGAACGGATGAAAAGGTCATTACGCTTGCCTTTGCCAAGCAGCTGACCGACCGGCTGAACCAGTTGCCGGGGATCAAGGCGTTTCTGACGCGGGATGACGATACGTTTCTGGCGCTTTCCGAGCGCGTTACGATTGCGCGCCAGCACAGTGCCAATCTCTTCATTTCCGTTCACGCGGACACGCTGAAGCAGAAGGGCATTCGCGGCGCGACGGTCTACACCATTTCTGATCGCGCATCCGACCGCATGGCGCAGGATCTGGCGGAGCGCGAAAACCTCTCGGACCAGATTGCCGGCGTGAAGGTGGCCAACGCGCAGCCGGAAGTCGCTGATATTCTTCTCGATCTGACCCGGCGCGAGACCCAGGCTTTCTCCGTGACGCTTGCCGAAAATATCGTCTCATCCTTCGAGGGGCAGGTCGGGCTCATCAATAATCCGCATCGCTATGCCGGTTTTCAGGTGCTGCGCGCGCATGATGTCCCATCGGTCTTGCTCGAACTCGGTTTCCTGTCCAACCCGGATGACGAAAAGCTGCTGCTGGACGAGGAATGGCGCGGGAAGGTGGCAGAGCGGCTGGCCAACGCCGTCACCAAATATCGTGCGCAAGCTTTGGCCAATGGCGGCTGATTAGACAAAACCGCACGAGGCACCTGTGTCGCTTTTGCGACGTTGGGCGAAAAGCGTGTGGAAGTTGGCGCCTCGTCGAAGCATTTGTCTGCGCGAGCCCTATTTTACTCACATTCCCCGCGTTACTCGAAGACTGGATTCGGCGACAAGATGGCCTCGTTTCCGTTTGTGGAAGCGATTATCTCTCGGTAACATATGCGGGAATGCTTTTATCGGCGGCTTGTCATTGGGTAAGCGGTGTGCAAAACGCACGCTACATGTAAAAATGCGCTCTTGAACTGCGAGCGCGAAGTTACGATTCGAAGTATCGGTAGCCTAATATGATCAGACTGATTGGATATTTCTTCGGCTTGGCGAGCATGCTCTTCCTTGTGATTGCTGCTGCCGGTGCCATCTATTTGGTATCCGTTTCGAAGGACCTTCCCGATTACGCAGTGCTGAGCAGCTATGAGCCGCCGGTCACGACCCGCGTTCACGCTGGCAACGGCGCGCTGATGGCGGAATATGCCCATGAAAAGCGGCTTTTCCTGCCCATTCAGGCCATTCCGGACCGCGTGAAGGCCGCATTCCTTTCGGCTGAAGATAAGAATTTCTATAACCACCCCGGCATTGATGTGTGGGGTCTTGGTCGCGCTATCCTCGTCAACGTGCAGAACCTCGGTTCCGGTCGCCGCCCCGTGGGCGCATCCACGATCACGCAGCAGGTTGCCAAGAACTTCCTGCTCACCAACGACCAGACTATCGACCGCAAGATCAAGGAAGCGATTCTCTCCTTCCGCATCGAGCAGACCTATTCCAAGGATAAAATCCTCGAACTTTATCTGAACGAGATTTTCTTCGGGATGAATGCCTATGGTATTGCGGGCGCGGCGCTCACCTATTTCAACAAGTCAGTGACTGAGCTGACGATCGCCGAGACGGCTTACCTCGCATCGCTGCCAAAGGGCCCTGCCAACTATCATCCGTTCCGCCGCGAAAAGGCTGCTCTGGAGCGCCGCGACTGGGTTATCGACCGTATGGCCGAGAACGGCTACATCACGATGGCTGATGCTGCCGATGCGAAGAAGCAGCCGCTTGGCGTGAACATTCGCCGTGGCGGACCGCAGCTTGCTGCCTCGGATTACTTTGCCGAGGAAGTTCGCCGCCAGATCGTCGATAAATTCGGGGAAAAGGCGCTTCTGGAAGGTGGCCTTTCCGTCCGCACGTCGTTCGATCCCGAAATTCAGATGGAAGCCCGCAAGGCCTTGCAGGACGGTCTGCTGGATTACGATGAGCGTCGTGGTTTCCACGGCCCTGTCGATCAGATCGATGCCAGTGGTGACTGGAGTGCTGCTCTCGGCAAGATCAGACCGCTTCGCGACGTGCCGGAATGGAAGCTCGCCGTTGTGCTCGCAGCAGGCGCCGATGGCGTAGATATCGGTCTGCGTCCGGATGCCGACAGCGAAAACCCGGATCAGCGCAACCATGGCCGCATCAAGCCGGAAAACATGAAGTGGGCTTACCGCGATGCCAAGGGTCAGCGCAGCACGGCGAAGTCTCCCGCAGGCGTTCTGAAGACCGGCGACGTCGTTTATGTCGAGCCGCTTTCCAGCCAGGGCGAAGATTATCGCCTCCGTCAGCCCCCGAAGGTGCAGGGCGGTATGGTGGTGATGGACCCGCATACGGGCCGCGTTCTCGCCATGGTCGGTGGCTTCTCCTATGGCCAGTCGGAATTCAACCGCGCCACGCAGGCCATGCGCCAGCCGGGCTCTTCGTTCAAGCCGTTCATCTATGCGGCTGCAATGGACAACGGCTATACGCCTGCATCCGTGGTCATGGATGCGCCGCTGGAAGTCGTTTCCGGTGGCCAGGTGTGGAAACCGCAGAACTACGGCGGGGAGGTGGCTGGTCCATCCACGCTTCGCCTCGGTATCGAAAAATCGCGTAACCTAATGACCGTGCGTCTGGCGCAGGACATGGGCATGAACCTTGTTGCGGAATATGCGGAACGCTTCGGCGTTTACGACAAGATGCCGCCGTTGCTCGCAATGTCGCTCGGTTCCGGTGAAACGACCGTTATGCGCATGGTTTCGGCCTATTCGGTCATTGCCAATGGCGGCAAGCAGATCAAACCAACCGTGATTGACCGCATTCAGGACCGTTACGGCAAGACCCTTTTCCGGCACGAAGAGCGCGAGTGCGATGGCTGCAACGCCACGGTCTGGCAAAATCAGGACGAGCCGACCATCGTGGACAAGCGTGAGCAGGTTCTCGATCCCATGACCGCCTATCAGGTTACGTCCATGATGGAAGGCGTCGTGCAGCGCGGTACGGCCGCAGGCAAAATCAAGGTCAATCTGCCTGTTGCGGGCAAGACCGGCACGACCAATGATGAAAAGGACGCCTGGTTCGTAGGCTACACGCCGGATTTGGTTGCTGGCCTTTATATCGGCTTCGACAGCCCGGCACCTCTGGGTCGCGGCGGCACCGGTGGTTCGCTTGCAGCGCCAATCTTCGGTGAGTTCATCTCGCAGGCGGCAAAGCATCTCGAGCCGAGCAAGTTCATTGTCCCGAACGGCATGAATTTTGTGGCCGTGAACCGCAAGACGGGTATGGCCGCGATGGAAGGCGAACCGGATACGATCATGGAGGCCTTCAAGCCGGGCACCGGTCCGTCCTCGACGTTCAACGTGATCGGCATGGACGGCAATATGTCTCAGGAGGACATTTTGCGGGAATCGCCGCAGGCGCAGCAGGCCATCACCGGCGGTGGCGGCGGCCTTTACTAAATTCAAATCACAGACAGCCGAGGGGCGCGGGTCTTTACATCCGCGCCCCTCGCATTTATTCACACCACCAGTTTTCAAAAAAGGCGAAGAATCTGCGAAATGCGCAATGAAATCGTGAATGTAGTCGACGAAATCAAGCAGGCCATAAGCCTGCTGAGGAGGCATCTTTGACTGGGACCAGGCGATAAGACGGCTGGACTGGTTGAATAACAAGGCAGAGGATCCGAACCTCTGGAACGATGCTACCGAAGCACAGAAGCTGATGCGCGAGCGCCAGCAGCTTGACGAATCCATCAACGGCGTCAAATCCCTCGAACAGCAGGTCAACGACAATATCGAGCTGATCGAGATGGGTGAAGCCGAAGGCGATGCCGATATCGTCAAGGAAGCCGAAGACGCTTTGAAGGCGCTGCGCAGCGAGGCGAACCGCCGTCAGGTGGAGGCCATGCTCTCCGGCGAAGCCGATTCCAACGATACTTATGTGGAAGTTCACTCGGGCGCGGGCGGCACGGAAAGCCAGGACTGGGCGAACATCCTGCTGCGCATGTACACGCGCTGGGCAGAACGTCAGGGCTTCAAGGTCGAGGTTCTGGAAGTTCACGAAGGCGAAGAAGCCGGTATCAAATCCGCGACCATTCTGGTCAAGGGCCACAATGCTTTCGGCTGGATGAAGACGGAATCGGGCGTGCACCGTCTGGTCCGCATTTCGCCCTATGACAGCAATGCGCGTCGCCACACGTCTTTCTCTTCCATCTGGGTTTATCCGGTGGTGGATGATTCGATCCAGATCGACATCAACGAAAGCGATTGCCGTATCGATACCTACCGCTCTTCCGGCGCCGGTGGTCAGCACGTCAACACCACCGACTCGGCTGTGCGTATCACGCATATTCCGACCGGTATTGCGGTTGCCTGCCAGCAGGAGCGCTCCCAGCACAAGAACCGCGCCAAGGCGTGGGAAATGCTGCGTTCGCGTCTGTACGAGGCCGAGCTCATGAAGCGCGAAGCTGCGGCCAACGCGCAGGCTGCATCCAAAACCGATATCGGCTGGGGTCACCAGATCCGTTCCTACGTTCTGCAACCTTACCAGCTGGTCAAGGATTTGCGGACAGGCGTGGAGAGCACGGCCCCCAGCAACGTTCTCGATGGTGATCTGAACGAGTTCATGGAAGCCGCTCTCGCACACCGCATCAGCGGCGGCGCGGATGTCGAGGTCTCCGACATCGATTGATTTTCGATGTGATCTTCAAAGAAACGGAACCTCCCGTGAGACAATCGCGGGAGGTTTTTGCTTTTATGGCGGGCAGGGGCGCCCTCATTGTCTATGCGAGAGGAGATTGAAATGAAGCAGGCGCTGTACATTGTGGATGTTCAACCAAGCTTCAATCCGCCGGGAGAGCTTGTGAGAGGCATCGCTGAACTGGCAGCAAAAATGCCGAGCATTGCCAGCGTGGAGCGTCACGACGAGAGCATCACGCCATTCGAGCAACAGCTGGGCTGGAAGCCGGGCAAGAGCGACGAGTCGCTCATCGCTGCCGACCGCGTGTTCAT
>JAAIGF010368818.1_pt1 | contig 30819 bp, 19 predicted proteins | sample 6487441 | NCBI WGS metagenome assembly JAAIGF01 (sample SAMN13974129, study PRJNA590717) | phyllosphere metagenome | biome: pepper field; feature: multiple bacterial spot infested pepper fields; material: pepper leaves; isolation source: leaves from pepper fields | host: Capsicum annuum ... | reverse complement strand
GACGTTGTCCAGGAATTCGCGGTCGTGCGAAATCAGCAGCAGGGTCCCCGGATACTTCAGCAGCCACTGTTCCAGCCAATACACCGCGTCGAGGTCCAGATGGTTGGTGGGTTCGTCCAGCAGCAGCAGATCGCTGGGCATCATCAGCGCACGCGCCAGGTTCAGGCGTACGCGCCAGCCACCGGAAAACGATGACACCGCGCGATGATGGGTTTCGGCCGGGAAACCCAGTCCGTGCAGCAGCTTGCCTGCGCGCGCCTCGGCATCGTAGGCGCCCATCTCCGCCATTTTCGTGTGCGCTTCGGCCACCGCCTCCCAGTCTTCGCGCGCGGTCGCGGCCGCTTCTTCAGCCAACACCGCGGCCACCTCGACATCGCCGCCCAGCACGAAGCCCAACGCCGGATCCGGCAACGAAGGCGTTTCCTGGGCAACGCTGGCGATGCGTACCTTGCCCGGCAGGTCGACATCGCCCTTGTCGGCCTCCAGCTCCCCCTGCACGGCGGCGAACAGGCTGGACTTGCCGGCTCCGTTGCGGCCCACTACGCCCACCCGGTAACCGGCATGCAGGGTCAGGTCCACGTTGGACAACAGCAGCCGCTCGCCGCGGCGCAAGGCGAAGTTACGAAGGGAGATCATTGGGGGTCCATATAACGGAATGGAATGTGCTGGTGAGCACCTTTCCTGCGACGTAATTCTAGCGTTAACGAATACTTGACGCGCCCCGGGACGCGCGGCGATGCCTTCTCTCTCTCCCGCTGTCGTCGTCCGCGCCCCTCCCGGGCCCCTTCCCCACCGCGTCGGCTGACCTCGATAACCTGTTGCTTCTGCAACGTTTTTTATGACGTTACCGTCACCGGCCGACGGTTGAAACTAGGTTTTCCCCTGCACTGCGCACCGCCACGCATGCCGTCCCGTTCTGCGGATGCCGCCCGGTGCCGCCCCCCAACCGGAGCCACGTCCTGATGACCCGCAAGACCCGCCAGCTCGCCGCCGCCGTCGCCGTCGCGCTTGCCGCTTCCAGCCTCGCCGCCCACGCGCAGACCGCCAACACCCTCGACACGGTCATCGTCACCGGTACCCGCGTTGCCGACCGCACAGTGGCCGAATCGCAGTCGCCGATCGACATCATCACCCCCGAAGCGCTGCAGTCCACCGGCACCTCGGAGCTGGCCACTGCGCTCGCGCGCGCCCTGCCCTCACTGAATTTCCCGCGCCCGGCGCTGACCGACGGCACCAGCGGCATCCGCCCGGCGCAGCTGCGTGGCCTCTCCCCGGACCAGGTGCTGGTGATGGTGGACGGCAAGCGCCGCCACACCTCGGCAATGATCAACGTCAACGGCAGCATCGGCCGCGGTTCGTCAGCGGTGGACATCAACGCCATTCCGATCGCCGCCATCGAGCGCGTGGAAGTGCTGCGCGACGGCGCCTCCGCGCAGTACGGTTCGGACGCCATCGCCGGCGTGGTCAACATCGTGCTGAAGGGCAGTGGCAGCGGCGGCAGCCTGGCCGTGGACCACGGCCAGTATTCGGCCGGCGATGGCAAGAAGTACCAGTTGTCCGGGGATACCGGCGTCACCTTCGGTGATGGCCGTGGCCAGTTGCACCTGGCCGGGCAGGTCAGCCAGCAGGATGAAAGCAACCGTGCCGGCCCGTACCAGGGCACCACACCGGACACCGGCAATTTCCCCGGCATCGGCGAAAAGACCTTCGTGGTCGGCGACCCGCAGGTGGATGCAAGCGCCGCATCGGCCAATGCCAGCTTCGCTTTCAGCGACAACGTCACCGGCTATGCCAACGCGCTGCTGAGCAACCGTGACATCACCTCCTTCGCCTTCTATCGCTCGCCCAACCACCTCGGCGAAACCGCGCTGCTGGCCCAGACCTATCCGGACGGTTACGTGCCGCAGATCAACCAGTATTCCAAGGACCGTTCGCTGGTGGCCGGCGTCAAGGGCACTACCGGAAATGGCTGGACCTGGGACCTCAGTGCCAATCATGGCGAGAACACCCTGGACTTCCACACCCGCAACTCCATCAACTACAGCCTGGGCCTGGACAGCCCGCGCGACTTCTACGATGGCACGCTGAAGTACACGCAGGACATCTTCAACGCCGATTTCACCAAGTCCCTGGACTGGGGGCTGGCCTACCCGGTCACCCTGTCCTTCGGAGGCGAATACCGTCGCGAGAAGTGGGAACAGGAAGCCGGCGTCCCAGACTCCTACACCGGCAGCGGCGCGCAGGGCTTCGGCGGCTTCACCCCCACCAACGAAGTGCATGCCGACCGCCACAACTACGCCGTCTACGCGGGGCTGGAAGCGGACCTGACGGAGCAGTTCTCCGCCGGTGCCACCAGTCGTTACGAGGATTACTCGGACTTCGGCGACAAGTTCTCCGGCAAGCTGTCGGCACGCTACGCGTTCACCGACAAGGTCGCCCTGCGGGCCACCGCCTCCAGCGGTTTCCGTGCGCCCTCGCTGGCCCAGCAGAGCTACCAGGCGGTCACCAGCACCATCGTCAATGGCGCCTTCGTGGAGCGCGGCACGTTCCCGGCCGCCAGCGCGGCGGCACAGGCGCTGGGTTCGGCGCCACTGAAGGCCGAAACCTCCACGTCCTACAGCGTTGGCCTGGTACTGCAGCCGGTGGATCGCCTGTACCTGACGGTGGACGCGTACCAGATCGATATCGACGACCGCATCGTGCTGTCCTCCAACATCACCACCACCGGCAACACCGCCGTGGCCGACCTGCTCACCGGCCTCGGGCTGCCCCAGGTGACCGCGTTTTCGTACTTCACCAACGGCCTGGATACGCGTACGCGCGGCGTCGATGCGGTAGCCAGTTATACCGTGCCGTTCAGTGCCAGCAGCCTGGAGCTGACAGCCGCTTACAGCTACAACGATACCGAGGTAAAGAAGTTCAGCGACTCGCCGGCGGTGTTCGAGAGTCTGGGCATCAGCCAGTCGCTGATCGGCCGCGATGAAATCGGCCGCATCGAAGACAGCTTCCCGCGCGACAAGGCGATCCTGAGCGGCACGTGGCGTTCGGATCATTGGGAACTGGGCCTGGCCGCCACCCGCTATGGCAGCTTCACGGTGCGCAACTCGGCCACCGCCAGCCGCGACCAGACCTACGACGCGACGTGGGTGCTGGATGCCTCGGCCAGCTACAAGCCCAGCGAAAACTGGACGCTGACCCTGGGCGCGGACAACGTGCTGGATGAGTACCCGGACCGCACCACCGACCTGCAGAACTCCACCTGGGGCATGCTGCCGTACAGCAACTACTCGCCGTTCGGCTTCAACGGAGCCTACGTCTACGGCCGCATCCGCTACACCTGGTAACCCGGGGAATGAGGGGACGGAGGCAGTTGATTTCAATCAACCGCCTCCGTCCCCGAATTTTTCCGGTGGATTCCGGGTTTGCTGTATCTGGCGCCATCGGTGAAAATCGGATCGTCCCCCTGTTCCACTGCGAGCGCCGATGCACCATGACACCGACCTGATCAACATCGTCGCCGTTGGCCTCGGGCTCGCCTTCATCTTCGGCGCGCTGGCCAACAGGCTGCGTTTGTCTCCCCTGGTCGGTTATCTGGTTGCTGGCATCTGCGTAGGCCCGTTCACTCCCGGTTTCGTCGCCGACCAGGCACTGGCCAACCAGCTGGCGGAACTGGGCGTGATGCTGCTGATGTTCGGCGTCGGCCTGCACTTCTCGCTGAAGGATCTGATGTCGGTCAAGGCCATCGCCATTCCAGGCGCCATCGGCCAGATCGCCGTCGCCACCCTGCTGGGCTGGGGCCTGGCCCATCTCATGGGCTGGTCCACCCTGCATGGCATCGTCTTCGGGTTCTCGCTGGCCACCGCCAGTACCGTGGTGCTGCTGCGGGCGATGGAAGAGCGCCGGCTGCTGGAGACCATGCGCGGCAAGATCGCGGTCGGCTGGCTGATCGTCGAGGACCTGGCCTGCGTCCTGGCGCTGGTGATGATGCCGGTGCTCGCGGGCGTGTTCGGCCCGGAAGCCGCCAAGGAACACCACAGCGTCGGCAGCGTGCTGGCACAGATCGGTTGGACCTTCGTGCAACTGGGCCTGTTCGTGGCGGTGATGCTGGTGGTCGGCCGCCGGGTCATCCCCTGGATCCTGGAACGCATTGCCGGCACCGGCTCGCGCGAACTGTTCACCTTGGCCGTGCTGGCCATCGCGCTGGGCGTGGCGTTCGGCTCAGCCATGCTGTTCGGCGTGTCCTTCGCGCTGGGTGCGTTCTTCGCCGGCATGCTGCTCAACGAATCGGAACTGAGCCAGAAGGCCGCGCATGATTCGCTGCCGCTGCGTGATGCGTTCGCGGTGCTGTTCTTCGTATCCGTCGGCATGCTGTTCGATCCGAACATCCTCATCGAGCATCCCTGGCAGGTACTGGCCACGGTGCTGATCATCATGTTCGGCAAATCGGCGGCAGCGTTCTTCATCGTGCGCGCGTTCGGCCATCCGGCCAGCACCGCGCTGACCATTTCCGCCAGCCTGGCGCAGATCGGCGAGTTCGCCTTCATCATCGCCGGCCTGGGCGTGGCGCTGCAGATCCTGCCGCCCAGCGGGCAATCGCTGGTACTGGCAGGTGCGCTGGTTTCCATCATGCTCAACCCGATAGTCTTCGGCCTGCTCGACCGCTGGCAGGCGCGCAATCAGGAAACCACGCCAAAGGCGCCGGAACCGCAAGAAGCCATCGGCCCATCGCGCAGCCTGCAGGACCATGCCATCGTCATCGGCTACGGCCGGGTGGGCAGCGAGCTGGCCCACGTGCTGCGCGACCGCGGCGTTCCGGTGCTGGTGATCGACGACAACAAGGAGCACGTGGAACGCGCGCACGCTGCCGGTATTGCCGCCATCCGCGGTAGCGCCGCCGCCGACCGTGTGTTGGCGGAAGCGCACCCGGAGCGCGCGAAGATCGCCGTGCTGGCCATTCCGCAGCCGCTGGAATCCGGTGAAGCGCTGGCAAAACTACGCGCGATAAATCCGGAGCTTACCCTGCTGGCGCGTGCGCACAGCGATGCCGAAGTGAAGCATCTGCTGGAACACGGCGCCGATGGCACGGTGATGGCCGAACGCGAGCTGGCGCATTCGCTGGCCGAAATGATCCTCTCCACGCCGCCTTATCGCTCATTGGGACAGCAGCACAGCATTCCAGTGGTATAGGCGCACGCAATGCCGACGTAGGCATTCATGCACTGACGCATACATCCAACGCTCATCCGTCGCGCATTGTCGCGATATCCACTGTTGGTGACGTACGAGCACCGTCAATGTGCAGGCTCCGTCGAGCCAGATTGCATCTGGACCGGCTCTCATCCGAGTGGAGACCGCGCATGGACAGCCGTGCCCTGGAACATCGCACCGCCGTGGGAAATCAACACTGCAGATTCGCGGGTGCCGATCGATTGTCCCGAAACGCCCGCCTCGCTGCCCGATTTCCGGCATCCGTTGCGCTCAAGCTTCAAGGACTCAACAACACCTTTGTCGGCGGGCTGCTGATGTTGACCGCCTTGAACTCGGTCATGGCCAATCCCGCCTCCGGGCAACGCCATGATGGGCCCACGCGCCGCGGCAGTGCCCCGCCGGACGCAGGAGCGCGCCCGGCACTGGCCCCCGGCACGTCCGCGTCGCAGGGCTACATCCGGGTTGCACCCGATGTCCAGTGCCCGGTCATTACCCGTATCCAGAACGTCGCCAACGCCGCTGCTGCTGCGTGTGTTGTCCGTCCCCGGACGTGCGCGGTGGCAGCAGGCACAGTGCTGGCGGCCGGAATCGTCGGCACGGCTGTGCTCACCGCCCAGCAGATGCTGGGCGATGACACCCATGATCGAGGCGGTGCGCTGCCCGGCACCTTGCCGGACGCTGCGCCGCAGGCCGCGCAGACGGATGCGCTGGCGGCGCTGGTCGCCCGCACGCGCTTGCTGGCGACAGCCAGGCTGCACGTCAGCGCAGGCCAGCAATGGAAAGACCTGCAGACGGCCCTGCTGGACATCGCACGCGACTGTCAGGATGACCCTGCCTGTCAGCGGACCCGAATCCTCCAGCTGCTGCAGGAACTGCCTGCGGAAGAACGAGATCAGCTGCAGGCCGTGCTCATCCCCGAGGAAGCCCGCAGCGCGCTCCTGCCCGGCGCATCCGCATACCCCCTGCCTCCTGCTCCCGTTGACGACCTGCTTGCCTACCTGGCCGACGTCCTCGCGAACATGTACACACTGGACGTTGCCAACTACCAGGACGCCCTGGAGCGCGTGGTCAAGGTTACGCGCCACCGTGCTTCTTCCTCGCTGACCGCACCAGGCGGGGAAGCCGGCGCGAACGCCCGCAGGCAGGACGCCATCGCACGCCTCTTCCAAGAGGCCGGACTGGACGTGCACCGTGAGCCGCTGCCACTCATGGATGGACAGCACCGCCCCGGGCAGTATCAGCCCCACAACCTGCACATCAGGTCGCCATGTACGCCGACAGCACCCGATCGCCGCCTGCTGCTCGTAGCACACGGTGACATGGCCGGGCTGAGCGAAGGCTCCGAGGGTGCACTGGACAACGCTTCTGGCGTCGCGCTCGTGCTTCATTTGATGCGCAAACTGCAGAACATCCCGTTGCCCAGCGGCGTCCAGGTGGACGCCTTGATCACCGCGCAGGAGGAGGCGGGCCTCAAAGGCAGTCGCCACCATGTACAGCAATGCCTTGCGACCGGCAACTGCCCCACGCTGACACTCAACATGGACATGGTAGGCCGCGGCACCCGCAGCTATGTGATGAGCGGAAGCGACGCGTTCGCCGAACATCCATCGGTCGGTACCGCTCCCTACTTCCACAGTGCCATACGGGGCAGGGCCTACGAGCGCGAAGCGATGCAGTTGTTTCAGCAGGTCATGGCTGCGCATGGTTTCGTACAGCTACTGCAGAACGACTCGTTTCTGCTCGCATCTGACCAGATCCCCTTCCAGAATGCTTCATTGCCTGCCATCGGCGTTGCCCAGCTGTCCTTCGCCGAGGCCGAAGCCATGCTGGCGCGCCAGGTGAAGCAGTATCAGTGGCTTCGCGCGTCCATGGAGGTCGATTGGGAGCTGCGTGACAACGTGATGTCCGGGCGTGTTGTGCTTCCTGCGGACCAGAAAGAAGCCTTGCGTGAGAAGTCCAGGGCCGTGGAACAGGCCTATGACGCGTTGATCGCGCTGATCGCCAAGCAGGACAAGGAATCCGTTGCAATGATGCACAGCGGTCTTGATCGCCTGCACCGCGTCGATTCACGCAGCGCGGTAGCTTTTGGCAAAGCTCTACTGGCATACATCCAGCAGTGGATGGCTCAGGGTGCCGAATGACGTCTTCGGAGGCCATCTCTTGTTGCCGCGAACGCCCAACGCGGCAGATCCCAGGCATAGGGTCTGGCAGACTCCAGCTCTGAACCGACAGAAGCTCCTGAACTCTCACCGCCAAGGATCTCACGCGGTAGAGGCACGCCGAGCGCCGGACCGACCACGCGTGAGACCGGTATCGCGGCCTGCGCCAACGCTGGACGTCTTCCACGGGCGCCCTCCTCCACGTGGCCGGTGATCGCCTGTACCGCGCCAAGCAACGAATAGCGGCCGACTTCGCCGCTGGGTTGCTCACGGTCGTTTACAGATGGGCCATGACCGAAAAAAAAGCGCATTCCCCTCCCGCATTCCCTGCTTCAAGGACCACGCCATGCCACAGGATCTGACTGTCTTACGCGCGAACCAAGGCAATTTCCAACGCAACTGCCATGGCCTGGATGGGCTCTCGCACGTGCACCGTATGCAGCAGCGTCATGGCCGGCCAGCGCATTGCCTGAACCTGCGCGGTGTCAGCAACGCGCTCACCGGATTCCTGCTGCTCAGCAGTGTCGTACCGGACAGCGCCCGCCACTCCGCTCCCCGAATCGAGCTGCCAAAGGGCCGCTCGCCGGCGCTGTTGCCGGGCGCCTGTGCCACCACCATCGAGATGGAAAACCTCGCAGCGGCGCCGCAGGACGGGGCAAGCGATCCCTTGATGTCGGCCGGAATTCCGCCCCAGGTCGCCAACCTGGCAGCCGATGCGACGATCACGGCCTGCGCGCTCTCACCCCGCCGCTGTGGCATGGCCGTCGCCGTGGGTGTCGGCGTGAGCGCGCTCGGCGCAGGTTTCCTGGTAGTGAACAGCCTGCTCGGCAGCGGAGCGCACGAGACACCGGACAGCCCGCCCGATCAGCCGCCTCTTCAGACACCGGATGCTCCGCCCAGCACCGATCCTGCAGCCGGACACGATCCTGACCAGGGCCCCACGCCGGAACAGATCCAGCAGTTGCTGCAGCCCCTGCGCTTCAACGCCAGCGAACTGGACCCCGCGCATCCTGCCTGCCAGTCGCTGGGCGCCCACGTGAATTCCCGCTGGGAAACGCAGAATGCCCTGGAAGCCAGCCGCACCCGGCAAGGTACGTTCGATCACCTGCGGGATCGATCACTGCTGATCCGTTATCAGCTCGCACAGGAGATCGCCGGGCTTCCGGCGCCGGATGCGGCCCAGAAGGTCATCGGTGATCTGTGGCAGGCCGGCATGGATGCAGGCCGGATCGAAGCGGACGGCATCACTCCGCTGCAGCCCGAGCTGCAGGCGATCGACGGGCTGGAAAATCGCGACCAGTTGATCGGTCATCTGTTCAACGCCTCCGCCTCGGCGAGCAACCCGCTGTTCGATTTCGTGGCCCTGCCGGATCTGGAAGACCCGTCGGTCAACATGGCTTACCTGGGCCAGGGCGGGCTGGGCCTGCCGGACAGCGCCTGGTATATCGATCCGCAAAAACTGCCTGTTCTGGCGGCCTATCAGGCTCATGTCATGCGTACCCTGCAGCTTTCAGGCATGTCCACTGACAATGCCGCCCTCGCCGCCGCTGATGTCATCCAGCTTGAACGGGCGCTGGCCGAAGTTTCCGAGCCGTTCGCGGTGCTGGCCACCGACATGGCCCAGTATTACAACCCGGTCAACCTCACAACAGCGGCCACGCATACCCCGGCAATCAACTGGCAAGGACTTTTCGATGCGCACCGCATGCATGCGCCGGACGTGTTCTCGCTCGGCATGCCGCGCTTCTTCGAACGGTTGGACGCCTTGCTGGACACTATGCCGCTGCAGACCTGGAAAGCCTATCTTCGTTTCCATGCCGTGGATCGTGCCTCTCCGTGCCTGGATGCCCGGTTCGTTGCGAACCACGCCGCATTCCACGACGGTGTATTGAAAGGCCGCGTCAGCCCGATACCTCGCTGGGCGAGAATCCTGGACATCATCGAGCGCTGTGCCGGCGACGCCCTCAGCCCGATGTTCGTCAGTGCCGCCTACTCTCCACATGCGTCGCAGCGCATGGCCAACATCACCACCACCTTGTCCGGCGTACTCCGGGAACATCTCGCCAACGCCGACTGGATGCAGGAAAGCACGCGCGAAGAAGCGCAGCGCAAAGCGCAGAGCCTCGTCGTGGAGACCGGCAAGCCCGCACACTGGCTGAGCTGGGAGGGGGCAGCAACGCGGGGAGAAACGTTCCTGCACGATATCCAGGCATCCCGCGCCTTCAGCCATCGCCGCAACATCGCCACCGCCGGCCAGCGGGTGGACACCAGTATCTGGAAGATGACCGCGCAGACTGCGGATGCCTACCTGGATCCCAGCCAGAACCACATCGTGCTGCCCGCAGCACTGCTGCAGCCGCCGTTCTTCGACGTCGACGCCGACGATGCACTGAACTACGGCGGCATCGGCGTGGTGCTGGGCCACGAGATGGCGCACGGCTTCTACTCCTTCGGCAGCAGCATCGACTCAGAAGGCAGGCTGCGGGACTGGTGGACGCAGCAGGACCGCGCCCGCTTCAACGACCTGGCCGAACGTCTGGCCACACAGTTCAGCCAGTATCGCGTCGGCGACAGGAACGTGGATGGATACCTGACGCTGGATGAGAATCTGGCCGATCTGGGCGGCCTGTCGCTTGCCTTCGATGCCATGCAGCAGGCCACGGCCGGCACGCCGGACCCGATGATCGACGGGATGACCCGAGAACAGCGGTTCTTCGCCAACTTCGCTTTCACCTGGCGCCAGCTCGCCACACCGGAGCGGACCGAGCTGGACATGCAGACCGACACCCACGTGCCAGCGAGCGTGCGTGCAAACGGCGCACCGTCGAACATGCTGGCATTCGCGCGGGCGTTCAACTGCTCGCCGGGCGATCCAATGACGCGACCTGAGACCGAGCGCGTCCATTTCCTGTGATCTCATGCCGCTGATCACTGCATAACCGCAGGCGCCGGGCTCCTTCCGGCGCCTGCTGCAGACCGGCCATATCCTCAGCCGGCGCTGAAGACCAGTTGTCCATGGGCGGCATCCACGGCGATGACATCGCCAGTGGCGAACTCACCGGCAAGGATCTTCTGTGCCAGCGGGTTCTCCAGCTGCGCCTGGATGGCACGCTTCAGCGGACGCGCCCCGTAGATCGGATCGAAACCGACGTTGGCGAGCAGATCGAAGGCCGCTTCGCCCACCTGAAGCTTGAGGCCACGCTCGGCCAGCCGCGATTCCAGACCACGCATCTGGATCCGCGCGATCTGCTTGATCTGCGTCTTGTCCAGCGGATGGAATACCACGATGTCGTCCAGGCGGTTGATGAACTCCGGCCGGAAGTGGGCCTGCACCACACCCATCACCGCCGCCTTCATCTGCGTGTAGGCTTCCGCCGAATCATCGCTGCCCATGTCCTGGATCTGGTGCGAACCAAGGTTGGAGGTCATCACGATGACGGCGTTGCGGAAGTCCACCGTGCGCCCCTGGCCGTCCGTCAGGCGGCCGTCATCCAGCACCTGCAACAGGATGTTGAAGACATCCGGATGCGCTTTTTCCACCTCGTCCAGAAGGATCAGCGAGTACGGACGGCGGCGCACCGCCTCGGTCAGGTAGCCGCCTTCCTCGTAGCCTACATACCCCGGGGGCGCACCGATCAGGCGGGCGACACTGTGTTTTTCCATGAACTCGCTCATGTCGATGCGGATCATGGCATCGCCGCTGTCGAACAGGAACTCGGCCAGCGATTTGCACAGCTCGGTCTTGCCGACACCGGTCGGGCCCAGGAACAGGAAGGAACCACTGGGCCGGTTGGGGTCGGACAGGCCGGCGCGCGAACGCCGCACCGCATCGGACACCACCTTGATCGCCTCTTCCTGGCCCACCACACGCTGGTGCAGCATGTCTTCCATGCGCAGCAGCTTCTCGCGTTCGCCTTCCAGCATGCGATTGACCGGAATACCGGTCCAGCGCGAGACCACTTCGGCGATCTCTTCGGCGGTGACGCGGTCCTGTACCAGCTTGAACTCCGTGTTCTCCGCCTCCTGCGCGGCAGCCAGCTGCTTTTCCAGTTGTGGCAGCTGGCCATACTGGATCTCGCTCATGCGGCCGAAATCCTGGCGGCGCTGCGCGGCTTCCAGATCCAGACGGGCCTGCTCGATCTGCTCCTTGATTCTGGTGGTCCCCTGCAGCGCAGCCTTCTCCGATTTCCAGATTTCGTTCAGATCGGAGAACTCCCGCTCCAGTGCATCGATGTCGTTCTCCAGGTCGGCCAGGCGCTGGCGTGACGCATCGTCCTTTTCCTTCTTCAGCATCTCGCGCTGGATCTTCAGCTGGATCACCCGGCGTTCCAGGCGGTCCAGTTCTTCCGGCTTGGAGTCGATCTCCATGCGGATGCGCGACGCTGCTTCATCCATCAGGTCGATGGCCTTGTCCGGCAGCTGGCGGTCGGTGATGTAGCGGTTGGACAGCGTGGCCGCGGCGACGATCGCCGGATCGGTGATCTCCACACCATGGTGCACGGCATACTTTTCCTTCAGGCCACGCAGGATGGCGATGGTGTCCTCCACGCTCGGCTCACCGACCAGCACCTTCTGGAAGCGGCGCTCCAGTGCGGCGTCCTTTTCGATGTACTGGCGGTACTCGTCCAGCGTGGTGGCACCCACGCAATGCAGTTCACCACGCGCCAGCGCCGGCTTGAGCATGTTGCCCGCATCCATCGCGCCGTCTGCCTTGCCGGCGCCGACCATGGTGTGCAGCTCGTCGATGAACAGGATCACCTGTCCCTCGCTCTTGGCCAGGTCGTTCAACACACCCTTCAGGCGCTCTTCGAATTCGCCGCGGAACTTCGCACCGGCAATCAGCGCGCCCATGTCCAGCGACAGCACGCGCTTGCCACGCAGGCCTTCGGGTACTTCATCGTTGATGATCCGCTGCGCCAGCCCTTCGACGATCGCCGTCTTGCCGACGCCGGGCTCGCCGATCAGCACCGGGTTGTTCTTGGTGCGCCGCTGCAGCACCTGGATGGTGCGGCGGATTTCCTCGTCGCGCCCGATCACCGGATCCAGCTTGCCGCTCTCGGCGCGCGCGGTGAGGTCGATGGTGTATTTTTCCAGCGCCTGGCGCTGGTCTTCAGCACTTTCCGACTGCACCTTCTCGCCGCCACGCAGCTTGTCGATGGCGGCCTGCAGGCGCGCCTTGTCGGCCCCGGCCGCGCGCAGCGCCATGCCCAGGCTGCCGCCATCCTCCAGCGCCGCCAGCACGAACCATTCGCTGGCGATGAAGGCATCACCCTGCTGCTGGGCCAGCTTGTCGGTGTGGTTGAGCAGCCGGGTGAGGTCGTTGCCGATGGACAGGTTGCCGGCCTGGCCGGACACCTTCGGCAGCGCCGCCAGCGCTTCATCCAGGCGTTCGCGCAGCACGGTCACGTTGACGCCCGCCTGGGCCAGCAGTGGCCGGGTGCTGCCACCGGACTGGTCGAACAGCGCGCTGAACACGTGCACAGGTTCGACAATGGAATTGTCGCGGCCCACGGCCAGCGACTGCGCGTCTGCCAGCGCCTGCTGGAAACGCGAGGTGAGCTTGTCCATCCGCATGTCAGATCCTCGATCAGGAGACGCCGGCCTGCGCCGGCACTACCAGACAGATGCGGCTGCACCTTCAGGTTTCAAGAGCCCTGCCAGCGTCGTACGGCCAGCAGCAAGGTGGCGTGCAGGCGGCGCTCACCTGCTGCTTCGGGAGGACGGCCGATACTGGGCGCCCTGCCAGGAAACGGGAACGACATGCACTACGAACTCTATTACTGGACCGGCATCCAGGGACGCGGCGAGTTCATCCGGCTGGCGCTGGAGGATGCCGCTACGACGTACACGGACATGGCGCGCGAACATGGCGACGGCATCATCACGCCGTTCCTTGAGGGCAGATCCGACGGCGCCCAGCCGTTCGCGCCGCCCTTTTTGAAGGCTGGCCGCACGGTGGTGGCCCAGGTGGCCGCCATCCTGGATTTCCTCGGGCCTACGCTGGATCTCGTGCCGCAGGCCGCATCGCGCCGGCTGCAGGCGCTGCAACTGCAGCTGACCATCGCTGATCTGGTGGCGGAAGTGCACGACACCCACCACCCGATTGCCGCATCCCGTTATTACGACGAGCAGAAGCAGGAGGCCAAGGCACGGGCTTCGGCCATGCGTTCAGAGCGGCTGCCGAAGTTCCTCGGCCATTTCGAACGCGTGGTGAAGGACAACGGTGGCCGCCACCCGCTGCGCGAACATTCCTACGTGGACCTTTCGCTGTTCCAGCTGCTCGGCGGCCTGGACTACATGTTCCCGCGCCGCATGCAGGCACTGTGGCCGACCCTGCCACTGCTGCGGGCGTTGAAGGACCGGGTGGAAACACGCCCGAACCTCGCCACCTACCTCGCTTCCGAACGCCGCCTGGCGTTCAACACCAATGGCATCTTCCGCCACTACCCGGAGCTGGATGCAGAGCATTGAGGCCACGGCGGGCGACCGCTGGTTGCCGGCCATGCTGGGTAACAGGCCGGGCCTGCAGTCGGTGAGCCTGCGGTGGGTGACGACCGGTGGTCGTCACGCTCTTGCCTGCCACCAGTGACGACCAGCGGCCGTCACCCACCAGGCCGCTGGCGCCTCATTCACCAGCGGCCTGATTCACCGGCTCCTTCTGCAATGACAGCAGCGCCAGCAACAAGGCCAGCGCCACGTAGGCGCCAGCGAACTGCCAGCTGATCACACGGGCCAGGCCAGCCAGATCCCACGGCAGGTAGATCCCTCCGCGCGGATCCACTGAATGGATCAGGCCGAACAGCGTCAGCCCCGCCGCCACCAGCAGGAAACCGCTGGCACGCCGCAGCCGACCGTCCACCATGGCAGCTACCGAGCCGATCCACAGCATCGAGGTGATGATGAAGCCGTTGCCCAGCGCGAAGATCACCGCCAGTTCCGGCAGCCCATGCCCATCCAGCGTCGTCAGCATCGTTGCCAGCTGTTCCGGCGGTATCCAGCCCGGGGCCTTGATGGCCAGCAGGTAGGCCACCGACGGCAGGAAACCGAACACCATCGCACCCGCGTGCTGGCGCGGCGTCGCCTGGAAGGCCTGGGTGGTGATGTCGATCGCCACGTACACGATGATCGGCGCAAGCACCGCCAGCGGCAGCCACTGCACCAGCCCGGCAATGACCCCCAGCATGCCGCCAATGCCGACGAACAGGCCTGTCAGCAGTGTGTAGCCACTACGCGCCCCCATGTGCTTGTAGGCCGGCTGGCCGATGTACGGCGTGGTCTGCGCGACGCCGCCACACACACCGGCCACCAGCGTGGCCAATGCTTCCACCAGCAGGATGTCGCGGGTGCGGTAATCATCGCCCGCCGCCCGCGCGCTTTCCGATACGTTGATACCGCCCACCACCATCAGCAGGCCGAACGGCAGCAGCAAAGGCAGGTAGGTCATCGCGGTCGGCAGGCCATCGATGAAACCGAGGCTGGGCAGGGGCAGCACGACCTGCGGCGTGGTCCACGCCGGCACCTGGAAACCCGGTGCCCCCAGGCCAGCAAGCCCAAGCCCGTAGTACAGCGCGGTGCCCAGCACAAACGCCAGCAGCACACCCGGCCCGCGCACGGGCAACCGTCCCTTGGCGATCAGCACATACAGCAGCAGGCCGAGGGTCACGAAGCCGACGAGGGGCGAGCGCAGCGTCTCCAGCAGCGGCAACAACCCCATCAGCACCAGGGCGATACCAGCGATGGAGCCAAGCAGCGCAGAACGCGGCAGCGCGCGGGTCACGGCCTCGCCGAAGAAGGACAACACCAGCTTCAACAGGCCCATGATGACCAGCGACGCCATGCCGAGCTGCCACGTGGCAATGGCCGCATCGTGTGGCTGCATGCCCTGCTGCTTGAACGCCACGAACGCCGGCCCGAGCACCAGCAGCGTCATGCCGATGCTGGTGGGAGCATCCAGCCCCAGCGGCATGGCGGTGACGTCGTCGCGGCCACTGCGTGCCGCCAGCCGGCGCGCCATCAGCGTATACAGCAGATTGCCGACCAGCACGCCCAGCGCGGTGCCGGGGAACATGCGGGTGAACACCACGTCGGCAGGGAACTGGAAGATTCCCACCAGTGCCATGGCGATGAAGCCCAGAATGGATAGATTGTCGACCAGCAGGCCGAAGAAACCGTTGAGATCGCCGGCGACGAACCAGCGGCGCGGCGCGGCAGGAACATGAGCGGACATGAGACAGACGCGTGGGTGGGGAACGGCCGATGGTAGGCGCAGCAACCGTTCCGTGCCAATGATCATGGGTGCCGCGCGGTCCACGTAGACCCGGGCTCTGTCCCGCTGCGCGGTAAGGCATCAGCCGGGCAGAGCCCGGCTCTACGCCATTCCCGCGCTTACCGCTTCAGGAAGTTGTCCACCAGCAGGTCCTTCACTTCGCCGATCCTCCCGCCCAGCACGGCCTTGGCCATGTACCGGGCCGTGCCGGCCACCTGCCCCGCTTCCACCTGCGGCGGCATCACCAGTTCGGTCGGCGTGGTGTGCACATCCAGCAGCGCCGGGCCCGGCTGGGCCAACAGTTCCTGCACGGCCGCGGCCAGGTCTTCGCTGCGGGTGACCGTGCGCCCGTGGAAGCCGATCACCTCGGCCAGCCGGCCGAAGTCAGGGTTCTTCAGCGACGTATAGTTGTCCAGCAGGCCTTCCACCTTCTGCTCAAGCTCCACGAAGTTCAACGAGCCGTTGTTGAATACGACGATCTTGATCGGCAGCTCTTCCTGCACAGCGGTCAACAGGTCGCCCATCAGCATGGTCAGTCCGCCATCGCCGCACAGCGCCACCACCTGCCGCCCCCGGAAGGCCTTCTGCAGGCCCAGCGCCTGCGGCATCGCGTTGGCCATCGTGCCATGCAGCAGGCTGGTCAGAGTGCGCCGCCGCCCATTGACGTGGATATGCCGCAACACCCACACCATCGGTGAGCCCCCATCGGCAGTGAACAGCGCGTCGTCGGCGGCATGCTGGTCCAGCAACGCGGTCAGGTACTGCGGATGGATCAGCCCGCCTTCGCCCGGCGACTCCTCCTTCGCCCGTCGCGCCAGCGCCCTTTCCCGATGCTGCAGACATTCCTCGAGGAAGTCACCGTCCTCGCGCGTGGCCAGCAACGGCAGCAGGGCGTCGAGTGTCGGCCGGATATCTCCCACCACGCCAAGATGCACCGGATGACGCCGGCCCAGATGACTGCCGTCGCGATCCACCTGGATGATCTTCGCCTTGTCGGGATAGTACTGGCCCCAGGCGAAATCCGCGCCGAGCAGCAACAGGGTGTCGCATTCCATCACCGCGTGGAAGCCCGATTCGATACCGAAAATGCCGGTCATTCCCATGTTGAACGGATTGTCCGGCTCGACGAAATCCTTCGCGCGCGAGGTATGTGCGATGGGCGCCTGCAGGCGGCGCGCAAGCTCCAGCAGCGGTGCGTGGGCACCCTCGCAGCCGGCTCCCGCATACACGGCAATCCGCTTCCCCTCGCCCAGGGTGTCCGCCACACGCTGCAGTTCCGCGTCAGACGGCCGCAGCACGGGCTGCGCCGGGTGAACCGTGAATGCAGGATCATGCTCCACGGTCTGTTCGCTGATATCCGCCGGCAGGATCACCACGGCCACCCCGCGGCGGCTGATGGCCGCCTGACAGGCCAGCGTCACCACGCGGCGCGCCTGATCGGCGCTGTGCACCTGCTCGCAGAACACGCTGCAGCTGGCATAGACGGCCTTGAAATCCACTTCCTGGGGAAACTCCATGCCCAGTTCGCTGGTGATCACCTGGCTGGCGATCAGCACCATCGGCGCGCGGTTGCGATTGCTCTCGAACACCCCGTTGATGAAATGCAGGCTGCCGGGGCCACAGGACCCGGCGCATGCCGTCAGGGTGCCACTGATCAGCGAATCGGCACCGGCGGCGAATGCCGCCACTTCCTCGTGGCGGACGTGAATCCAATCGATATCACTACGATGGATGGCGTCGGTGACGTGATTCAGGGTGTCGCCAACGATGCCGTAGCAGTGGCGCACGCCAGCCTGCTGCAGGGTATCGACGACGATTTCGGCAACACGTTTGCTCATGGGAATGCACCTGCGGGGGAAAGCCCGAAGCGTAGTCCCGCACAGGTGACATTTCCGTTGTCGCCCCTACCACCCGTGCCATCAGGGACAAGGCAGATCGCGATGGGACCGGGGGATCATGCTCAGAACGACACGTCCACCGCCTGCCTCGACCACAGCACCGACTGATGCCGGGTAGCTGTCTTCCACGCCAAGCGGATCGCTTCAATGTCCGCGCGTCGCTGCGGCGTGTCTTCGTGCAGCACCACCAGCACCTTGGTACCCAAGCGATTGGGCTGGGCGTCACCACGGAACAGCCACTGCCCGTACGCATCGAAAACGGTCAGGCCATCCGGGAAACGCGGCGTCACTTCCTTGTCCAGGAATGCCCGCCACTGTGCCTCGCTGATGGTGCCTGCCTGCTCCCGCTTGCCTGCCCCCTGCTCCTCGCCGACGCCGAAGTACAGCTCGCTGCGCACCCAGCCGGACGCCGCCGCCGGCCGCGCCGCATCGTCCTGCAATGTTGCCGTGGGAGCCGACGAAGCGGGCGTCGGCGGCAGGGAAGCGCAGCCGCTGAGCATCAGCAGCAGGGTCAGGGCCAGACCGGTTTTTTTCATCGTTGCAACTCCACGAAACGGCTAGATACGGGGTCATGCCCGGCAAGGGGAAAGGCAGGAACGCGCAGGTCACTGCGGCTCCAGGACAGCAATGTTCATGCCCCTGCGGCATGTGCTCATGCGCAGCACATCGCCACTTGCGCAGCAGCCTTCCCTCACGCCAGTATAATATATCGCTCCATCCGGATGGATGTAAATAAAACCATCCCTCTCCCCCTTGTTTCTGCTGCCGGAGTTTTCCATGTCTCCCCGCCTGCCCGCCTCGACCCTCGGCCTGGCCATCGCACTCGTGCTCTCAGCCGCCGTTGCCCACGCTCAGGATGCCACCCAGCTGGATACGGTGATCGTCACCGGCACACGCGCGCTGGACCGTACCGTGCTGGAATCAACCTCACCGGTGGACGTGTTGACCGCAGAGGACATCCGCAGGGCCGGCGTGGTCAACGGCGAGCTGGGCAGCGCGCTGCAGGCACTGCTGCCGTCATTCAACTTCCCGCGACAATCCAACTCCGGTGGTGCCGACCACGTGCGCGCCGCACAGCTGCGTGGCCTTTCGCCAGACCAGGTGCTGGTACTGGTGAACGGCAAGCGTCGCCATCACAGCGCCCTGGTCAATACCGACAGCAAGATCGGCAAGGGCACCACGCCGGTGGACTTCAACGCCATTCCAGTCAGCGCCATCAGACGCATCGAAGTGCTGCGCGATGGTGCCGGGGCGCTGTACGGGTCCGATGCCGTAGCCGGCGTGATCAACGTCATCCTCGACAATTCGCCGGAAGGTGGTGCCATCGAAGCCAGCTACGCGGCATATCACACCGACCTGAAGCCGATCGGGCGCACCCTCACCGATGGTCAGACCGGCAACCTCAGTGCCAACGTCGGCACCGCGCTTGGCGAAGAAGGCGGCTTCCTGCGCGTGGGCCTGGAATACAAGAACCACGAGGCCACCAACCGCGCCGGCTTCGACCAGATTCCGCCATGGGACCAGACCGAGGCCAACCTGGCACTGCAGGGCAAGCGCAACTACGTGCTCGGCGATGGCGCCAGCAAGGACATCAACGGCTGGCTGAACACCGAGATTCCGTTCGGCGACACCGGTACGTTCTATGCCTTCGGCACCTACAACCAGCGCGATACCGAGGGTGCCAACTATTTCCGCTATCCGGACAGCGACGCCAACTGGAAGGAAGTGTATCCGCAGGGATATCGCCCCGTATCCGAAGGTGAGAACCGCGATGTGCAGGCCGTTGCCGGTGCCCGCGGCCAGTGGGGCGAGTGGAACTATGATGGCAGCCTGGATTTCGGCCAGAACGACTTCACCTACCGGCTGCGCAACTCGCTGAATGCTTCGCTCGGACCTGACAGTCCCACCCGTTTCAAGACTGCGGATTACCAGTACACACAGACTGTGGCCAACCTGGACCTCGGGCGCGTGTTCCAGCAGCGCGAAGGCATCACCCACAGCCTCGGCCTCGGCGTGGAGGCTCGCCATGAGCGCTACCAGACCCGTCCGGGCGACCCTGCCAGCTATGCCGCGGGCCCGTATGTTGATCGCCCCACCGGCTCGCAGGCGGGAGGTGGCCTGACGCCGCAGGACGCCACCCGCCTCTCGCGTGACGTGGCCAGTGCCTATGTCAGCGTCTCCAGCCAGGTCGGCGAACACTTCTCCAGCGACATCGCGGCACGCTACGAACATCATGACGACTTTGGCGGCGAGCTGACCGGCAAGCTGGGGCTGCGCTACGAATTCGCACCTGCCTTCGCCCTGCGTGCGGCCATCTCCAACAACTACCGCGCGCCGTCGCTGGCGCAGATCGGGTATGAATCCACCTCCACCGGCTACAACGCCGCCGGGCAGCTGGTGCAGGGACGCCTGCTGTCGGTGAACAACCCCATCGCGCGCGGCCTGGGCGCTGTGGACCTGAAACCCGAGAAATCGCTGAACACCAGCCTGGGGTTCACCAGCCGCATCGGCGACAACTTCGATGTGTCGCTGGATCTGTTCCAGATCGACATCGATGACCGCATCGCGCTGTCGGAAAGCATCACCGGTGACGCGCTCACGGACTTTGTACAGCAGCAGTTCGGCGTGGCCGGCCTGGAAAGCGCCAGCTTCTTCGTCAATGCAGCCGATACCCGCACCCGCGGCGCGGAACTGGTGGCCAACTGGCGTCACGCACTGGGCGACGGCCAGCTGCTGCTCACCGGCACCTGGGCCTATGCGAAGACCGAATTGAAGAATGTGCTGCCAACACCGGCCGCGCTTCAGGCGCTGGATCCGGCCTACGTTCTGTTCGGTGTGGAAGAAAGCAACACGCTGACCGACGCCACACCGCGTACCCGTGCGCTGCTGTCGGCCAACTGGAGCAATGACCGCTGGTCACTGACCAGCCGCATCAGCCGCCATGGCAGCGCGACGCGCGTATTCAATTTTGGTGATGGATTCGAACCCACCCAGACCTACCAGGCCGAATGGCAGCTGGATGCGGAAGTGGAGTACCGCATCACCCCGCAGTGGAGCGTGGCGCTGGGCGGACAGAACCTGACCGACAACTATCCAGACCTGTCCAACGAAGATATCCATTACTTCGGCAACCTGCCCTACGACGTGCTGTCGCCGCTGGGCAGCAACGGTGCGTACTGGTACGGCCGCGTTCGCTACACATTCTGAGCAGTCGAGAGGTGTAGAGCGTGCCGGCCCGTGGCCGGCACGCTCGCGAAGAAGGTAAGCCAAAGAACGTGCAGGCCCTCCTAGACCCCACGTACACGCCCCCGCTGGCATGCTTGACGGCATGGCTGAACCGCTCCCCCTTCGTCCGCCACCGCCGTTGCTGGATGATGCCTGTGCACTTTTCCTGGACGTCGACGGCACCCTTATCGAATTTGCCGAACGTCCTGACGCTGTCACCCTGCTCCCCGAAGTACGCCAGGCCATCGGCCGCATCAGCGACCGCCTGGAAGGCGCAGTGGCGCTGGTCAGTGGGCGCCCGCTGGCGCAGCTCGATGCCCTGTTCGCCCCCCTGGATCTTCCCGCCGCCGGACTGCATGGGCACCAGGTGCGCGATGCCAATGGCGTCGTGCATGACGCCATCGAGGAAAGCAGTACCACCGAGTGGCTGCATGCCCTGCACCAGCAGGCCATGCGCTTCGCACACGGGCACCCGGGCGTGCTGGTGGAAGACAAGGGACCCAGCATGGCACTGCACTGGCGTGGCGCGCCACATGCCGGCGAACAGGTGCGTGCGTTCGCGGACCGGCACGTCCGTGCACACGCCGGTTACCGCCTGCAGCCCGGTGATCATGTAGTCGAGTTCGTACCGGTGGGCAGCGACAAGGGACGTGCGGTCCGCCGCATGATGCAGCACCTGCCCTTTCGCGGACGGCTGCCGGTCTTCATCGGCGACGACCTGACCGACGAGCATGGTTTCGAAGCGGCAAATGCCCAGCATGGCTGGAGCGTGCTGGTCGGCGAGCGCGACCCCAGCGCTGCCGTTTTCCAGCTGGCGGACATACGCAGCGTGCACGCGTGGTTGCGTGAAAATGCCTGGTAGCCCGGCCCCCACTGCGGCATACGAGATGCTTGCCCATGTCCCAACCTGATCTGAATCTTGGTGTCGTCGGAAACGGTAGTTTCGGCGCGTTGATCGACCGCCATGCCCGCGTCGTCTGGAGCTGCCTGCCTTCGTTCGATGGCGACCCCACGTTCTGTGCGCTGCTCGGCCCGAACCAGCAGGAAGGCGGTGATTTCTCCATCGAGCTGGAGGATTTCGCCAGCAGCGAACAGGAATACCTGGCCAATACCGCGATCCTGCGTACCGTGCTGCGCGACGAGCATGGCGGAGTACTGGAAATCATCGATTTCGCGCCGCGCTGGCGCCAGAACGACCGCTTCTACCGTCCGGTCAGCCTGATCCGCCAGGTGCGCCCCATCGCCGGAAGTCCGCGCATCCGCGTGCTGGCGCGCCCACTGGCCGACTGGGGCCAGCGCGTGCCCGAGTCCACCTGGGGCAGCAATCATATCCGCTGGGTGCTACCGGACCATGTGCTGCGCCTCACCACCGATGTACCGGTGCGCCTGGTGCGCGATTCCCTGCCGTTCGTGCTCAATCATCCAGTGCACTTGGTGCTGGGCGTCGACGAATCGCTGAACCGTTCTCTCAGCGGTTATGTGCAGGAAGCGCTGCAGCGCACCCGCGACTACTGGCGCGAATGGGTCCGCTACCTGTCCATTCCGCTGGAATGGCAGGAAGCAGTGATCCGCAGCGCCATCACCCTGAAGCTGTGCCAGTACGAGGACAGCGGCGCCATCATTGCCGCCATGACGACCTCCATTCCGGAGGCGCCAGGCAGCATCCGCAACTGGGACTACCGTTATTGCTGGCTGCGCGATGCCGCCTTCGTGGTGCGTGCGCTCAACCGCCTCGGCGCCACCCGTTCGATGGAACAGTTCCTCGGCTACATCTTCAACCTGGTCACCGCCGACGGCACCCTGCAGCCACTGTATGGCATCGGTTTCGAAGCCACCCTGGACGAACACGAAGTGCCATCGCTGTCCGGCTACCGCGGCATGGGCCCGGTGCGGCGTGGCAACCTGGCCTGGGTTCAGCGCCAGCACGACGTTTACGGCAGCGTGGTGCTGGCCTCTACCCAGCTCTTCTTCGACCGTCGCCTGCAGGACCCGGGTGACGAACACGCCTTCGCGCGCCTGGAGAAACTCGGCGAGCAGGCACTGGCGCTGCATGATGTCCCCGACGCCGGGCTGTGGGAGTTCCGCGGCCGCACTGAAGTACACACCTATACCAGCGCGATGTGCTGGGCTGCGTGCGACCGCCTGTGCAAGATCGCGGTACGGCTGCGGCTGGACGAGCGCGCGAACTATTGGCGTGCGCAGGCCGACATCATCCATGCGCGCATCATGAAGGAGGCCTGGAGCGAAGAGCTCGGCCACTTCACCGATACCTTCGGCGGCCACCGTCTGGATGCATCGTTGCTGCTGCTGGCCGACATCGGCTTCATCAATGCCCGTGACGCACGTTTCATCGCCACGGTGGAAGCCATCGGCCGCGACCTGAAGCACGGCGATGCGCTGTACCGCTACATCGCTCCGGATGACTTCGGCGAACCGGAAACCAGCTTCACCATCTGCACCTTCTGGTACATCGACGCACTGGCGGCCATCGGCCGCATGGACGAAGCGCGCGAGATGTTCGAGATGCTGCTGACGCGCCGCAACCACCTGGGCCTGCTGTCCGAAGACCTCGCCTTCGACAATGGCGAAGCGTGGGGCAACTTCCCGCAGACGTATTCGCATGTCGGGCTGATCACCGCGGCCATGCGCCTGTCGCGATCCTGGCAGGAGGCCTCATGAGCCGTCTGGTGGTGGTTTCCAACCGCGTCGCCATCCCCGGCGACACTCGTCCGGGCGGGCTGGCAGTCGGCCTGCTGGCAGCACTTAAAGAGCGCGGCGGCCTGTGGTTCGGCTGGAGCGGAAAATCAAGCAAGGACGCCAGCGGCACGCTGCATGAGCAGGTGGACGGCGATATCCGTTATGTCACCATGGATCTCAACAAGCGCGATGTCGATGGTTACTACAACGGCTTCGCCAACCGCACGCTGTGGCCACTGCTGCATTTCCGCCTGGACCTGGTGGATTATGACCGCGGCACCCGCGAAACCTATCATCGCGTCAACGAACTGTTCGCCAGCAAGCTGGCACCGTTGCTGCGCGAGGACGATATCGTCTGGATCCACGATTACCACCTGATCCCGCTGGCGGCCATGCTGCGCGCGCGCGGTATCGGCTGCCGCATGGGCTTCTTCCTGCATGTACCGATGCCGTCGGCCGACCTGCTGCAGGCGATGCCGGATCATCTGCGCCTGTTCTCGGCGTTGTATGCCTACGATCTGGTCGGCTTCCAGACCCAGCGCGACGCCGACCGCTTCCAGACCTACCTGCGCCTGTTCGGCGGCGGACGGGTGCTGGGCGACGGCAAGCTGGAAGCACCGGATGGACGGCACTTCCGTGCCGCCGCCTTCCCCATCGGCATCGATACCGAACGTATCGCGCAGCAGGCAAAGGCGGCCGCGGGAAAGAGCGCGGTCAAGGATCTGCGCAGCAGCCTGCGCGATCGCCAGTTGGCGATCGGCGTTGACCGCCTGGATTATTCGAAGGGCCTGCCAGAACGCTTCCTGGGCTTTGAACGTTACCTGGACCGGCATCCCGACCAGCATGGCACCCTCACCTACCTGCAGATCGCTCCGGTTTCGCGCGGCGATGTCACCGAGTACCGGCAGTTGCGCGGGCAGCTTGAACAGATCGCCGGGCACATCAACGGGGGCCACGCCGCGCCCGACTGGACACCGCTGCGCTACGTCAACCAGAACTTCACCCATGCCACCCTGACCGGCTTCTACCGCGCTGCGGCGGTGGGCCTGGTCACGCCGCTGCGCGATGGCATGAACCTGGTGGCCAAGGAATACGTGGCATCACAGGATCCGGACGATCCGGGCGTGCTGGTGCTGTCCCTGCTGGCCGGCGCAGCCGATGAAATGAAACAGGCACTGTTGGTGAATCCGCACGATCTGGACGGCGTTGCCGACGCGATCGCCACGGCCGCGACGATGCCGCTCAAGCGTCGCCAGGAACGCTGGAACGCGATGATGGACCACCTGCGGCGCCACGACATCAATTACTGGCGGCAAAGCTTCCTGCAGTCGCTGGAAGCGTGATGCCCAGGTAGAGCCGGGCTCTGCCCGGCTGGCAGGTAACGTGCCGCGGGGGGGGGTAGAGCCGGCCTCTGCCCGGCTGGCAGGTACCGTGCGCGGGGCAGCGCCCCGCTCTACGCGGCAGGAATCCAAGCGACCGCCGACGCTATGCCAGCCACGCCAGCGTCGCCATGCGCCCGCAGCGTCCGTCGCGACGATGCGAGAAAAAATCCGGATCGGCCAGGGTGGACAATCCGCCGCCATGTATATCCGCCGCCGCCAGCCCTGCCGCCTGCAGACGCTGCCGGGCCAGTGCATGGAGATCCACGTTCCAGTGCCCCGGCCGGGTCGGCTCGAATGCAGCTGACGCCGCCGCATCGCGGGCCACGAATGCCTCATGAACGTCCAGGCCTACCTCATAGTCCGCCGCGCCAGCCGCGGGGCCCATCCACGCCACCAGCGCAGATGGGGGCACCTGCATCGCCGCCACCGTCGCTTCCAGCATGCCATCGGCCAGCCCGCGCCAGCCCGCATGCGCGGCGCCTACGACGCTGCCATCGCGCGCCGCCAGCACCACCGGCAGGCAGTCGGCCGTCAGGATGGCCAGCACCACACCACGCGTAGATGTCACCGCCGCATCGGCTACCGGCTCCATTCCAGCGCGCGCCGGCGGCGCATCGAAACGCAGCACCCCGGTGCCGTGCACCTGGCGCAGCCAGTGCGGTGCCGAAGGCAGGGCCAGCCCTTCCTGCAGCAGCAGGCGGTTGTGCTCCACGTTCGCCGGGTCATCGCCGTCGGGCGTACTGCGGTTTCCCAGGTTGAAGGTGTCGAACGGCGGTGGCGATATCCCGGCGCCACGACGTCGGGTGACAAGCGCCCGTACCCGCGGCGGTGCAGGCCAGTCGGCCTGCAGCAGTGGCAGCGCGGCCTTGCTCACCAGCGGCTGCGCTCGCGTTCGGCGAACGCCTCGCTGTCCTCGCGCAGTACCTTCATCAGGTGCTGCATGTCGGCCGGCACGGCAGCACTGTTGCGCAGCGGCTGACCGGTTATCGGGTGCACGAACTCCAGGGTCTCGGCATGCAGCGCTTGGCGCTTGAAGCCACGCAGCGCCGCCACCAGTTCCTCGCTGGCGCCTTTGGGGAGCTTGAGCGCACCGCCATACAGCGGGTCGCCCACAATGGCATGCCGCAGGTGCGCCATGTGCACGCGGATCTGGTGGGTACGGCCGGTTTCAAGCCGGCATTCCAGCGCCGTATGCGCACGGAAGCGCTCGCGCAGACGGTAATGGGTGATCGCCTCCTTGCCGTCCTCGCGCACACCCATGCGCAGACGATCACGCGGATGCCGGTCGATGGGCGCGTCAGCCGTGCCGCCGGCCACCAGCGCACCCACCACCACCGCCAGATACTGGCGATGCACCTGTCGTGCGGACAGTTGCTCGACCAGTGCGGTCTGCGCCTGCAGCGTGCGCGCCACCACCATCACGCCGCTGGTGTCCTTGTCCAGGCGGTGCACGATGCCTGCGCGCGGCAGCGCCGACAGCGAGGGGTCGCGGTACAGCAGCGCATTCACCAGAGTGCCGCTGCTGTTCCCGGCGCCCGGATGCACCACCAGCCCGACCGGCTTGTCGATCACGAACAGGTGTTCATCCTCGTACAGCACCTGCAGCGGGATGTCCTCCGGCTCGGCGTGGGTCTGCGTATCCAGCACCGCGTGCAGGGTGGCCACCTCGCCGCCGCGCACCGGGTCGCGCCCACGCACGGCCGCGCCGTTCAGCAGCACATCGCCGGATTTGATCCATTCGGACAGCCGGGAGCGGGAGAATTCCGGAAAAAGCTCGGCCAGCACCGCATCGAAGCGGCGCCCTGCGGCGGTGTCGGGGACGATGGCCTGGCGGGCCTGTTCAGCTGGGGAATCGGACATGGTGGCAATTATGGGAGCGAAATTGGGGGCCGGGCGACCGGTTTCAGTCGCTGGACAGGACACTAGGCTATCATCGACCCTTCGTATTCCAGCCGCGTCCCGCCTTGACCCCATGATCCGACGCTCTTCCCTCCGCTTCGCGCCCGTCCGCCTGACCGCCCTGCTGCTGGTCCTGGTCTTCGCCGTCACCGGCTGCCACCGTGGTTCCAAGGGGGACAACCCTGATGAAGGCCAGCCGGTCGAAGCGCTGTACCAGAAGGGCCACGCCCTGATGGAGCACGGCAACTGGAGCGGCGCCGAAGCCAGCTTCCGTCGCCTGGTGGCGCAGTACCCGTACGGGCCGTATACCGAACAGGCGATGATCGAGACCGCTTACGCCCAGTACAAGGCCGGCAAGCACGACGATGCGGTTTCCAGCATCGACCGCTTCATCCGCACGTATCCCACGCACCGCAACGTGGCCTACCTGTATTACCTGCGTGGCCTGTCCAACAGCAACCGCGATACGGTGTTCCTGCGCCGCGTCTGGTCGCTGGATGCCAGCCGCCGCGATCTGTCCACCCCGCGCCAGGCCTACGCCGATTTCAATATCGTCATCGACCGCTACCCGAACAGCCGCTACGCCGCCGATGCGCGCAAGCGGATGACCGAGCTGCGTGACGTGTTCGCCCAGCACGAGCTGGACAACGCGCTGTATTACCTGCGTCGCGAAGCCTACCTGGCGGCCGCTGGCCGCGCGGATTTCCTGCTGGAAACCTATCCGCAGAGTGCCTACCAGTACGATGCGGTGGCCGTGCTGGCCGAGGCCTATACCCGCGTGGGCAACAAGACGCTGGCCGATGACGCGCGTCGCGTCCTGGAGCTCAACGCGCCGCAGCATCCCTGGCTGCGCGGCGAATGGCCGAAGTACCCGTGGATGATCCGCAAGCTGAACCCGTTCGCTGGCGAGAAGTCCGCCACCACCGGCCAGCGCAACGCGACGATGAACCGCAAGTAATCCTGTAATCTGCCTTCGGACAGACAAAGCAAAGGGCCCGCAGGGGCCCTTTCGCTTGTCTGCCGCCCTGTGCCGGGACATGCGCTGCGGCGCCCGGCGGGCATCATGATTCACTGATGCAAGCCATGTGTCGCGTTGAGGAACGCTGCAAGATCCTTGAGGATACGGGTCAGCTGTTGCGGGCTCATGTGCTTGGCACCGGATTTTGGATAATTGACATCCAGCCACGCGGCGAATGTCGCACGGCGTTGCGCATCCACCATCTCCGGCTGCCACTGGAACAATTCGTCGGCAATCCTCGCTGCGGCGTCGTGCAGGTGCATGCCTGCACTGCGCAGCGTCTCCAGATACGCATCATCGCGCTCGTCGATGAGCGCACGCAGATTGTCGGCGGTGAAAGGCAGAGCGCCGGCCTCGAATGTTGAACCCATCCGCCGCTGGATCACGGGCACCAGTTCCTGCATACGTTCAATGCTCGCCTCGTCCAGCAGGGTACGCTGACGGATGCTGTGCCCCATGGCCTTCCATGGACTGGAGGGCGTCAGCTCTGCCGATCCGTCTCCTGCGACGGCCAGGCTGCGCCCGGCAACGGTCTGGCAGCCCAGGTCGTCGCCAGCGCTGCAGACCTCACCGGCCGTCTGCGCCAGGCATCCGGCAATCACCCGCTCGGCTGGCAGCGCTGTCATATCCTGTCGGTTGATGCAGCCCTGCAGGCGCGGCAACACGTCATAGGTGAACGTGAGTGCGGCCTCGGTACCGTAGGGGCCACCGGTATAGGCCGGCAAGGCGGCACCATTGGTGATGCCCTGCAGGCAGGCCAGCCAGCCGGTCGCGCCGGTGAGCAGCCGCGACGGGCTCGACAGGAACTGGAATGCGTCGGCGACAATCCGCACAGAGACCTCGTGGACCAGTAAAGGGGCCACACCATAGCCGTGTGCGTGCGCATCGGGCCGCTGCGAGATGCCGCGACCGCCTCCGCTGAGCGATCAGTGCAAGAATCGTCCCCGTCGGTGCCTCAACGGCAAGAGCGCGGCACGTACCCTGCAGGCCGCTGACGTCAGCCCTGATACCCGTTGGTGATGGGGTAACGCCGCTCGCGACCGAATGCCCGCCGCGATACCTTCGGTCCCGGAGCGGACTGCTGGCGCTTCCACTCGCTGATGCGCACCAGCCTCAGAATGCGGTCCACCACCTCGGCGGCATAGCCGGCAGCCACGATCTCCTGGCGCGATTGTTCCTGGTCCACGAAGCGGTACAGGATGCCATCCAGCACGTCGTAGGGCGGCAGTGAGTCCTGGTCCAGCTGGTTCTCGCGCAGCTCGGCCGATGGCGGGCGACGGATGACTTCTGGCGGGATGACCGGCGCGCCGCCTACCGCGTTGCGCCACTTCGCCAGACCGAACACCTCGGTCTTGTAGAGATCCTTCAGCGGCGCGTAACCGCCGCACATGTCGCCATAGATGGTCGCATAGCCCACCGCGTACTCGCTCTTGTTACCGGTGGTCAGCAGCAATCCGCCGAACTTGTTGCTCAGTGCCATGAGGATCACACCGCGCGCACGCGATTGCAGGTTTTCCTCTGTGACATCCGCGTCGGTACCCTCGAACATCGGACCCAGCGCTTCCATCAGGCCGTTGAACACCGGTTCGATGGAGATCGCTTCCAGTTCCACGCCAAGCGCCCTGCACTGTTCGGCGGCAAGATCATTGGACAGGCCGGCGGTGTAGCGCGACGGCAGGCGTACTGCGGTGACGTTCTGCGCGCCCAGCGCATCGACCGCCATCGCCAGCACCAGGGCCGAATCGATGCCGCCGGACAGACCCAGCCACACCTTCTGGAAACCGTTCTTCGCGCAGTAGTCCTGGATGCCACGGGTGACCGCGCGCCAGGCCAGCGCATCCATGCTTTCATCGCCGTCGTCCATCCACTGGTGCGGCAGGAACCGCCGGCTGGCGCCGTCGTAATCCACCACCAGCCATTGTTCCGTGAATGCAGCAGCAGCCGGGTGCACGGTGCCATCGCCATCAGCCACCACCGACGCCCCATCGAACACCAGCGCGTCCTGGCCGCCCACCACGTTGAGGTAGGCGATGGCCGCCCCGCTCTCGCGCGTGCGCGATGCCAGCACCGCATCGCGCTGGGCGTGCTTGCCGCGTTCGTAGGGCGATGCATTGGGTACCACCACCAGCTCGGCACCACAGCGGACCGTATCGGCCAGCGGCTCGGCGAACCACAGGTCCTCGCAGATCAGCACCCCCACCGGGATGCCGTTGATATCCACCACGCAGCTGGGACCGTCCGGATCGATATCGAAGTAGCGTCGCTCGTCGAACACCGCGTAATTGGGCAGTTCACGCTTCCGGTAGGTCTTTTCGACAATGCCGTTGCGCACCACGCTGGCGGCGTTGTACACCACCGAGCCGGCCGACTGCGGCCAGCCGACCACCGCGGCGATGCCGCTACAGGCTTCGGCGATGCGCTGCATGGCCTGTTCGCAGTCATGCAGGAAGCCGGGGCGCAGCAACAGGTCTTCCGGCGGATAGCCGCTGACCGCAAGTTCGGGAAACAGCACCAGATCGGCACCGTGCTCATCGCGCGCCTGGGCGATCAGTTCGATGATGCGGTCGGTGTTGCGCGCCACCGCGCCCACCGGAAAATCGAACTGTGCCATCGCGATGCGGAGAGAAGCCATGGGTGCCCAGCCTGTGATTTCAGTACGGACATTGTAGTGCCGTGCTCTGCCCGGCAGCCACCGCACCGCGCAAACAGAAAGACCGCCCGAAGGCGGTCTTCCAGAAGCCGGGCAGAGCCCGGCTTTACAGCGCGGATGTGCTTACTTCACCAGTTCGGCGATGGCGGCACCCAGATCGCCCGGCGAACGGACGGTCTTCACGCCAGCAGCTTCCATCGCGGCGAACTTGCCTTCGGCGGTGCCCTTGCCGCCCGATGCGATCGCACCGGCGTGGCCCATGCGCTTGCCGGCCGGAGCCGACGCACCGGCGATGAAGCCCACGACCGGCTTCTTCACGTGGTTCTTGATGTATTCCGCACCGGCTTCTTCGGCGTCGCCGCCGATTTCGCCGACCATGATGATGCCTTCGGTCTGCGGATCTTCGTTGAACAGCTT
>JAAIGF010070094.1_pt1 | contig 30866 bp, 27 predicted proteins | sample 6487441 | NCBI WGS metagenome assembly JAAIGF01 (sample SAMN13974129, study PRJNA590717) | phyllosphere metagenome | biome: pepper field; feature: multiple bacterial spot infested pepper fields; material: pepper leaves; isolation source: leaves from pepper fields | host: Capsicum annuum ... | reverse complement strand
TCTTGAGTTCCTGTTCTGTCTCTTTTACGATTATCTGTTTTGCCAGAGCCATATACAAATTATATTTATAGTAGAGATTAATAATATATCAAAAATACAACTTTAAAAGTAGACTATATTTTAAATATAATTGGTATAATTCACCATTCATCATTAACCATTCATCAACCATCACTTATCATCCATTACCCATTACTCATCATTTCCGGGAGCTATTTCCGGCTTTCACTACTCGCTTTTTTACGCCTGGCTTTATCCTTTCCGTAAAAAGAGCTCAGACAGGCCGTTCAATCCGGGCTAAAACATCCGGTTTTTTTATAGCCATCTGTACAAGATATTGAAATTCAATATTTTTAAATCAAATGATCATCCCCAAAATCGAAACCTTTTACTGAAAATCGAAACATATTCATCAGGTAAATCCGTGTATTGTGGAGAAAATGTAACAGTAAAAGCCACAAAGCTTTTTAACACATGAGACACATTAGATTTTTAGTTGCTTACGTTGCGTATATTTTAGAGCACATAAGAAGAAAATCAAAGATTTTCATGGGGTTGTAATACTCTATTTGCTTAATTGATCATCCGGAAAAGATCTGAACTGCATTATTTAAGCATAATCATCTGTGAAAATCCGTGCAGATCTGTGGTTAAAATGACCGCAAAAAATTTAACCGCAAAAGTCACAAAAGATTTTTAACACATGAGACACATTAGATTTTAGTTGCTTACGTTGTGTATGTTTTAGAGCACATAAGAAGAAAATCAAAGATTTTCATGGGGAGTACTAGAATATGCGTCTCGCTTGTCATTCCCGCAGGGAATCCAGACGCGAATCTTTCCATGCGAATCTCTAATACTACGTTGAGATTCTCTTCGGGAATGACAAGCAGAGTGGTTAATTCTCAAAACATCATGCCAAAAAGACTCAAAATTGCACCTTCAAGACTCAGCAACCATGCAAAAGGGCGGATATTGAAGCAAAAAGGTTTGGTTTTAAAATATTTAACCATCAAACGGGAATCCTGAATATTCATTCTTTAATCGTTCCCATATTTCAATATAAAAAGAACACTTTTTCTTATCTTTGTTCTTTATGGAAAATATGGACGCAACACAGGATAAAAGGCTCTTTCTTATCGATGCCTATGCAATGATTTTCAGGGGATATTACGCATTGATCAGAAGCCCTCGGATCACCAGTGCCGGAATCGATACTTCGGCCATCTTCGGTTTTACGAATTCTTTGATCGAACTGATCCGCCGGGAAAGACCGACCCATCTTGCCGTTGTGTTCGACGTTGGCGAGGCCAGTATCAGAACCACAGATTTTCTTGAATACAAAGCCAACCGGAGCGAAACACCGGAAGCCATTACAGCGGCGATTCCTTATATCCACCGGATCCTGCAGGCCATGCACATTCCGATCCTGGGCGTGCCTGGATACGAAGCGGACGACGTGATCGGAACCATCGCCTGTAAAGCCGAAAAAGAAGGCTATACCACCTTTATGGTAACCCCGGACAAAGATTTTGCCCAGTTGGTCACCGATAAGATCAAAATTTATAAACCAGGATTGAAAGGAAGCGAAGTCGAAATCTTAGGTGTGGAAGAAGTAAAAGCCAAATACCAGATCGAACGGCCAAAACAGGTCATCGATTTCCTGGCGATGATGGGTGATTCGGTCGATAATATTCCAGGACTGGAAGGCGTAGGTGAAAAAACGGCCATGAAATTCCTGAAAGAATACGGAAGCATCGAAAACCTGCTGGCGAATACGCACGAACTGAAAGGAAAGCTGAAAGAAAAAGTGGAAGCTTCCGCAGAACGCGGCATCCTGTCCAAAAAACTGGCAACCATCATCTGCGATGCGCCGGTGGAATTCCACCAGGAACAATACGACCTGGAAACCCCGGATTTTGAAAAGGTAAAAGAAGTTTTTGACGAAATCGAATTCAGAAGGCTGTATGATAATTTATTCCGGGCGTTTGCACCGGTGGTTACCGGAAATGCAACGGTAGAAGTAGCCGTAACGGAAACCACACCGCAGCAAAAAGTGGCTCAGGCAGTGGGTCAACTGGATCTTTTCGCTACGTATGAAGAATTGGACCAGGCAGCCGGAACAAAATCTACCATCGAGCACAACGATCACCTGTACCAGTTTGTGGATAATCCAAAAGCCCAGAAGCTTCTGGTAAGAAATCTCCTGCAGCAAAGGGTGGTGTGTTTTGATACCGAAACCACTTCGCTGAACGAACTGGAAGCCGAGCTGGTAGGAATGAGTTTTTCCTACAAAAAAGGACTGGCCTATTACGTTCCGCTTTCCGAAGACCAGGGAGAAGTTTTGCAAACCCTGGAGATTTTCAGGCCGTTCTTTGAAAAGGAAGACCTGCTTAAGGTGGCGCACAATTTAAAATTCGATTATAAAATTTTAAGGAGATACGACATTACCGTGAAAGGAGCCATGTTCGACACCATGATCGCTCATTATCTCCTGAACCCGGACGGAAGACATGGCATGGATTACCTTTCCGAAATTTATTTAGGCTACAAACCGGTTTCCATTGAGACCATCATCGGAAAAAAAGGGAAAAACCAGGGAACTTTCCGGGATGCAGACCTGAGAACCCAGACCGATTATGCAGCGGAAGATGCCGACGTAACTTTCCAGCTGTACGAACTGTTTGCCCCGCAACTGAAAAAGGAGAATCTGGAAGAACTGTTTTTCAACATCGAGATGCCGCTGATGGAGGTGCTGGCTAAAATGGAACTTGCAGGGATTTCCCTTGATGAAAAATGGCTGGCACAGGAAAGCATCGACCTGGAAAACGACCTGCGACAACTGGAAGCTAAAATTTTTGAGCTTTCCGGAGAAGAATTCAACGTGAACTCTCCAAAACAACTCGGTGAGGTCCTGTTCGAAAAACTGCAGCTGGATCCGAAAGCCAAGAAAACCAAAACCGGGCAGTACGCGACTTCGGAAGATATCCTGCAGAAACTCGCGTCAAAGCATGAAATCATTCAGCACATTTTAGAATACAGGACTTATCAGAAATTAAAATCCACCTATGTGGATGCGCTGCCGTCCCAGATTGAAAAATCGGATAATAGGGTTCATACCAATTTTTCCCAGACGACTGCAGCCACGGGCCGTCTGGCAAGTGTCAATCCGAACCTGCAGAACATCCCGATCCGGACGTTGAGAGGACAGCAGATCCGGGGCGCATTTGTCGCCGGTGAAGGGAAAAAGATCATTTCTGCCGATTATTCCCAGATTGAACTGCGCCTGATCGCTGAGATTTCCGGTGAGGATAACATGATCAAGGCGTTCCAGGATGGGGAAGACATCCACGCTTCCACCGCCGCAAAGCTTTTTAATATTCCGTTGGAAGAAGTATCCAAAATCCAGAGAAGCCAGGCAAAAACCGTGAACTTCGGGATTTTATACGGTCAGGGTGCCTTTGCTTTGGCAGAGCAGACCGGTTTGTCTAGAAGCGAGGCCAAACAGATGATCGAAGCTTATTTTGAAACCTATTCCAAGCTGAAAGCCTATATGGCAGATCAGGTGAAGAAAGCCCGCGAAATCGGTTATGTAGAAACCATCCTGGGAAGAAAGCGTCATTTGAAAGACATCAACTCCGGCAATTTTGTCGTGCGTGCCCATGCCGAAAGAAACGCCGTCAACGCCCCGATTCAGGGAAGCGCTGCCGATGTCGTGAAAATGGCCATGATCAAGATCCAGAAAGAATTTGAAAAAGAAAAGCTTCAGACGAGAATGTTATTGCAGGTTCATGACGAATTGGTTTTTGAATCTCCTGTTGATGAGGTGGATGTAGCTGTCAATATTATCAAAATGGAAATGGAAAACGCGATTGAAACCCAGGTTCCGCTATTAGTAGAAGTAGGAGTGGGAGAGAACTGGCTGGAAGCACATTAATAAATTGCATTCAACAAAAAAATGCTTCGGCTTTTGCTCCAATATATTTGGAATAAAAGCCGAAGCATTTATATTATTCTTTTAAACAAGCTGTCTTATTATAATGCTTATTTGCACTCTCCGTCCGCTGAACAGCTTTTCCCCTGCATAGTTTCTAATTCTGTTTTTGGGTTTTCTTTCTGCCATTCGGTAAAGGACTTTTCAAGTGTTTGCAGAATTTCTTGAGTCTGTTGCGCTCCTGCGATGGCATATTTGCGGTTTACGACGAAAAAAGGGACACCTTTTGCACCTAAGGCCTGGGCCTCCCGACTGTCATTCTCTACCTTCTGTACGTACAAAGGATCTGTTAGTGCTGTATTGACCTCGGTTTCCGTTAAGCCGATTTCTCTTCCCAGCTCAATAAGTGTAGGTTGGTCATTCAGATTTTTACCTTGGGTAAAATAGGCATGAAACAGTGTTTCTTCCGCTTTTTCACCCAACCCTTTTGTTTTGGCGAACTGTATGATGCGGTGGCCCTTCATCGAATTGGTAACAAGGGCTTTGTCCAGGTTATATTCAAGTCCGACACTTTTTGCATATTGTATCAGGTCCTGGTGCATCTTTTTAGACTGCTCGTAGCTCAGGCCCTTGCGGTCGGCCACAAACCTATACATATCGTTTTGGTATTTTGGTACTTCGGGCATAGCAGGATCAAGCTGAAAACTTTTCCATTCCACTTCGATGAGTTCTTTATTCGGGAACAGGGATAAAGCTTTCTCAAAATGCCGTTTTCCGATATAACAGAACGGACACATAATATCCGACCATATTTCTATTTTCATTTTATTTTCCATTGTCATATTTTTTGTTTCTGTAAATGGTTTTTGTTGATTTTCCTGACCGCACGCCATAAAGAAGAGCAAGGAGAACAGCGCAACCAATGAACTACTTTTCATAATTCAGTTTCCGGAAATAATAATACGATACCGCAAGCAACGCAAACGGAACAAGCGGGGCAATACCTTTCGCTAATCCATCCACCATACCGTGTGCCAGACTTGCGGATAATAACAGGATTCCGAAGCCTGTATAAGCCCACTCTTTGAACATTGTCGGAATAGCCGGAATGAGGATGACGACGGCTCCCACGATTTTCAGGATATCCAGTTCAAGCGGGAAATAATCCGGAAACTGTAAGTTTTTGGTCGTCTGGATGAGGTATTCTCTTGGGGCGAAATACGATGGCAAGATGATCAAAGCCATGGTAAGGCCGGTGATGATCCAATAAGTCCGTTTTGCCTTTTTATCGGGATTCTGGGCGAAGTCAATCTGTTTTGTCATTTTTTTTAAATTAATTATTGAAATTTCTGTTTCAGATATTTTAATAAGGCAAAATTACATACATTTGCTTACATTTTGTAAGCAGTTACCCGAATGTAAGCAGTTACCTTAAAGTAAGCAATATGACAGATCAATTTCCGGAGAGTACCCAAACCGAATGTTTGGCAAGAATGCTGACGGTGCGTGATGCCCTTGACGTAATCAGCGGCAAATGGAAAATTCTCATTATTATTTCCATTATGAGCGGTCACAAACGTTTCAGGGAAATAGAAAGGAGTATTCCGAAAATTTCCTCAAAAGTTCTTGCGAAAGAACTGAAAGACCTGGAAGAACACCAGCTTATTAAACGGACTGTATATAACGAGTCGCCGGTATTGGTTGAATACACCGCCACAGATTATGTTTTTACACTCGAAAAAGTTATTGAGGAACTCCATCACTGGGGATTGAATCACAGAAAAAAAATATTAGGACAGTAACGTAAAAAAGTGCATGTTCCTTTTCTTCGTTACCTGTACATCTGATATTGCAGATTCAGGTCGTGCTTCGCTCTATTGTTTTGTAATTCTTATAATGGCAAGATCATCCGTAGGTTTCATGCCGTAATGATGCTCCAGCCTTTTTAATTTTATGGAAAGCATGTCTTCTGCATCAGACTGGCTTGTATCATGCAAAAGATAGTCGATCGGATTGATTTTTTCATCATGATCCGTTTTCCTAATGGCGGTAAATGAGGAAATTCCGTCTGTTGCAATGGAAATGTCTCTCAGTCCGCTGAAAAATATTTTCTGAGTCTGACGGTTATACCAGTCTTCAAAATTTTCTTTTAAATGATAGGCAAAATAATCAGGTTTGTTGTCTCTTTCAAATTCTGTGATTTCTCCATTGATAGAAACCAGGCCGTCGCCGATACATAGAGCCGCACCTTCATCCTTTTCTTCGTGATAAAGCAGAAGCGTCACTGTGGTAAGAAGTTCTTTTTCATCGAGCATCAGATGGTTTTTAAGGCGACCAATTTCTTTGAACAGTTCTTTTAATACCGTTTTTAAATCTTCTTCGGGATCAGTATTTTTATGGGTTTCGTACAATTCCTGATATCCTTTTTCAACGCATATTTTCCGTAGGATTTTTCCCGCAAGGGCAGAAGCAAACTGGCTTTCCATCGCGGTTGAGCATCCATCCATGACGGCGCACAGTATTTTATAGCTTCCCATTTTCTTCATCATCAGGAAATCCTCACAATGATTGATATGGTAATCGCCGATCTGAAGCGCAGAATAAATGTTCATCAAGAATTTGAAAAAAGGTAAAGTTTTTGAAGATTTTTATGCAGAATATTCAATTCCGCCCACGTACGTCAGGGAGAAAAAATCATCCTCCACGGAAACCGGCTTCGGAACCTGCCCGCGGTTCAAAAAGATGATGCTGTTCACCTCAAATTTCAGGTTGATTTCATTCAGCCTGTTCACCAGTATCGGGAGCCATTGCTCGGCGAAGGAATACTCGGCGAACTTTTCGTAAATCGTGCGGTTTCCGGCTTCAAAACCATATTCTACAAAATCGTGGTCCAGCCATACGGTATCCTGCGAAGCGGCAAATTTGGAAATGTGGGTGTCCTCGGATTCTTCCAGAAGATAATAGTTCTCGTCTTCCTCCACAAAATCATAAAAATCTTCCTCGCTCTGAAAATTTCCTACCCAAAAATCTAATGTATCCGTATTCATCGGTTGCTTTTTTCTGAATTAAAGGTTCAAAGGTATGATAATATTAATCAAAATGGACTTTCAGTTCGGTTAAAAATTTAATCTGTTCTGTTATATGCTGTGTATTGAGTTCTGGATTTACAACGACATGGTTGAGGCTTTCCAAAAATTTTTGAGCTTGATCTTTGCCTTCCTGCTCTTCTATCATCCTAGCAACCTGGATGTTTCGTATCCTCGAAATTTCACCCCGGCTTTCCAACATGACATTCCACTGATTCCAATGCCTGGAAAGATGATTGGTTTTGTTAACTGTGTCCAGATAAGCAATTGTTTCCAATACAGCCTCCTGGTCAAAATAAAGTTCGGGTTTCTGTAGGTAATATTCGAGATATCGATTTAAATAAGCAACGGTTTCAGGCTGATTGTAGTAAGCAAGAATGACAGCATATAAGTCTCCGGCATAGCAGACTTCACTTTTAAGCAAATGAGTTCCAATAATATCAATCTGGTTACTATATCCTTTTAAAGCAGATAAATACGCGCCCACAGTTCTTGTTCGCCAGTTAAAATCGCCCAAAAGTGCTAACGTAATTTTTTCGGTTATATCTTCTTTGTACTGAATGAGATAATCTACCCATGAACGGTCATGCATATTCCTGATGTTCATATACAGCGGAAGTACCCATTTATCTATGAATTCTTCGCTGAGCTCAAAATCGTTCCGGTAAGTTTCCAGATGATTAAAAACAGAAGCGTGTCTTACGGTTGCACCGGCTGTATGTAAATTCAGTTCATTCTGTAAGTCATTATTCATGATTAATAAATTTTTAGTTGTTTAAAAATTAAAGATGTCAAAAGTAATTGAATGTCAGGATCATCACGCTGATGAAATAATAGAGTATTGAAGTGCTGACAGTAAATATAGAGAATATAACAGTATAAGAAAAATAGCCGTGGATGATGGGAATATTTTCCAACAATGAATTAATTCCGAAAAGCATGAAAAAGTATCCCGGAATTAAAATACTGATGATGAGTATAAAAACAATGCTTTCAAAAATAGAGTCGATTGAAAAGTCAGAATTTTTTACAGCTACAATAATACCCAGTAAAATACAGAGTCCGAAGATGACGGAAAAGAAAACAGAGGCCCTTTGCTCTTTCTTTTTTCTTCTGAAAAATAAAAAGAAATAGGTATTAGAGAGCCCTAAAAAAACGGAAAGTATACTTAAAAACTCAATCATATCTATGTCATTCTTTTCCCTGCTTCACTTTCCCGGATCGTCTTTTCCAGCCTTGACCATCTGGTTTTTTCCTGTTTTCCGCCCATGATCCAGTGCAGCATCATTTTTTGATAAGACGGAGCCTGAGTGGTGAAAAAATCCCATGCTTTTTTGTTGGCCTTAAACTGCTTTTCAAATTCAGGATCAAGGACAGCGGGTTCTTTTTCATGGGAATAGATCGCCGATTTTTCTTCTTTCCGGAGTTTAAAAGCTTTCAATCCGGCCTCTTGCATCAGCCCGGCTTTGGTGAGTTCCTCCATTTTTCGGATATTGACAGCACTCCAGATGCTGGTTGGTTTCCTGGGCGTAAAGCGGATGCTGTAGCTTTTCTCATCAATCGATCTTCTCACCCCATCGATCCATCCGAAGCACAACGCCTGGTCCACCGATTCCGGCCACGTCATCGAAGGTCTCCTGGTTCCGACCTTGTAAACTCCGACCAATAATTCTTTTTCGGTCTGATGGTTTTTCTCAAGCCACTGCCTGAATTCCTGAGGAGTTTGGAAGAAGATTGGTTTCATTTTTTATTAATTTGCATTATATTCTTCAATTTTCCTTTGCAGCCGGTTTCCCAGATAAGTATTTCCGCCACGAAGTTCCTCAAGGATCACCATTGCTTCCTGTCTGTACATTTCAATCTTCTCTGCAGTCCAGAAATGCGGAGGTTTCTGCAGATTGGTGATCCGGTCTGCCAGCTTTACAGCCCAGACTTCTTTAGACTGTTGCTTTATTCTTTCCAGGCTATCCGCCATCCTTTCATCTTTCGGAAGCTCAGCATTTTTGGTTAATGCCAGCACCCCTTCGGCGACCGCCTTCCCGAATTTTTCGCTCAGTTCTTCAAAAGTAGCATCCGTATCTTCCAGAACATCATGAAGCAATGCAAGCTGAACCGCAAATTCAGTATTGAAATCTTCGGATTCTGCCGAAGCTGTCAGAACTTCCATTGCGACATTGCTGAGATGGACTACATAGGGAAGGGTGGTGCCGGGAATGGTCTGATTGATATCGGCATGCTGCTGTGCCGCGAATTGTATGGTGGTTTGGTAAATATCCTGTAGATTCATATTAGTTTTTGTTTTTTAAAGCACCTGATATTCTGTTAATGACAAGCATTTTATAATACTTTTTGATTTTCCTGTCCATATGGCTGTGAGAAACCGTTTGATCCACATCCATTCCGGTAAAATGGATAACGGTTCTGTCATTACTCCTGTTCCGCATGGAAAAATCAAGGTTGCGAAGGGTATCTTTATCAATAATCATCCTGTTAATTCTGTAAAAGTGGATGCTATCGCCGGTGAGAGCCGGGACTCTTTCATATACTTTTTTATTCATCGGATGTATGGTATCAAAAAGAATATCTGATTCTTTCAGGATTTCAACAATTTCACTCTGGGTTTTATTTACCGTAAACTTACATTTATAACATTTGAAATTTCCTTTTGAGAATGTATAATAGAAGCTTGGCGGAGGTGAAGTGGCCATCATGACGAAGACAGCGGGAAACAGAAAAAATGCGGGATGTATTTTATTGATTTTCAGAAATTCGACTGAGTTTATATTTTTAATCATATAATAAACGGCGGGTAAAAAGACAATAACTAAAACATCAGAATAATCCACAATTCTTGTAATCGGGATCAGCGCAAAATGATTGTAAAATCTGATAATATTTTCGGAATAGGGAGACTTCCAGAATAAGAATAAAAGGGCACTGATCCAGACCGAATGGGTCTTTATTTTGGGAAAAACATATGTCAGTATCAGAGGAAGAATAATAATTCCTGCAATATCCGAAAGTTTTCCTGTTAGCCAATTAGCAAACATATGTTTAAAAAAATGATCATTAAAAAATAGGATAATGACACAAAGAATAAAAATATAATTGAGGATGAGATTTCTATTTCTTGAAGCTTTCATTATAAGTTCAATTAGAAACCCGAAAATACAGAATTTAAACTAAAATAGAGGTAGCGAAAATAGTAATTATTTAACCGATAAAGCTGTTTGAACAAAAACATTAATAAATTCTTCTGCTTTTGCCTTCAAATGTTTTTTCAAAAATGGAAAGCTGTTCGGGATTAAGATTCTTCAAAACTATTTTCCGGCTTCTGTTCATCAGATGATCAGGGTAATAAATCATATGCAGGCTGTTATTATCAATCTTATATTCTCTTAGAAGAGTGACTTTAAATGTATTTCTCCTGTCCGAATTCGAAAACAAGAGATTGGTATTACGGCTTGGAATAAAAGAAAGGTTTTTTAAAAATAGAAATATTGAATTGTCGTTGATTATAATATCAAATGTACCCAGATGTAATCCCCAACTGAGAAATCCTTTATCGGAGAGGATAAATCCGCGTATATTTTTTAATTCCTGGGAATTGGTTTGTTTGTATTGCTTAATAATTTTATTCTTTTGAAATAAAAAGAATAGACTAATGATGATGGTCGAAAAAATAACAACAATAATAAAATAAGGTATAGGAATTTCAGGCATATATCAGTTTTTAATAGTGCATGGATTTTCTAATCAGAAGGTTTGTTTATTTCTTCTACCATCCCAAATAGAAAGTACGATCAATAATGAATCAGAAAACTCGTAAAATATCAGGTAGTTGCGAACTATTTTCACCCGTACATTTCCATAATCGGTTTTTCTTCCAATCTTAGGATTTTCAGCGAGTAACTGAAGTGTACTGATGATAAGTTTATTAAGTTTAATGCTAAACGCTTTAGATCCGTTGCGGATAATCCAGTACTCAAGAATATCCTTTCTCTCAACCTGGGCCTTTTTCGTCCAAATTATTTTTCTTTCAGCCATTGCTCAATATCCTGATTAGCCTGTTCATCAGTGAGAAAAGCAGATTGTTTATATTCTTCCTGCCCTTCTGCAATACGGTCTTTCTGGGAATCGGTAAGGATATATTCATCAGAGGCAAGTTCAAAATCTAGAAGCTTTTGAAGTTCTGCAATAATTCCAGGTTCTTTTAACTGCGTAATTCTCTGAATCAAATCAATTTTTAAATCTGATGTATTCATATGTTTGAATTTATATCAAATTTAAAAAAATTATCTAAACCAAAGGCAGCGAAAAATAAAAAGTACTTCCCTGATTCGGCGAGCTTTTTACTCCAATTTCACCATGCTGTTTTTCGATGAAATTTTTGGAAATGGCCAGGCCGAGGCCGGTGCCGTTCTGGTGTTCGCCCGGAACCTGGAAGTAGCGGTCGAAAACCTGGCGGTGGTATTTTTCATCGATTCCTTTTCCGGTATCCGTAATGCTGAACCTGATTTTTTCATCGGTCTTTTCAACGGCGATCCGGATGCTCTCATCCTGGAAAGAATGTTTGATGGCGTTGCTCAGGAAATTGTTTATCACCCAGACGGTTTTATCAAAATCGGCGAGCACAAGATCATGATCGTCAATTAAAAACCGGGATTGGATGGAAATATTTTTCTGTTTGGCGAGCTTCTCCACATTTTTGATGGCTGCGGTTACCACCTCTTTCGGTCGGCAGTTCTCGATGGTTAGACGGATGTTCCCGGTTTCCACCTGGGATAAATTCAGGAGTTCGCCGGTAATATCCAGCAGCCTTTGTCCGTCTTCATTGATGCTTTTCAGCAGCTCTTTCTGCTGTTCGTTAAGTTCCCCGAATTTTTGGTTTTCCAGAAGCTGGACCCCCATTTTTATGGCAGAGATCGGGGTTTTCAGCTCATGGGAAATGGTGGCGATGAAATTGGTTTTGGCAAAATCAAGCTCTTTGAAAGGTGTAATATTTCTCAGGAGGATCACTCTTCCGATGTATTTTTTCTCCCTTTCACCCGTTTTCACGATATTGATCGGAATGATGTCCTGTTCAAAATAATTTTCTTTATTGTCGGAAACAATCTTAATCGGTTCTTTTGCCGGGGCATCGACGTTTTTCAGCAGTTCCCGGATCAGGTCGTTGTTCACCGCCACTTCATGGGCTGTTTTACCGATGATGTCTTCTTTATTCAGTCCCGTGATTTTTAAAGCCTCATCGTTGATCATGTAGATACAGTTGTTCTCATCCAGCCCGATCACGGCATCGTGCATATTATTTACCAGCGTTTCGATCCGCTTTTTATCCATCAGCTGTTTAGACAAAGTACTGCTTTCGTATTCCTGGAGTTTTTCGGCCATTACGTTAAAGGAATGGGCAAGGTCGTTAAATTCCTCGCTTCCCTTAAAATGCACCCTTTCGTTATAATTCTTATTGGCAATCTGCCGGATGCTGGAAGTAAGCTGGCTGATCGGTTCCGCAATCGTACGCGGAAGGTTGAACAGAAGAACAAAAGCGATCAGGAAGCAGACGGTTCCCAGGCTGACAATCCAGAAAGTGGCGTTCCCTGCCGTAATAATGGCAATGTCACTTTTTCTTTCGATCCCTTTCATATTCAGAGACATGATGGTCACCAGATCTTCACGGATCAGCTTTTCCTTTTTATCCGTAGGCTGCTGAAGATAGCTTTTAAAATGCAGGTTGAGGTTCTGCGTAGCTTCCTTTTCCCCGAATTCCGTCAGGTTTTTTTCCTGCAGGGCGGTATTTTTCTGGAAATCTTTAATGGCCACGGCACTGTCGGTTTCTATCTTATCCAGTGCCAGCAGCATGTTTTTGGAAAATTCGATGCTGTTGTAATTGGCAGTCAGGATCTTTTCGGTGTCGGATTTTAATTTATTGATATATACGGAGCCGATCACTGAAAGCAGAACGATCAGCACGAATAAAAGACCTACGCCGAGGGTGAGCTTTGTTTTAAGTTTCATTGTCTTTTAAGATAAAATAATAATATCAATCTGTCTTTCATTCAGTCGGTTCATCAGCGTATAGATCCAACTGTACCCGAAGATCCGCTGCAGCAGATTGGAGTGAGGCTTTCCGATGCAGACCGTCGTCATCTTATGCTCGATCACGTAATCCAGAATCCCTTTGTGGACGCTGCTTTCCTTCACGCGGACCACTTTCGCGCCCAATTCCTGTGCTAAATTAAAATTATTAATTAAAAAACGCTGTTTGTTCAGGGCGATTTTTTCAGGGTTTTCCGAAGGTCTCTGGATATACAGCACGGTCCACGGACTGTTGTAATAACTGGCGAGCCTGGCAGTTTTCCGGATAATGTTCCTGGCTATTTTTTCATTGCTGCTGATGCAGGCCAGGAATTTTACAGGCTTAAAGCTTTCGGTCTTGATCTCGGTTTCCACTTTCCTTTCCACATGGGTCGCTACCTCTTTCAAAGCCAGTTCCCGGAGCTGAAGGATATGTCCGCTCTGGAAAAAATGGTTCAGGGCAGTCTGGATTTTTTCTTTTTTGTAAATCTTTCCTTCTTTAAGCCGGGTCAGAAGTTCGTCGGCGGTTAAATCGATATTCACCACTTCATCGGCAAGGGCCAGGATTTTGTCGGGAACGCGTTCCGCAACTTCGATTCCGGTAATCTTCTTTACTTCTTCATTCAGGCTTTCGATATGCTGGATGTTCATCGCACTGATCACATTGATTCCATTGTCCAGGATTTCCAGCACATCCTGCCATCTTTTTTTATTTTTGGACCCTTCGATATTGGTATGGGCCAGCTCATCCACCAGGACCACTTCGGGATGGGTATTGATAATTGTCTGAAGGTCCATTTCCTCCAGGTTTTTGCCTTTGTAGAACGAAGATCTTCTCGGGATTTCAGGAATGCCGTCCGTAAGGGCTGCGGTTTCTTCCCGGCCGTGCGTCTCGATATAGCCGATTTTTACATTGATACCGCTCCGCAGCAGCGCATGGGCTTCCTGCAGCATCCGGAATGTCTTGCCGACCCCTGCGCTCATCCCGATATAAATCTTGAATTTGCCTTTCCGGGATTTCTGGATCAGTTCTAAAAAATCTTTCGCTGAAGACATGGGTTTTATTTTTTTGAGTTGAAATTTTTTCATTGTTTGAAATGAGAAGGCTGGAGGCGGGGTGCTGGAAGATGGAAGCTTTTAAAAAGCTGCTTTAACAAAATTAAACAGTAAATCATAAATTCCATATAACCAAGGACTTATGTTTCTCAATTGGTGGCTGAGCGGAACTGAAGCCTCGCAATCACCTGTGAAGATCTGTAGTTAATAAATATACGCTTATTAACTTCCAGCCTGTTACCCAATTATCCGTGAAAATCCGGCAGATCTGTGGTCAACAAAATACACGCCCAATGATTTCCAGCTTTCATCACCCAGCTTCCCAGCTTATCAAAACCAGGCCGCCAGGCTCGTCGTGATAAAAAAGTTACCTCTCTTAAACTCATCATTCTTCATAAAAATCGCATCTTTTGAGTTGAAGTTTCTCGCTTCGGTACGGAAAACGACATGTTTGGAAACGGCATAATCCACATTCAGGGAATAGCCGAAAGTCTGGAATCCGTTCGGGGTCTTCGTATTGATGATTACTCCGTTTTTGTCGTTGTAATATTCAACCCTGCCGGCCAGTGCCCACTGATCATTCAATTGATATTTCAGCAAAATATTCGGGGAATACCAGAGGTTGTAGCTTTCGCTGCCTTTTTCCTTCTGTTCGGCGCCGATATCGAATCCGAGGGTCGTAGCAAACTTGTCCGTCAGCTGAAAACTTCCGAAAAGATCATGGAAATACCGCATTCTTTTTTCGGCTTTTGCTTTATCGTTCCCGATGAAAGAGCTGCTGTTCAGGGTAATTTTTTCATTCGGTTTGTAGGTCAGCTGATGGCCGAAGGAAATCGTCTGATTGCCTTCCGGTTTGGCAATCCGCTGCCAGCCGTTGAGCACGAGTCCGCTCAGGAACCATTTGCCGTTATCCGAAGTGTAGGAAATTTTGGCTCCGGTTTCAAAATACGGCGAATTTTCAGCCGCTAAGCTTCGGGTCAGGTTGATGTTGTCTTTCCCGATGGCACTTTCCCAGCCAATATGCGAAGGCATGATTCCGGCATCAATCCAGAGATTCTTCGTTTTTGAAATCTTCACCCCGATATTGGCTTCGTTGACGTAGCGTAAAGCTTCCTGCTCGGCAGCCATATTATCCTGGGCGTAGGTTCCGGCCATTAAAGCGACGTTCGCCCGGAAGTTGTCATCCTGATAAGAACCTTTTACAAATCCCAGGTTCAGGTTTACTTCATTGTGGCGGTTGTAGGAATACAGGAAATTCTGGCGGATATGATTGGCCGGTTCGTTGAAATCATACGTATAAAAAAGTTCTGCGTATGCCGAAAACGTAATTTTATTATTCGTTTTTACGGAATCCGCCGACTGTGCTTTGGGGAAGAAAATTCCTAACAGGATACTGGCAACTATATATTTTTTCATGGGTGATGGAAGTACAGCAAATACTGTACATATTTGGATTAATTTAAATGGTTTGAAAGGTTCTTTTCAGATACGTTCACCTGTAATTGACGCAAAGGATGATGTTGTTTCCGTATATTTTAAAGCGGGCAAAGTTAAGCGGCAAAGCCGCTGATGAAGCGAAAGAATAAAGTCCGCTTCATCAGATCAGTCTGCTGATCTTTCTTTGCCTCCTCATAGTACGCATCAGAAATTGACAAGATTAATGATAAACTAAATACTGACAATTATTTAATACTTCAGTTCGTCCAGTGCAATATTCAGTTTCAGGACATTTACTTTGGAAGGACCGAAAGCTGATTTTTCTGTTTGCTGTGCAATAAGGCTTTCAACTTTTTGCAACGGAATATTTCTTTCTTTCGCAATCCTTTTAGCCTGATATGCGGCACCTTCGGGTGAAATGTCAGGATCCAGTCCGCTACCGCTGGCGGTCACCAGTTCGACGGGAACTTTTACGTCCTGCATTTCCGGGTTCTGCATTTTCAACGTGTCGATTCTTTTCTGAACCGTTTGAAGATATTCCTCATTACTTGGCCCTTTGTTGCTTCCGGCACTTCCGGCGGCGTTGTAATTTACCGCCGAAGGCCGGCCGTGGAAATATTTCGGGGACTTGAATTCCTGGCCGATGTTGGCGTAAAATTTCTGTCCTTCATAGTTGATGATTTCTGCATTTCCTTGTGTGGGTAAAACCTTGGAACCTGCGTACACGATGCCTAAATAAATCCCGACGATCATCAGCATAACCAAAGTCAGTCGTAAGGCAGATAAAATATGATTTTTCATTGTTCTAAATTTTTGTTGTTATGGGGGGGAGGGATGGGAGCTGGAAGCGGGATGATGGAAGTCATGTTCGTTATAATTATTATACTGAAGTCTTTTTTATCTTCTAACTAAATTAGAACGGTCTGCTGTCAACTTCGATCTTCCAGCATCCATCTTCCAGCCCTTTATATTAAACGGCATGCTATTAACTTCCCGCATCCGGCTTCCCGCTCCCAGCTTTATTAAAAAAACAGACTGATCACCAAGTCGATGAGCTTGATTCCGATAAACGGAGCGATAATTCCTCCCAGGCCGTAGATCAGAAGATTCCTTCTTAAAAGGGCACTGGCGCCGATCGGTTTGTAGGCAACGCCTTTCAAAGCCAATGGAATCAGGATCGGGATGATGATCGCATTAAAAATAATAGCGGATAAAATCGCCGACTCCGGGCTGTGAAGGTTCATGATATTCAGTTTCTGTAAGGCAGGAATAAAAGTGATAAACAATGCCGGGATGATCGCAAAATATTTTGCTACATCATTCGCAATACTGAAGGTGGTCAGCGTTCCCCGGGTCATCAGCAGCTGTTTCCCGATTTCCACGATCTCAATGAGTTTTGTAGGATCGTTGTCCAGGTCCACCATATTTCCGGCTTCTTTGGCTGCCTGGGTTCCGCTGTTCATGGCAACCCCCACATCGGCCTGGGCAAGAGCGGGCGCATCGTTCGTTCCGTCTCCCATCATCGCTACAAGCTTTCCTTCCTGCTGTTCTTTTTTGATGTAGTTCATCTTGTCTTCCGGCTTGGCTTCGGCGATAAAATCGTCTACACCCGCTTTTTCAGCAATGAATTTGGCAGTTAAAGGATTATCTCCCGTCACCATCACCGTTTTTACACCCATTTTTCTCAGCCGCTGGAAACGTTCCTGGATTCCGGTTTTGATGATGTCCTGAAGCTCGATCACGCCCCATACTTTTTCATTCACGGAAACCACGAGCGGGGTACCTCCGTTTTCGGAAATTTTGGTCACGGCTTCCTGGGTTTCCTGCGGGAAGACATTTCCTGCTTTCTGCGTTAATTTTTTAATTGTATCATAGGCTCCTTTGCGGATTCTTGTGTTTTCAAAATCGATACCCGAGGTCCTGGTTTCTGCCGTGAAATCGATGTAGGTAGGATTGGCAACCAGCAAATCTTCAGCCTGCAGCTGACTTAATTCGATAATGGATTTTCCTTCCGGGGTTTCATCGGCTACCGAGCTCAGGGCAGAAGCTTTGATGAACTCTTCCATTTCAATGGTGTCGGAAGGGTGGAACTGCGTGGCTTTACGGTTTCCGATGGTGATGGTTCCGGTTTTGTCCAGAAGCAGCACATCAATATCTCCGGCTGTTTCTACCGCTTTACCGCTTTTCGTGATCACATTGGCTCTCAGGGCGCGGTCCATTCCCGCAATTCCGATCGCAGAGAGCAGACCGCCGATCGTTGTCGGGATCAGACAAACGAAAAGTGAAATAAATGCTGCGATGGTGATCGGCGTCTGCGCATAATCTGCAAAAGGTTTCAGGGTAACGGTTACGATGATGAAAGTCAGCGTAAATCCGGCCAATAGTATAGTAAGTGCGATTTCGTTGGGTGTTTTCTGTCTTGATGCGCCTTCTACCAGGGCTATCATCTTGTCGAGGAAAGATTCTCCGGGTCTGGTGGTCACTTTCACTTTGATCCGGTCGGAAAGGACTTTCGTTCCGCCGGTCACGGAGCTTTTATCACCGCCGGCTTCCCGGATCACGGGGGCACTTTCGCCGGTGATGGCCGATTCGTCGATGGTGGCCAGCCCTTCGATGATTTCCCCGTCCATCGGGATCTGGTCACCGGCTTCACAAAGGAAAATGTCCCCCAGGGTCATATCGGCTGATTTTTTAAGAACGGTTTCCACCTGGAATCCCTGTTTGTTGTTCACCACTACTTTGGCAGGTGTTTCCTCACGGGTTTTTCTCAGCGTATCTGCCTGGGCTTTTCCCCTTGCTTCGGCAATGGCTTCCGCAAAATTGGCAAAAAGAACGGTGAAAAATAAAATGATGAATACTAAAAAATTATAGCTGAAGCTGCCCTGTGACCGGTCGCCCGTTAAGCTGAACAAGCTTACGATGAGCATGACCGCCGTTCCGATTTCCACCAGGAACATCACCGGATTTTTAAACATGATTTTCGGATTCAGCTTGACGAAAGACTGTCGGATCGCTTCGTTCACCAGATCTTTTTGAAACAATGTCTGTGATTGATTTTTCATTGCTTTGAATGATTTTATTTTTATTTAAACCCTTAAGATTGATGAAGTATTTTAAGCTTACTATTCTCAACTTCCTGTTACATCTTAATGGTTCAATTATTTATTTTTATTTGGAAAAATATTGTAATTGTTCTGCAATCGGACCTAAAGTAAGCGCCGGGAAGAAAGACAATGCGGCGATCAGAAGAATGACGGATAGTGTCATGAATCCGAAAGTGGCGGTATCCGTTTTCAGGGTTCCGGCACTTTCCGGGATGTATTTTTTCTGAGCCAGCAATCCTGCAATCGCTACCGGGCCGATAATCGGGATGAACCTGGAGAGCATCAGTACGATTCCCGTAGAAATATTCCACCATGGCGTATTGTCGCCCAATCCTTCAAATCCGGAACCGTTGTTGGCGGAAGAAGAGGTGAATTCGTACAGCATCTCGCTGAAACCGTGGAATCCCGGATTATTTAATGTTTTTGCCCCGAATTCCGGCATGTAGGCTGTTAAGGCAGTGCCTACCAGGATCAGGAACGGATGGAACAAAGCGACGATCATTGCAATCTTCATTTCTTTGGCTTCGATTTTCTTTCCTAAAAATTCCGGGGTCCTTCCGACCATCAGTCCGCTGATGAATACCGCAAGGATGATGAAGATGAAATAGTTCAGGATCCCGACGCCGCAGCCTCCGTAAAAACAGTTGATCATCATGGCCAGCAGCTCGTTCATTCCGGAAAGCGGCATGGTGCTGTCGTGCATGGCATTGACGGAACCGGTAGAAATAACGGTCGTTGCAATGCTCCAGTACGCTGACGAAGCACTTCCGAAGCGGATTTCCTTGCCTTCCATCGCGCCGAGGTGAGGATCGGTTCCCATCTGGGTAATCAGCGGGTTTCCGTGGGTTTCATTGATGACATTCGGGATGGTCAGGGCCAGGAAACCGATCGTCATGACGGTAAAGATCGTCCAGGAAAGCTTTCTTTTCTTTAAATAAAATCCAAGCGCGAAAACCATCGCAAAAGGAATGATCATCTGGGTCACCATTTCCGTGATGTTTGTCAGGTAATTCGGATTCTCCAGTGGATGGGCCGAGTTGGCTCCGAAAAATCCGCCCCCGTTGGTTCCCAAATGTTTGATGGCAATAAAAGCCGCTGCCGGACCTCTGGAAACATCCGCTTTTTGTCCTTCCAGGGTCATAATATGGTCTTTCCCTTCAAACGTCATCGGGCTTCCGTTCGCTGAAAGGATAAAAGCCACAATAAGGCTGATCGGGATCAGGATCCGGGTGATGGATTTCGTGAAGAAATCGTAGAAATTACCCAGTTCCGTTGTGGTTTTGTCTTTAAAGGCTTTAAAAAGCACGGCCATCGCCGCCATTCCCGTTGCTGCCGTTACAAACTGCAGGAACATTAAATAGAGCTGGCTTAAATAGCTCACGCCCGTTTCACCGGAATAATGCTGCAGATTACAGTTTACCAGGAAGGAGATGGCCGTATTGAAGGCCAGATCCGGCGACATATCCGGGTTTCCGTCGGGATTCAGCGGAAGCCATGATTGATTCAGCAGGATGAAAAATCCGATCACGAACCACACCAGGTTAATGGTAAGCATCGCAAACATATTCTGCTTCCAGGTCATCTGCTGAGCCGGATTAATTCCTGAAATTTTGTAAATGAGATTTTCAGCAGGCTGGAAAATTTTGTCTAAAAAAGTTTTTCTATAGCCATACACACCGGCGATATACTTTCCGAGGAAAATACCGATTACCACGGTAATGGCAAACATGGCCACAAGGCCTAAAATTTCTGTATTCATGAGGTCGGTCGGTTAAAATTTTTCGGGTTTCATAAGAACATAGCAGATGTACCCAAATGCGAGGACGGACAGGAAAAATAAACTCCACATAGTTTTATATTTTATCAAAAAAGTCTACGGATTTGTATGAGATCCAGAACAGGACGGCACTGAGGGCCACCAAGCTTATCAGCATCATATCGCAGCAATTAGGTTTAAAAGGGTGAAAACGGCATACGATACCATCAGCAGACTCAGTTTCGGGTGCTCCGGTTTTTTAAATGTTTTTCTTGAAATGGTCATTTCTAAATATTTTATTTTGAAACGGTAATGCCAAAACAAGTTCCAATATTCTGTATTTCAATTTAAATGATTGATAAATAGATTGTTGTATGATTTTGGGAAAGATTGTGAAAACAAAAAAGCCTATCAAAATGATAGGTCTGTTATTAAAATGATAGGAGATGTAGATTGAAAAGTGCTGAGTTTTTTTAGCTTGGTTTAAGATTTCCATAGCAGTGGCTTCGGCTCCGCTCAGCCACCGGATTGGAGATTTCCTTTATATTACCATACAAAAATCAAAGATTTTTGAAAGCTTTGTGAGCTTTCTTTAGTATTAAACATTACTTATTATGAAGCATCAATATCTTTTGCCACTTTTGTGGTAAAATCTTCACGGATTGCACTACCTCAACTGATATTCCTCCAGCTTGCGGTACAGCGTGGCAATTCCGATTTCAAGCAGCCTGGCAGCTTCAGCTTTATTTCCTTTCGTGTATTGTATAACTTTCTGGATGTGCTCTTTTTCCAGCGATCTGATGCTTAAAGAATCTTTTTCAGCCGGCACTTTTTCGGAATAATGGGGAAGGCTTTCGGCATCCAGGATGTGGTCGTTCATCAGGATCAGGCTTCGTTCCACGGTGTTTCTCAGTTCGCGGATATTCCCTTTCCAGTCGTTCTTTTCCAGGGTTTTATAGTATTCCGGGCTTACTTTAACATCGGCAAGATGCAGCTTTTGGGCGAAAACGTCCACGAAATTTTTAGCCAAAGCTTTCAGGTCTTCCTTTCTTTCACGGAGCGCGGGAAGCCGGATCTCGAAAATATTCAGCCTGAAATACAGGTCTTCGCGGAAGTTTCCGTGTTTTATTTCTTCTTCCAGGTCGCGATTCGTGGCAGCGATTAACCTGAAATCGGATCTGGAAACCCTGGTTTCACCCATTTTGATGAATTCTTTGGTTTCAAGAACCCTCAGCAGCTTGGCCTGAAGCTCGACCGGCATTTCACCGATTTCGTCGAGGAACAGGGTCCCGCCGTGGGCTTCTTCAATCAGTCCTTTTTTATCTTTTATGGCCCCGGTAAAGGCTCCGGCCTTATGGCCGAACAGTTCGCTTTCCAGGATCTCTTTGCTGAAGGCTGAGCAGTTGATGGCGACAAAACTGTTCTTCTTCCGGTCGCTGCCTTCGTGGAGGGCATTGGCAAAAACTTCTTTTCCGGTTCCCGTTTCGCCCGTCAGCAGAACGGTAGCATCGGTTAAGGCCACTTTTTCCGCCAGCCTTTTCGCCTGCAGGATCAGCGGCGAGGTTCCGATAATGCTTTCAAATCCTTTCTGTGCGGTGCCTTTCTGAATGATTTTGGACCTGTTGTCCTTTGCTTTTTCCAGTGCTTTATAGACCAGCGGAATAATTTTATCGTTGTCGTCGCCTTTCACCAGATAATCGTAAGCACCGTTCTTCATTGCCTGAACGGCATCGGTGATATTCCCGAAAGCCGTCATCAGGATAATTTCCAGGTGAGGATATTTGGCTTTAATGGATTTTACAAGATCAATTCCGAAGGCATCGGGAAGCCGGACATCGCTCAATACGACATCAAAGTCATGCTGCTCCAGCATCGTCATCGCTGAGCGTGCAGTAGAGGCTTCTTTTACGTTAAAATTTTCCTGGGAAAGGATCATTCCTAATAATTTCAGGAGCTTGATCTCGTCATCGATGATCAGAATGTTTCCGTGCATGATAGGGTATTTTGGAAAACCTATGCAAACTTAAATATAAAAAGCGAATCTCGATCATAGATTTTAGTATTTATAAAATAGAAGGATTCCTTTACGATTGCTTACATTTGTATTCACTCTCATGATAAGGGTGAAAATTGAGATTTATGATTGAAAAGCGATTCAAGGAAGAAATTCATACCGATAAAAACAATTACGAATATATAACCGTTTCCCATGACGAAAATAAAGTAAGGATTTACACTTTAAAAAACGGATTAAAGGTTTTCCTGGCCCGGAACACAGACGCGCCTAGGATACAGACCTATATTCCGGTAAGGACGGGAAGCAACAATGATCCGGCTGATAATACCGGACTGGCGCATTACCTGGAACACATGATGTTTAAAGGAACATCAAAGCTGGGAACCCAAAACTGGGAAAAAGAAAGCGGGCTGCTGAATACAATTTCAGATCTGTACGAAAGCCACAAAGCAGAGCAGGATCCTGAAAAAAAGAAAGAAATTTACCGGAAGATCGATGAAATTTCGCAGGAAGCCAGTACCTATGCGATCGCGAATGAGTATGACAAAGCGATTTCCTCATTGGGCGCCACGGGAACCAACGCCCACACCTGGTTCGATGAAACGGTCTATAAAAATAACGTTCCGAACAATGAGCTGGAAAAATGGCTGAAGATCGAAAAGGAACGTTTTTCGGAACTGACCTTACGGCTGTTCCATACGGAACTGGAGTCTGTGTACGAGGAGTTCAACAGGGCGCAGGACAATGATTCGAGGCTGGTGCAGTACGAAATGATGGATGCGCTTTTTCCGACGCACGCCAACGGGCAGCAAACTACCCTGGGAAAGGCGGAACATCTGAAGAACCCTTCCATGAAGGCCATCCATAAGTATTTTGATGAATATTACGTTCCCAACAATTATGCGATGGTGCTGGTAGGAGACTTTGATTTCGACAACACTATTCAACTGGTAGATCAGTATTTCGGGACGATTCCTTACCGGGAATTGCCGAAGAAAACACCGGTTATAGAAAAACCGATAACGGAAATTGTAAAAAGAACGGTAAAAAGCCCGACCACCCCGCGTGTACAGCTGGCCTGGAGAACGGAAAGCTATGGAACCCGGGAAGCGATGCTGGCGGATATTGTCGCCAATATTTTAAGCAACAGGGGAGAAGCGGGATTGCTGGATTTAAACATCAACCAGACCCAGAAACTGCTTTGGGGGCAGGCTTATTCGGTAGGGCTGAAACAGTACGGTTATTTTTCCATTGTTGCTGTTCCTAAAGAAACCCAGACATTGGACGAAGCAAAAGAATTGGTATTGGAGCAGGTGGAACTGGTGAAAAAAGGGGAGTTCCCCGACTGGATGCTGCCGGCTATCATCAACGATTTCAGGCTGCAGCGGATGAAATCCCTGGAAACAGCGGACGGACTGGCTACCAATCTTTACGACACCTACATCAAAGGCAGAAGCTGGGAGCAGGAGCTGAATGAGCTGGACGACTATGCACAGTTTACCAAAGAAGATGTCGTAGCTTTTGCCAAGGAGTTTTTTAAAGATAATTATGTCATTATTTATAAAGAAAAAGGCATCAACGAAAAGCTGATCCGGGTAGAGAATCCGGGGATTACGCCGATCAAAATAAACCGTGAGGCCCAATCGGAGTTTCTGAAACAGATCCTTGCGGAAAAAACGGAAGATATTCAGCCTGAATTTATTGATTACCAAAAAGAAATTAAAACCGATGCGGTAAAAGGCAAGAAAATAAGCTTCGTTAAAAATAAATACAACGATATCGCCCAGGTGTACTTTATTTTTCCTTTAGGAAGCGATCATGACCGCGATTTGGGAATTTCCATGCAGGTGCTGCAATACCTGGGAACCGACCGGTACGCGCCTGAAGAACTGAAAATGGAATTCTTCAAAATCGGAGTGACCAATGATTTCAAAACGACCAACGACCAGCTGCTGATTTCCTTAACCGGGCTGGAAGAGAACATCGAAGCGGGCATTGCACTGCTTCAGCACTGGATGGAGAATGTAAAGCCCGATCAGGAAATATATAAGGATTTCGTGCAGACCGTTCTGGAAAACCGTGCGGCCATGAAAAAGGACAAAGGCCGTATTATGACGGCATTAACGAATTATACGAAGCTGGGACCGGTTTCCCGTTTTACGGATGTCATTTCAAGAGACGAGCTGGAAAAAAACAGCGTTGAAGTGTTCACCGACCGGATGAAAAAATTGTTCAGCTTTCCATATGAGATCTTTTTCTACGGCAGGAATTTTGAAAATTTCACCGCATACATCGGAAAATACACGGAACCGGAAACGCTTCAGATTCCGGAACCGAAGAAATATCCCGAACCGGCTACCGGTGGAAACGTATACTTCACCAATTATGATATGGTGCAGATGGAGATGAGCAAAGTAGGAAAAGGAAAGGACGTCAATCCGGAGAACTTCGGGAAAATCAATGTATTCAACGAATATTTCGGACGCGGCCTTTCATCGATCGTTTTCCAGGAGATCCGGGAGAGCAAGAGCCTGGCATACTCTGCCTATGTTTCTTATGCCGCCAATTCGGAACTGAACCATCCGGATTATATTACGATCTATGTCGGAACGCAGCCGGATAAGCTACAGATTGCTGTGGATACCATGACGGAACTTATGGCCGAGCTTCCGGAAGTTCCGGTACAGTTTGAAAATGCAAGGAATTCGGCCCTGAAGCAGATCGCTTCCCAACGGGTAATGAGAACCAATATTTTCTTCAATACGTTACGACTGAGAAAACTGAATATCCATCATGATTTCAGGAAAGACATTTATCATCAGATCGAAAGCCTGAAATTCGAGGATCTGAAAGCATTTTATGACGATTACCTTAAACCGGTAAATTTTAATACAGCCATTATCGGCAAAAAAGAAAACCTGAACATGGAGGCTGCCGGACAGATGGGCACCTTTAAAGAATTAAGTCTTGAAGATATTTTCGGACATTAAACAAGAGACTGCCTAAAAAGGGCAGTCTTTTTTATTAAAACTTTTTTCAGTCTTTTTTTATAATCATTTTACGTCATGGCACAATCGCCGTCGCCGTCCTGAAACCGGGGTTCGAATGATTGCGGAAGATGGGCGATGAGGTTTTGGTGAAACATATACCGTCTTTCGAGATCCCGCTTGTGGATGGCCGGGAAACTTTTTGAAGCTTCGATCCGGCGGTTTACGTCAGCCTGATAGCTGGTAAGGGTAATGATTTTGTGCTTTACAATAAAATACTCCAGAAATTCGGTAAACAAATCGTTCCCTGCTGCTGAAAAGACGTAAGAAATCTTTAAATGCCGGTCGCGTACAAGTAAAAGCGCGCCTGCGACCAGTTCATTATTTTTATTAAAAATTTTGATCCAGTAATATCTGAACTGTTGCGAATAGCTGGAAAACAAATACTTTTCATCTTTTGTTTTGCCTTCCAAAACCCATGGATGATCGATCAGTCCGTTGATCTCTTCTGCATTCCGGTTGCTTTGAAATTTGGAGAGGAAGATTTTGCTTTCCTGATCGATCTTATCCAGGACTTCAAATTTAAACTCCGGTTTTTTAACAAAAGTATTTTTTACCGAAATTAAAATGTTAGCCACCGAATCTGCTAAACGGAAAACAGGCTGTAAGGATTTTAGTCCGGGTTTTTTAGCCGGAATAATATGTTCCAGATCCGTTCTGAAATAATACCTTTTCCCTTGTTTGGGCTGTATATATTTAAAAACGCCCATTTTGTTGTAAAGACCTTCCGCTTCTTTTGTAAATTCAGTGATGGCAATATTTCCCTGATATTCTTCAAAAGCTTTATTCAGGAGGTTCTGCGCAATTCTTTTTCCACGAAATTCATTGCTGATAAACAGGGTGCTGAGCCAGGCGTAGCGGAAGGTTTTTCCATCCTTTATAAAATAGTCAGGAAAGCAGCCCAGGTAACCGGCCAGTTGATCGTCGTCAAAAGCAAGAATCAATAACGTCTGATCCGGAGTTGCTTTCGGGTTTTTAATATGGGAGCGCGCGCGGTGTGCAGTGATCGGAAGAAAACCGTATTTTTTGTAATCGCCGGACGATACCCATGCTTCAAGCTGTTTTTTATTTAGCGTTTTCAGATGGATCATGGCCTTACAATTTTGTTTTTATTCAATATTTTTTTCAATCTGAAATAAGCAATTTCCTTTTTCAGAATCAATTCAGCCGGGTCACCGTTTTCCATGGGAATCCTCTGGAAGTTTCTTTCTATGCTGTCGAGTTTAATGCCTGCACATCCGAAAGTGCAGAAGAGTTCTTCGTTCTGAAAAAGCCGGTCGAAAAACTCTTTTTTCACTCCGAAATCGGTGAAGGGAAAAGCAAAGCTTTCGTACAGGAAATCATGCTGTTTCAGGAAATCAAATGTTTTGTCGGTGGTTTCCAGCTGCTGACCGACTGATAATTCATGGTACAGCGGATGATCCCAGCTGTGAGAAGAGATCCCGAACCCTTTTCGGGTAGCGATTTTCAGCTGATCAATCGTCATATAAGGCTGTTGCCGTAAAAATTCATTGAAATCAATTTCCATCATTTCTGCGATCTGGTCCAGAAGATGTTGCTGCAAATAACCGATTTTTAGAATCTGCTGCGTGGGACTGTCTTTGGATGGCAAAATACTGGAAATTTCAGGATTGATCTTTTCGCTTTCCCGTATTTTTTCAACAATCAGGCTGGCTTTACAGCGGAACATCAGAGCGGTATTGTCAATAAAAGCCGGATTGATGAAGTTAATGGCATACATTCCTTTCCGCTCCAGAATCGGCATAACGACATCATAAAATTCCCGTAAGCCGTCATCAAAAGTCAGCAGAGCAATTTTCTTTTGGGGCCGGAAATTTCCGTTGACGAATCCTTTGAATTCTTCCCAGTTGACAAACTGGAAATGCCTGCTCAAAAAATCGAGATCCTGCTCAAACTGCCTGGTGTTTTTATAAGGGATGATATTTTTAAGATGGGGCAGGTTCTCATCAGAAACACAGTGGTAGACGGGCAGGCAATAGCCTAAAGGAAATATTTCCCCGATATTTTCTTTTTCAAATCCTGACAAAAAATTGATGACGCGTTTTTTCATTGATGATCCAAAATTAAAAAGAATCTGTTTAAATCCTGCATAGATCGACAGATTCTTTCTGGTCTGACGTCAGCTTAAAATAGGAAATCCCGGAAATCATTCGAAAAGCCGAAAAATAAAAAAGCCCTGAATTGAATTCCAGGACTTTTATTTTGGTTTTTATATTAATATTTAACCCATTTTCTCCGAATATCGTTGGAAATCGGCTTCAGCCAAAACCTGAATATGTACATTGAATAACGCACATGATAAGTTTGTGCTAAAGCTTTTTACAGCAAATCTTCATAAAAATGGGCTGAAGCCCATTTCTATTGAATGGCAAATAGCTGAGAACATTACTTTACAATTTTCATTTCATCCACCAGCCATCTGGAATCGGCGAATTTATCGATGATGAAAAGAATGTACTTGGTATCCACCATGATGTTCCGGCTGAAACGCGGATCGTAATTGATGTCGCTCATCGTACCTTCCCACTGTCTGTCGAAATTCAGTCCCACCAGGTTTCCGTAGGCATCCAGTGCCGGGCTTCCGGAGTTTCCGCCAGTGGTGTGGTTGGTCGCCGTAAATCCTACCGGAACATCGCCTGTTTTATCTTTGTACACGCCGAAATCTTTTTTGCTGTAAAGGTCGATCAGCTTCTTCGGAACATCGAATTCATAATCTCCCGGAACGTATTTTTCCATCACCCCGGCCAGATGAGTCTGGTAGTTGTAGGAAACGGCATCCCTTGGTGAAGAACCTTTTACTTTTCCGTAGGTTACCCGAAGGGTGGAGTTGGCATCCGGGAAGAACTTACGGTCTTTATCCGTTTTGATCTGCTGTGCCATGTAAGTTTTTTGCAGTGCATCGATCTTGTTCTGCAAAGTGGTAAACTGAGGATCCGCTTTTGTCATGTAGGTATCTCTCATCGTCAAATACAGCTGGTAAGCCGGATCCTTCTTGATGGATTTGATCAGTTTATCCTGATTGGAAAATGCCTTATCGATATCTTTGCTTAATGAAGCACCGTTCACTTCGCTTCTTCCTGTGATCACCGAGTTTTTGGAAATATCCTCGATGGTCTGGATATTCCGGGCTTCGTTCTTATATTGATCGAACCCGGCCGGCAGGAATTGCGGTGCTGTCTTATTGGCGTAAAGAGCCAGCAGTTTGGCAGTTACTTTGGCATCAAGCTCTGCATTGTAATCTTTGTAGAAAGAAGTCAGCCTGTTTTTAAAGGCGGTCGTGCTTTTTTCGTCAGCCCTTCCGGCTTCTACGGCGGTAATGTATCCGTAGTACAGGTTGGCCAGCATTAAAGTTTCCGCATTTCTGATGGTTTCAGAATAATAGGCATTGTTCAAGGCATAAGGCGCCTGCTCGGTATAAAGCCTGTTCATCTGGTCGATGGTGGATTTGATCTCCGGGTTTTTAGCCGCCAGAGTCCCTTCGTACGTTACTTTTTTCTGTACGGCATTGGATTTCTTTAATCCTTCTACCTCACCGATCCATTTTTTCCAGTAGTTGGCTACCGAAGCATATTTTGAAGCATACTGGATCCGTGTTGCCGCATCCGTACGCATTTTTTCATCCAGTGTTTTTAGTGCTACATCCCGTACCGCAATTCTGGCAGGATCAATTTCCGTCATGACCTTTTCAACGGCAATCGCAGGAAGGTATTCCGTAGTTCTTCCCGGGAATCCGAAAACAAAGGTAAAATCATTTTCATTTTTATCCTTGATGGAAACCGGAAGATAGTGCTTCGGAACATACGGTATATTGTCTTTGGAATATTCTGCGGGCTTGTTATTTTTATCGGCATAAATCCTGAACATGGAGAAATCTCCCGTGTGTCTCGGCCACACCCAGTTGTCCGTATCGGAACCGAATTTCCCGATACTCTGTGGCGGTGCACCTACCAGGCGGATGTCTTTAAACGTTTCTATCGTATACGCGTAAAACTTGTTTCCATAATACATGGATTTCACGGAAATCGACTGATACGGCTCGGTTTTCTGAGCGTTTTTATAAACCTCGATATTTTTGGCAATCTGTTTTGACAGTTCCGGCTCCTGAAGATTATCCGTTCCCTGTAAGATCTGGGGGGTAACTTCTTTGATGTCCACAATAAAATCAACAGTGACACCCGGGTTCGGAAGTTCGCCCTGCGGATTTTTCGCCCAGAACCCGTTGGACAGGAGGTCGTTTTCAACGGTTGAATGCGCCTGGATCTGCCCGTAGCCGCAGTGGTGGTTGGTCAGAAGAAGGCCTTTCGGGGAAATAATTTCTGCCGTACACCCGCCGTTGAACTGTACCACGGCATCTTTGATGCTGGGTTTCTGCGGATTGAAAATATCTTTGGCAGAGATCTTCATTCCTAAATCTTTCATCTCCTTTTCATTAAGCTCTGTCGGAATCCACATTCCGCCGTATTGCTGTGCAAACGTCATTACCGCCGGCAAAAGAAATACGGATAAGAGTATCTTTTTTGTCATAATCAAAATTTTGTCCCAATTTACGAAGAAAATCTCAGGTTTAAGAGGTAAAGTTCCGGGTTAAAATTTACAGATGAACTGAACTTGATTCAGACTTCGGATGCAGAGGCTGGAAGGGGGATGCTGGAAGTGTAGTGGTGAATTGTCAATGGTGAATTGTGAATTTTTGCAGCAGTCTTGATACGGATGTTTTTAGTTAATGTGAACTCGATCGTAAAAGGCTTGTATTCAGTTGTTTATTTAATTGAAATATAAAATTAAGGGTTATTCAATCAAGTTTTAAATAGGATTTCTTTTGATAAAATGACAAAAGATTTCGTTTGATTATAAATTCCTTTGATTGTATTTTTTGACAAAGGAACTTCCGGCATCCGGCTCATTACCTGATTTTATTATAACGTTTCTGATAGGATTTTATCCTATCCTATGTAAAGCCGTCCCTTTGGGACTTAAGACAACGCAAATCCGAACGTATCAACCTATATTCAGTTTTTATTTAAAATTAAGGCTATTCCATGAGGGTTTTTTAAATAGAATTCTTTTTGCTAAAATGAAAAAGATTTCGTTTGATTATAAATCCCTTTGATTGTATTTTTTGACAAAGGAATTTCCAGCATCCAGCTTCCCTCTTCCAGCTTTTTACCTGATTTCAACTTTGACTTCACGTAAATTAACGTGAGTTCGATGTAATAAATAAGAAAACATTAAAAAATAAGCGGAAAATTTAGTATATTTAAGGTATTGAAATTCAAATATTTAACTAAATAATCCGCTATGATTTCTAACCATAAAATTACGAATATTTATTA